>JADMIO010634625.1_pt1 | contig 16252 bp, 13 predicted proteins | sample 8958161 | NCBI WGS metagenome assembly JADMIO01 (sample SAMN16585339, study PRJNA669376) | soil metagenome | isolation source: Crop rotation soil | place: USA: Cullars Rotation, Alabama | collected 2011
CGGCACGGACGGTCGGACCGCCGATGTAGTTCCGCGCCACGCTGACGCTCGCCGCGTCGAGCTTGGCGCGCATCTGGACGAGGGCGGAATCGACGACGCTCGCGAGGTTCACGAGGTCCATCGCGTAGTCCTCCTCCTTCGCGTACTTCAAGAGATGCGAGATCCGGCGCTCGACGCGATCGAGCTCCTCGAGCGCGACCTGTGCGTACTGCACGTTCTCGACCGACTGGGGGTCCTCGCCCATCTGCTGCACGAGACTCTTCGCAGCGGCGATCGGGTTGCGGATCTCGTGCGCGATCGTGGACGACAGCTCGTCGATGCTCGCCTGCTTCTCCGTCTGCATGACGGCGCGCTCGCGCCGGAGCTCGCGCTCGACCGCCGGATCGAAGAAGCGGGCCCGCAGCATCCGCGAGCCGAACACGCCCATGAAATGCGCAAAGAGCCCGATCCCCCACCCGAACGCCGGCCAGAGGAACCAGGGGCCGCCGCCGGTCATCAGGTTGATGAACACGAGCAGCAGCATGACGGCGCCGTAGACGACGGCGTGTCCGTAGAAGCTCGCCTCGGCGGCGGCGCGGCGGCGAGCGCGACGCTCGGCTTGCTGCTCCGGCGTCAGGCCAGCTCGGGCGGCGCGGCGTGCATCGCGGCGCGCCCGCTTCCGCGCGCGCTGGTGGTCGTCCGGCGGCGGCCAACCGCAAGGCCCGCTGCCCGACCCCGCGGCGTTCCACGCGTACCCGCGCCAGTGGCGCTTATGGCCGAAGAAGCCCATCGCGATCACCATCCACAGGAAGAACATGTTCCTCGGAGCCATCGCAACGATCGTGCCGGATCGTAGGCCGGGCGGAGGTCAGGCAAAACGGGCACGGCTCGCGTCCGCCGCATGGGAAAGGCTGCGCCGGGCGGGCCGCCCCGCAGTCGCGCCGCTGCGGTTCCCGACCGATTTCCGCCCTTCCGCGCGGGTCGGCGCGGATGGCCCGCCCCGTGCACCGGGGCAGCCGACAGGAGGGGCCGATCATGCTCGTCACGATCCTGCGCGCGCTGCTGCTCTTGGGAACGGCGTTCACGTCGGCGCACCTGCTCGTGCTGCAGGCGGCGGCCGACGCGAGCGATGGCGCGCTCTACGGCGGCTCGGTTTCCCATTGCCACGCCCGGCCGGGCACGGGACACTCGCCGCCGTGACTCTCGCGAGATGCCGGCGCGCGCTCGTGGCCGCATGCTTTGCCGTCGGATGCGCCGCGTCCGCGGCCCGTTCCGGCGATCCCGCCCCGAGTGCCACCGCGGCGCCGTTCGCCGCCACGCCGGGGAGCGCTCACGACTTCGCGAACGTCGACCAGTGGCGACGGGTCTTCGACGACCCGGGGCGCGATGCGTGGCAGAAGCCGCGCGAGCTCGTCGCAGCGCTCGATCTGCGACCCGGCATGTGGGTCGCCGACCTCGGCGCCGGCACCGGCTACTTCAGCCGTTGGCTCGACGCCGCCGTTCGACCGCACGGCGTCGTCTTCGCGGTCGACACCGAGCCGAACCTGGTGGCCCATCTTCGCGCGCGCGCCGAGCAGGAGCAGACGTCGACCGTCGTTCCCGTTCTCGCCTCGTTCGACGACCCGCGCCTGCCGCCGCGCGCGCTCGACCTCGTGTTGATCGTCGACACCTATCATCACATCGACGACCGGCTGACGTATCTCCGCCGGCTCGGCGCGACGCTGAAACCGTCGGGGCGGGTCGCCGTCGTCGATTGGCAGAAACACCCGTTGCCGATCGGGCCGCCAGCGGAGCACAAGCTCGCGCGCGAGCAGGTCGTGCGCGAGATGACCGCCGCCGGCTATCGCCTCGTCGACGAGCCCAAGATCCTACCGCACCAGTACGTGCTCGTGTTCGGGCGGAATGCGGATTGAAGCGCCGCCATCCCCGTGCGATCACCGAGCGATGCGGTGGCTGGGTCGGTTCGGGCTGATCGCGCTGCTCCTCACCGCGTGCCGTCCCGCGGCCGCGGGACCGCGCGCCGTGACGGTGCCCCCCGAGATCGCGGCCGGCGTCACGCTCACCAAGATCGCGTCGGGGTTGTCGAAGCCCGTCGCGCTGACGTTCGTCCCCGGCGACACGAGCGGGCGGCTCGCCGTCGTCGAGCAGACCGGCACCATTCGGCTGATCAAGGACGGCGTCGTCGATCCCAAGGGCAAGCCGTTCCTCGACCTGTCGGACCGCATCTCGAAAAGCGCCGATCGGCGGAACTCCGAGCAGGGCCTGCTCGGCCTCGCGTTCCATCCACGCTTTGCGGAGAACGGCCGCCTGTTCGTGAATCTCACGGACCCGAAGGGCGACACCAAGATCCTCGAGTTCGACGTCCGACATCCCCTGACGGACGAGGCGGGGATCGTGCGCCAGCGGGAGTTGTGGAGCGTCGATCAACCCTATCCGAACCACAACGGCGGGAACCTCGCCTTCGGGCCGGACGGGCACCTCTACATCGGGCTCGGGGACGGCGGCTCGGCCGGAGATCCGCAAGGGAACGGTCAGAACCGCGAGGCGAAGCTCGGCAAGATGTGGATCATGGACGTCGACCGTTCCGACGACTCGACCCGTGATCCCGCGAATCCCGCGTTCCCGCGGATCGTCGCGCTCGGCCTCCGCAATCCGTGGCGCTACGCCTTCGACCGCGCGACCGGCGACCTCTGGATCGGGGACGTCGGCCAGAACAAGTTCGAAGAGGTCGACGTGCTTCCCGCCGCCGCGCTCGCGAAGCGCGAGGCGCCAACCAACTTCGGCTGGAACCCGATGGAGGGCCTGCACTGTTACAAGGATCCGAACTGCGAGGCGCGCAAGCTCACCCCACCCGTCGTCGAGTACGACCACGGCGAGGGCTGCTCGATCACGGGCGGCTACGTCTATCGCGGGAAGCGCATTCCGGCGCTGGTCGGCCGCTACTTCTACGCCGACTACTGCACGGCGATGATTCGCAGCCTGAAGTGGGACGGCCCCGGAAAAGCCGCGACCGAGATCTGGGACTGGCGCCCCACGCTCGATCCCAAGGAGCAGCTCGCGAATCTCTCCTCGTTCGGGGAGGACGCCGCCGGCGAGCTCTACCTCTTGTCGATCGACGGCGACGTGTACCGTTTCGATCCGAAGTAAGACGAGCCCTACGGGACGAGGACGACCTTCCCCTTCACCCGCCGCGCGGCCAGATCGCCGAGCGCCTCGGCGACGCGCGCGAACGGGTACGTCGCGGAGATCCGCGGTTTCAGCTTGCCGGCCGCGTACCACTCCATCAGCTCGCGAATGTTGGCCTCGTGACGCTGCGGCTCGCGCATCGTGAACGAGCCCCAGAACACGCCGACGATCTGCGCGCCCTTGAGCAACACGAGGTTCAGCGGGATCTTCGGGATCGGCCCCGCCGCGAATCCGATGACGAGAAAGCGCCCTTCCCACGCGATCGAGCGCAAGGCCGCCTCGGAGAAGTCGCCGCCGACCGGGTCGTAGATGACGTCGGCGCCGTTGCCGCCGGTGAGCGCCTTGATGCGCTCTTTCAGATCCTCCTTGGAGTAGTCGATGCCCTCGTCGGCGCCGTGCTCGCGGCAGACCGCGATCTTGTCGGCCGACGACGCCGCCGCGATGACCTTCGCGCCCATGGCCGTCCCGAGCTCGACCGCGGCGAGCCCGACGCCACCCGCGGCGCCGAGCACGAGCAGCGTCTCACCGGGCTTCAGCGCGGCGCGATCCTTCAAGGCGTAGTGCGAGGTGCCGTAGGTGAAGAGAAACGCCGCCGCGACGTCGAACGGCATCGCGTCGGGGATGCGGACGCAGTTGCGCGCGTCGATCGCGATCTCCTCGGCGAATCCGCCGAAGCCCGGGGCGCCGAGCACGCGGTCACCCGGTTGCAAGGTCGTGACCTTCGCGCCGACGGACTTGACGACTCCCGACACCTCACCACCGGGCGAGAACGGCAGCGGCGGCTTGAACTGATACTTGTTCTCGATGATCAGCAGGTCGGGGAAATTGACCCCGCACGCGTGCACGCCGAGCAGCACCTGGTGATCGGTGATCGCCGGCGTCGGTAACTCCTCGACGACGAGTTTTTCCGGCGGTCCGAATTCCTTGCAGACGACAGCGCGCATGCGTCCCTCCCGAGGCGGCGCATCTAACAAGCCCGGCCGCGCCGACGCAAATCAGCTCGCGATATTCATTGACAGTGGCCGGGCGGCTGTGGGCACGTACCGACATCCCCGCCGAGAGGAGCTTCCCCCAATGATGCATGCACCCCTCCGCCGTTCGATACTCGCGCTGCGCCTGCTCGCCGCCCTCGGACTGTTGGTGTCGAGCGGCCTCGCCTCGGCCCAGGTCCAAGACGGCGACCAGCAGAAGTGCATCAACGGGCTCAACAAGAGCGGCGCGAAGATCGCCGCCGCCCAGGCGAAGGCGGCCGAGGGCTGTCTCGCCGGCGCGGCAAAGGGCGTCGAGCCTGACGCCCAGGCATGCCTCACCGCGGACGCCAAGGGCACGGTCGCCAAGGCGGCCGCCGGCACCGTCGCGACCGAAGGCAAGTGCACGACCGCGCCGAGTTTCGGGAAGACCGGCGCCGGAGCGATCAACGCGGCCGCGGTCGCCGAGCAGGTGGCGCTCGTCGGCGATCTCTTCGGCGCGAACCTCGCCACCGCCGCGCTCGCCAGCACGAGCGACCCGGCCGGCGCGAAGTGCCAGGCCGCCGTCCTGAAGGGAACCTCCAAGCTCACGGCGACGATCCTCAAGAGCTTCCTCGCGTGCAAGAAGAGCGGCCTCAAGTCGACGGTTCCGGGCGAGCAGATCGATTCCGCCGCCGACCTCGACGCCTGCTTCGACGTGGTGCTCGCCGACGCCAAGGGCAAGCTCGGCAAGGAAGCGACCAAGCTCGCGACGACGTTCGACAAGAGCTGCACGCAGACCGGAGTCGTCCGGGCGTCGGCGCTTCCCGGCGAGTGCGGGATCGGAACGAAGCCGGTCGGCGACTGTCTCGCCGCCCGCGCCCGCTGTCGCAGCTGCCGCATGCTGAACGCGTGGGACGGCCTCGACCGACTCTGCGACGCGTTCGACGACGGGCTCGCCAACAACGCGAGCTGCGGCGATCCGCTGCTGTTCGAGGAGACGCTCACGGTTCTGAACGGCGTCGAGCCGAACGAGACGCCGGGCTCCCCCGGCGTCGTCGTCAGCAATCCGAAGCTCATCACGCAGTTCGGGGGAGCCGGGTTCAGCCTCAACAACTCGAAGTACACCCGTTTCCGCTTGAACGGTCCGCTGCAGACGCCCGACGCGGTCCTCATCCTCGTCCCCGGCTTCGGCGCCGGCGCCAACAACCTGCGGATCATGGCGGAGAACCTCATCCCGCGCGTCCGCCGCGACCACGGGCTCGTCCTCGAGGTGTGGAACTTCCATCGCCGCAGCGACCAGCTCGAGGACCGCGAAGGCGCGACGCTCGCCACCGCGAGCCGCAAGGCCGAGGTCGCGGTCGACTGGTACTACGGCGCGCAGCTCGGCCTGACGCTCCACCCCGATCTCGTCGCCGGACCGAATCGGCGCGCGGTCTTCTACAACACGTCGAGCGACCTGCCCTTCCTCGCCAACTGGACGGCCGACGTCTTCTCGCGCGATCTCGACGTCGTGGTCGAGCTGGCGCGCGCCACGGCGACCAACGCCAACGTCTTTCTCGGCGGCCATTCGGCCGGCACCGGCTTCACGGCCCGCTATGCGGCGACCGACTTCGACTTCAGCGGCGTCGGTCCGGTCGATCCCGGCTACAAGAAGGTCCGCGGGCTCGTGCTCCTCGAAGGCACGGGCGGGACGACCGCGGGCGCGCCGCTCACCGCCGACTCGCTCGATCGCATCGAGGCGAAGTTCGACGGCGGCCTCTTCGGGGCGGTCCGCGACAACGCCGCCCGGTGCGTCGACGGCACGACCGCGTGCACGATCGCCAACGAGGCGACGACGTGCGTGGGACAGGTCCCGCCGAAGTGCACGCTGCCGACGAGCTCGTACACCGCCGTGGCCGGCCTCAGCCCGCAGGTGTCCGCCGCGGCGCAGCCGCTCGCGATCCAGGCCCTCACTGATCCGAACGTCGGCCAGGCCATCCTGCAAGTCGACCAGAGCGGCCCGAACACGTCGGCGGTCGACCTCGTTCCCGAGCTCGCGTCCATTCTCTCGATCGCCTTGCCCGGGCAGTACACCGCCTTCGGCATGATCGGCGGCTTCCTCGACGACGACGGCATCGGCGCGTCGTTCTCGCCGGCGGTCGCGACCTCGATGGGCAAGCCGGGTACGGCCGTCGGCGGCCTCATTCCGTGGAACGCGATCTTCGACGGGAGCAGCGGCGGCGTCGCGGGAAGCTCGCACGGGGCAGCGCCGACCACGCTCTCGACCAACGTGTGGGGCATCGAGCACGAGGTCACGCGCATCGACCGGTTCGACGACACGTTCATCGCCGGCGGCAACACGGCGTCCGACTGGTACTACGCGTCCTCGGGCTTGAGCGTCACGTCGTCTCCCGGTGTGTGCGCGTCGGGCGTCTGCACCGCGGGGAACGTCGGGGCGAGCTGCACGAGCGATGCCGGCTGCGCGCAGTCGATCAGCCTCGACTCGACGGCGCTCTCGGTCGGCCGCAACCGGCGCGACATCGCCAACCTGACGCAGGCCGGCCAGATCGACGTCCCGGTCATCTGCTTCGGCGGCAGCAACGGCCTCGTGCCGCAATCAGGGCTGTTCGTGTCCTTCGCGAACAGCATCGCCGCGTGCACGGCGCCGAGCTGCACGGGCGCGCCGCGCGTCGTGAACCCGTCCGTCCCGAGCACCGCGTTCCCGACCTTCGGCGACGTCGCCGGCGGCTTCGAGGTGCACATCAGCGAGGGCTACGCGCACAACGACATCGTCACGGCGGAGGACGGTCCCGACAACCACGTCGTCGGGCCGCTCTCGGACTTCATCGCGCGGAACGTGCAGTAGCGCAGCCGCGCGGATCGGCCGTTACAGTCCGAGCGCGCGGTCCTGCTCTTCGGGGCTCGCGTTCTCGAACTGCAGGATGTCGAGCCGCGCGAACGCCTCGCGGACGCGCGGGCTCAGCAGGCCGAGACGCTTCAGGTTCGGCACGATGCGCATGAACAGCGACTTCCGGAAGTCGGCGAAGACCGGTGACATCAGCACCGTCTGCCGCACGTCCTCGCGCCGCCAGCCCATTGCGTCGGCGATCTGGTCGCCGACGAGGCGGTCGCGCGAGAGCTCGCACGCGTAGATGATGAAGTCCTCGCGGTCCTTGAGCTCGTTCGCCGGCATGTCCTGGTAGTAGTCGGAGAGCGAGAGCACGCCGAAGGCCACGTGGCGCGACTCGTCGCGCATCACGTAGTGGATCAGCTCCTTCAAGAGCGGCTCGGACGTCAGATGGTAGAGGTTGCCGAAGGCCGCCATCGCGAGGCCTTCGATCACGATCTGCATGCCGAGGTACTTGAAGTCCCAGCGCGCGTCTTTGATGGTCGCGTCGAGGAGCTCTTTCAGGTTCTCGTTGATCGGCCACTGCCACTCGAGCTTCTCGTTGATGTAGCGGCTGAAGACCTCGACGTGGCGGGCCTCGTCCATGGTCTGCGTGCCGGCATAGTACTTGGCGTCGACCCACGGCACGGCGCCGACGAGCTGCGAGGCGACGATCAGCGCGCCCTGCTCGCCGTGCAGGAACTGCGAGAGCTGGAGCGCGACCTGCGCGTGGCGCAGGCGGTCCTTCTCTTTGGCGTTCAGCTTGTCGTAGGGAGCGTACCCGATCAACGGATTGATCATCTCGGGAATGACGCCGCGCTCGGGATCGACCTGGGTGTCCCACGCGAGCTGCTTGGTGCCGTTCCACTGGTCGCGCTTGGCCTTCTCGTAGAGGTCGCGGAGGCCGTCTTTCACGCTGCCGTAGTTCCAGGCGTAGCTGGTGTCGAAGGACGTCAGGATGGTGTCGAGCTCTTCGTCGAGACCATCGAGTTGGTTGACGACGGGCGTGTTGGCAATCGACATGGGTCGCTCCTCTGGCGTAGATGGGCTCGCGCAGACGTACGCCACGCGCCGTCGTAAGGGAAGCGTCAGCGGGGTCAGCGACGGGTCGGAATCACGTGCCGGATGCCCCCGCGCGGGTCCGGATGATCGCCGGAATAGCGCGGAATCAGGTGCCAGTGCGTATGGGGGATCGACTGGCCCGCCGAGGCACCTTCGTTCACCCCGATGTTGTAGCCGTCTGGACGGTGCGCCTTGGCGATCTCGGCACGCTCGCTCCGCAAGAGCGCATGACACGCCGCGACCTCGTCGGCGGTGAGCTCGAAGAAGCTCTGCCGGTGGCGCTTCGGAATGACGAGGGTATGACCGCGCGAGGCCGGCTCGAGGTCCCGCACCGCCACGGCGTGCTCGTTCTCGGCGAGCACACGATCCCCGAGCTCACAGAAGGGACAATCTCGATCGTTCATCGGAAGCTCCTTCGCGTCGTCGATGTGCTGGGCAGGCCTCCCAAGCTAGGCGAGAGCGCGGTCTCGTTCAATCCGGCCCCCGCTCGACGACCGCCAGCGAGTGTGCGACACGCAGCCGCCATGACTCGCGTCGCCACCCTCGTCCCGACCCTCCTCCTGACTGGGCTGATCGCGCTCGGCTGCCGGAGCGCGCCGTCGGCCTCGAAGCCGGCACCGACCGCGACGGCGCTCGCCGCGAGCGCCTGGAAGCGGATCGAGCCCGGGGTCGGATCGATCCGCGTCATCGCGATCGACCCGCGCGTCAACACGACGGTGTACGCCGCGACGAGCGAGGGCGTCATGAAGAGCCTCGACGGCGGGACGACCTGGAAGCGCACCGGCACCCTCAAGGTCCACGACACCCGGGCGTTCGCGATCGACCCGCAAGCGCCCGATACGCTCTATGCCGGCTCGGCCAACGCGATCATCTCGAAGAGTACCGACGGTGGCGCGACCTGGCGGGCGCTTGACGTGCCGACCGCCAAGATCGTTCCGGTCCGCGCCATCGTCGTCGACCCGAAGGACTCGCAGACGGTCTATGCGGCCGTCCCCCGCTCCGGCGTGCTCAAGACGACCGATGGCGGCATGACCTGGAACCCGTTCGTCGAGGGACTCACCGAGCTCGACGTGCGCGCGCTCGCCGTCGACCCGAGCGCGCCCGCGACGGTGTACGCCGGCACCAACGGCAAGGGCTTCTTCAAGACCACCGACGGCGGCCGGAGCTGGCAGGCGAGCAACACCGGATTGACGAACTACGTGCTCCGCACCATCGCGATCGATCCGAAGTCGCCGCAGACCGTCTACGTCGGCACGAGCGGCTTCGGCGTGTTCAAGAGCACCGACGGCGGCGCCACCTGGAAGGACGCCGCGACCGGCCTCAGCAGCAAGGTCGTCGCGATCATCGCGATCGATCCCCTGAGCCCGAACATCCTCTATGCCGGCGCCGCGGGAGGCGCGCTCGAGAAGAGCGCCGACGGCGGCGGGCACTGGAAGAGCATCAAGCCGAAGACGCGCCGCCAGATCTGGACGGTGACGTTCGATCCCAAGGAGTCGCGTACGGTCTACGTCGGCACGGCGGGGGACGGCATCTTCAAGACGACGACGGGCGCGGAGGGCTGACGCTCGCACCCATCGTCGCGCCGGCTGCGAGGTCACGGAACGCGATCGCTCCGCGGCGCGCGTTGGCTAATGTGCTCCATCCATGGCCCGGCCCGCCGCGCGGAGCGGCGGCGACGCCATCAGCACGACGAGCGCTGCCACCGTCCCTCCGGCCGCGACCACGAAGACCGCGGGGTAGCCGCCCCACGCCGCGAGGTGGCCGAGCCCGGTCGAGCCGACCGACAGCCCCGCGGCGAACGCGCCCGTAAAGACGGCGATCATGCGGCCACGCTCGTGTGGGCGCACGGCGGTCACCGCGAGCGCGTTGACCGCCGGGAAGAAGAGACCGTGCGCGAGTCCGAAGAGCGCCCCGAGCGGCTCGAGAAACGGCGCGCGGGCGCACGCGAGACCCGCCACTACGCACGCGTACAGCACGAGCGCGCCGCGAGCGACGCGATACGAGCCAACGCGCGCCGGCACGCCGCCGAACACGATGCGCACCAGGATCGCGGCGCACGCGTAGGCGACGAAGAATCCCCCGACGCGCTCGCGGCCGAGCGCGAGCGCGTACGGCGGCTCGAACGTGAACACGGCACCGAACGTCGCACCGGTGAGCGCGACGACGAGCCCGTAGTGGCGCGCGATCGGCTGCGCGAGGAGCGCGGCCATGCCGCCGCGCCCCGCGACGCCCGGCGTCCACTTCGGCTCGCGTACCCGCGTCGCGAGGCACGCCGCGACGAGCCCCGCGACGGCAGCGACGCCGAAGACGACCTGCCAGCCCGCGGTCGCGGCGAGCGGCTCGGCGACCGCCGGCGCGACCGCGTTCATGACCAGCATGCTGGCGCCCGAGAGCCCGAGCGCCTGGTTCAAGCGCTCGCGCGGCGCCACGTCGGCGACGAGCGTCCCCACCGCCGTCACCACGAGCGCGTACGAGAGCCCTTGGACGACCCGCAGCGCGTCGAGGAACGGCCCGAGCTCCCGGACGGCGACGAACCCCGCTGCCGCGACCGCCATCAGCACCGCGCCCGCGACCATCGCGTGCCGGCGCGGGTAGCGGTCGACGACCCATCCCGCGAATGGCGTCGCGGCCACCGTGGCAACCGAGAACACACCGACGGTGACGCCGATTTCCGACGGTCCGGCCCCGAGCACCTGGGCCAGGTATTTCGGCAGCAGATAGAACGTCGAGAACGCGAAGCCCCAGATGCTCGCCGCGCCGAGCACGCGCGCGAGGTCGGCCGTGAACCAGTGCGGCGACGCGACCGCGGCGCCGACCACGCGGTCGTCGGCCGAGGCAGCAGTACGAGCCCCCCGGATCGCCGGTCGGCTCGCCACGAGTCGTAAGCTGGTATGCGCGCGCATCGTTCGTCTCCGGGCTGTGCCGCCGCGTCCGCCGGAGAGTCGTGCGCCAGAAACGCAAAACCCCTCCGGCCGGCCACGGCGGGAGGGGCTGTGAAGCGATTGCTCGGTGCTGCTTATCGCAAACCGATCTCCCCTGCCGACGCGCGGGCGCCCGCCGAATGCCCTAGGCGGGCGCGCCAAAATTTGGCGACGCGCGTGACGGTGATCGTTTGCATCGTGGCGACACCTTGCACGAGCCGCGGGCGAGTCGCAAGCGTGAGATGCGCGGCGCTCACAGTTCGCGTCGCAAACCGGTGGCGACCTCGCGGCGCGGACCCTTCCAGCGCACGCGTTCCAGGTCGAGGTAGCCGCGGCGGTCGAAGACGACGCCTTCGGCCTCGAGCATCTCCTGTTGGATCCCGGCCTGAAAGCCGTCGCGATGGGTACACCGACCCGCCGCGCCGACCACGCGCTGCCACGGCACGGTCTCGACGGCGTCGTCGCGAAGCGCGCCGAGCGCCATGCCGACGGCGCGCGCACCGCGCGGCTGTCCGAGGATCGCGGCGATCTGGCCATAGGTCGCCACTTTGCCGCGCGGGATGCGGCGGACGACCCGGTACACCAGCCGATAGAACGGCGGCACGCTCGGCGGACGAAGCGCGCCGCGACGCGGCCGCCGTTCGCGCGGCTCGACCATCTCTCCCGGCCAGCGGCGGCGCGTCGTCATGCGCCCGCGCGTCTAGCATGCGCGCGCCGCCGGGGGCAGCGCGGCGACTAGTCGGCCTTGTCGACGAACGTCTTCAGGCTCTGACGAGCGGCCGGCGGCGAGTAGAGCGACTCCCAGCAGCCCCCGTTCGTCGCCTGGAGCTGGACCGTCAGCGGCATCGTCAGCGCCGTGAGGCTCGGCATCGCGAGCAGCGGACCACGACCGCGGAGGGCGATGCGCGCGGCATCGTCCTTGAGACCTTCGCGGAGATCGAGGCTCTGGATCGCGCCCGCCGCCCGATCGGGATTCCGATACGAGAAGCCCTTCCGCACCGTGCGCCAGCACGCGCGCTTCGTCTTCGGATTGCAGATTCCGCCCGCCGGCATGCCGGCCTCGAGCGCCAACGCCGACGCGCCATCATAAATGCACAGCCGATACGACGTCGCCGTCAGCGGATCGCCGAACGCGGAGCGCGGCACCGCGGCGCCCCGGCTCCAACGCCACGACACGCCGTCGTTCTTGTCCGGCGTCCGATCGGTGAGCGTGAGCTTGCCGCCGTCGGGACGGATCGCGCGCTGACAATCGAGCATCGGCTCGGGGGGACAGCCCGTGAACGGCGTCGCCGTGGTCGTGGGAACCGGCGTCGTCGTGACGGTGGCGGTGGGGGTCGGCGTGGGGCTCGCCGTCGGCACTTCGGTCACGGTCGGGCTCGGCGTGGGTGTGGCGGTGACCGTCGAGGTGGGAGTGGGGGTCGGGGTGCCGGTGCCGGTCGGCTCCGCCGTCGGCGTCGCCGTGACCGTCGGAATCGGCGTCGCGGTGGGGGTTGCAGTGGGCGTCGGCGTGGCGGTGCGCGTGGCCGTCGGCGTGGCGGTGCGGGTCGACGTCGCGGTGACGGTCACCGTCGGCGTGGGGGTTCGCGTCGGGGTCGGCGTTCGCGTCGGGGTGACCGTCGTGGTCGGCGTGGCCGTCGTCGGCGGCGTGGTCGTTCGCGTCGGGGTGACCGTCGGCGTCGCCGTTCGCGTCGGAGTAGGCGTGCGCGTGGCGGTCGGGGTCGCGGTTTGGGTCGGCGTCGCGCTCTCCGTCGAAGTAGGCGTCGGGGTCGGCGTCGGCGTGCGCGTCGGGGTTCCCACGGTGACGGTAGGGGTCGGCGTCGCAATGGTGCGATCGATCGTCACCACACGCTCGACGATGTTGTCGCCCTCGTAGACCTCACTGATGAGATTGAAGGGATCGATGGTGACCCGAAGATGGTACGTCCCGTCGGGAACGTCGGTCACGTCGAGATACTGGCAACCGAGGTTCGCGCCGTACTCGTCGGCGCACCCCTGCGTGAGACCCTGGTACTCGCAGGTGTAGACCGGATTCGCGCAATCGGTATCGCGCAGACAGTGGCCCTGTTTGTGACCGACGACGATCGCCTGCCCGGTTTCGTCGATCAGCTCATAGCGCGCATAGTTGGCGTAGTGCGGGTGGTTGTGCCCCGCGGCGGGGCTGCACATGAAATCGGGGTTGCCGCACACCGCGAGCGGATGATCGGCGCACGGCAGCGGACATTGCGGATCGCCGAGCAAGAGATCGTCCGTCCCGACGTTCCAGGACTTCACGCCGAACCGCAGCAGGTCGAGGTTGTTCGTGTTCTCCGCGCAGCCCTCCGCGACGTCGCCGCTCGCCGCATTCGTATTGAGATCGAGACTCACGTCCTCGATCTCGGCTTCGAGGTCGACGAGGCCCCCGGGCGGCGACGCGCAAACGCAGCTCGGGTTGCACACACCGCTTCCGCAGAGCGCGACGTCGGTGCCGTCGCACTCCTCGCCGCCCTCGCGCACGTCGTTGCCGCAGAACGTCGGCGTCCCGACGGAAAGCGTGTACGCGCCCTGCTGACCCGCCGCGCCGTCGACGACGATGTAGTACGTCGTGCCCGCGGTCACCGCGAACTGGAGCTTCGAGCCGTCGCTCGAGCTCGGCGCCCCCGTCGAGCACCCGGGCGCGTCGTCACTGCACGTGACGGCCGAGCCGCCACAGACGCCCTGGTAGAGGTAGACGCGGGTGTCGAAGAGCGTGGCGTCGCTGCACGTCGATATGGCCGCCTGCCCGGTGATGGCGGGCGTCCATCGATAGACCCGCTCGGGGGCGCCCCCGTCGTTGCCGCACGCCGGGCTTCCGTCCAGATCGCTCGATCCGCTGGTCGTGCCCGTGAACGTCCCGCCCGCGGCGGGAATCGTCACCGCCGAGTTGCACGAGGAGCACGCGCCGCTCGGCCCGCCCCCGAGGCACGCGCCGCCGCTGCAGACGTCGCCGACCGTACACGCGTTGCCGTCACTGCACGCCGCGCTGTTGTCACTGTGGACACACCCGAGGCCGGCATTGCACAGATCGTCGGTGCAGACGTTGCCGTCGTCGCAGTCGAGCGGCGTGCCCGCGACGCACTCGTCGGCGAGACACGTCTCGTGACCGTTGCAGGCGTCGCCGTCCGAGCACGACGTTCCGTCGGGTGCGTTGAGGCACGGCGGACCCGCCCAGGCGGGACGCGGTTGCCAGAGGTCTCTCACCGCGATCGACGGAAGGAGAGCCACAAGCAGGATCGAGATCAGTACGGATCGGTGCACGAGCGGTCGCGACGCCTCCGCGACACTGGTCGCGACAGGTCCTTGCTCAAGCAGTATGCGTGAACCCGCGTTGTCGGCCAAGTCGGCACCCGACTAATTCCCGTATCGGGTTTGCTTGGGACTTTCGGATCTTGCCGCTCCGTCGGCGGAGCTGCTAAAGCGCGTCGCGCGCGTGAGGCAAGAAGGCGTGTGGCGGAGAGGACCTCGGGTAGCGCGGATCGGCATCCTCGTGCTCGCCATCCTCGTCACGGGATGTGGCGTCGACAGCAGCGGTCCACCGCTCGGAGCGTCCGACGCATACGCATACGCCTCCAGCTCGCGACCCTGTCCGAGCGCCGACGGCGACACCGTCCTGCACCTCGTGAACGAGATCCGCCGTCGCGCCCGGGTCCGCCCGCTCGACGCCGATCCGAATCTCACCCGCATCGCCGGCAAACGATCCGCCGCCATGGCCGCTGAACGGCGGCTGTCGCACAGTGGATGGGAGCGTTCGCTCCGCCAGGCAGGACTGCAAGACGACTCGCTCGGCGAGAACGTCGCCTACAATTACGACGGTCCCGACGCCGTCGTGCGCGGCTGGATGGAGAGTCCCGGCCATCGCGCGAACATCCTCCGCGCCGCTTTCAAACGCCTCGGCGTCGGCTGCGTCATCGACGAGCGTGGTCACCGGTGGTGGACCCAGGATTTCGCCGGCTGACGACGCACATGAGCGTCGGCGGACGGCTGCCGTCGTGACCGACCTCCGCGCCACCTACGTCGCGCGACCCGGCGACGCCCGCGCCATCCCGAGCCCGCGCCGGCACGCCAACCCGGTGATCGGCGTCTTCGTTTTCGGCGGGTCGGTCCTCGAAACCATCGCAGCGCTCTTTCTCGACGGCCTGAGCAACCTCTGGATGATCGGCGGCACGGCGTCCTACTTCGGCGGCAAGCATTCGGATGGGCCGGGATGGAGAGATCGGGTTTCTCCTGATGCGCGCCGTCACTCTGACGGTCGGCGGCTCGATGCTCTGGATCGTCGGGTCCTACGCACCGCACGCACTGGTCGTCGTCAAAAGGTGATCGGGGCGGCGTCGAGATCCTGTGGGTTCGGCTCGTGGCCGACCTCACGACGAGTCGCCGGGCGGCGACGCCGACGGTCTCGCCGCCCGCCCACCGGCCGGCCCGGAAGCGCCGACGATAGCACCGTACGCACCGGGCGTTTGTATTCTTGGCAACGCGGCGACCCGCGTTTTGTAGAGTCGACCCTCCTGCTAGTCGACCGGCGATGGAGGAGCGCGGAGCGCGCACGGCACGACCCTTGCGACGCGCCGCTTCCATGGCGACGCCGCTCCGTCACGTACCGCAGGAGACGTCGTCGGACCCGCTGGCCGTCGCAGCGCCGCCGTCGACACCCCGCCTCGAACGGCCGCCCGCGTGGAGGATCTGGCTCGACCGCACCACGACGTCGTTCTCGCCGCTCGTCGGCGCGTTCCGGGAAGGATACGGGCTTGCGATCGTCGCCGTCGCCGCGGCCACCGCGGCCGCGTTGGCGCTTCGCCTCGGGGCCGAGCCGGGGATCTTCGCGCCCTTTCTCGTCGCCGTTACCGCCGTGGCGCTGCGCCACGGCATCGGTCCCGCGCTATTCGCGATCGTGACCTCGGCCACGGTCGCCTACGCCTGGTTCTTTGCACCGCTGGCGACGCTCGCATTCGACCCCGTCGGACTTCGTCACCTCGCGTTCTACCGCCTCGGAGTCTTCGGCGGGGCCGCCGTGCTGATCACGCTGCTCGCCGAGATTCATCGCCAATCGCTGCAACAGCTCGAGCGCAGCCGCCGTCAGCTCCGCGCCTTCACGTCCAACGAAGACATCGGCCTCCAGGTGATCGATCACGAAGGCAAGATCACGTGGTCCGACAACGGCACCGCGCGGCTCCTCGGCTACGCCCCCAACGAATGGGTCGGGAGGCCGTTCGCGACCATCCTTTCCAGCACAGTGGGATCCGAAGCTTGGAATTCACGTGACTTGAAGTCGCGGC
>JADMIO011135890.1_pt1 | contig 16252 bp, 14 predicted proteins | sample 8958161 | NCBI WGS metagenome assembly JADMIO01 (sample SAMN16585339, study PRJNA669376) | soil metagenome | isolation source: Crop rotation soil | place: USA: Cullars Rotation, Alabama | collected 2011
GCGACTTCAAGTCACGTGAATTCCAAGCTTCGGATCCCACTGTGCTGGAAAGGAGGTCCGGGATTCGAGTCGCTGCGCCTCGAGCAGTTTGCCCGCCGTCTTGAGCTCGCTCAGGCGACCGGCCAGCTCCTGGCGGATGGCCTTCACCGCGCGCTCGATGGTGGGCCGTTGGGTGACGAAGTGTTTGGCCGGATAGATGGCGCACTGGTCCAGCTGGACGATAGTGTCGCCGGTCAGGGGATTGATCTTGCTGATCCGCTCGACCTCGTCGCCCCAGAGCTCGATTCGAATGGCCTGTTCGGCGTACGCGGGAAACACTTCGATCGAATCGCCCCGAACCCGGAAGCTGCCCTGCTCGAACGAGGCGTCGTTCCTGCCGTAATGAATCCGCACCAGCTCCGAGAGAATGGCGTCCCGCCCCCGCTTCTCCCCCCGCTTCACGGTAACCATGAGCTTCCGGTACTCGACTGGATCGCCGAGGCCGTAGATGGCGCTGACCGTGGCCACGATGACCACGTCTTCCCGCTCCATCAGGCTCGAGGTGGCCCGCAGCCGCAGGCTCTCGATGTCCTGGTTGATCGAGGCGTCCTTCTCGATGTAGACGTCGGTGGACGGAACGTACGCCTCGGGCTGGTAGTAGTCGTAGTAGGAGACGAAATACTCGACCGCGTTACGGGGCAGGAACTGACGCAGCTCGCCGTAGAGCTGCGCGGCCAGCGTCTTGTTGTGGGAGAGCACCAGGGTGGGCTTGCCGTAGTTGGCGATGGTGTGGGCTAGGGTCATGGTCTTCCCCGACCCGGTGACACCCAGCAGGGTCTGGTACCGGTCGCCCCGGCGAAGACCGGCGCTCAATTCGGCAATGGCTTTGGGCTGGTCGCCGGCGGGCTCGAAAGGAGCGACAACCTCGAAACGCGGACTACTCATGGGAGGAATATACTCTGCCGGGATTTCTTCGGGTAGCGCCTTTCCGGATCGGATGGGCTCAGGAGGATCCCGCCATGGCGAGCAACTTCTTCCACTGGGACTCCGGTACCGGAATGACCGAGAGACGGGGCTGCCGGACCAGTGCCAGGTCGGCAAAGGACGGATCTGCCTTGATGGCCGCAAGGGAAACCGTCCGCGGCAGCCTGCGCTCGACTTCGATGTCCACCACGGTCAGCTTGGGATTGCCCCGCTTGGGATCGGTGTATGGCGCGCTGGTGACCCGAGCCAGACCAACGATCTCTTTCGTGGCACCCGAGTGATAGATGAGGAGTGGATCGCCCGGAGTCATGCTGCGAATGTGCTTGAGGGCGACCGGATTGCTTACCCCGTCCCAGACAGCCTTGCGCTCTCGCTCGAGCTGGTCGAAGGGGTACGCGTCCGAATCGGTCTTGAGAATCCAGCGGTTCACGGGGGCGGCGCCTCGCGACGCTCGATCTCGGTTACCCCTTTCACCTTGCGCACCGCCTTCATGACCTTGCCTAGGTGAGGCAGGTTGTCGACCTCGACAAAAATGGTGCCGAAAACCGAGCCATCCTTGGTGTGCAGATCGGCACCCCGAATGTTGGTGCCGGTTTGACTGATGGCTTCCATGATATCGGCGTAGAGGCCCCGGCGATCTTCGCCCGTCACCGCCAGGCGGACCGCGAACGCCTCACCAGCGGTTTCCTGCCAGTCGATGTCCACCCGCCGCTCGTCTGCCGAAAGAGTGAGCAGGTTGGGACAGTCGGACCGGTGAATCGAGATGCCCCTTCCCTGGGTGACATAGCCCACGACCGAATCGCCCGGCACCGGCTGGCAGCACTGGGCGTAGCGCACCATCAGGCCATCGACCCCCTGAATCTTGATTCCCCGGCCCAGCCGAATGCGGTCGATGACCCGGCCGAAGACGGTGGGCTTGGGCTCCTGGATCTCGTCCGTTGGGACGTCGGGGTACAGTGCACGGATGACCTGACCGATAGGTACGTCACCCCGGCCGACCGCGATCTCGAGCCCCCGTCCATCGGCCAGCGAGAGCGTGTGAGCAGCCTTGGTGAGGCGCTCATCGTCGGGGGCGTCCAGCCGCCGGCGGCGAACCTCGCGAGCCAGAATTTCCTTACCCAAACTCAGGCTGACGGTCTCTTCCTCGTGGTTGACCCACTGCTTGATCTTGTGCCGGGCCCGGGCGGTGCGCACGTGACTGAGCCAGTCCCGGCTCGGCTTGGCCGTGGCGCTGGTCAGAATTTCCACCGTGTCTCCGCTCTTGAGCTCGCGGTGCAGCGGCGCAATGCGGCCGTTGACCTTGGCACCCTGGCACTTGAGACCGACTTCGGTGTGCACGTGAAAGGCGAAGTCGATGGGCGTGGAGCCTTTGGGCAGCCGCTTCACGTCGCCCTGAGGAGTGAAGATGAAGATCTCGTCCTGATAGAGATCGATCTTCAGGAACTCCAGGAACTCTTCCGGGCTGTGGGTGTCCTGTTGCAGCTCCAGCAGCTGGCGGAACCACCCCAGGTGCTGGTCCAGCTCGTCCGCGGTGCCGTCTCGCTTGTAGACCCAGTGGGCCGCGATACCGTACTCGGCGGTGCGGTGCATGTCCTGGGTCCGGATCTGGACTTCGAACAGTTGCCCGCCGGGGCCGAAGATGGTGGTGTGGAGCGACTGGTAGGCGTTCGATTTCGGGCTGGCGATGTAGTCCTTGATTCGCTCCTGAATCGGGGTCCAGTTGTGATGGATAATGCCGAGGACGTGATAACAGTCGGGCACCGAGCGCACGATGACCCGCACCGCCATGAGATCGTAAATCTCATCGAACACCTTGCTCCGCTTTCTCATTTTCTGGAAGATGGACCAGAGATGCTTGGGCCGTCCGGTGACCTCGAACCACTCGATGCCGGCCTCCCGCAGCTCGTGATCCAACGGGATCTTGAGCTTGAGGATGGTTTGCTCCCGGGCCGCGCGCTTGGCCGCCACCTGCATGGCCAGATCCCGGTATTCGTCGGGCTCGAGAAACTTGAAGGCCAGGTCTTCCAGCTCGGCCTTGATGCCGGCCATGCCGAAGCGGTGGGCCAGCGGAGCGTAGATCTCCCGGGTTTCCAGAGCAATTCGGGTGCGGCGCTCGGGGGGGAGATGTTCCAGGGTCCGCATGTTGTGCAGCCGGTCGCCCAGCTTGATGATGATGACCCGGGCGTCTTTGGCGATGGACAACAGCAGCTTGCGATAGTTCTCCACCTGTTCTTCCGCCGAGGAGTGGAAGGTCAGGCTGGAGATCTTGGTGAGACCATCCACGATGCCGGCGACCTCCGGGCCGAACTCGCGGGCAATATCCTCGGTCCGGACATCGGAATCTTCGACCACATCGTGCAGCAGGGCGGCGGCAATGGTGGTACTGTCCAGCAGCTGCTCCGCCAGAATGAGCGCGACGGCGATGGTGTGGGACACAAAGTCTTCGCCCGACATGCGCTTCTGCCCGCGGTGAGCGGACGCGCTGAAGCGGAGCGCCCGATCCACCAGCTCCAGATCGAGCCGGTCGGCGTGGCGCTCCAGCACCGCCCGAAGCTCAGGCGCGAGCTCGGTGGCAGCTCCGGTAATCGGGGTCTTCGTTCCGGTCACAATAGTCCTGCGGTTGCAAAGCTCACGTATCGGTCTCCGGCAATGATCACGTGGTCGTACACAGGTAGATCGAGCAGCCGGCCTGCCGAGACCAGCTGTTTGGTGGCCGCCCGGTCTTCCGCTGAGGGCGTGGGATCGCCACTGGGGTGATTGTGGACCACGATGATTCCGGCCGCCGCCTCGGCAATGGCGGATCGGAATACTTCACGAGGATGCACCAGAGAACTGTTGAGCAACCCCCGAGTGATCAACACCTCGCGCAGGACCTGGCTCTGGCTGTCCAACGCGAGAAGATGGAACTCCTCCACTTGGAGATCGCGCAGCCGAGTACCAAACAGGCGTAAGACATCTTCGGGTTCCCGAATGCGCGGCACCGCTGGCCGCTCCTCCCGAGCCATTCGGGTACCCAGCTCGAAGGCGGCGAGCAGCCGAGCCGCCTTGGTGGGGCCGATACCCCGCGACCGCAGGAGCTCGGCGCTGGGACGTTGAGCCAGACGCCGCAACGACCCCTCGCAGACCTCCAGCAGCCGGGCTGCCAGTTCCAGCACGTCCTGCCCCGTCCCGCCGGTACCTAACACGATGGCAAGAAGTTCGGCGGTCGTCAACGCGGGAGGGCCCAGGGACCAGAGCCGCTCGCGGGGACGATCGGCGTCGGGGAGAATGGAAACCGGGAGACCCATGCCTCAAGCTAGCCGGCTCCGGCCCCCTCCCCGCGTCATTATCGTGCGGATACGACAGAACTTACGCTGACTAGCGGCCGGCTCCGTGGCATTTCTTGTACTTCCGTCCGGAGCCGCAGGGACAGGGATCGTTGCGCCCGGCCGCCGGTACTGCCGCAGTGGCTCTTCCGACTGGGCCGAGCGACGTCTCCAGTGAACCGGCGTCGGGACGAGGCGTCGCGGCCCGGCTCGGCGGACCGGTGAACAGATCATCCGAACCGCTCGATGGGGTCGGTAATGGTAGCGGGCGCCGAGGCGCCTCGCGGGGCGGCTCCGCGCTCACCTGGATCTTCAGAAACCGCTCGGTGAACGTGGACTGGATGTCGTGTATCAGGTCCTCGAACATCTCGAACGCCTCGCGCTTGTACTCCACCAGCGGGTCCTTCTGGCCCCACGCGCGATACTGAATGGCGTTGCGCAGCTGATCGAGGTCGTACAGGTGATCCTTCCACCGCTCGTCCAGCACCGAGAGCATCACCTGGGAGAGCACCTGGGCATCCACCTCCGGGATGCCGATCGTCTTCCCGAACTCGGAAAGGTATCCGATCTTCCGACCGAAGGCCGCCTCACCTTCAGCCTTTACCATCGTCACGATCTCGTCGAGCCCGGGCGCCGATTCGGCATCGGTGAGCCCGTCCACCGGCACCAGGTACTGCAGCGCAAGGGCTTCGCGCAGACCGCCCCGGTCGTACTCCTCCGGCCTTGCCGCGCCGGAGAGGAACTGGGTGACCGCACGCTCCAACGCCATCTCGATCATCCGCCGGGCTTCGGCCTTGATCTCCTCACCCCGCTCGAGCGCAAAGAGCCGCAAGGAGTAAATGACTTCCCGCTGCTGGTTCATCACGTCGTCGTACTCCAGCAGCCGCTTGCGCTGCTGGAAATTCTGCAGCTCGACCCGCTTCTGCGCTTGTCCGATAGCCCGGGTGACCAGGCCGCCGGTGATCACCTCGCCCTCCTCGGCCCCACTCTTGTCCATCCACCGCGCGATCCGGTCGGAGCCGAACAATCGCATGAGATCGTCTTCCAGCGAGAGGAAGAAAATCGACTGGCCGGGATCGCCCTGCCGGCCGGAGCGGCCGCGGAGCTGGCGGTCGATCCGGCGGGACTCGTGCCGCTCGGTGCCGATGATCTGAAGCCCAGCCTCGGGCTGCTGCAGATCGAGATCCTTCCCCAGTTTGATGTCGGTACCGCGGCCCGCCATGTTGGTGGCGATCACGATGGCGGACTTTTGTCCCGCCCCGGCGACGATCTCCGCCTCCCGCTGGTGATACTTGGCGTTCAGCACCTCATGCTTGAGGCCGCGGCGCTTGAGCTGTCGCGATAGCGTCTCCGACACATCCACGTTGACGGTGCCGATCAGGATGGGCCAGCCGAGTCCGTGCAGCCGCTCGACCTCGTCCATGATCGCGTCGTGTTTCTCTTTTCTGGTCTTGTAAATGCGGTCGGGCTGATCCAGTCGCTTGATCGGCCGGTGGGTCGGGATGACGCTGACCTCGAGTCCGTAGATCGAATAGAACTCCGTCTCCTCGGTCTCGGCGGTGCCGGTCATGCCCGCCAGCTTGTCGTACATCCGGAAGTAGTTCTGAATCGTGATGGTGGCAAAGGTCTGGGTCTCGCCCTTGACCTGCACTCCCTCCTTGGCCTCCACCGCCTGGTGAAGTCCGTCCGCCCAGCGCCGGCCGGTCATGACCCGTCCGGTGAACTCGTCCACGATCACCACCTGGCCATCCTGCACCAGGTAGTCCACTTCCTTCTCGTACAGCACGTGCGCCTGCAGCAGCTTATGAATGATGTGGAGCTTTTCGCTCTTGATGGCGTAATCGGATTCGACTTGCCGGCGCCGCTCGATTCGGTCGTGGGGCGACAGCTCGGGATCCTTGTCGATCTGGTGAATTTCCTGGGAGATGTCCGGGACCAGGAAGAGCTCGGGATCGTTGGGCGACATGGCCTCGGCCCCGCGATCGGTGAGATGCACCGAGTGGCCCTTCTCGTCCAGCACGAAGTAGAGGGTCTCCTCCATGTCCCGCATCTTCTGCTGTTTCATGGGGAGCTTCCGGTCCGCGATGGCATCCAGCTCCATCCGCTGGACCATCTGCTTGATCCCGGTCTCGTTCAGCATCTTGAGCAGCCGCTTGTTTTTCGGCATGCCCAGTTGGGCCTGGTAGAGCTTGAGCGCGGCGTCGTCCCGGCTCTTCTCATCTTGCAGTAACCGCTCGCTCTCGGCGAGGAGGGTGTTCACCACCCCGGTCTGCTTCCGCACCAGCTCGGCTACCTGGCGGTCGAACTGGGCGTACTTGTCGTCACTCTCGTTCCCCACCGGTCCGGAGATGATCAGCGGAGTCCGGGCTTCGTCGATCAGGATCGAGTCGACTTCGTCGATGATGGCGTAGGTGTGCTCCCGCTGGACCCGTTGGTCCAAAGTGAACACCATGTTGTCGCGGAGATAGTCGAAGCCGAATTCGTTGTTGGTGCCGTAGGTGATGTCTGCCAGATAGGCCGCCCGGCGTTCCGGCGAAGACGGCTCGGTATCGTCCAGACAGCCGACGGTGAGACCCAGATACTGGTAGACGTGTCCCATCCACTGCGAGTCGCGGCGGGCCAGATAGTTGTTGACGGTGACCAGATGGGCGCCCCGTCCAGCCAGGGCATTGAGATAGAGCGGCAGAGTGGCCACCAGGGTCTTGCCTTCACCGGTGGCCATTTCAGCGATCTTGCCTTGGTGCAACACCACCCCACCGATGAGTTGCACGTCGTAGGGCACCATGTCCCAGACCACGTCGTGTCCGGTTACCTGGACCGTCGTGCCCAGGAGGCGGCGGCAGGCCTCCCGGACCGTAGCGAATGCCTCCGGGAGCAGCTCGTCCAGCCCTTCAGCCAGCTCCTTTTTATAGCGCCGCTCCAGCTCGTGGAAACGGCCCTCCAGCTGGTCCCGCTCGACCGGGTCGGCGCAGCCATGCTTGGCTTCCCGCACCTGTTCCAGCTCGGCCTTGAGCGCACCGGTGCGCTCGGTGAGCCGCTCCCGGAACCGGACGGTCTGAGCCTTCAGTTCGGACTCGGGGAGGTCCTTAAGCCGCTCCTCGTGGGCATGGATCTGCTCCACGATGGGCTGAATCTTCCGGCGTTCTCGGTCGAACCTCGTCCCGAAAACGGAGGTGATGAGAGTCTTGATCATTCTGGGTCCAAATATAAACGGTGTCGAGCGATATACTCCGCGACCGCATCGGGAACCCAGTACCGGATGGACTGACCTTGGACGATCCGCCGGCGCACTTCCGTGGCCGAAATGTCGATGGCGGGCACTTCGATGATCCGGGAGATGTGCGGGGAGGTCGGCACCTTCGAGCCAGGGCGGGCAAAGACGGTGACTCGGGCCAGCTCCGGAATCCGTCCTGCCTCATGCCAGGCTGGGAGCTCGGCCGCGGCGTCGGCTCCCAACAGCAGCATGAATTCCGCGTCCGGCTCCTTCCGGTGCAGCTCTTCCAGCGTATGAACGGTGTAGGATGGTCCGGCCCGATCCAGCTCCAGCGCTTCCACCGCAAAGCCGGGGACGTTCGAAACCGCGAGCGACAACATCGTCGCTCTATGTGCCGGAGAAGCCCGGTGGCGGCCCCGCTTGAATGGCTGCTCCCGGGCCGGCAGGAAACGGAGCGACTCCAGGCCGAGTCGCTCCGCTGCCACCTGGGCGACAATCAGGTGTCCGTGGTGAACCGGGTCGAACGATCCACCAAAGAGACCGATCATCCAGCGTCAAGCTCCCGTGCTGGTCCTGGGACAGACTTCGCGTGCTCCGGGCGCCTTGGGATGGAATCGCCGGATGTAGCCGCAGGTTTCCTGGACGTCTTCCCGGTACCCCAGAGTCTTGTAGGCCTGCACCAGCTTGACCAGGGCATCGGGAACGACAGTGGTCTTGGGATAGGTGGCAACCAGGTCTTTCAGGTAGAGAATGGCGGAGTCGTAGGCCTTGAGTCGGAAATAGAAAATCGCCGCCTTGTAGGCTTTGTAGGCAAAGCGCTCATCCAGCTCGGTAATGCGCAACTGGGCCCGCTTGGCGGCGTTGCCGGCGGGATAGCGGTTGAGCAGCTCCTGATAGGTCGACAGGGCGGTCTGGCCGTAGGTAGGGTCCAGCTCCGGCCGGCGCCAGAGATCCGAGTACACGTCACCCAGGCGCAGAAGCGCCTCCGGCGCTATCGGATCGTTGGGTGTCTCATCCGAGGCCTTGCGGAATTCGCGCGCCGCTTCCAGGTGCCTTCCCTGGGCGTAGATCGCCTCGCCGAGAAAGTAGTGTGCTCGGGCGATTCGAGGATCTCCCGGAGCGAACTCCAAGACCGCGCGATTGAGATGCTTCTCCGCGTCGCTCCACTTGCCGTGCCGGATCGACTGCTCGGCCTGGTGCCATAAGGAGTCGATCGTCGCGGGAGTGGCGTCGGCGGCCGCCACAGGAGCGGGCGACCCGACCGGCGGTTTTCGTGCCCCCCCGCCGCATGCCAGCAGTGAGGCGACAACACCAAGCGAGAGCCGACGGATCATCGGAGAATCGTTCGCGGCGAGTCACTGCCAGAGCGGGCGCGCAGCTCCTCCAGGCGATCTCGCGCCATTTGGGTGGTGGAGTCGCTCTGTACCTGATCGGATGCAACCGCTTGAAAGGCCTGGGCACCGGCTGCCGTGTCCCCCAACTGCAGCTTGGCATCACCATATCCCACCAGTGCGCGGCGCCCCACGGGAGTACTGGAATCGACTCGAATCGCGGCGGCGTACCAGAGCGCCGCATCGCTCGGCTTTCCTCCCGCCTCGGCCCGGAGACCCAGGACGAGCGAGCACCCCGCGACACCGTCTTCGGCCCGGTTGCGGAGCGCGTCGACGTGGCTGCGCCGCAGGGTTGCCTGGAAGACGGGAAGGGCCTGGTCGCAGCCGGAAGTCTCCCGCAACGCGGCCCCATACACCGAAAGCAGGGAATCGACCGTCTCCGGATCCGGTGCGGCAGCGATGGCGCCGGGAAAGACCGCGACCAGGTCGGTGGCTTCGGCTCCGGGCCGGCGGACCAGCTCCAGCGCATAGCGTCCGATTGAGCGGCTGGGAGCAATCATTCCCAGGCCCACCACGGCGGATTCCAGGCGCTTGACGTCGCCGGCGCGGTCGGCGGCACGAGCCACGGCATCGAGTCCTTCGGCGGCTTCTTCGGTACGGGTGGGGTCCTCTGCCGCCAGGCGGAGGTAGGCGTCGGAGGCGACCTCGAGGTTGCCCGCCCGGAGAGCGGCGGCGCCGGTCTTGGCCCATACTCTGGCATCGGGATCGCTGGCGACGGCCGCGCGATACTCAGCCAGCGCCTGGCTATACTGGCCTTCGCCGTACAACTGGTCGCCGCGGCGCTCCCGGTCGCCCACCCTTCCACAGCCGTCTATCAACTGAGCGCCGAGAACCAGCCCGAGCATGACGCGGTAGCTCAGCCTCACTGCCCTGCCCGGTCCAGCATGGCCAGATAAGCCTCCACTCTCGCGTTTTCGGGCCGCCGGGAAAGGCAGGCCTGCCACACTTCCCGGGCTCCGGCGGCGTCACCCGACAAGTAGTGAGCCAGGCCGAGCGCTGCTTGCGCATCGACAAAGCCCGGCCGCGCCTTCAGTACTTCCTCCAACGCTTCGCGTGCTTCCAGCGCCCGGCCGGCCTCGAGTAAGACCCGAGCCATGCGATAGCGAAGGTCGTGGAAACCGGGTCCCAGCTGCAGGGCCCGTTGGTATTCCTCGACCGCGCGGTCCAGCGCACCGGCGCCGGCATAGGTTTCGGCCAGCTCCGCGTGCCGGTTTGCGAGCTGGGCCGCGACCGGTGCGGGAAGACCACCATTCGGGCGATCGATGTTGGCGGCAGCCTGGTTGAAGGCCGCTTCTGCCTCATCGATGCGCCCCAGCTCGTTGAGCACCAAGCCGCGGTGGATCAACGCCTCCACATACCGGGGATTCAGCTCCAACGCCCGTCCCAGCTCCTCGAGCGCGCGTTGCGCCTGACCGAGCAGCGAGAGCGAGACGCCGAGGAGGTGGTGCACATCGGCAAAGGCCCGCCCGGAATCGACCACCGATTCGAGCAGGTGAACGGTACCGTAGTAGTCCTGGACCACGAAGCGCTCCCGGGCTCGTGCCAGCAGGAGCTCAGTCTGCCCGGCCATATACCTCCCGAAACCATTGGACGAAGCGGCGAATACCCTGTGGAAATGGTGTCTTCGGCTCGTACCCCAGCACCGCCTTGGACTTGGTGAGGTCGGCCGCGGTGCGCTGCACGTCGCCCGGCTGCATGGGTCTCCATTCGACCATGGGCTTGACTCCCACGGCGCGGGCGATCTCGTCGACCATGGCCTCGGTGGCAACCGCACGGTTCCCGCCGAGGTTAAACGTATCCACTCCGATTGGTGCAGTTCTGGTCCACGCTATGGCGGAGATGACTCCAGCTACAATGTCGTCACAATAGGTGTAGTCGCGCGACTGGCTGCCATCCCCGAAGAGCGTCACGGTCCGGCCTTCTACCATCATGCGGGTGAACGCGTGGATTGCCAGATCGGGGCGTTGGCGCGGCCCGTATACGGTGAAGAACCGGAGGGTGGCGGCTCGAAAACCGTAGATCGGGGCCACCGCCTGGAGCAACAGCTCTCCCGCACGTTTGGTGGCGGCATACGGGGATACCGGCGCAATGGCGATAGCGTCTTCCCGGAACGGGACTGGAGTGCTGTCGCCATAAACCGAGGAGGACGAACCGAACACGATCCGGGACACACCCGCCTGGCGGGCAGCGTCCAGCACCGCAGCAGTGCCGCCGACGTTCGCCCGCGCATACCCGACCGGATCGGCGAGTGAAGGCCGCACTCCGGCCTTGGCCGCGAGGTGGACGATGACGGTATCCGGCGTGAGCAACGCTCGCAGGGCAGCGACATCCAACATGTCCTGTTCCTGGAAGCTGAATCCGGCCGGCTGCCCGATTGCTGCGAGGTTGTGCTCCTTTGCGCGACGAGAGTAGAACGGGTCGAAATTGTCGACCCCGACGACTTCGTCACCCTGGTCCGAGAGGGCCTCCACCAGATGGGAGCCGATGAATCCGGCCGCCCCCGTAACCAGGATCCGAGTCATTTATGGCCGCGGCCGATGCCATGATACTCAAAGCCCAAAGCAGCCATACGGTCGGGATCGTAGAGATTACGCCCATCGAGCAGCAACGGGCGGCGAACCAGCTTCCTGATCCGCTCAAAATCGGGGTTTCGATAGACCAGCCATTCAGTCATCACGGTGAGCGCGTCGACCCCGTGGGCTGCGCTATAGGGATCTGCCGCATACATGACGCGATCGCCGAAGATCATGCGCGCCGAGTCGGTGGCCTTGGGATCGTGAGTCTGCACCCTTGCGCCGGCAGCAAGCAGGCCTTCAATGAGCGGTATGGCGGGACTCTCCCGCATGTCGTCGGTCTCGGCCTTGAAGGCGAGTCCCCAAACGCCGACGATCTTCCCTCTCAGATCCTGCCCCAGGACGCGTAGCGTCTTCTGCAGGACGACCTGCTTTTGGCATTCGTTGACCCGCTCGACTGCCTTGAGAACATCGAGTGAAAGACCCAACTCGTCCGACGTCCGGATCAGGGCTTTGACGTCCTTGGGGAAACAGGAGCCGCCGTAGCCTGGGCCGGGATACAGAAAGGCCCGCCCGATGCGCTGATCTGAGCCGATACCCAGGCGCACCTGGCTCACGTCGGCGCCCACCAGCTCGCAGAACAGGGCGATCTGGTTCATGAAGGAGATCCGGGTGGCCAGCATGGCGTTGGCGGCGTACTTGGTCACCTCCGCCGAGGCGATATCCATAAAGAGAATCCGGTTGCCACCCTGGCGGGTGAACGGCGCGTACAGCTCGCCCATAACCTCCTGTGCCTGGTCGTCGTCCACCCCGATGATCACCCGATCGGGTTTCATGAAGTCCTCGATCGCGGCTCCCTCTTTCAGAAATTCGGGATTGGAGCAGACGGCGAAGGAGAGGCTGGTCTCCGCGGCGACGGCGGAGCGCACCTTTTCCGCCGTGCCCACCGGCACGGTGGACTTCGTGACCACGATCTTGGGCTCGTTCATGTTCCTGCCGATGGCCTTGGCCACCGTGAGCACGTGGCTCAGGTCGGCCGAGCCATCCTCCCCCGGCGGCGTGCCCACCGCAATGAAGATGACCCGGGAGCTTCGCACCGCTGAGCCGAGATCCGTGGTGAAGGTGAGCCGGCCCTCGTCCTGGTTGCGCTTCACCATCGGCTCGAGACCGGGCTCGTAGATCGGAATCTCGTTGCGTTGCAGCCGCGCGATCTTTTCCGCATCCACATCGACGCAGGTCACGTCGTTTCCGGTCTCCGCCAGACAGGCACCCGCCACCAGCCCGACATAGCCGCTGCCGATCACCGCCACATGCATGTCAAACCTCTTTCGGTATTGCGTTGCGAGTGTCCACGACCAGCTTCGCCTTGCGCTTGATCATGCGATAGTCTACCGCGGTATGATCGGTGACGATCATCACGCAGTCGGCCGCCGCGACCGCTTCCGGGGTCAGCTCCACCGACTTGAACTCCTGGCTGTCTTCCCGGAACCGCGGTACATGGGGGTCGAAATACGTCACCCGTGCGCCCTGCCCCTCGAGCAGGCGGATGATATCCAGCGCCGGGCTTTCCCGGATGTCGTCGATATCGCGCTTGTAGGCCACGCCCAACACCAGCACTGAGGCCCCCCGCACTGCTTTACCCTGCCCGTTGAGCGCTTCCGCCAGCTTGCGAACCCAGAACATGGGCATTTCCGTGTTCAGCTCGCCGGCCAGGTCGATGAAGCGGGTCTTGTAGTTGAGACCACGCATTTTCCAGGCGAGGTAATGAGGGTCGATGGGGATGCAGTGTCCTCCCAGGCCCGGACCGGGCAGGAATTTCATGAAGCCGAACGGCTTGGTTGCGGCCGCCTCCATGACCTCCCACACATCCACGCCCAGCTTGTCGCAGACAATCGCCATCTCATTGACCAGCCCGATATTGACGCTGCGGAAGGTGTTCTCCAGCAGCTTGACCAGCTCGGCCGCCTCGGTGGTGGAGACCGGTACCAGGGTGTCGATTGCGGGCTGATACAACGCCACCGCCACCAGGCGGCAATCTTCCGTGATGCCTCCTACCACTTTGGGGGTGTTACGGGTGCCGTAGCGAGGGTTACCCGGGTCGACCCGCTCCGGACTGAAGGCCAGAAAGAAGTCCCTACCTACCTTGAGTCCGGTGCTCTCCAGGGCAGGCAGCATGATCTCGCGAGTCGTGCCGGGATAGGTCGTGCTCTCCAGGATGATCGCCTGACCCCGCCGGATCCGTTTCTTGACCGATTCTGTGGCGGCCACGATGAAGCTGATGTCCGGATCCTTGAACTTGGACAGGGGGGTGGGCACGCAGATCGAGATGGCGTCGGGCTCGGACAGACGCAACATGTCTGTCGTGGCGCTGAAACGACCGCACTCCATGGCAGCCTGGAGCTGGGCATCGGTCACATCCTTGACGTGGGACCGGCCGGCATTCAGGCCGTCCACCACGTTCTGATTGACATCGAAGCCCAACACGCGGTAGCCGGCCCGGGCCAGCTCGACGGCCAGTGGGAGGCCTACATATCCCAACCCGACAATGCCGAAGAGGACCTGCCGCCGCTCGGCCTTGGTGATCAAGTCCTGCGCGATGCTCATGCCCTTCGACTCACCCGTAGAATGATTGAACGGTCTCGATGACCCGGTCCTGCTGATCCGCCGTCATCTCCGGGTAGATCGGAAGCGAGATAACGGAATCCATGGCAGCCTCGCTGACCGGAAGACTCCCCCGCTGGTACCCCAGGTAGGCAAAGCACGGCTGGAGGTGGAGCGCCAAGGGGTAGTATACCGAGTGACCGATGCCGTTGGCCTTGAGGTGGGCCTGTAGCTGGTCGCGCTGAGGTACCCGGACCGTATACTGGTGATAGATGTGATCGTTCGCCGGTCCCTCGTCGGGGGGCAGATGGCGGGGTGCCCGCTGAATGCGGCGTTGTAGCGAGCCGCGTTCCGCTTCCGACCCTCATTCCAGCCCTGGAGATAGGGCAGCTTGGCCAAGAGCACGGCGGCCTGCAGCGTGTCCAGGCGGCTGTTGGTCCCCACCTCCTCGTGCAGGTACTGGCGCGAGCCCCCGTGCAGCCGCAACCGGCGGAGCCGTTCGGCCAGTGCGTCATCCTGGGTTACCATCAATCCACCGTCACCCCAGGCCCCGAGATTCTTGGTGGGGAAGAAGGAGAGCGTCCCTACCGTCCCCAGTTCGCCGGACATCCTCCATTCACCCTTGATCTGCCGCCGGGCGCCAATGGATTGAGCCCCGTCTTCGATGACCGGCAGGTTGTGCCGGGCAGCGATGGGGCCGATCTGCTCCATGGTGGCCATCTGGCCGAACAGGTGAACCACGATTACGGCCCGGGTTCGCGGAGTGATGGCGGCTTCAATGGCGGCAGGCGAGATGTTCAAAGTGGCGGGATCTATGTCCACGAAGACCGGGGTCCCGCCAGCGTTGTGGATGGTTCCCGCGGTGGCAAAGAAGGTGAAAGGGGTGGTGATCACCTCGTCCCCCGGACGCAAGTCGAGTGCCTTGAGCGGAAGCAGCAGAGCGTCGGTTCCGCTGGCGCAGGCAATCCCGTGCCGGGTGTGGGAGAGCCGGGCGATTTCGGCCTCCAGCTGGGCTACCTCGGGCCCCATGATGAAGGCCTGGCGCTCGACCACGCTCATGATCGCGGCCAGCACGTCTTTCTCAATGGCGCGATACTGGGCCACCAGGTCTAGCAAGGGTACGTTCACCGGGAGCGGTCCTGTGAGGGCTCGAAAAGGCGGAAACGTCGGCAGCTAGAGAACTTAGCGGGGTGGTCTGGGTGGGTCAATCTGGCGCAGAAGTCCATCGGTTTCCTTATATGTGGCGCCACAGGCCGAGCAAGCCGACCGTCCGTCCCGCAGCTGGAGCCGCACTCCGCATTGGCACATCCACCCCACCCGTCGGGCAGGGACCCCGACCATCAGGGCGTAGGGCGGCACGTCGCTCCGAACCACCGCCCCGGCGCCGATGAAGCTGTACTCCCCCAGGGTTATGCCGCAGAGGATGGTGGCGTTAGCCCCAATGGAGGCGCCCCGGCGGACCAGAGTGGGCTGGTACTCCGATTTCCGGGAGACGTGGCTCCGGGGATTCACCACATTGGTGAAGACGCAGCTCGGGCCACAAAAGACGTCGTCCTCCAGAACTACCCCTTCATAAATCGAGACGTTGTTCTGCACCTTCACGTTGTTGCCCAGGCGGGTGCCCGACATGACTACCACATTCTGGCCCAGATTGCAGCGCTCGCCAATCACCGCCCCGGGCATCACATGGCTGAAGTGCCAGATCTTCGTGCCCCGGCCAATGGTGGCGCCCTCATCTATATAGGAGGAATCGTGGGCGAAATAATCGGTCATGGGGTGGAATATTCTCCTCGGTTCCCGATCAGCTTGACCTCCGGCTCGAGATCAACCTCGAACTGGTCCCGTATCACTTTCTGGACGTGGTCGATCAGCCTGCGCACGTCTGCGGCCCTTGCGTCCCCAGTGTTGACGAAATAGTTGGCGTGCATCGGCGAGACTTGGACCCCGCCGATCGTGAATCCCTTGAGCCCGGCCGCTTCGATCAGCTGACCCGCGGTGCGGGGGCCCGCTTCCTTCTTCCAGCTGGGTCCGGCCGGGTTCTTGAATACGCTGCCGCAACACGGCTGGTTGAAGGGGGTTTCCCGTTGTCTCCACTCGAACATCTCGGCCACCGCCTCATCCAGCCGGGCGGGCTCTTCCGCTCGCAGCCGCACGGTTGTCTCCAGCACGATCCTGCCATCGAGTCCGCTACGCCGGTAGGTGAAGGGAATCTCCTTTCCAGCACATTGGGATCCTAAGCTTAGAATTCCACGTGGACAAGTTGTC
>JADMIO010957512.1_pt1 | contig 16249 bp, 15 predicted proteins | sample 8958161 | NCBI WGS metagenome assembly JADMIO01 (sample SAMN16585339, study PRJNA669376) | soil metagenome | isolation source: Crop rotation soil | place: USA: Cullars Rotation, Alabama | collected 2011
CCCCCCTCACCCCCGGCCCCTCTCCCGCCCGGACTACCGGGGGGAGAGGGGAGACAGATGCCCTACTTCGCCGCCAGCTCCTTGCCGCGGGCGAGTTGCTCTTCGTTGGGGTCCCGCGGAATGATGTCCGCGAGCTTCTTGATGATGTCCTCGGGCTTGATTCCCTCGGCCTCGGCGTTGAAATTGGTGATGATGCGATGCCGCAAGACCGGCACCGCCACCGCGCGAATGTCCTCACATGATACGTAATAGCGGCCGTGAAGGACCGCGCGAGCCTTCGCTCCCAACACCAAATTTTGCGAGGCGCGCGGACCGGCGCCCCACGTCACGTAGTCGCGAATGAAGTCCGGCACCTGCCCCTTGTCCTTGCGAGTCAGACGCGTGAACTTCATCGCATAGCGAATCACATACGGCGCGACCGGCACCTTGCGGACGATGTCCTGCATCTCGAGGATATCGGCGGCCGACAGGATGCGCTCGACCTGGGCGTGATGCGGAGCCGTCGTCATCTCGACGATGCGGAACTCCTCCTCCTCGTCGGGATAATCGACGAGCACGTTGAACATGAAGCGATCCTGCTGGGCCTCGGGCAGCGGATAGGTGCCTTCCTGCTCGATCGGGTTCTGCGTGGCCAGCACGAAGAACGGATCCGGCAAACGATGGCGGGTGCCGCCGATGGTGACTTGCTTTTCCTGCATCGACTCGAGAAGCGCGGCCTGCGTCTTCGGCGGCGTACGGTTGATTTCGTCGGCGAGCAGAATGTTCGCGAAGATGGGGCCATGCAGGAATTTGAACATACGTTGACCGGTCGACTTGTCCTCCTGCAACACCTCGGTGCCGGTGATGTCGGACGGCATCAGATCGGGCGTGAACTGGATGCGGCTAAAGCTCAGGTTGAGTGCGTCGGCGAGGGTGCGGATCATGAGCGTCTTGGCCAGGCCGGGGACGCCGACGAGCAGGCAATGGCCCTTGGCGAAAATGGCGATGAGCAGCTCTTCGATGACCTTCTGTTGGCCGACGATCGATTTGCTCAGTTCCTTCATGATGCGTTTGTAGCCGTCGTTGAGGCGTTCGATGGCGGAGAGGTCGCCTTCAATTTTCGGCCAACTGGCGGCCGGTGCGGTCGGCACCGAAGCGGCCGGGGCAGCGACGCGGGCCGCGGGTTGCGGCACGGGAGGCGGAGCAGCCTGGGCGGCCGGAGCACGCGGCGTCTCGACCTTGGCGGCGGCCGTCCCGACGATCCAGGTGCCGCACCCGCACAGACGTTTACCACCAACGGGGACCTGCATCGTCAGGCCGCACTTGGGACATGCCGCGGTGACCGTTTCGACTTTCATGCAATCTCCTGATTACTATGCAACGCTAAGGCGAGCGGGGGGCGTTAGCCCCCTGATTCTCGTGCCTGACATGCGACGATGTTCAGAATCAGGGGGCGGACGCCCCCCGCTCGCCAAATTCGCCTACTTTCATGGTAAACCACACACAACCTGTGGTCATCCCCTTATTCGCCGGAAAGCGGACGAAATCGAGCGACGACATTGCCGACGCCAACAGTTACGCCCGACGTGTTCCTTTGGACACGTACCGCACCACTGCCGGGGACGACCAGGCGTTGGACGACGCTGCCATCGGCGGGATTGAGGAGCAGAATTGGAGTTTCGCTCGCGGGAGCACGCCAGCGCTGCAGGATGGCGCCGGCGAAAACGTCCCACACCATGTTGGAGAGAAAGGGGACGCGAACGTCGGGATCGGGACACGCTAGCAACACCGCACCGAATCGTTCCAGACGCCAGCGCGAAAAATCGGCGGGCAGCGTCGTTCGCCAACGCCGAGTCCCGTCCGCGAGCGACCGGCCTTGCACCGTGTTGTGGCTCACAAGAAAGACATGGCGATCATCAAAGGCGAGCGAATCGACGCCGTCCGGCAGCTCGTTCGGATTCATCGCCCAGAGGGCCTTTCCGGTGGTCTCATCGAGACGGACCAGTTCGCTGCCGAGGTTCGTGGGAACCGCCGCGAGCAGGCAGTCGCGGCGTCCGAACACCTCGGCGGCGCCGCCGGTGAGCGAGTGCTTCCACGTCGACGCAAACGTCCAGCGCGGCTTGACCTCGCGCAGGTCGCGCAGCTCGACCTTGCCGTTCGGAAGTCCGACCAGGCGTAGCGTGGCATCGACTTCGAGGTAACGCCGCCGCCAGTCGGGCAGCGACCATAGCTCATCGTCGAACGATGTTTGCAGCTTGACAGTTCCGTTCACGACATCGACGAACGGTTGGTAGCGCAGACCGAATGTTGGCCGTAAATCCGAGTCCGGCACATGATGGTGTTGGAACCCGAGGCCGCTCTGCACCGGCATGAGCATGAACTGACGGCGATCGAAGAAGTAACCGACCGCGCCACGGATCACGATAAAACCCTCGTAGATGCCTGGCGCGACGCGCAGTTGAGGCTGATCGTCGACAAGGTGATATGCAGGATTGGCATCGTTAAAGTTGTGGACATCATGCCAGGGCGTGCCGGTGTGAACGCCGAATCCCTCCACGCGATGGTCGCTCCCAAAGATGACTGTGTTGTGGATAACACCTGCCCAGACGGTCCTGGCGGCGTCGATTTTCTGCTGCCATCGCGTCGCACCGGTGACGAAGTCGCGGCATGTCACGTTTTCGCCGGTCACGACGAAGACGCCCTTGTCGGCATCGCCGGCGACGGGCAAGAGACGTCCTTCGGCCGTCCAGGCTCGCTCCAGCGGAAACGCTCGGCCCAGCTTTGGGAGGTTCGCGGGAGGCTCAGGCTTTTCATCGAACTGGACGTTGAATCCGCCATCGGGTAGCCGATACTTGCCGCGGCGAAACTCGAGGAGACCGAGCCAATCGGCGTCCGTTAGCGGCGCAAGAATCTTGGCCGACTCCGCCGTTCGCCCCAGATCGGCCAGCACGGTACCGAGCCGATAGCGCGTCGCCGGGTTTGGCGCGTGCTCAAATTTCGCTCGCAGCGCCGCTTCTTGTTTCGCCGGTGCGACATGACAAACGAGCTCGTCGGTGCCGGCGACCACCAAGGAACCGAGGCCGAACGCGACGTTGCCAGCCGGATAGTGACGCAGCATCGTCGGCTCGTAATGAACAGGATCGTCCGGGCCAGAATTCTGATTGATCTGACTTCCGTCGGGCATATTCACCGCACGCCAGGGGAGCAGGCGATCCTGCGTGGGCCAAAAATACCATGTGCCCGCGACGAGGCCGCGTCCCTGGCTCAGCATGCGGCCGACCGACGGCTGCTGCCAGCCGTGCGTCGCGCCGGTGGCGGTGTCGATCGCCCGAATGCCGTTCTTCGTGGCGAACAGGAGGCGATCCTGGGCGACGCTCAATAGATGCACGAGCTCCGCCGATTCGCGTTCCCACAGGACCATGCCGGTTTCCGCATTGACGCAGAAGAGCGAGCCGCTGTCGCTGGGTGCGAGATAGACCCGGCCCTGGTCGGCCAGCGCCGGGGCCAAATCGCGCGGCGAGCCCTCACGCTCGATCGCCGACGCCAACCGTGGATACCGCAGGGCCCACGTCCGTTCGCCGGTGTAGGCATCGACGGCCACAGCGGCGCCGGCGTGCGTCAGATACACGAGCTGATGGCCTGCGAGCGTCAGCAAATGAGGCCGGGCCCGCGGACCGCGACCGTCGGCGAACTCCGGCGTTTCGCACAATTCGTGGAGCCACTGTTGCCGGCCCGCCAGGTCGTAGCAGGCGAGATAGCTCTTCGTGTTGCGAAAGTTCACCCGCGACATCACGATGTAAACGCGGCGGTCGAAGATCACCGGCGCCCCTTCGAAGTACGCCGGCTGATTGTCTGCGACCGTCGCGGTGATCTGCCACAGCAGCTTGCCAGGCCGATCCTTCGACGCGATGTCCAGACACACGAGCACGCTCGGCGGCGGCTTTTCCTCGGTCTGCCCCAGCGACTGTCGGCCGAGCCGGGCGAACACCCGGCCTTCCGCGTAGCTCAGCGTGTAGCGCGGCGACCAGCTCGCCATCCCCTTATCGTGCGGCGACTCGGCCAACTCCCCCTTCGCAAACGGATGCTCGTAACGAAAACGTTCCGCTCCTGTCTCGAGGTCGAACGACGTCACCGCCAGCGGATCGGCGATCAACACCTGGTTCTCCGCCACGATCGGATGAAACGACGCGGGCCGATGCATCGCTCGCTTGTCGGCCATCGGCAACGGCACACGCCAGGTCGGACCGTCGATCCACAGCCCGCGCCGCAACGTCCTGGGCAACACGCGCTGCCGGCTGAATTCGCCCGCGAACGTCGTCCATGGCTCCATGCCGTTTCGTTCCAGATGAGACTTCGCCTTCTCGAGTTGCATGGCGAGGATGGAGGCGTAGCGTCCCTTTTCGCCCGCGAGGTGACCGCTGGCCTCGGGATGGTCGTGGCGAAAGCGTTGCCATTCGCGCTCGGCATCGAGCCAACGTTGCTGGAACACGAGGGCGAGAATCAACTTGGCCTGCACGCGCACAAGGTCGACGTTCGGATCGGGATGGAGGAGCTGCCGAGTGGCGTCCGCGTGCTCGGACGGCAGGAGCGTCAGATGGCGCCACCACGTCGCCGCCTCGTCGAAGCGGCCCTGTTCGAAGGCCAAGTCGCCGAGAAGGTCGAGCGCCTCGGCCGCCGCGTCACTGCAAAACAGATCGCGCACGAGTCGCCGTAACGGGGCGGGTGAACGCGTTTCCTTGCCCTCGTCGAGGAGCTTGTCGGCCTCGATGCGGACGGAGCGACGATAGCGCGCCCGAATCGATGGCGGCAGATTGGCCAGGCGATGCTGGACCGCACGACGCGTCTCCAGGCTGGTACGGGCGCTGACGGAGGCCGTGTGTTCGTTGAGGCCGGCGAGCTGGTTGGCCTCGTCGAGAACAAGCCGGCGATATTCTTCAAGGGCCTTGAGGTAGATGTCTTGCTTGTCATCGAGCAGATTGCCGACGCTCGCCACGACGCCGATCCAGGACGGCGACGAGGCGTCGAGCACGAGCAGGCCGAGGTCTTCGAGCGATTGCGGAAATTCCAGGGTGCGGTCGATGGCTTCGAGGCGAGCGCGGGCTGCCTGCGGTTCGCCGGCGATGTGGACTTGGTTCTCCCAGTTCGCCTGCCCGTGCGCAGAACCGGCGGCGACGAGGGCGAGAAGTGGAATCAGTGCGAAACGGATGGGAGTGTACACCTTATCGAGTGTACGCGGCGGAGGGCGAAAAACATAGTCCCGTAGATACGGGGCTCCAGGCCCGTCTCAATGTCACCGCGCGGGACCATGGAGACGGGCCTGGAGCCCGGTCTCTACGGACCAACCCCTCTTACGTGAAGTGCGGAGGTGGAACGAAAATAGCCTCGGTCTTGGAACGTGGCGAGGACCGATCGATAGCAGTACCATCGTGCCGCGGTCGACCACCCCACGTGGAACGCCAACGACACGCCACTATCGACCGGCCTCGCCCCGCTCCTTGAACCGAGGCTACCTCTTCACTCTTTCCTTGCTGTTACGGATATGTGCGCCAACCCCACCCCCCGAAGGGGACGACATCCATAAGCAACAGCACCAGCAAGACGATGAGCAGCACGCCGAGGATGCCACTGGGTCCGTAGCCCCAAGACCTCGAATGCGGCCACGCCGGCGCCGAGCCGGCCAACAACAAAACCAGAATGATAAGCAAAAGCAAGCCCATGACAGGCTCCTTTCAAGGTGCGAGATTACGCCATCATCAGCTGATCGAGCATGGTGATGTGGGCGCGGGTCTGCGGAATCAACTGCGCAATCAGATCCTTGCAATCCGGCGGCAGGTTCTCGTCGCGCAGAGCGCTCTCGTAGGAATTGAGACCGTGTTCCTCACCTTCCTTGAGGGCCTTCAGGGCCGCGGTTTCGCCGAACATCTTGGCCGTCCCTTCGGTCGCCTTGGCGAACATGCCCCAGGCGCCGGAGCTCTGCTCCGGTTTGCCGCCGTGCTCGTGGATGTGCTGCCGCAGCATATTGGCCGTATCGCGATGCTCGACATGCACCCGTCGCAGCATCACCGCCTGCGGCTCGGCCTCGAACTTGTCGATGGCCTGCTGATAAGTCTCGGTGGCGGCCAGCTCGCCCCGCAGCAGCTCGTTGAGCGTATCGATGGTCGAGTTTTTATCCATGATAGTTCCACTCCTACTAAGTCTGAGTTCAGTGCTTTCGCATGAAAGCCGTTTCTTCCGACTTGGTAACGCAAGTCGCGTGCCCGAAGGCGGCAAAAACCCCAGGCGGCCCCAAACCCCAGCATTTTTTGCGGTTGCGCAGAGAAAAGACGGACGATTGAGAGCTCCGTTGGAAGCTCCCATGGTTCCTTGGCTTGCCCAACATGATGAACGGAATTTCGCAGGCGGGATTTTTCTGAAAGCTCTGTCTTGGTCACTTGCCGTAGTCGCGTAACAAAACCCATCGCTGCACCAAACCGACCTCGCCGCAATCTCGCCTCGCCGTTTGACGGACGCAAAGGTATGAACTAGCCTTGGATGACGATTGCAACAAAAGTGCGGGCCTGACGGTGGTTAACGATGGTGAAGCTTCGATCGTTCGTGTTGATGGTGGCACTGCTGGGAACGTGGTCGATGCCCGTCGAGCTGCGTGGTGCCTGAGGCCCGAATTATTGCCCTCCGCCGGTTCGGCGTGAAACCCCCGAAGAGAAAGAGCGTCGCGAACTCATCATTGGAATCGGCATCGCGGCCGGGTTCGTGGCGTTGGTTTGGGGCGTGGTGCAATTTGGCAAGGACTTCCGTAAATCGATTCAGAACATGAATCGACCCCGCGCCCCGTGGGAACGTTAGAGCATCAGGACGCATGAACAGGCTAGGACGACCGATAGGGTCCGCCCATGCTACCGGTATGGGTCGCGCGGCAGGATTTTCCCCATTTCTCCCATTTTCTGTGGAATCTACTCTCGTCCGGTTTGTCATTATCCGTTTGTGAGTTATACTCCACACGGATAGCCAGAGTCGCTATCGGATATACCCCGCCTTCTATCGTTGCCGGACGCCCCGATTCGGCAGCCGGAGGATCCCCTTCGATGAACACCGATGACATTCTCAAGGACCCCGCACTGTGCGTGACGGATCGTCGTGGCAACGATCGACGCAAACGCAACATCCCGGTGGCCATGGAACGCCGTAGCGGCAAGGATCGACGCGACCTGGGCGAACGCCGGCGTCAGATCGATCCGACCACGTGTGAACGCGATTACAACAACGATGAAATCGAGTTCATGAAGGCGATGGACCAGTACAAGCGTGAGAATCGCCGGCCGTTTCCGACCTGGAGCGAAGTGCTCGAGGTGCTCCGCGCGATGGGCTACCGCAAAGTGGCGGAGCCGACCGTAATGCCCGGCCTGTCGACGACGATGCCGCCGACAACGACGCCGGAGTAGTTTCGCGAACGTGTTATTGCGAAAAGAAAAAGACACGGTCTTGGACCGTGTCTTTTTCGTTGGCGAGCCGGGTCGCGTGAGCGCCCGGAGTACAGGATCGTTGCAAGCGCCACGTCCTCCAGGCGCTTACGCAACCTGGCTCGCCTTCGCCACCGCATAGGCTTGCAGAGCACGCGCAAAGTCGCGCAGCCCGAAGTAACCCACACACACGAGCTGAGCCGCGTCTTTCCCCTGCCGCAGACTCAACGCCGTGCTCGCATGTTGAACGACGCCGGCCCAATCGTTGTCGCGCAGCGCTTGCCGGGCCTGGCTCAGCGCGAATTTCCGCTGCTCCTCCACAGCCACCGCGAGCGTCAAATCGCTTTTGCAACGCCGGCATGTCGTTTCGGTGTTGTCGGCTCGGCACACAGGACAACGCATGACGCCTCCTTGGTTCGTGATCTCCATAATATAGAGCCAAGCCCAGGGGTGAGGTACTCCGAACCGCTGGGATCGGCGCGTGCAATCAATTCGAATCATTGCAACGTATAATCCCAGGGGTTCGGAGTACCTCACCCCTGGGCTTGAATGGGAACGCATGGACTTTGAATGCCAGGGCCACCGCGGCGCCCGTGGCCTCATTCCCGAGAATACGCTCTCTTCGTTCGAGGCCGCCCTCGACGCCGGCGCCTCCTCGATCGAAACCGACCTTCATCTCACTCGCGACGGCGTGCCAGTCCTCATTCACGATCCCATCGTGCCCGGCACAACCTTTCCCGTCGCCAATTTGACCTTGGCCGAGCTGCGGACCCTGCGTGTCGACCGCAATCCCGATCCCGTTCGCTTTCCGCACCAACAGCCACGCGTTCTGCCGCGGGCCCAAAAATTTGCCCTCGACCGTGGCATCGATCCCTGGTGCGTGCCGACGTTGGCGGAGCTCTTCGCCTTCACCGACATCGTGCTCGATCTCGAATTGAAACGCGTTGCTTTCCATCCCGAAGCCATCGGCGACGACTTCGACGGCACCGCCCCGGGCCTGTTCGGACGAGCCGTGTTCGCGGAGATCGAGCGTGCCGACGCCCTGCAGCGGACGCGTGTGCGCAGCTTCGATCATCGTGCGGTGCGAGCCATGAAAACGCTGGCACCACGGCTGCGAACGGGTATCCTGATCGCTGCGACGACGCCGATCGATCCCGTCCGGCTCGTGCGCGACGCCGGGGCCGACTTCTATGCCCCCGAATTTTTCTCGCTCGATGCCCGCCAGGTGGAAGCGTTGCGGCACGAAGGGATCGATGTCCTGCCGTGGACGGTGAATCGCCCCGAGGACTGGCAGCGTCTGTTTGAGTGGGGCGTCGCCGGCATCACGACGGATTACCCGGACCGCTTACGAACCTGGTTGTCGCAACGCGGGTGACTCGGCTGGCGAGGCGCCCACCTGGACTGTGCGGCGTCGATGTTATTTTCGCAGGTAGTTCTGAATGCCTTCCTTGAAGGACCGCAGTTGCGTGTTCCACTTCGCCTTGATCGGATCGGACGTCGCGCCGATTCGCAAACGCTTGCCGACGTCCTGAATCATCGTGAAGAACTCGCGTTCCGATCTCGTGAACGCCGCCATCTTGTCCTCGGATTCAGCGATCGTTGCATCCTCCTTGACCTTCTTTTTCAGAACCTTCATCAGTTGCTGTGCCTGGGCCTTGGCGTCCTCGGCCAGGATCGGATTGGACCCCACGACCCCAATCAGCTGTTCGGTCATTTCCGAATAGAGCTGGGCTTCGCGCGCCCAGTAGCCCCGCATCTCGGTGTCGGTTTCGTCGCTCGCCGGACGTTTATAAATGTCTTTCGAAAACAGGCTCGTCAGCACGGCATTGCGATCGTCGGCGGGCAGACGTGTCCAGTCGCGCGCGACCCGACTCGTGGTGGACCGCGATTCGACCTGTTGTGCAAGGTAGGCGCGGACTTCCGGCGCGCTGAGTTCTTCCTTCTTGTGTGCGTCGAACGCACTGTTGGCGATTCGATCCCACAAGCGCAGAAGGGCGATGGAGAACGGCATTCCTTTTCCTTCGGACATGGTGCACCTCGAGTCGGGAATATGTTTGAGGAGTTGACGCCGCGTGCAAGTAGGGAAGGAGACGGCGTGGCGGCGGAAGTGACAGGAGGAATGCACGTTCTTGCGCGAATGTGCATTCCGGGAACGGGGAACTAATAGCGGCGACCGCCGCCACCGCCGCCGTAACCGCCTCGGCTGCCGCCTCCGGAACGGCTTTCCTTGGGGCGAGCTTCATTCACGGTGAGCTGTCGACCTTCGACTTCCTTCCCGTTCATCGCGTCGATGGCCTTCTTGGCCTCGTCGCCGTTCGACATCTCGACAAAGCCGAACCCCTTCGAACGACCGGTATCCCGATCGATGATGACCTGGGCGGATTGAACGGTACCGAATTGGGTAAACATGTTCTGCAGATCGCCATCGGTGGCGCCGAACGTCAAATTCCCAACATACAATTTCGCAGCCATGGAGGGGCTCCTTACAAAAACTCATGGAAAGCGGAAGCCCAACATAGGCTCGAGCCTACTCATGAAAGAACGAACTGGAGTGCTGAAATGGGACGAGAGAAAGGCAAATGGGAAGGGTCGCCGAAAAGGGAAACCAAGGCCATGAGATCTTCGCAAAGACCCAAATATATCGTTAGTCTAATCGCCTTTGGGAGAAAAGACAAGGACAAAGAAAATAAATATGTGAATTTGAAAAACACCTACTCCGGGCGTGTCGCGCCCCTAGGAAGGAAAGGGCCTTGCCGCTGGGGCGTCGGCGACGTTTCTCGCGTTCAAGTACTCGAATCGCTTCTGTACCAACCCGACGCGTTAGCGAGGGCTAGCGTCGGCCCTCGCTAACGCGTCGGATTGGTGCAGCGATGGCCTAGCAATCGAAGTAAAGATAGAACTCATACGGGTGCGGCCGAAGGCGCATCGGGTCGACCTCCTTCTTCCGCTTCATTTCCAGCCACGTCGAGATCACGTCCTCCGTGAAGACGTCGCCCTGCAGCAAAAACTCGTGGCTCTTCTCCAGGTTGTTCAGCGACTCCTCCAGCGAACCGGGGGCCTTCGGCACCTTCGACAGCTCCTCCGGCTCCAGATCGTAGATGTCCTTGTCGAGCGGTTCGCCCGGCTTGATCTTGTTCTTGATGCCGTCCAGCATCGCCATCAGCATGGCCGAGAACGTGAAGTACGGATTGCTCGACGGATCCGGGCAGCGGAACTCCAGGCGCTTGGCCTTGGGATTGGCCGAGTACATCGGAATGCGAATCGAGGCCGAGCGATTGCGTCGGCTATACGCGAGATTGACCGGCGCCTCGAAGCCGGGGACCAGGCGTTTGTAGCTGTTCGTGGTCGGATTGGAGAACGCGCAGATCGAACCGGCGTGACGCAGCAGACCGCCGATGGCGTACAGGCCGATCTCGCTGAAGCCGGCGTAGCCCGAGCCGGAGAATAAATTCGTGCCCCCCTTCCAGAGCGACGTGTGGACGTGCATGCCGGTGCCGTTGTCGCCGTAGAGCGGCTTGGGCATGAACGTGACCACTTTGCCGTGCTGCTTGGCGGTGTTCTTGACGAAGTACTTGTACTTCATGACCTTGTCGGCCATCTCGAGCAGGGGCGAGAATTTCATGCCGATTTCGCACTGGCCGGCGGTGGCGACTTCGTGATGTTGCAGCTCGATCGGGATGCCGGCTTCGATGAGCTTGAGCATGATGTCGGTGCGCAGATCGGTGAGCGTATCTTGCGGCGGGACGGGGTAGTAGCCTTCCTTGTGGCGAATCTTGTTGCCGAGGTTGGGATTGCCGGGCGTGTTGCCCTTGCCGGAGTTCCAGATGCCTTCGCTGGAGTCGATCTCGTAGAAGGCGAAATTGGAGCCGACGTCCATGCGGATGCTGTCGAAGCAGAAGAACTCGAGCTCGGGGCCGAAATAGGCGGTGTCGGCGATGCCCGAACTGATCATGTAGTTAATGGCCTTGCGAGCGATGTTGCGCGGGTCGCGGCTATAGTCCTGATGGCTGAGCGGGTCCTTGATCGTGCAGATCATGACCAGCGTCGTCTCTTTGAAAAACGGATCGATGAAGGCGGTGCTCGGCTGCGGCATCATGATCATGTCGGATTCGTTGATGACCTGCCAGCCGCGGATGGAGGAGCCGTCGAAGCCGACACCTTCTTCGAAGGTCGATTCGTCGATGTTGGTGGCGGGGGTGGTGACGTGTTGCCAGGTGCCGGGGAAGTCGGTGAAGCGGAGGTCGACGGCCTTGACTTGTTTCTCGCGGATGAGCGAGAGGACTTCTTTGGGGGTCATGTGCGCTGCTCCTTGGTTTATGGAGGGAGAGAGTGGAGAAGTTTTTAGGAACAGACTGCGAAACGGCGCCGTCAGGTCTTCCGCTTGCGGCTTGGCGCTACGTTCCGGCGGGCTTGAACGTAGGGCTAAGCCGCAAGCGGCGGTCCTGGCGGATTTTTCATTCGGACAATGAGACGACTTACGCAAATGACAAAAGGCGAGAGAAGAAAGGCGATTTTGTTCGCCTCTCGCCCCTCGCCTTTCAGCTCACGCCAGCAGGCGCGATCACGGCCCGATGGCGGTGCCGCCACGTTCGCCGGTGCGGATGCGGACGGCGTCGTCGAGGGGCATGACAAAGATCTTGCCGTCGCCGATGGTACCGGTTTCGCCGACGCGGGCGGCGTGGACGATGGCTTCGATGGTGGCTTCGACGAAGGCGTCGTTGATGGCGATTTCGAGTTTGACTTTGGGGAGGAGGCGGACCTGGAATTCGGTGCCGCGATAGACTTCGGTGAAGCCGCGTTGCCGACCGCAGCCGCGAACGTCGCTGACGGTCATCAGGTAGACGTCGCGTTCGTTGAGGGCCTTTTGGACGGCCTCCAACTTTTCGGGTCGGATAATGGCCACGATCATCTTCATTGGAAAGGGTTCCTTTCGAGAGTTTGATTCGTTGGGTTGGATTCGTGGGGCAGGTTGCTAACCTGCCATGTCTCTTGCCGCGACCGGCAGGTTGGCAACCGGCCCCACGAGCAGAGACGTATTTCGGTAGGAAGGAGATAAAAGGTAGGTCGGGGCACGCCGAGAAACGATCTGGCGCGCCCCGGACCACACCTCTCCAGACGCAGCCTTACGCTTCCACCTTGGCCTTCACGGGCACTTTGAGTTGCGCTTCGAACAGCTTGGCAAGGCTGTCGCGCATCTTGTCCTGGTCGCCGCCGCGGAACTTGAAGCGGCTACCCTGGACGGTGGTGATGTAAGGATAAACGTTCTTGAACTCCTGACTGACGTTGGTGCTGGGCTTGCACAGGTCCGACCAGGCCCCCATGAGCTTGTCGGCCGGCACGCCTTCGACGACGACCTGGAAGTGCTTGAGCCCGTTGGGCGGCACAACGGCGGCCTTGGGATCGGAAGAAACGGCCGCGGACGATTCCGGCGACAGACCGAAGTCGAAGCCCGTTTCGCCGTGCTCGGTCTGATCGAGGCCGTCCGTTTCCTCTTGCTGAGTCAGCGTGAAGCCGATGACCAGGTCGATGAGTTTGACCAGAACCGCCGCACCCACGAAGGCCAACACCGCAGAGATGGCGGCGGCCTTGAACTGATTGACCACGGTGATCTTGTCGGTGACTGCGGAGTTGACATCGCTCGAGCAGAAGTAGCCAGTCAGGACCGCACCCAGGAATCCGCCGACGCCATGGACGCCGAAGGCATCCAGCGTATCGTCGTATCCGAGGAGGGGTTTCACGACGGCGACCGACACATAGCAGATGACGCCGGCGAGCAAGCCGATGATCAGACCGCCATGCATGAACACATAGCCGGACGCCGGGGTGACGGCGACCAGACCCGCGACGATGCCGGAAGCCAATCCCAGGGCGGTGGGTTTGCCCTTGTGGATCCACTCGACGAGCATCCAGGTCAGACCGGCGGCTGCCGCTGCGGCCTGGGTTGCCGCGAAGGCTGAGACAGCACCAGCACCGCTGGCGGAGTAGCTGCCGCCGTTGAAGCCGAACCAGCCGAACCAGAGGATACCCGCCCCGATGATGGTGAGCACCATGCTGTTGGGATGGAACACCTGCTGTGGATACCCGAATCGTTTGCGCAGGAGCAGGAAGCATGCCAGGCTCGAGAAACCAGCCGCGATATGGACGACGGTACCGCCGGCGAAGTCAATCGAGGGCATCGCACCGAGGTAGCCGACCGCATTCTTGCCGGCCGAGGCCATGGCGTCTTTGTGCTTCTCGTTGTAATCCTCGAGTGCCTTTTCCTCGTCCTTCTTCTTCGCCTCAGCCTTCACTTTCGCCTCGCCCTCCAGCTTGGAATCGACGTCGTTCACCTTCGGAATGTTGGCCGTGGCGTTGACCTTCCAGTTCCAGTCCATCCCCCACACCATGTGGGCAAGGGGACAGTAGACGAGCAGCACCCACGCGAGAATGAACAAGAGATACGGCTTGAATCGGATACGTTCGGCGACGGCACCGCTGATGAGGGCGGGCGTGATGATGGCGAACATGCCCTGGAAGAGCATGTGCAAATAGACGGGAATGGTGGAATTCGGCAGGGTCATCTTCGGGCTGACGCCCCTCATGAACACCAACTCAGGGCTGTAGCCCACGAAGCTCTTGTACTCGACAATCTTTACCTTTTTCCCGTCCAATTCCATTTCGCCGTCCTGTTTGGAGGCGTAGAGCCAGGGGTCGCCGAAGGCGAGCGAATAACCGATCGCGACCCAGAAGACGCCGACGACGGAGAGGGCAACCATGCTGTGCATGATGGTGCCAAGGATGTTCTTACGGCGAACCATGCCGCCGTAGAAAAGAGCCAAGCCAGGGACCATCAACATGACGAGAGCCGTTGAGGTCATCACCCAGGCGCTGTCGCCGCTGGTCGTGGCCGTGCCGGCGTCATCCTGAGCTTTCTTGGCGGCCGCCTTGAGTTCCGTGACGGTCTTTTCGAGATCCTCCAGAGTAGCCTTTTTCGGGGCTGGGTCCTGAGCGGAACCCGAGGCCGGGAACATTGCCAGGACGAACCCGGCAATCAGTGCGAGATACCATTGCTTCAAAGGAAAACCTCCAATAAAAGCTCGAGGCACGCTCGAGCAACTTGAGATGCCCGGAACGCCTTCCGGGGAGAGCCGAGGGCGCGACAGCACCTTCGTGGCGGGGTGGGTTTTCCAAGCCGCCCTTCTCGAAACCGATCCCTTCACTCCCCGCGCGCATCGCGTCCGCGAAGAGGAAAATCGCTCATGGATGATGCTGAAGCCTAGAGCAACGAATGTGCCAATCTCGTTTACACTTCGCGTGATGGCACGTAAGTCGTTGATGTGCAAGCAAATGTGAAGGAACTTTCGCGAAATGCTCAATCCTTATCAGCTGGCGCTATACGCCCGCAATCGTGGCAATCGTGCGAGAAGTGTAGGCAGACGACGCCTAATCCCAAAGCAGCGCGATTTGTCAAATGCCATTTTTCCCAATTGCCGTAGACGTCCTCGCGTGGTGAAATAAGTCCATCCTCTCGAAGTCCCTTCTCAGGTGGAGATCATCCATGCGGCGCCTCACTTTCGTCCTCACAGTCGGAACTCTGTTGGCCCTGGCGAGCGTCCTCCCTGCTCGCATTGCCGTCTTCCCGCTGAAGCTCAAGTTGCGCTCGGTGGTGATCGACGCCGCGGGCGACAAGTCCGGTCGTGTCTTCACAGAACAGACCTGGCAACCCGCCCAGACGGCTATCATCGTCTGCGATATGTGGGACACGCACCATTGCTACAACGCCGTCAAACGCGTCGAGGAGTTGGCTCCGCGGATGAACCAGGTGCTCGAAAAGGCCCGCAAGCAAGGCGTGTTCATCATCCACGCCCCGAGTAGTTGCATGGCGGCGTACGAGAACCATCCGGCCCGCAAACGTGCCCTGTCGGCTGCGGCGGCACCCTCGCATCCGCAGGACATCAGCAAGTGGTGCACGAAAATCCCGTCCGAGGAGAGGTTCAAGTATCCGATCGACCAGACCGACGGCGGCTGCGACTCGGACCCGGCCGACCAGAAGGCTCACATCGCCAAGTTGAAGGAACTGGGCCGAAATCCTGCCGCGCCGTGGAAGACGCAGATCGACGTCCTTCGTATCGACGCCGACCGCGACGCCATCAGTGACTCCGGCATCGAGATCTGGAACATGCTCACCGAGCATCGCATCAAGAACGTGATCCTGATGGGCGTGCACACGAACATGTGTGTGCTCGGTCGGCCGTTCGGCTTGCGGCAGATGGCCAAGAACGGCAAGAACGTGGTGCTCATGCGCGACATGACCGACACGATGTACAACCCGGCCAAGTGGCCGATGGTGTCGCACTTCGAGGGGACCGATTTGATCGTCGAACACATCGAGAAGTGTGTGTGCCCGACGATCACGTCGGACCAGTTCATCGGCGGGACGGAGTTCAAGTTCAAGGGAGATAAGCGGTGATAGAATGGAGGCGTCGCAACCCGAGGGACTGAGCCATGCCATCGCCGTTTCCTGGGATGGATCCTTATCTCGAGCAGCCGGCCATCTGGTCGGATTACCACTCCACGTTCCTGATGGATTTGCGTGCGGCGATCAACGATCGATTGCCAGACCGGTATGTTGCGCGAGTCGATCGTTATGTCTGGATTCAGGAGCCCGACGAAGAGGAATCTCGTTTGCTGGGCGAACCCGACGTATTCGTAACAGATGAAAGCGAGTCAACGGCCTCGGCAGTTATCGCCATCGAGGCGCCGGCGATGGGGAAGATGCCTTTCCAGCACATTGGGATCCTAAGCTTAGAATTCCACGTGGACAAGTTGTCGCG
>JADMIO011184661.1_pt1 | contig 16249 bp, 14 predicted proteins | sample 8958161 | NCBI WGS metagenome assembly JADMIO01 (sample SAMN16585339, study PRJNA669376) | soil metagenome | isolation source: Crop rotation soil | place: USA: Cullars Rotation, Alabama | collected 2011
GGGTACCCGCCGGGTCCGAAATTACAACCGGAGAAATACGATGAAACAAAGAACACCCATCAAATCTCTCACACTGATTGCGATTCTTTGCAGCATCGGCTCATTCAAAGCCGTGGCTGCGGAGAAACTGGAGGCAAACGTATCTTGGAAGGCGTCGGGGGAACTCGAGGAGGCTTGTTCCTGCCGAGCGGCATGTCCGTGTTGGTTCAAGTCGCTCCCGACACGAATGACCTGCGACGGCGCTCAAGTGATTTTCATCAACAAGGGACGGTATGGCAAAACGCCGCTGGACGGGCTCGCGGTGGCCCAATTTGTCCAAAGTCCGGAACATCAAACCATGTTCGAATCCTTCGGGAGGTGGAATCTGGACTATATTTACATCGACGAGAAGGCTGACGCAGCGCAACGCCAGGCGTTGAAGACGCTCGCGTCGAAGTTTTTTCCGCCGGGTGCGAAAAAGCGGGTTGTCCGCTACGTTCCCATTACGCGGACGATCCAAGGCGCCGAGCACACGAGCACGGTGGGCAACTACGCGATTTGCTCCGGGCATCTGATCGAGGGCGGATATGGCGGTGCGCCAAAGATTACGAACCCTCCACTAGCCGATCCAACTCATCGCGAGTTCTCACAAGGTGAGACGACCAAACTGGCCTACAAAGATGCAGGCCAAAACTGGGCTTATAAGAAATCCAACTACATGTACGCACGGTTTCGCGTCGATGACGGCCAATACGCGAAGTACGAGGAAGCCCTGGCAAAGAAAATGGGACAGGTGAAAAGGCAGATGTAGTTCGCCGCGCGGTCGCCGAACTTTTGATTTTCGCAGTAACAAGGCGTCCTCGGGCAAAGGACATCACGATTTGGCTGGAGCGCCTGCCGCCGCGGCAAACAGCTTTTCAATCCTGGATTTCACCGCGTCATCCATCTTGATGAGTGGCGGCCATGTGCGCTTGAACCCTTCTCCGGGGAGTTTCTTCGTTGCGTCGATGCCCAGCTTGCTCCCAACCGCCATTTCGCTCGTAGCGTGGTCAAGCACGTCGGCGGGACCTTTCGTGAAAAGCGTGTCGCGCTGCGGGTCGGTGTTGGTGCAGAGCCGAAAGAGGACTTCGCTGGTGTTGTGGACGTTGACGTCCTCATCCACTACGACGAGGTACTTGGTGAACATCATTTGTCCCATGCCCCAAAGACCGTGCATGATTTTGTAAGCTTGCATCGGGTAGGTCTTGCGAATGCTCACAAAAACGAGGTTGTGAAAGACCCCTTCCGCCGGCAGCGCGATGTCCACGATCTCAGGGAAGTTCATTTTGAAGATCGGGAGGAAGAGCTTCACCGATGCGCTGCCGATGTAGAAATCCTCCATCGGCGGGATGCCTACGATTGTCGCGGGATAGACGGCATCTTTTCGGTGAGTGATTGCGGTGACGTGAAAGACAGGATAAGGCTCCGGCAGCGTGTAATAGCCGGTATGATCGCCAAACGGACCCTCTTCACGCAGCGGTTCGCGCGGATCCACGTATCCTTCGATGACGAAGTCTGAGTTGGCCGGTACCTCGAGATCGTTCGTCTCGCATTTTACCAACTCGACGGATTTTTTGCGGAGATACCCGGCGAGCAGGAACTCATCCAAGCCGTCGGGAAGAGGCGCGGTGGCTGCAAAAGGGAACATGGGATCACCTCCCAGAAAAACGCTGACGGGCATACGGGTGCCTGTTTCGTAATACCGCCGGCCGTGGCGCGCGCCGACCTTCTGCAATTGCCAGTGCATTCCCGCCGTCTGCCCATCGTAGATCTGGATGCGGTACATGCCGACATTCCGTTCGCCGGTGTCGGGATCCTTGGTAACCACGCACGGAAGCGTGACAAAGCGGCCGCCATCTAGTGGCCAGCATTGCTGGATGGGTAGATTAAGCAGAGTCTCGAGACTACCGGATCGGGTCTCGAGCTGCTTGAGGTCCGGTGGCGCAGGCCACGGTTCGATACGTGGGGATGGCGCTTCGAATTTGTGAATGACGTCCTTGCATGGACCGCTCTTCACAAGCTTTGGGCGCGCGTGGCGGAGTTCCAAGGCCTGCCCGAGCAATTTAACGGTCTGGCGTATCGTGGTCGGTGGCCTCGCCTTGATGAGCGCCCCAAGTTCCGCGGCCACCTCCTCCACGGAATTCGCACCCATGCTCATGGCCATGCGTCTCCACGAACCCATCGTGTTGATTGCCACGGGAAATGGCGACACAATGCCGTTGACAGTCGGTTTCTCGAAAAGCAGCGCCTTGCCGCCGCCGGGAGACTTCATCTCGCGGTCCGCCAATTCGGTTATTTCGAGTTCGGTCGCGACAGGGACAGCGATGCGTTTGAGCTCCCCGGCCTTGTCGAGTGCCGAGATGAAATCCGAGTAGCTGCCGTAGGCCATGCTGCCATTTATGTCTGGGAGCGAGCGGTGTGCGAGCGGGAAGCGCAGGGACACACATGGGTTGCGCGAGATCTGCCGCCAGACGGCGGCACGAAACGCCTATTTAATCGCTTCAACTGAATCCAGCTTCACGCCTATCGTCTGCTTCATCGGCATCCGCAGCCGGTTGCCACTGCCGTCGGGAATCTTGCCCGTAAGGGTGATGTGATGCGTTTCCTCCACCTCGCGGGCGAAATCGATCGCCGGGTCGTAGTAAATCGTCCCTTCCATCTTCCCTTCCTCGATATTGAGTTGCATCTGCCGCATGCGATTGCCGTCGTTTTCCGTTCCCGCTTCGAGGGCTTTGTCCAACTTGATTTCCGCCGACGCCTTGACTTCAGCACACTTGATCCCTCCTCGATCGACGAGCCCTTTATAGGTGTAGAAACCAGAGATCTTTAGTTTTCCAATTCCTGGCATCGCGAGCTCCTGAAAAAACGGCCAGTTCCCGCCGGGGATGATTAACTTCCCCGCTGGCGAGCGCAGCGCGGCCTGCTGCATCATCTGCTTTACGGCTTCCCTGCTAAACAGTTGCTCGAACATGTCCTTGCCCGCGGGGTCGCCGGAGCTGAGCTTTTCCATCACCGCCTCAAGGTTCTCCACATCGGTCACTTGATCCTGCTCGTCAAAAATCACCTTAAACTCCTGGCCGACGATTCGTGAGTAGGCCAGGAGCGGGCCGGCATTGGCGGTCGCCTGGGTGGCACTCGAGTCGAACGAAAATTTTTGGTCGTCGGCCGCCACGCTGGCTACGACGCGATCGTATTTCACCGCGACACGCTTGCTACGGCCATTTTCGTGCTGAGTGGCAGTAGCGATCATGCCCATCGCGGTGGCCGTTTCCCGAGTATGCTTCTCGGCACCGAACAGAAGTTCCATTTCCTGTTTAACTGACATCGTCTGGTGGTATCGCTGACCGGCCTTGTACTGCTGTTTAAAGACAAGCGGTTCCTCCGCGGACGATTGCAAGGCCAGCGCGGCGATCGAGAGGGCGAATACAATGAGACGTTTCACGATAATAGGTGCAGCAACGAACAGCATCCCGGACCGATGTGCGAGCGAAACATTCCGTCTACGCGCGCCCGATATCGACTCCCAGCACCCGTCCTGCGTCACATTCCACTCGCATCGCTATGGGGCGGCAGCAGACGGTACAGTCTTCAACCGTCGAGTAGCCGCCTTCGGAAGTATCCACGGTGATCGTGAAAACCTCTCCGCAGTAGGGGCAATCGACTTCGGCCTCCACGACGAAATCCATGGCTAAAGCTTCAATCTGGGCGCGTCGTTCCAAAGCTCTTCAAGGCGATAGAGCGCGCGCTTCGTTGTATGGAAAATATGCACGACGACGCTGCTGAAATCCACCACCACCCACTGGCTGAGCGGAAAGCCATCGACTCCCAAGGGCTTCAACCCATGGTCTTTTTTAAGTTGCCCCTCGAGTTCGTTGGCGATCGCCTTGAGCTGAGGTTCGGAATTCCCGGAACAGATCACGTAGAAGTCCGTGAATGTTGAAAGCCCGCGCAGATCGATGGCGATGATGTCCTCCGCCTTTTTTTCGGCGGCAATGTTGGCGCACGTTCGTGCGAGTTTTTCTGAATTAATGGCTGTCTCCTTTGTAAAGACGATGCGTTTCGACGATCTCTCGCACCGCGTCGGGGACCAAATAGCGGATGCTCATCCCTTCGGCAACCCGCATCCGAATCTCAGTTGCAGAAATGTCCATGCGCCTGCGTATCACCGGGAAGTCATGCGAGGGGGCGGAAGCGTCGCGCTCGAAGACCACAAATTTGATCATCTCCTGCAATTCGCTGGAGCGACGCCATTTCGAGAGATCCTGGACGTTGTCCTGACCAATCAGATAGAAAAACTCGTCTCCGGGAGCGCGAGCGCGCCACGCTTCGACCGTATCGACGGTGAAACTCGGGCCGGTTCGATGGACTTCGGACTCGTCGCACTCGAAGTGCGGCTCGCCCGCGATTGCCGCCCGAACCATCGCGAGCCGAAGGGCTGGAGGGGACGGTACGCGGTCCATTTTGAACGGCGACTGCATCGCTGGAATGAAGATCACACGGTCGAGCGCAAGCCGCTCGACGGCCTCGCGAGCGAGGATCAGATGGCCGTGATGAATTGGGTCGAAACTGCCGCCGTAAAGCGCTGTGCGCATGGAGTCCGATTTTTGCGACGCATCGCACGCCTGTCGAGTGTGGGTGCGCGATTGAATCAATCGTTGATGGAATGGCTATAATGCGTTGAGCCGGATCTTAACCCTCGACTTTTCCGTCAGCGAAGAGTTGCCGGATCACGTCTTCGATGGGCGGCTCCTGCACACTGAAATCCATCACTTCAAATTGGCCGAGAATTTCGCGGCAGACCTCCGCCACACGCGGCCGCGGCACCTTGAGCCGAACAGACTGCGGCGTTTTCTCAGTGACTTCGCCGTACACCGACAGGTCACGGGTCGTCACGCCCTTGAAGCACAAACCGACAATCTTGTGTGCGGAGAAGCGCTCGACGATTCCCGACAACGGGCCATCGTAAAAAATCTTTCCATGATCGATGATGATCACCCGTGCACAGAGCGCCTCGATGTCCGCCATGTAGTGGCTGGTGAGCAGCGTGGTAATGCGCGCCTCGTTATTGTAGTCCCGCAGGAAATCGCGCACGCGGAGTTGTGAGGTTACATCCAATCCGATGGTCGGCTCATCCAGGAACAGGACGCGCGGGGAATGCAGCAGAGCGGAGATGAGTTCGAATTTCATCCGTTCGCCAAGACTCAGCTCACGCACCATCGTATCCAGCTTGTCCTTTACCTCGAGGAGTAGCGTAAGTTCTTCGACGGTGTCGCGGAACCGGCGCTCGTCGATCTCGTAGATTGCGCGGTTGAGTTCGAGGGACTCGCGCGCAGGCAGGTCCCACCACAGGGCGTTCTTCTGTCCCATCAGCAGTGCAAACTGCCTTTTCAGGGCGTCTTCGCGGTGCCACGGCACATGCCCGAGAACACGCGCTTCGCCCGCCGTCGGATACAACAGACCGCTCAACATTTTGAGCACCGTTGTTTTCCCGGCACCATTTGGCCCCAGGAAACCCACACACTCGCCCTCCTCGATGGAAAATGTGATGTCATCCGCGGCCCGCACGTCCTCATAAACGCGATGGAAAAGACCCCGCACTGCACCGGCGAGCCCCGGCTTCTTTTTGTAGATGCGGAACACTTTCGTGAGACCTTTCGTTTGAATTGCGGGCATGTGCTGGCGAGCGCTACGCGAGCGTGGGAAAAAGGGAAATGCCGAATGATGCCCCCGTACGCATTTCATTACCGGCCATTCGCCCGCTTGGCACCCGCGTCGGCCCATGTCACTCTCGTGATCATGCCCGTCGATCCATTCTTTATTGCGCAAGGTACCGCCGAAGTGAATTTCCTCCCGCAGATGGCCAATCGCCACGGGTTGGTCGCCGGGGCGACGGGTACGGGCAAGACGATCACGCTTCGTGTGCTGGCGGAGAATTTCTCCGCGATCGGCGTCCCTGTATTTCTCGCCGACGTGAAGGGCGACCTCGGCGGGCTCGCGAAACCGGGGGCGAATCAGCCGAGAGTGATCGAGCGGGCCGAGAAACTTGGTCTCGAAATCACGCCGAACGGATTCCCGGTGGTGTTCTGGGACGTATTCGGAAAGCGAGGGCATCCCGTGCGTGCGACGATCTCCGAGATGGGGCCGCTGCTCATCGCGCGGCTGCTCGGGCTGAATGAAACGCAGGAAGGTGTGCTCAATATCGTTTTCCACGTCGCTGATGAGCAGGGGCTTCTCCTCCTCGATCTCAAAGATTTGCAAGCGATGCTCCAGCACGTTGCACAAAACGCCGGGGATATTACGACGAAGTATGGCAACGTTTCCGCCGCATCCGTCGGCGCGATCCAGCGCGGCCTTCTCACAGTGGAGAGGGAAGGGGGAGCCAGCTTTTTCGGTGAGCCAGCTCTCGATCTCGCAGATTTCATGCAGGTCGCCGAAGATGGCCGCGGCGTCGTCAGTATCCTGGACGCCTCCACGCTCATGAGCGCGCCGCGCACGTACGCCGCATTCATGCTCTGGATGCTCAGCGAACTTTTCGAGCGCCTTCCGGAAGTCGGTGACGTGGACAAGCCGAAGCTCGTTTTCTTCTTCGATGAAGCACATCTGCTTTTCGACGACCTGCCGCAAGCGATGCAGGACAAGGTCGAACAAGTCGTTCGGCTCATTCGAAGCAAGGGGGTGGGTGTGTTTTTCATCTCGCAGAACCCGCTCGACATCCCGGACAAGGTCCTGGGACAGCTCGGGAATCGCTTCCAGCACGCCCTCCGCGCTTTTACGCCGCGTGATCAAAAGGCGGTGAAAGCAGCGGCGGATACCTTTCGGCCAAATCCAAGAATCGACGTCCAGGCTGCCATCGGGGAACTCGCTGTCGGCGAGGCGCTCATTTCGCTTCTCGATGCAAAAGGAACACCCGGGATGGTCGAGAGGGCGCTCATCGCGCCGCCGGTGAGCGATCTTGCACCGCTCACGGAAGAAGAACGTGGCATTTTGATCGAAGGCAGCGTCGTGTTTGGGAAATACGAGCAGACCGTGGATCGGGAGAGCGCCTTTGAAATCCTGCGTGGCCAGCCTGCTCCCGCCGTGCCGCCGGTCGCGGCCGCTTCGGCTCCCGCAGGCAGCGCACCGTACGATGCGATCGCCGCAGCTCGCGCACGAGCGGCAGGAAGGTCGCCTGCGGCAATCCCCGCGTCGGTACCGGTTGCAACCGTCCCGACGCCCGGTCCCACGTTCAAAGAACAAATGGCAGCTGCGGAAGCGGACGCCCGACTTGCGAAGCTCCGGGCGGAAGCCGCCGAGCGGGAGGCCAAAGCTCGCGCGGCCCAGGCACTCGCCGACAAGCGCTCGGAGAAACCGAGCGTCGTCGGCAAGCTGATGGAAAGCGCGGCGCGCGGCGCCGCCAACCAGGCCGCGCGGTCGTTTATGCGAGGAATTCTGGGAAGTCTGTTTGGTGGCAAGCGGTGACGACGAGGCGCGCGGCTTCTTGCGTTCATTCAAAAGGTGATCCGAATTTGGTGCGGGCATGGGGAACTTTTCCATTCGAGCGAGGAGTTACGCCGATGCGCGGCGAAGTGTGAGGTGAACGATCTCCGCGGGAGCGCGCAGCCGGAGAGGAAACCAATTCCCGACGCCGTTCGATACGAAGAGTGCGGAATGTTCGCGCCGGTAGAGGCCGCTCCAGTAACGAAAAATCGCAGGGCCCGCGCCCAAAGTTTCGTTCAACATGAGCTGGCCGCCGTGGGTGTGGCCGCTGAGCGTCAATGGAATCGTGTCGCTGAAATCCCAGGCGTGCGGGTGGTGAGCCAATAAGATCGGCCACGCTCCGGGATCGCGGAGTGCGATCAGTGCTCGCGCGGACTCGCTCATCTCTTCCTTTGCGTGATGCCATGGCAGCCCCAGGAACTGGATGCGCTGGCCGCCAATGGTCACGGATGCCGCCTCGCCGCGCAGCAGAGGAAGGCCCCCTTGCACCGCCTCGCGACGAAACTTCTCCGGATTTTCGATGAGATCGTGATTTCCCTCGCACGCCGCGATGATGTGCCGTGCGCGCAGGCCACGAACGAGTTCGAGGGCTTGCGGCAGAGCACGGAGCGAATCGTTGATCAGATCACCCGTGAGCGCGATGATATCGGCATCGAGGCGATTGGTCTCCGCGACGATTTGCTCGAGCACTTTTCCGCGGGTGAATCGCCCCACGTGAACGTCGGTCACCTGCGCGATCGTCAGGCCGTCGAGCGCGGTCGGCAATTCGCGCAGGGGCAGTTCGATTCGCCGAATCCGAAAATCATCGAGTTCCTGCTCGCTGGCCCACGCTGATCCAAGCGAGAGCATCGGTGGAGTGAATGCCGCCGCCGCGCCGATGAATTCACGGCGCGACATCGAGGAGCCGGTTGGCGCTTCAGGTGCAGGTGCCCTTTTCGTGCGCGTGAGTTTGCTCACGAGGGCAACGATTCCGCGAGCGAGGTTCAGCACCAGCCAGAGAGGCAGGACAAGGAGATGCCAAATAAAGACCGCCGACCAAATGGGCCGGGAAACCATCTCCGCGATTCCTGCCAGGCCACCGCGCGAAAAGAGCAGAACTAAAACGCCGAGCAGCTGCAGGCCCGCCCAGGCCGCAGCAGCGCCGGCGAGCCATCGATTGCGCAGCCGCCGCGACGTAAGCCAGCCCCATGCAATGTCGCCCAGAACGATGCCGACGATGATGCTCAGAAAAATCATGGATGAACCTCCGCTGAATTGGAAAGGTGCGCAATCGGGGACAGCGAGACAGTCGAAACGCTCCGTCGACCTGCGGGCGTGGCTTCGACGGCTGAGGGGGATGCAACTTGCCGCACCCCTTGGCGACATTTTACTGGACGTGATTCCTTTTTATCGGATACGTGATCCGGAGCATGAAAGCTCTCGTCAAAGCGAAGTCTGAACCCGGATTGTGGCTGCAGGATGTCCCTGAGCCAACGCACGGCATCAACGATGTGCTCATCCGTGTTCACAAGACGGGCATCTGCGGCACGGACCTGCATATCTACAAGTGGGATGCCTGGGCGGCGAAGACGATCCCAGTGCCGATGGTCGTCGGCCATGAATTCGTCGGCGAGGTGATCGAGGTCGGCAGCAACGTGAATGATTTTCACAAGGGCGACATCGTGAGCGCCGAAGGTCACGTCGTGTGCGGGCGCTGCCGGAACTGCCTCGCAGGCCGCCGCCATCTTTGCGCGGACACGAAAGGAATCGGCGTGAATCGTCCCGGTGCATTTGCGGAACTCATCAGCGTGCCGATGACGAATGTGTGGCATCATCAGCCGGGTGTGAATCCCGACGTGGCTGCGATTTTCGATCCTTTCGGCAATGCGGTGCACACCGCGCTGACGTTCGACGTGCTGGGTGAAGACGTGCTCATCACGGGAGCCGGGCCGATTGGCTGCATGGCGGCCGCGATTGTGCGGCACGCGGGTGCGCGCTTTGTCGTGGTGACGGATGTGAACGATCACCGGCTCGGACTTGCCAAGCGCATGGGGGCGGACGTGACGGTAAACGTCTCGCGGGAAACTCTGGACGACGTTCAAAAGCGCCTCGGCATGCACGAGGGATTCGACGTGGCGCTCGAGATGAGCGGCAGCCCGGCGGCGTTTCGGGAGATGATCGACCACATGTGCCACGGCGGAAAAATCGCGATGCTCGGCATTCCGAGCGAGGACATCGCGATCGATTGGAACAAGGTCGTTTTCAACATGCTCACGATCAAAGGCATCTATGGGCGCGAAATGTATGAGACGTGGTACAAGATGACGGTGATGGTGCAGAGCGGCCTCGATATCACCCCTGTGATCACACACCGCTTCCACTACTCGGAGTTTGAGAAAGGATTTGAGGCGATGAAGACGGGCCTGAGCGGCAAGGTGATCCTCGACTGGCAATAGGAAATGAAGCCGCCGCTCTTCGAACTCATCGGCAATACTCCAATGATCCCCCTGCATTTCGCGGAGGAGGGAATCACCATCCAGGCAAAGTGCGAGTTCCTGAACCCGAGCGGAAGCATCAAGGATCGCCTCGCCCGCCATGTCCTGCTCGATGCGCTCGAGCGTGGGTTGCTGCGCGACGACTCGATCATTCTCGAATGCACGAGCGGGAACACCGGGATCGCGTTGTCGGCGGCGGGTGCTGCGCTGGGCTTGCGTGTGTGCATCCTCATGTCCGCCGGCGCCAGCGAGGAGCGGCGGAAGATCATCCGCCGGTTCGGCGCGGAACTGATTCTCTTCGAGAGCGCGGGCCGCTACCAGACGGGCATCGAGATGGCGCGTGAGATGGCAGCGAAGGACTCGCGGTACTTTCTCACGCGGCAATTTGAAAACCCGTTGAACGTCGAGGATCATGTCGTTGGGACAGGCGCCGAGATTATTCGGCAGGTTGGGGGACGCGTGGATGCGTTCGTCACGGGCTTTGGAACGGGCGGCACGCTTGCGGGCTGCGGAAAGGCAATCAAGGCCGCGTGGCCGGAAGCGCGGATCGTGGCGATGGAACCCGCGGAACAGGCGTTGCTCGCGGGCGAATGCCCTTGCTGCCACATGATCGAAGGTGTCGCGGACGGCTTCATTCCGGCGCTGCTTCGAGGTGCGCCGCTCGACGGCGAGGTGAAGGTCAAAAGTGCAGATGCGATGGCGATGACGCGGCGGCTGCATCGCCAGTTCGGGCTGCTGGTGGGCACGTCGTCCGGCGCGAATGTGACCGCCGCGCTGGAAATCGCTCGTGGGCTGCCGGCGGGAGCGACGGTGGTCACGTTACTGTGCGACAGGGCAGAGAGATATTTCAGCACGGCGCTTTTCGAGGCTTCAGGCGAGTAACATCTCATTCCACGGGGAGGTGGCGCGCAGTGGTTGTGAGAGGCGGTGAAAAAAAGCAGGTCCTGGCCGCATAGGAGGAATACGCGGGCTCTTTCACGATTTTTCCGAGTTTCTTCACTGTTCATTTCGAGGGTCTGCTGAGGGTATGGTTTTGCGTTTTTTTTGGCCGTTCGCGTCAGCATCGATCGCGACTCTCTCTGTAATTGTGTCCACTCGGGATATTAAATGACCCGCCGGAGGGTATGGTGAGGGTATGGTTTTCGTATGGTACGCGTATGGTTTTCGCCCGTTTTTCGTGGGTCTGCATATGGACCGCATATCGTTTGAAGGAACACCGAGGAGACTCGATAGCGGGCCGGACGAAGGCAGTCCGCGGCTTCAGCCGGTTCAGTTTCGCAGATTCATCTACCACGCATTCTTCAAGGGCTAGCCCAAGCGAACGTACAAGCTGTCCTTCGTTTAGATCGTCAGGCCGACTGAAGTCGCTGACTACATTGCCGAGCGCCCTGTCGCGCATGTCGCGATGCGCCTCTGTCATTGTGGCCACAGGGTGAAATCCGATGACACCCGCCCCCGGCATCGGCTTCGACGACTCCGCTGCCTCAAAAGCTGTTTGGCCCACAAAGGATGTGATTAGTAACCGATTCATGGCGCTTTTGTGTTATCACAAACGAACCGACAAGTCGAGGGCAAAGGCGGAGCGAGTTGCCGCTTCGCGGCCGCCGCTGAGCGATTCGGAATAATGCGCAGCCGCAAGAGCCCGTGATTAGTTGTGGGTCCATTTAACCATTCAGAGCACCGCAACGCCTTTTTGAGCGAACGGCGGGTGCTGTATCGGGCAGGTGACCCTCCGGCTCGCATGGCATGCACGAACGTCTGAGAGCATGCACCGAAAGCCGTTGGTGGAATATTTGCCGAAGGAGAATTCCTGTGAATCCATGAAGTCCTCTAAATCCTGTCCCTTTTTTGGACCGCTCGGATTTGAGCACGCGCACCATGAGGAGACAGGATTCTCAGGATTTTATGGATGAACAGGATTTCGGTTGTCTGGGCACTCCGCTCAACTGACATTCTTGCGCTCTAATCCCGGATCGATCCCATCAGCTCCGCGTGCGCCGGAACGGATGACTTTCGGTCGGGAGGCGTGTCGTGCGTGCGATGGTTCAGGCGACGACGCCTCCCCCACCCGATGCACACTGTTCGCAAATGAACGCCTACGTGCATTTTGTTCCCGCACTGAGTTGCACCCGGCCGCGCCTCCGGAATTTCTGCAGAACGCACGGCTTCAGTATTTCGTGACGCGCATCACGGAGCGCCTCGTTTACCGGCGATTTGCAGAAGGAGTGGCCGATGATCGTAGTAACCGGCAGTCCCCGGCGCAGGCGCGACGGGGTGTTGTGCACAGAGCGGGACCGACGGCTGACGGGCGGTGATTTGGCGTAAACACTCTTCGTCGTAGGCGAGGTATCGCGGAGGCTGGCGGCCTTGAAGCACCATGAAAGTCGCTGTGATACCCCAATGGTCCAACGGCGACCTCGCGGGCAATACTTGCTGGAGCATTGCGAAGATGCCACTCGAGCTGTGGCCATCGAGCCACGACGGATTCAGGCAGGGCAGCTCTGCTTTGGTGACCACCGGCGATTGGCGGGCGTCGGCCTGGTCGAAAAGATCGGAAACACATTGGCGCCACTGAACCGATTGAATGACCAGCACGGCGGCGAAAATGCCGGCAAGAGCCGTGGCAAGATTCCCCCGGCTGCCGGGCACTGTTTTGCTGTCCGGTTTTCGGAGAGCGTCGAGCACGGTGAAGCAGTAGAACGGAAATGCCATGGGCAGCACCCAGCGGCGATAGAAGATTGCGCTGCACCAGAATGTCGGGACGGAAGCCCAAATGACCCAGGCAATGCCTGCAATGGCGACGAGCCACCAGGATTTGGAAGTCAGCGCGCTGTCGGAGCGGCTGATGCCCCATGCAACGAGCCAGAGGCAGATGAGTCCCACGATGGGAAAATGGCAGACACCGACCACGAAGCAGGTAATCGCTTCGCCCATCGACGCCTGCTGAGCGGCATAGGAATCGTAAAATCTCCCGGACCAGGCGGGCACGCTGACCCAAATCGTTTTCGCCACGGCAAGCAGGGTGAGCACCCCGAGGACGAGCATTTTCCCCATCGCCTCGCGCCTGCCTGCCGGATTGCGCCAGGCGACGAGCGCCGCCGCCACTGCGGCGATTGCGAGAAAGATCGTCCCCACTTGATGCGGGAATTGAAATGCTGCGACGGCCAACAGCACGACGCGTTTTTTCCAATCGAGTGGCACGAGTGCGCCAAGAAGGACCGGCCAGAAAATGGTCTGCTGCCAGATGCTGTCGTTGATGACAAATGCCTGCCCGGGCAGCGACGCCGCGATGCCAAAGAGAGGCCAGATCGCGAGCCTCGGCGCATGCTGGCGCGCGACCCACCAGGAAATTGCGACACTGGCCGCCGGCGCAGCGAGGAACGGCAGGCCATAGGCGAGGAGCAAGGCATTCAAATCATCGGTGCGAGCACTCAACCATACGAGCGGCGCCCAGAGGAAATGCGTGTGGAACCGGGTAAGATAGCAGTAAGGCTCCTGCTGGATGAGAGAGACCGTGAACTGGTAGCCGCCATCCCAGATCAGCGGCAGCGTGCTGAGGCATCCGACACAGGCCGCAGCAAATAACAGGATGAAAGATACTAGGATGTTGCGTCCTGACATCGTGGGCTTTTCGACGAGCGACGGCTGCGGCGCAAGTGAACGTTCGTGCTTAACGACTTCTTCTGCGGGTCGCGCCGGGCATCCGGCGTGGGGGGTGGAAATGAGGAGCGCCTCTCCGCGTGACGCGGAGAGGCGCTCCCGTTCGGGGTGGAGATTTGCTATTTCCGGCGACGAACGCGCTGGAAGCCTAGTAATGCGCCGAAGCCACCGAGAAGCATCGCCACCGAGGCAGGCTCGGGAACAATCTTAAGCTCGGGCGAGGAGCCAACCGGAGTATTTTGGTTCCCGCCAGCAACGAGCAGATCGAGAGGCCCGACATCGCCGTCACCCGCAAAGATTTCCCAGGACGCACCACCGCCGCGCTCCCAGAACAGGCCCTCGATAATGTAAACGCCGGGTTGCAGAAGAATTTCACCCACCGTGTTACTGTCGCCGGTCGGAATGTCGGTCCACAGCGTGTCACCGTCGGTTGTCGTATTGCCGTTGACGTCGGTCACTCTGGCGACGCCGGTGGAGTTCGTTACGATTGTCCAGTCGTCCGCAGTGCCGGATGCGGCGCCTACGCCGATGATGCGAAGGTAGCCACCATCGTCACCCCGGAAGCCGAACCTGTAGCGTTCAGCCACGTCAATTTGCAGGGTCGCCGTGGCAAAGACCGCGAAGTCATTGTCGTCGCCCGCTGTGTCCTTATCAAACGGAACATCGCCGCCGAAGGTCGAGGCGCTGGGTGCTTGAGGATCGACGAAGTTGACGGAAGCTTTGCCAGTCACGGTCGTGCCGCTAGTCCCCAAGGCCGTTATGGCTTCTGCATTGGTGCTAATCGTATTGGTTGGCGTACCAGTAATGCCGGGAGTTGATGTCGTTACTGTCCAGCCTTCCGGTTTGACTCCCGGCATGTTCCTTACGATATCCGTCGACGGCGGAGAACCGAGAAGACGCCACGTATTGGTGTCCCCGTCATTCGCGAAGGTGCCCTTCGCGTAATATAGTTCGTGCGACGCTCCACCGACACCCTCCCAATGCACCAACTCAATCATGTGCGTGCCCACGGGCAGGTTGGCGGTCATCCGCATATTCGCGTCACCGGTTCCATTCGGGAAGAAAGCGGTGTCCGGCGAATCGAAATCGATGCCACCAAACCCTCCGTCGCCACCAGTCTGGCTTGTGAACGTGGAATTCTGAATACGAAGGGCAAAGCCGTCGTCGCCGTGGTAGCCAAAGGTGTAATCGCCCGGCGTGGTTACTTGAACATAGGCGCGATAAATCACCGCAATACGGTCGTCGTCACCGGGAGTGTCCGTGAGATACGGAGTGTCATTTCCGAAGAAATGGGACGCGCCGGACTGAGGATCGCGCCGATTGATGACGTCGGTCGTTCCGAAGGTGGTGTTTCCCTGTCCGCTCTTAAGCACGGAAATCGCCTGGTTCAAGTTATCCGGCTGGCCGCCGTCCGGGAAGTTGCGCACTTCCGCAACGCCCCAGCGGCCGTAGCCGCCCGGGCTGCTCGGGCCCTGCGGGACCACAGAAGGCTGAATCGATCCAAATGGCCCAAGGGGTCCCCCTCCGCCGACTGAACCACCTGCCGCCGGCACCGCATTCGGATCTCCGCCCGCTGCCAGGTACTCAATCTGATTGGTTTTGAGAGCGCTATTGTAAACGACCACGTCGTCGATCCTGCCCCTGAAGCCGCCGCCGTTGCCGATATTGCTGCCAACGAGAACGGTTGCCACATTACTGAGAACACCCGACGTGGAAGACGCGTCACGGACGCCGTTGATGAAAATCGTCTGCCCGCCAGAGTACCGGCGCCATGTGAGATGGAACCACGTGTCCGTGCCGAACGTCGCGGAAAGATCAGTTACACCTCCAGTGTCCTGACCCCAATGGCCCAAGTGCGCGCGGCTGTCGCGAATGCCATCGTGAAGATAGGCACCGGTGCCGGCATCCACCTGGCCGAAAACCATGCTATCGCCACCGTAGCCTGCCATGTTCACCCAAGCCGAGGCCGTATAATCGCCGTTGAATCCAATCACGCTGGAACTCAGCAACGTGTTCACATAGGAGTTCGTGTCATCAGCCGTCACGATGAGCGCATTGCCGCCGGAGAAGCCCGGTGCGAACGCGCTCTGAATGCTGGCATTGGATCCTGTCAGCACGCCGTCGGTAAGCGTGGTGCCGCGGTTGTTCACTTCGCCGGGATTCGCGGGTGAATCAAAATCGTACCATAGCGTTGGCGCTTGGGAGTAGGCACACGAGACGGCAGCAATCGTGCCGGTGAGGATGAGGAGACGTGATTTCATTTGGAAGTGGACGGGTGTGTTCTTGGAGTAGGCTTTGGGGGCTTCAGTGAAGAGAGCAAAAAAAAGAGGTAACAGTCAAGCGACACTTGAAAATATTTTATGATTCGTATCACGCATCATTCGAATGAGGGCTTTTGCTGGATGAATGCCCTCATTGGATTGATGAACAGCCTCATATGATGGACGTCGGGAAACGTGTGAGTACCTTACAAAAATCTCGGGGTTGTTCGTGCAACTATTCGCGGCAGTGGATGTTTGACCTCGCCGATGAATCTCCGACCTTTCCTCACCACAACCGCCGCCCTCACCTTTCCAGCACATTGGGATCCTAAGCTTAGAATTCCACGTGGACAAGTTGTC
>JADMIO011411940.1_pt1 | contig 16248 bp, 18 predicted proteins | sample 8958161 | NCBI WGS metagenome assembly JADMIO01 (sample SAMN16585339, study PRJNA669376) | soil metagenome | isolation source: Crop rotation soil | place: USA: Cullars Rotation, Alabama | collected 2011
GTGACGAGCGGCTCCGGCTCCACGTGCGTGACTTGCAGCTTGAGCTTGGCCTTTTGCACCATCGTCGCGAGGCAGAGCTGCGCTTCGAGCAGTGCGAAGTGCGAGCCGATGCACACGCGCGGGCCCGCTCCGAATGGCAGGTAGTAGTGACGCGGGCGCGCCTTCTTCGCGTCGGGAAGCATGCGCTCGGGCATGAACGCGTCGGGCGCGGGGAAGTAGTCGGCGCGGCGATGGATGCCGCGAATGTTGACGAGGACGATCGAACCTTTCGGCAGGTGATGACCGCCGAGGTCGACCGGTTCGAGCGTCTCGCGGCCCGTCATGTACGCGGGCGGATGGAGGCGCATCGCCTCTTCGATCACGGCGAGGTTCCATGGCAGCTTCGACAGATCGTCGACGGTGACGGGGCGATTGCCGACGTGCTCGAGCTCGCGAGCGAGTCGCGCGAGGACATCGGGATGACGCCCGAGCTCGAACCATGCCCACGTCAGCGCGTTTGCCGTCGTCTCGTGACCGGCGAGGAGCAGCGTCATGACTTCGTCGCGCACTTGCGCATCGGTGAGACCGCTGCCGTCTTCTTCATCGCGGGCGAGGAGAAGGATCGAGAGCACGTCGCCCATGTCCGTGCCGCGCTTGCGACCCTCGCCGATGAGGCGATACACGATCTCGTCGAGCATCTTCACCGCCTTGCGCATTTGCAGATGGCGGGGGAGGGGGAAGCTGTAGTCGACCTGGAACAGCGGTGACTTGATCGCCGCTTCGTGCGCTTTCATCGCGTGCTCGAGCGCGTGACCCACTTGCGCGGCGTCACGGCGAACGTCGGCGCCGAACATCGTGCGACCCGCGATCGCGAGCGTCATCTCCATCATCTCGCGCGAGATGTCGATGCGTTGGCCGGTCCGCCAGCCCGCCATTTGGCGCGCGGTTTCTTCGACCATGATCTCGCCGTACTTCTCGAGGCGCTTCGGCGCGAAGGCGGGCGCGAGCAGCTTGCGATGACGCTTGTGCGTTTCGCCTTCCGCCGTCAATAGGCCATTGCCGAGCAGCGGGCGAAGGAACTGAAGACCGGCCGACTTTTTGTACGACGACGCTTCCGCGACGAGGACTTCGTGCGCGAGATCGGCATCCGTCAGGACGTAGAGCGGGATGTGTGCGAGCTGCAGGCGGGCCATCGGGCCGACCCGAGCCGCACTGTCTTGGAGCGCGAGCTTGTCCTTGCGGAACTGAAGCAGATTGCCCACGAGCGGCAGACCGGGCACTGGAGGGACGGACTGCACGGCAGGAGGGAAAGCGCTGGTCAGCGAGGCCATCGTCTGACTAAAATGCGAGCGATCGCTCACATTGTCTACTCGCATTCCCCGAGGTGCCCCCGATGCAGCGCCAAGTACGGACGACGCCACGTAAACGCCCTCGCCAGCAGCGCAGCAAAGCGACGGTCGACACGATTTTGGAGGCGACCGCTCGGGTTCTGAAGAAGCACGGCTTCGATGGCCTCTCGACGAATGCGGTCGCCGCGCAAGCGGGAGTCTCGATCGGCTCGCTCTATCAATACTTCCCAAACAAAGAGGCGCTCGTTGCGAAGCTGATCGATCGCCACATGGAAGACATGAACGCGGCGATCTTTGCCGAGCTGACGCGCGTCGCGGTGATGCCGATCGCGCAGGCGGCCCGCGCCGTCGTCGAGCTGACGATACGCGCGCACTCCGTCGATATCGATCTTCACCGCGTGCTCACCGAGCAGGTGCCGCGCATCGGCAAGCTTGCTCGGTTGCGTGAGCTCGACGAGATTTGCCATCGCATGGTCGCGGGCCTCCTCGCCGCACGCAAAGACGAGCTCGCGATCGCGGATCCAGACCTTGCCGCTTTCATCCTCGTCTCGACGATCGAAGCGGTCATTCATCGCGCTGCGCTGCTTTATCCTGCGCGCTTGCGTGATCCGCGTCTCGTCGACGAGACGACACTCGTCGTGACCCGTTACCTGGGCGTCGCGGAGAATTAGGCTATCGTCCGCGGCATGATTCGCAATGCCGCGCTGCTCCTGCTGCTTGCCGCTTGTCCGGCCAAGCAAGCCGCAAATCCTCAGCCTGCTGCCACCGGCGGCTGTCCTGCGGCGAGTGGTGTGTACGTCGCGTCGTATGCGCGCACGGGTTGGGTCGTGCCGCTGCACTCGACGCCCGACACAGGCAGTGCCGGCGAGTACGCGAAGATCGATGCGGCCGCGGCGAGTGCGGCCGGTGCGCCGGCGATTCCGACGGGAACGCTATGGCTCGCGACGCCGAACGCCGCGCCCTGTCGCGCGAAGCCTGGTAGCTACTTCTCGGCGAAGGTTGACGGTACGCCGGCAAGTGTGTCGTATGGCTTCGAGCTCGAAGGTTGTCCCGCGCCGCCCAATCCCGACGAGGCCGGCGGCATCTTGCTCGTGTCGGAACAAGACCCATCGGGCTGTCGCTTCGAGCCGCCCCAGCCGGTCGCCGCGCGTATCGGCGAGATGGACAAGGCAAAGCAGTGGCAGCGCCCGACGAAAGAGACGGCGATTCCTCCCGCGGTGGCGGCCGTGATTCCGCCGCACGAATGCACGCCGCCGGGTTGCGAAACGCTGTGGGCGTTCGGCGAAGTCAAAGTGAACAACGCGACCGTCGCATGGAGCGGCGCGATCAATTGGCTGCAGGTCGGTGCACCCGAGCAGCCATGCACTTGGCCGGCGGAGCGTTTCAGCGGCTTCTTCGTGCCGAGCGGCAACGGCGCCGTCAAAGTGACCGAGGGCCAAGACAAGCCGCTTGTTCTATCAGCCGCGCTCGTCGACAACGCGGGCGCCAAAGTTCTGCTTGCCGAGGGACCAGGCGAGTACGCGACTTACGATCTCGCGCCCGGCAAGGCGACGCTCGGTCACCACATCACGTATCTCGCCGCACCGACCGACGCATGGGATGCCGTCGATCATCTCGGCCCGATCTGCGATCAGCAGCGCTAGTCGCCGTTCTTCTGGAACCACGCGGCCATCGTCACGAATGCTTCACGAGCAGCGGCGACGAGCTTCTCGTCTTGTCCAAGCGAGTCGAGCAAAACGCCCAGCTGGTGCCAGCGCGCCGGTGCGATGCCGTCGTACGCGGAGAGATACGACATCGCGTGCGCCATCTCGCCGACGCGCGAGACGACGTTGCGCTTGATCGCCGAGTGCAGCTGAATCGGTCGCTCGATGACGTACTTCCAACCGAGTGCTTCGGCCGGGCTATCGAACGGACCGACATCTCGACATTGTGGAAGCGCCGCGAGCTTGTGGGGCGACATCCCGAGCGCGAGCAAGTCCTGCGCGATGAGACCGGATCGAGACCGGTCCATTCGATCGCGAATCACGAGCTGCTTCGTGTAGGCGAGGGCGCTCTCGAGCGGCGCTTCGAATCCGTAGACGCGCTCGAGATGCTGCCGATAGGTCTCGCGAGTGACTCCCGAGGCCATAAGGTCTAGCCAATGCCTATCGACATCGGCATGGAGGTCACGAGTCTCCGCATCTAGGAGCCTAAGGCTCGCCGGCGTCTGACTCATGGTCCGCGTTACCACAGTGCAATTCCTATGCAACGAGAAGGCCGAATCCCTTCGATAGGATCCGTCTCATCCCGCGTGATCACCGGGCACGTTGTGCGCTAGCGCGCGCTAGTCCGTCTCGCGTTCGTGAGCGCCGCGAGCGGCTTCGAGCAGTCGCGGATCGACCTTGTCCGCTTCGAGGACGACCTTGCCGTAATGGATCGCTTTGACCTCGGGACCGCGCACGATGAAATCGCCAGCGGCCTCGACGTACACCACGAGGTGGTCGCGTTCGATCTTGCGGACCGCGCCGATCTCTTCGCCACCCTCTTCGAGGAACACGTGATCGCCAATCGCCACGGTGAAGTTGTGCTGCATGATCGGCTCGCCCTCCTGTCGCGAGTCTAGCGCCACATCTCGTTTGGCAAATCGACTCGCGGCGAACGCGACACAACCGGCGAGCACACCGAGCCCCGTTGTCAGAGAGCGGTGACGCCGCTTCCGCCGATTACCTCGAACACTATTGGCGATGGCGATTACAGTCACCGCCCCCGCTGCTACGAGACCTCCGACTAGCGGTGCATTAGAACGCTCGTGAGTATCTGCGCGCATGATTTTCTCCTACGCGCATCGAGTGCAACGCATGAGCCCATCACCGTCGGAGAAATTCTCCGCATTGGCGGCACGTGCCTCGCACTAAACAGAGCTCGTGACTAGCTTGCACAAGCTCTACGCAAAGTTGTGCCGCGAGCTCGCGCAGAGTGAGCACTCGGCTGTCGTTCACACGCGTCGCGAAGCCCGTCGGCTTGGTGATGTCCCGCCCGCGAAAGCGCTGCTGGCACTCGGTGATCATGCCGAGACCTTGAAGCCGCGGTTCACGGCGTTGCTATCAAAGCGTCAACCGGTCGGCATGTTCGCGGGCCGCACGGTCGGCCAAATGTTTTCCACGCTGCGCCACTTCTTGTTCGATCGATTGATCGACACGGAGCGCAGCTATCGCGGCACGCTGCTCGGCTTCCATCACGGCATCGCATGCGCACGCCTTCTACGCGAAGTCGCGGAGCGTGTCGGTGACGACCACATGGTGAGCTTTTGCGACGACATGCTTGCCGACCGCTTGCCGCTCCTCGAAGCGGCAGAGCAACAAGTGGCATATTTCGCCCGCCGCCCGCAAAAGGCGATCAAGAGCGGCCTTGCCGTCGCTTTCGAGCCGCTGACCGAAACCTGATAACGTTGGTGGGTGGGCGAAGGTCCTGCGGCATCTAGGAAGATGATCTCCCGTGCGGGATGGCACGGCCGCGACGAAGAATCTCGCGCGTATCTTCAAGCTCGTCTGACGCTGCTCTCGAAGCTCGCGTTCTGGAGCTTCATCATCCTCGTCGGCGGCATGGTCGCGCTCTACGCGCAGTACCCGCACATTCAGCCAAAGTACAACTCGCGGATCTACATGATCGCGACCGCGGGACTCATCTGCGAAGCGATCGTCTGGCGCGGCATGCTCGTTCGCCGTCAGCTCGATCTCAAGTCGCTGATCGCGATCGATATGTTCTACGCGTTCGCGAGCGGCGCGATCTTTGGCGGGGCGACCGCGATCGCGTACGAGTGGACGCCGGGCGCGGAGGCGAACTCGATGTGGGCCGTCTTCATGGTGTTCCTACGCGCCATCGTCGTGCCGAGCACCGGCAAGCGCACCGCCATCACGGGCGCACTCACGCTCGTGCCGCTCGTGTTGGGGCGCATCTACGTCTCGCAATATCAACCGTTGCCCGCGCCCGCATACATCTCGGGCTCGATCATCGTCGCCGCGGTCGTCGTGCTGCTCGCCGCGATCGGCTCCGACATCCTCTACGGCTTGCGCCGCAAGGTCAGCGAAGCAACACGCCTGGGCCAATACACGCTCGATCGCAAAATCGGCGAAGGTGGCAACGGATCGGTCTATCGCGCGCACCACGCGATGCTGCGCCGACCGACCGCGATCAAGCTCATCCAACCCGAGAAGGCGGGCGCCGAAACGCTCGATCGCTTCGAGCGCGAAGTGCAGCACATGAGCCAGCTGACGCACTGGAACACGGTCGCCGTCTACGACTACGGCCGCAGTCCCGATGGCGTCTTCTACTATGCGATGGAATATCTCGACGGCATCGACCTCGAGAACCTCGTGATCGACTTCGGCCCGCAACCCGCCGGTCGCGTCATCTCGATCATGACGCAAATGTGCGCGGCACTCGGTGAAGCGCATCGGCGTGGCGTCATCCATCGCGACATCAAGCCGGCCAACGTGATCTTGTGTGAGCGCGGTGACGTGCCGGACGTCGCGAAGGTCGTCGACTTCGGTCTCGCGAAAGAGATCGACAAGAACAGCGGCGACACGAAACAAATCCTAGGCACGCCCGCGTACATCGCGCCCGAAGCGGTGACGGATCCAGACACGATCGGGCCGGCTGCCGACCTCTACGCGGTTGGGTGCGTCGGCTACTTCTTGCTGACGGGTCGGCGTGTCTTCGAGGGCAAGAACTCGGTCGACCTGTGCGTGCAGCATGTGACGGCGGTACCCAAGCCGCCATCGACGCTGACGACCAACCCGATTCCGCCCGAGCTCGAGCAGATCATCTTGCGCTGTCTCGCGAAGACACCGGCCGAGCGACCCGAAGACGCGGGCTCCCTCGCCAAGCTCCTTCGTGATGTGCCACACACATGGACCGAGGAAGCGGCGACGCAGTGGTGGAAGAAGTTCCGCGAGCAGGATCGTCCGCTCGGCGCGAGCGCGTCGACCCTGACGATCACCGTCGATATCGGCGACCGCCTGCCTGCGTCACCGACGACGAACTAGCTACTTCTTGCGGATCGACTTGCAGACCTTCGAGACCGTGTCGACGTCTTTGTCGGTCTCGAGGTGACACATCAGGCTCTCGTGCTCGCCCATCGGGACGTACGCCGCGACTTGCGTCGTCTGCACGCCCTTGATCATCTTGCTCTCGCCCTTGCACGCGACGAACACACCGCCGCCGGGCAGCGTTTCCTTCGTCTGCACGGTGCGACCTTCGCAACGGCTCGCGACGACCTCGTCGAGCGACGGCGCGCCCATCGACGACTGCATCAGCTGCGGCGTCGGGCGACCACCCTTGAACTCGAAGAAGCCCTTCATCGGGACTTCGACCGACCAGCCATCGGGCACGTCGATGACATAGCCGGTGTCACCGAGGTCGACCGTCTTCATCTTGGCCGCGCTGCCACCACCCTTGCCACACGCGACCGCAAACAGGAGCGAAACCAGAAGCGTCTTGTTCATTGCGAGGGATAGAGCCACAAGCGCCCCGCCGGTCGCACCAAATAATTTAGGATTTCGCGTCGGCTCCCGGCCGCGCTCCGCGCGCCGCGGCCTTCGGCCGCCCGACACTACGTGTCGGCGGGAGCCTCGCGAGAGGAACTTGCGGGCGGGTTCGGATGCACGAGTGCCGCAAGGCCCGCGACGACGCACGCAACTCCGCCTGCCAACAGGATCTTCGCACCGATGAGCAGCTCGATCGATACGCGTTTCAAGATGGGCTCTTCTTGTTCGCCATAGGCGATGCCGTACTTGAGCCCGACATAGGCCGCGGCCGACGCGATTCCGAACAGCACGCAGAGAGCCGCGAGCGGTCGGTTGAGGCGCTTCTTCCACGTCGCATAGGCCCCGATCAGCAGCAGCACCGCCGCCGGGATATAGGCGAGCGCGGCGTTCTTCGAGGCGTCCATGATGATCTTGATGTCGTCGCGCGCGTCGCGAATATCGACGGGGATTTTGCGCTCGACGAGAAAAGGCAACTTCGTATCGAGCGCCTTGTGCGTCTTCTCGAGACCAAAGGAGAGGTCGTAGGCCGAGACCTCGGCGCGTAGCTTGTAACGGCCGATGACGAGCAGCGGCTGGAACATGCCGAGCATGCTGAGCAGGCCGGCTACGAGGACGATGTAACGGGCGTTGCTACTCACCGGATTTGCCGAACTCGAATTGATGGTATGCGCGCGTCGACTTGCCCTTCGCGCTCGGCGCGAACTCGATTGTCTTCACGAGGTCCACCAAACACGTGACGACTTGGGAGTCGCTGATCTGACCTTCCTGCATGCCTTGATCGGCTTCTTCAACGTTCCCGTTCTTATCGATCTTGAAATTGATGATGACGCGCCCTTTGGCTGACCTCGCGCACGCACGCGCTTCGGGTTTGCGATCGGCAATGACCTTCGAGATGTCTTCGAGACAGCGTCCGGGCTCGCAGTCCGAGGCGGAGTCCGAGACTGGCTGCGGTGCTGGCCTTGGCGAGCCTCCGCACCCGAAGAGTAAGAGGCAAAGCGCGATGCGCATGCCGCAAGCGTAACACTTCAGTCGGGGTACTCGGCCGTCGCCGTCACGGTGTAGGAGCCAGGCGGCGTCTCGATGTCCTTCTCGAAATGCACCGTTTGCTTGCTCTGGATCTCAACCGTCTCGTCGGCACGAATCACCCGGCCAGACGCATCGCGCAGCTCCATCTTGATATCGACCGTGCCTTCGCCGCCTCGATTCTCGATGTCGAGCGAAACGCGCGTGGCGCCGGGACGTGGTGACGGGGACGCGGTCGCGTTGTGCACCGACGGATTCGGACCGTGGCACGCAGCGAGGATGACGAAGATCAGCGACCGGGAATCCATGGCGGCCTCACGATGAAGAGCACGATCAAGCCAACGATCACTGCGACGACAACGAGCGCGGCGACCATCGCCGAAAGTGGATCAACGCGCTTTTCGGTGCGGCTCAGACTGATGATGCCGAGCGGCTCGGGGATGATCGGAAGCTTGTGCTGCCCTTCAAACTCCCAGTCCGGAAGGAAAGCCTCGTTGCGCAGGGCAGGACAGAGCGGCGAGAGCTCGGCTTCGAGCCGTTGGCGTTGCTCCTCGGTGAGCTTGATCGTCGGCCATGTATCGATTTCGAGCTTGCGACCAATCGCGAGCATTGCTTGCGAAGCGGACATCATGGCGTTGAGGTCCTCTTCGCTCGTCGATTTCCAATGCACGATCGTCACGTCGTGACCGGTGATTTTCGTGATCAGATGTTCGACGTAACCGAGCAGCGAGCTCGAGCCATCACGATACGTGTCGAGGATCTCGATCTTCACGCCGTGAAACCGAATGCGGCCGAGTCGACCGATCTCGTCACGAAGCTCGACGTGGAAAGGCTCACCGGGTTTACCGTCGATTTCGATCGCCTTATCGAACGCAGCCGCCCCTCCGGGCGTGCGCTCACGCTTCTCGAGCTTAGTTTGCTTCGTCTTCTGGTTGCCCGCCGTCGCAAGGATGCGTAAGGCGCCCACCGCCCCCGGCGAGGTCAACGCCGAGAAATACGCGAAGAGGAGCAGGACGAACGTGATCGTCAGCGTTTCGACGTTCGAGCGCTGCGCGAGCGTGACGAAAAACCGGCTCTTCCAGATGATCAACGCGAATCCGCCGAGCGACAGCGCGAAGAGCGCGAAGTGCGCGAACGCGAGCCAACGAACTCGGCGCGCATAATGGGCCGCATCCTCGACGCCTGGCTCTTCCAGGACCATCCGCGCAATGTCCGCCTCACCGGCACTCACGCCGGGAGATCAGTGCAGTCGCGATGCCAGCCGACTAGATGCGGACTCGGAGAACTTCGTAGCACTCGGCGTATTCGTAGCCGCTGATGCGGCCCATCGCGCGCGCGAGGTCGCGAGACGATTCGAGATCGAGCCGAGGGAGTTGCGACTTGTGGCAGGCGATCGCCTCGAGCTTCATGTCGACGTACTTCGACACGTCGGCGAAGCAGTTGCCCATCGAGCGCGCTTGCGCGTTCATCTCCGGGCTCGATAGGTACGCGAGCAGATCGCACGGTGTGCGGCGGAGCGCCGAGACCGTCGCGCGATTGACGAGGCCGTGATCCCAGTGGAGATCGTTCGCCGAGTGCGTGATCACGAGATCAGGACGCACATCGCCGATCACCGTATCCATGCGACGCACGAGCTCGTGCATCGGGATGTCTTCGACGCGGCACGGCTTCTCCTCGTTGAGGATGAACAAGTTCGCATCGAGAACTTTGGCCGCTTCTTGCGCCTCGGCTTTGCGCTGCTCGGTGTTGTTCGGAACCGACACGATCGCGAGCGTCACTTCCGCACCTTCGTGCGAGAGCCGCGCGAGCAAACCACCGGCGCCGACTTCGAGATCATCGGGATGCGCGCCGAATGCGAGGACGCGGCCACCCTTCTCTTGCAGGATGCGGTTCATGCGGCCTCCAACCTGCACGGATGCGACGTCGCGAACATGATCTCGCGGCTCTGCTCACCGTGATTGAGCACGAGGTCGATGAAACCGAGGTGCGAAAGGAAGCCGGCCTCGGGATAGCGCTGCGTGTAGCGCGGATGCTCGAAGTGCTGCCAGATGAGACCGATGCCAGCGCGACCGATCTGTTCGACGTTGAGGTAGTCCGTCGAGCCGCCGCCACCGGAGAGGTAGCAGCGCGCGCCGACCTTCTTGCACATGTCGAGGATGCGATCGGTCTTCTGACCTTGGAGGCCCAGCGACGACGCGCGAACGATCGGCGTCTTGATGTGGAGCCAGTTGCGTGCGAGGTCGAGCATCTTCATGTCCAGCTCGAGCAGGCTCACCCACGTTTGCGCGTAGACGGCGCGCAGCTCGTCGGCGTATTTCTGCCAGTACGGCGCGCGGCGATAGTTGATCTCGAGCGTCATCCACGTGCGGCGTTGCCAGTGCTGGCGACGGCTGCCCGTGTTGTCGATCTTCTTGTCGCAAATGCGATCCGCTTGCGTGCCGCGCTCGAGCGGAACGGTGATCCATTGCGCGCCGCTGTGGAGCTTGATGCGCTGGCGGTTCTGGAAGTTCTGCGCTTCGTACTGCAAGTCGTCCATGACGACGAACAGATCGGCCTTCGCCATCTTATCGAGGTAACCGAGCCACGGCATGTAGTGGGGTTGGTGCGCAGCGACGATCATCGAGGTGCAACTCCAGGTGAGGGGGCGGCAGCAGAACCTTGGTGGCCGCGCGTCTGCCAACTCGAGGAGTCGAGCGTGAACAGTCCGAGCGGCGTGAGCAGCAGATATGCGACCGGCATGAGCACGGCCATCGGCAAGAACGCGACGGGATGAACGCGCAGCCACGGCGGCAGCGCACGGACGCTCGGAGCGAAGTAATAGACCATCGAGAAGCCGGCGATCACCATCAGGTGAAACGTCGCGAGCTCGAGGAAGTCGCCGCGCTGAACGTGCGTGACGATGATGAACGGATAGACGAGCAGCAGCATGAACATCGACAGGTACTGGAGGCAGAGCAGCGGGTGCAGCTTCCAGGCGTGGAGGACGCCGACGAGGAAGTCGACGATGTTCGAGCGCTTCCAGCGCAGCTGTTGGTTGAAGTACGCGTCGAACGTGGCGGCTGCTTTCGTGAAGCAGAACGCCTTCATCGTCATGCGCGTCTTGTAGCCATGGCGCACGATCATGTGCGTGAGGAAGCGGTCCTCGCCGTACTTGATCGGGATACCGAGAATGTTGCGGTCCTCGAGGATCGGCTCGAGCTCGATGAGCACGTGACGGCGATACGCCGTGAGGCAGCCCGACAAGCACATGACTTGATCGAGACCGCGCTCGAGGTTCTTCAGGTGCTCTTGGCCGAAGTAGTACTTGATCGTCTGGAGCCGCGTGAGCCAGTTCTGGTTCGGGTTCGAGACGTGGACGCGACCGCCGACGGCGGCGATCTGCGGCGAAGTGAAGCGCGCGACGAGCTCGCGTAGCGCCGTCGGGAACACGATGACGTCGGAGTCGACCGAGACGATGATCTCGGACGTTGACTCGCGCACGGCGTGGTTGATGCCTTTGCGCTTACCCATGTTGTGCGGGTTGCGCAGGACGCGAACGTTCGGGAACTCGGCCGCTCCCTTCATCGCCCACTCGTAACTGTCGTCGGTCGAGCAGTCGTCGACGATCGTCACTTGGAGCTTGTCAGCGGGATAGTCGAGCGCGACGAGGCTCTTGATCGTGTCGTAGATCGACCGGCCTTCATTGAAGAGCGGGACAACAACTGTGATCGTCGGTTCGTAGCCCTCGATCGTCTCATCCAGTCGCTTGCCGCGAACGAGCGTCAAATAGAACCCGAACACGTAGCGGTTCAGGAAGACGATGAAGATGAAGAGAAAGACTGGAGCAGACACGCCGGCGCATTCGCGTTCAGCAAGACGAATGCCGTGCGTCACGCGAGAGAGAGTCGAGCGCGATCACCTAGTTGCCCGATGGGGATGTAGGCCCATGGGGGAGGCCGCGGTCCCCGATCGAAGCCTGTGCATCCCAGTGCGTTTTCTGCACAGAGCTGTCGCATCGCATACGTAGCTATCACTTCGTGATGGCGGTGGTTTTGCACTCTGCGCCGACACTTCCCAATGCAAACCCGAAAGTCGCGGCCCCATCTCGTGCAAAGCGGCAGATCCATTCCGCATGTCTCGCGCCCATTCGAGGACGAGGCAGCCACGATCGCAGACGCGGACCAAACGATCGCGCGCCGCATGGTGCCGCCACCCTCGAGGTCACCGGCTGTCAGGCCGTCGCCCGCGAAGTCAGAGAACGTTATCCCGTTCGCAAAGCCCCGCGCGATCGCGTCATTGCCCGCAACGTTTTCGGCGCCGCAACCGCAGCGTCCGCAACCTCAAGCGCAATTGCCGTCGCGCATGCCCGCCGCCTCGGTGCCGCCACCGGTCGCACAATCGCAACCTTCGTCGTGGGGCTCCGCTGCATTGAAGCACCAGCCGGCGCCGCAGCCGGTTGTTAACCCGCCGCTACCTGTCGCTCCGCCGCAGCCACCCGCGCCGGTGGTGATCGCGCCGGTCATCAATTCGAATGAGCCCACCGTGGTGGCACCGCCAATCTTCGAGGCTATGAAGCCTCAGCCGGCGGCCGGGCTGGTGGCGACGCCATCGCGGTGGGCCGCGTTCGAAAAGCTCGGGCTCAAGCCGCCCAAGCTCGATCACAAGAAGCTCTCCGGTCACGTCGTCACGGCGTACCGACTGCTCGGCTTCACGATCCTCACGGTGATCGTGCTCGCGCTCGTGAGCTACCTCATCACGACCGCGTTCTTCTACATGAGTGACAGCTGGGTCGTGCCGATGGCGATTTCGCCGACGGACGAAAAAGTCGTCACGTTGCAGGCGCAGCTCGCCGAACGTCAGACGACGCGGGACCGCACGGCCGCCGAGCTCGATCAGGCGGAGCGCGCGATCCAAGTCCAGCAAGAGTTCCAGGCCGAGTTCGCGAAGGCGATCAAGAGTGACCTCGAAGGTCGCAAAGCGGCGCTCGCGAAGATGTACCAACTCGCGAACCAGGCCGCGTCGACGCGCGCCCGGATCAAGAATGCGAACAGCGCCTACGCCACGGCGGCGCAGCGCCGCATGGCCGAAGAATGGAAGGCGGGTCTCATCGATCGCGACTCGATGCTGAACGGCAAGTTCCAGCAGGCGCAAATCTCGAGCTCGAACCTCTCGCTCGCCGAGCGCCAAGCCGAATACGAGACGCGCGCGGCCGACCTCGAGTCTCAAACGAAGTCGCTCGAGGCACTCCTCGACCAGGCGGGCCAAGTGGGTGGATCGATGAGCTACGACGTGCTTCGCATCAAGCAAGAGTTCGAAGCATCGCGCCTCGAGACGCAGCGCGCGGTCGACAACGCGAAGATGCTGCGCATGGCGCTCGAGCGTGAGAACAAGCTCGTCGATGCGCTGAAGCAACAGAGCTACATCAAGGCGATGGCTGACGGCGCGCAGGTCGCGTTCGTTCCGTACTCGAACCTCAAGAACGTGTCGAAGGGCGCCGGCGTGTACGGCTGCGCGCTGACGATGGTGTTCTGCCGCAAGGTCGGCAAGGTCCTCGAAATCATCCCCGGCGAAGTGACGTCGAAACACCCGAACCGCGACAAGATGCTGCGCGGTCAAATGATCGAGCTCAAGCTCGAAGGCGACAGCGCAACCGACGACGTGCTGTTCATCGGTGGAAGGCCGCTATTCATCTAATGAAGGCTCTAGCTGTACTTCTCCTCATGTCTGCGCCGGCGTTTGCGGACGACGGCTACTGCGATTACGTCGAAGGAAAGGCGAATGCCGAGGCCGCGCTGCAATTCTCGCCGGAGCTGATCGGCTCGGTCGGATATGTCGAGCAGCCCGACGCCGCGATCAATCCCGATGCGTCGAGCAAGGGCCTGCGCCTGATCGCCGGTGTTCGGTACAAAGTCTCCGGCATCTATGAAGGCATGGCGACGCGCAACCGCGGCAAGGCCGACTGCCGCCGTCACCGTGCGTTCGAACAGGTCCGAGGCGAAACGGCATCGCGCGCAATCTCAGCGCGGCTGAAAGTCTTGGACGCCGCGCTCGTCGAGGCGGAGAAGATCCTGCGCACCGACGAGGCCGACTTCGCGGCGCGCCGCACGACGGCGCAAGAAGCGACGACCACGCGCGTTCGCGTCGAAGAGCTGCGTCAGCTCGCGGCCGACGATCATCGCCAACTGTCGGTGCTGCCGCCGCCGAGTGAAGCTCCGCTTGCGGGCGCGCTGCAGACGTATCGCAACGCCGACGCAGAAGTCGAAGCGAACGAAGCAAAGCTCCGCCGCGCGCAAGCAATCGACGTGAGCGTGCGCTTTGGCTTCGACGAATACGCCGAGCGCCAGAATCCGTCGCCGTACTTCGCCGTGCTCTCGGTTGGATTGAACTTGGGCGTCCTCTTCCAAGGCCCCGCGAACAAGCGCGCCGCGGCTGGTCGCGAGAAGCTCGTGCAATCGGGTCGCGGCCCGGGCGTCGAAGGCACCGTCGACGAGCTCCGCACGACGCTCGATGTCGAAACGAAGCGCGAGCAAGAGTCGGCCGCGCTCGTCAAAGAGCTCGAGCGGCAAGTTGAAGCGCTCAATCGCATCGGTGGCGAAGAGAGCAAGCGCTACAAGCAAACGGTCTGGTTCGAGATGGTGAAGGCGAAAGCCCAACACGCATATCTCGAGGCGCACGTGCAATCGATCCGCGAGGTGCTGGGAGGTGTCGAGTGAAATGGGCGATGCTCCTTCTCCTCGCCGTGGGTTGTGGTCACACGAATACCGTTGAAGCGGCGCCGATCGACAAGGCGCCGACGATCGAGGTCAAGCCGTTCGACAAGGCGCACGTCTGCGTCACGAAGGGCAAGATCGCAGACAACGTCGTCACCGAACCGACGATGCGCGGCTACGCGGTCGGCGCCGGTGGCGATGCGGCCCAGCTGACGTTCACGTACAAGGGCGAATCCGAAAACACGCGCGAGCTCGCGAGCGGTGAAGCGCGCCGCCAAATCGGCCTGAAGCTCCGCGCGCAAGACAGCTGCAATGTCGTCTACGTCATGTGGCGGCTCGATCCGCGGCCGAAGCTCGACGTCAGCGTCAAGTTCAACCCGAACATGTCGACACACGAGCAATGCGGGGCGAACGGCTACACGAAGGTGCGCGCGTACAAGAAGACGTTCATCCCCGCGTTCGAGTACGGCAAGACGCACACGTTGCGCGCCGAAATCGTGGGCGACGAGCTATTCGCATGGATCGACGGGAAGCTGCTCTGGCAGAGCCGGCTCCCCGAGGCGGCCCGCGTCATTCGTGGACCGGCCGGTATCCGCTCGGACAACGTCCAATTCGACATCGTCGAGCTGGCGACGGCGCCCGGTGACGGGGCAGGGGAATGCAAACGCGAGGGTGCGAGCGATTAGCGGCCCGACCTCATGTATGATGGCGAGCGATGGCTGACACGGCTACGCCCAGCTCCGAGAGGCTGCTCTCGATCATCGAGCTGCAGAACGCGATTGCCGCGGCAGCTCTGAACGCCGACGAGGTAATGCGCGTCGTCGCAGACCGCGCCCACCAACTCCTCGGAGCCGGTTCGGCCGTCGTCGAGCTCGTCGAAGGCGATGACCTAGTCGTCCGCGCGACGGCCGGCGCCACGCAACAGCTCGGCGTCCGCCGCTCACAAAAGGCCGGCCTGTCCGGCCAGTGCGTAGAATCCCGTAAGCCGGTCCGGTCCGACGATAACGCCTCGGTCTGCGTCCCGCTCCTCCACGGCGAATACGCGGTCGGCGTGCTCTGCGCGACGGCCAAATCTGGCGCCTTCGACGGCGGCGATGTCGAGACGCTCCGGATTCTCTCGAACATCATCGCGATCCCGCTCCACCGCACGCGCAGCTTCCCGCGCCCGCGCTACGACAACACGCACGACGCCCTCACGGGCCTCTTGAACCGCCGCGCGTTCGAAGAGCGCGTCAGTGTCGAGCTCGCCCGCAAGACGCGCTACCACCAGTCGTTCTCGCTCGCGCTGTTGGACCTCGACGGTTTCAACACGGCCAACGACCGCTTCGGCGAGGCCGCCGGTGACGAGCTGCTGAAGATGATCGGCACGATCCTGAACAAGCACACGCGCGTGATGGATGCGTGCTTCCGCCTCGGCGGTGACGAGTTCGCGATCGTGATGCCAGGCACCGCGCTCGACGGCGCGAAGATCCTCGCCGAACGATTCCGGACGCAAATTGCCGAAGCGAAGCTGTGCGAAGGCACGGTCACCGCATCGATCGGCGTCGTCGAGGCAGGCGCCGAAACGATCGAATCGCTCGCCGAGCGCGCCGACGCGGCGCTCAAGACCGACAAAGCCTCCCGCAAGCAGTGACACCGGTCCTGCTCATTCACTCGAGCGGCTTCAACGCACGCCAGTGGCGG
>JADMIO010835452.1_pt1 | contig 16247 bp, 21 predicted proteins | sample 8958161 | NCBI WGS metagenome assembly JADMIO01 (sample SAMN16585339, study PRJNA669376) | soil metagenome | isolation source: Crop rotation soil | place: USA: Cullars Rotation, Alabama | collected 2011
CTTTCCCCCGCGCCCGCCGCGCGGCCGCGTCCGCCGCCAACGTTTCCAGTTTCGCTTCCGCGTCGCCGCGCGCCTTCGCCGCGGCGTCGCGCGCCGCTTCAGCCGCCTTCAGCGCCTTCGCCGCTTCTGCGCCTTCGCTGGGCCCAATCCCTGCCGCTTCCTCAGTGAGGCGCGCCAGCGCGCTCTCCGCATCGCGCTTCGACGCATCCAGGCGTTCGCGCTCGTCTCGCGCCCGCGAAGCTTCCGTATCCGCGCGCTCAATGGCCGCTTCCGCGTCCGCGAGATCGCGCTCAAGCCCAACGCGCACGCCTTCCAACCGCCGCAACACAGCCGCCGCAATCATCTCCGCTTCACGCAAAGGCCCCAGCGCATCGCGCGCCGCGCTTGCTACGCGCTCCGCCGCGCTTGCTTCTTCTGCTGCAGCGGCAACAGCACGCTCCGCCTCGCGCATGTGGCCTTGCGCTTCAGCCTCGCGCTCGCGCGCTTCGCTCCAGCGGCGATGCAGAAGCAGCGCTTCCGTCTCGCGTAGTGTTTGCGCCAAGCCGCGATAGCGCTCCGCTTGGCGCGCTTGCTTCTTCAAGCTCGCCGCCTGCGCCTCGATCTCGGCTAGCACCTCATCCAAGCGCGCGAGATTGGTCTCAGCCTGCTTGAGCTTCAGGTCCGCTTCGTGCCGCCGTGCATGCAAGCCTGCGATGCCGGCCGCGTCTTCAAGAATGCGCCGGCGGTTTTCAGGCTTGGCCGCGATCAGCTCGCTGACTTGCCCTTGCCGCACCAGAGCAGGCGAGTTCGCGCCGGTGGCCGCGTCGGCGAACAGGATCTGCACGTCCTTGGCGCGCACTTCCTTGCCGTTAATGCGATAGGTCGAACCGAGGCCGCGGCGAATGCGCCGTGAGACTTCCAGCACATCTTCGGTGTTGAACGGCGCAGGGGCCCGGCCCGCTGCATCGTGCAACACCAGCGTGACTTCAGCGTGCTCGCGCGCGGGGCGCCCGGCGGTGCCCGAGAAGATCACGTCTTCCATGTCGGTGGCGCGCATCGACTTGGCGCTGGTGGCGCCCATCACCCAGCGCACACCTTCGAGCAGATTGGATTTGCCGCAACCATTAGGACCGACGACGCCCGTCAGCCCTTGTTCGATCGGCGCACGCACCGGATCGACAAAGCTCTTGAAGCCGAGGAGGCGCAGCTCGGTAATGTGCACGCTGGCTAGCGCCTCTCCTTAATGGTGCGCCGCGATCGCCTGATCGAGGATGTGCGACAGGCCTTCATACGTCAGCGCCGCCGGGTCTTCGAGCTTTTGCCCGTTCAGGATGAGCGTCGGCGTGCCCGTGACGTTGAACTGGGTAGCGCTTTGGTTAAAGCGCTCGATGCGTTGCACGGCCTGCTGATCGTTAATGCAGGTCATCACCTGATCATGCGTAAGCCCGCCATCGGCGCCCACGCGGAGAAGCGAGTCGAGCACCGCTTGCATGGTGCCAGCCGCAAACATCGCCTGCTGACCGGCGAAAAATTCTCCCAGCCGGCTGAAGTATTGATCCGGCGTCGCATTGTTGCAGCGCGCCATCTGAAAACCGGCGAGGGCGACAGCGCCGGGATTGGTCAGCATTTCGCGAAAGATGAAATAGACTTTGCCGGTGTCGATGTAGTTGGCCTTGAGCTGCGCAAACACCGTCTCGTGGAAGTGCGCGCAGTGCGGGCACGATGCGGATGCAAACTCAATCAGCGTCACCGGCGCCCGGGGCGAGCCCAGCGTCATGTCGTCCGCTGTCGTCGTCACGGTTTGCGCGGACGCATTCGCGACGAAGCCCGCGCCCGTCGCGGCCATAGCTGCACCCATCATCATCGCGGTTCTGCGGTCGATCATAAGCGCTTTTTGCCTTACGGATGCGGCGCGGCCGATCCGCTGCTCGTGGCGCCACCAGCGCCGCCGGCGCCCGCGGCGTCAAGCGCGTGAGACAGCCCTTCCCACGTGACGATGCTCGGGTCTTCTTGCTTGGCGCCATTGATGATGATCGTCGGCGTGCCGGTGATGTGATACTGCCGCTCGCCGGCTTCGACGGTGCGGTTGACGCGGTTGGCGCCGGCTTCGTCATTGATGCATGCCATCACTTGGTCCTGAGAGAGGCCGGCCGAAGCGCCGATCTCGAACAGCTTCTGACGCACGCCTTCCATGGTGCCGGTCGCGAACATCGCGCGTTGCTGACGGAAGATTTCGCCGAGCCGCGCAAAGTATTGCTCGGGCGAAGCGCCGCCGCAGCGCGCCAGCTGGAAGCCCGCGACCGCAACCGCCGGCGGCGGCGTCGGATACTCGCGGAAGATCAGGCGCACGCGGCCGGTGTCGATGTATTGCGTCTTCAGCTGCTCGAAGTTGTCAGCGTGAAACTGCGCGCAGTGCGGGCAGGTGGCCGAGGCGTATTCGATCATGGTGACCGGGGCGTTGGCGTTGCCGAGCACCATGTCATCGGGGCTGACGGCGTCGCCGCCGCTTGATCCGCCGCAACCGGCCAGTCCGAGGAAGGCAAGGCCGAGCACGGCCCCAAACACTGAACGGCGGGCAAACATCAACGAAACCTCCGGAAAACCGGCCGGAGGCATAGAGTCTTTTCGAGGTTCTGGAAACCTCAGCCCTGACGAACTGCGCGCCCTAGCCGCATGAGCGCCGATTTGAGGCCGGGATCGCCCACCGGGTCAAAGGCCTGGGCCAGCGCGGATTCCTCGGCCTGGGTGAGGGGGCGCTTCAGCGGCTCAACGTTTGCGGGCTTTAGCGCCGTCCGCCGCTGCTCGATGCGAACCGAGCGGATCTTCGCCCCGGCGACGCCGAGGCGGTCGATAAGAAGGGGCGCCTGTTGCTGCAGGAAGGGCGCGAGCGCGCCGGGAACCGAGAGCGTCAGCACGCCGCCCGCCAGCTTTTCCGGGGTAGCCCTTGCGAAGGACTCGCCGGCCAGTTCCACCCAGCGCCGCTTCAGTTCATTGAGCCCCAGCCCCGTTTCCTTGAGCAGGGGCCGCAGCACGGCGGTGACGGTCTTTCCGGCTTTGGGGGCAGGGGCGATGCTCGCGCGGCCGCGTTTGCCGGCCAGCGTGCGCGAAGCGCGCGTTTCCGCCGTCGGATCGACGGACGGCGCGCCGGTTGGGCGGAAGCGCTCTCGCAGTGACATTGGACCCCAGACCGAATCGGAAATCGGTAAAGAAAGGGTAAAGAGGTCCAGTGCCCGCGCTTGCCCCAAAGACTGCCCGGCCTGTGGATAACGACGCCACGACTCGGGAAAACCTCCGGAAATCATTGCTCTTCTGGTACGACCAGGCGGGGCGCGAGCTGCCGTGGCGCGTCAAGAAAGATCGCGCCGATCCTTACCGCGTGTGGCTGAGCGAGGTGATGCTGCAGCAAACCACGGTCGCTGCCGTGACCGGCTACTTCGCGCGTTTCCTCGAACGCTGGCCGACTGTCGAGGCTCTGGCCGCCGCGCCGCGCGACGACGTGCTCGAGGCGTGGGCCGGGCTTGGCTACTATTCCCGCGCCCGCAATCTGCACGCCGCCGCGCAATGCCTGGCGGCCGAAGGCTTCCCTGAAACTGAAGCCGGATGGCGCGCGCTCCCCGGCATCGGCGCCTACACGGCTGCGGCGATCGCAGCGATCGCCTTCGACGAACCAACCAACGTTGTTGATGGCAACGTCGAACGCGTCATTGCGCGTCTGCGCGCGGTCGAGACGCCGTTGCCTGAAGCCAAAGCGGAATTGCGCACGCTCGCGGGCGAACTCGTCACGGCAGAGCGCCCCGGTGATTGGGCGCAAGCGCTGATGGATCTCGGCGCCACGGTCTGCACGCCGCGCTCACCCAAGTGCCTCATCTGTCCTTGGCGCGACGCATGCGCCGCGTTCGCCACCGGTGCGCCCGAGACTTACCCGCGCCGCGCCACGAAAGTCGAACGCCCGCGGCGCTACGGCGCCGTCTTCCGCATTGAACGTGACGGCCAGTTCTGGTTGGTGCGCCGTCCCGACAAAGGTTTGCTCGGCGGCATGGCCGGATTGCCCACCAGCGAATGGCTGGACGCGCCGCTTTCGCGCGCGAAAGCGCTGAAAGTCGTGCCCGCCGCTGGCCGCTGGTCGAAAATCGGCGAGGTGCGACACGTGTTCACGCATTTTTCGCTGACGCTTGACGTCTATACTGGCGACGCAGCGCCTACCGGCGAAGGCTGGTGGGGCGACGCAGGCGCGTTGCCGACGGTCTTCAAGAAGGCGGCATTGCTTGGGAGGAAATGATGGCAGGTCCGAGTATTGGCGACTTTGTTATCGCGTTTTTCCCTCTGGTTTTGCTGGTAGGGATCTACGTCCTCATAATTCGTATCATGCAGCGCCAAACCAAAGCGATTGAACGCATCGCGGATGTTCTTGAGAAACGAGGCGGCCAATGAGCGAAACGTTTGAAGGCGGATGCAGTTGCGGCGCGGTGCGTTTTCGGCTCGCATCGCGGCCGATGTTCACGCATTGCTGCCACTGCCTCGATTGCCAAAAGCAAACCGGCAGCGCTTTCGCCATCAACGGTCTCATCGAAACATCGCGCATCGAAATGCTGAGCGGCGATTTGCAGAAGGTCGAAATGCCCAGCCCGAGCGGACGCGGCCACGATGTCTATCGTTGCCCCAAATGCGAAGTCGCCGTGTGGAGCGATTACGGCCGGCGGCCGTATCTGCGTTTCGTGCGCTTGGCGACACTGGATCAGCCGCACGCCATCGAACCCGACGCGCACATCTTCACCAAGAGCAAAGTGCCGTGGGTGAGTTTGCCGCCGGGCGCCCGCGCGTTCGAGATCTTCTACGACATGCAAGCCGAATGGCCCGCCGAAAGCATGGCGCGCCGAGAGGCAGCCTCAGCGTCGGCGAAATCATGAACCAGCGCGACGCTCTTATAGGCTCGGCCGCCTTCTTAGTAATCGCGCCCGGCACGGTTGCGGGTCTCATCCCCTGGCTCATCACGCACTGGCGCCAAGGCGAGGGCGCATCGCAAGGCACGACCATCTTCGGCGCGCTCTTGATCCTCGCGTCGCTTGTGCTCTTGGTTGAATGCTTCATTCGCTTCGCCAATCACGGCGGCACGCCAGCGCCGGTCGCCGCGCCGCCGAAGCTGGTCATCACCGGGCTCTACACGCGCACGCGCAATCCGATGTACGTGGCCGTCGAAGGTCTGATTTTCGGCCAAGCCTTGGTGTTCGCTTCGGCTGACTTGATCGCCTACGGCATCACCGTGTTCTTCGCGTTCTTTCTGTTCGTCTATTATTACGAAGAGCCGACACTGCGCCGCGCGTTCGGCGAGGAATACGAAACCTATTGCAAGAACGTCCCCCGCTGGCGTCCGCGCTTTGCGCCATGGCGGCCCGCCGACGAGAGCGAAAGCTAGAAAAAGCGAAGGACGCGGAGGGGAGCAACTCCGCGTCCTTCTATCTTAGATCGTCGCTGCTCGGGATTTAAGCGACGATCTGTGTCGCCTGGTTCAACATCGCCATCGCGCCAGGAAGGAGAAGCGCTGCGGCCAGTGCCAGGGTTGCGAACTTGGTTGCGAAGGTCATTTCCGTGTCCCGCTTGGTGTTCGTGTCTCGATGAACAGAACTTAGGCGCACGTTGACCAGCACGCTGTGACGGACGTCACGACGGAATTTCCAGTCAAATTGGCGCAAAACTTCCGTCATTCCGGGGCTTCGCGCAGCGAAGAACCCGGAACCCAGGGGATGAAGCGCTATGCGTTTGCCCCTGGGTTCCGGATCGCGCTCCGCGCGTCCGGAATGACGAGAATGAATTTGTACGCGCTAGCGCGCCGTCACGATCCGGTCCACTGCCGCCACCACAATCGGATGATAGCCGCGCCGCGCTTCGGCGTAGATCCGCCGCGCGTGCGTCCGACCCCACGCGCCTTGGCGCATCAAAGCCGCATAGAGCGGCCGCACGAATTTTCCGCGGCCTTGGCTGGTGAGGAAATGTTCGAGCGCCGGGATCGCCGGCTCGTAGCGGTTCGCCACCGCCAGCGAGAGCCAATCGAACAACACTTCGCTGTTGCCGGTTTCGTTCAGCTGCAGCGCTTGCTCCAACTGATCCAGCCGCGCGCGCGTCTCGGTGCGCGGCAAAGTTTGCAAGAAGCGCTGCCGCTCCATCGTGCCCCAGCTGCTCCAAGGCAGCGCACTTGCGGCGCCGTCGCCATTGAACGCCGCCACTTGTTCTGCCACGCGATCAAACGCATCGGAGTGCGGCTCGATCGCGTTGGAAGGCAGGCCCGTTCCATACGCCCAGGCATCGAGCTGCAACTGCGCTTCCAAGCTCTGATTGCCGCGCACGACGTTTTCGCGGAAGTCCGCGATGAAGCGCTCCGTTGTCATCGGCTGGAATGCGAAGCGGTTGAAATAGGATTTTAAATAAACATCGAACGCCCCACGCCCGACGATGCCTTCTATCGTACGCAGGAAAAGCGCGCCCTTGCCGTAGACAATGTTGCCATTGCTGTCGTCGGCGCCGCGCTCCCCAATCAAATGCAGGCGCGTCACATCCGGCGGGCCGGTGCGGATGGCGTTCTGAATGCCGACCCACGTCAGGATTTGCGCCATCTTGTATTGCTCTGTGCCGTAAAGCGCCTCGTCGATGCGGCCTTCGATGTAGGTGGTGAAGCCTTCGTTGAGCCAGGAATCCGCCCACACCGCGTTGGTGACCAGATTGCCTGACCACGAGTGCGCCATCTCATGCGCGATGACCGAGACGAGGCTTCGATCGCCGGCGATGATCGTCGGCGTCGCAAACGTCATGCGTGGATTTTCCATGCCGCCGTACGGAAACGACGGCGGCAGCACCAGCACATCGTAGCGACCCCAGCGATACGGTCCGTAAAGCCGCTCAGCGACTTCGAGCATGCGCTCCATGTCGACGAATTCGTTGGCTGCCGCATCCACCGTGGTTGGCTCCGACCAAACGCCGGTGCGCGGGCCAGTGGAACGGAAGGCGAGATCACCGATCGCGAGTGCAAACAGGTAGCAAGGGATCGGATGCTCCATCCGATAGCGCCACGCGCGGCCGCCATCGGCGGCTTCACCGTTCGGCGTGAGCATTTGGGCGCTCATCACCGTCTTCAAATCTTGGGGCACGACAATGCGCGCCTCATACGTTTGGCGAATGCCCGGGCTGTCCTGCGTCGGCACCCAGGTGCGCGTCAGGATCGATTCGCCCTGGCTGAACAAGAACGGCTTGCCGCTCGCCGTCTGCGCTGCGTCCAGCCATTGCAACGCGCCGGCGCTTGGGGACGTCTCGTAATTGATAACAATGGTGCGCGCGCCATTCAGTTGCACGGTCATCGGCGCGCCCAGCTCCTCATCGGACTCGCCGACTACGAATTGCGCTTCCGCGCCGCCCGCGCGCACGGAGTGGATCGTGAGCCCCAGCACATCCAGCACGATCTCCCGCGCGTCCGCCTTCGCGGCGATCGTCAGCGTCGCCGTGCCGGCCAACACCTTGCGCTCAAAGTCGGCGCGCAAATCCAGCGCCACGTGCAGCACCCGCGCTTCATCCGGGCGCGCGTGCGAGTGTGGATCGTGCGGCAGTGGCGGCAGGCTGGCGCGGTTGTCGCTGCCGCTCATGCCGGTAGCGCAGGCCGAAAGGGCAGGCGCGGCCACCGCCGCGGCAAGCAAAGTCCGTCGTGCCAGCATTGTCGTCCCCTTCTGGTCCCGATGGCCGCGTCTCACAGCCACGCGCTTCTGCGCAATGTTCAAGCGATGAGCGTCAGGTGGCGCGCGATTCTTGGATCAGCGCTTTCAGCTGCTCGCGCGCGATGAGCTTGATCCCGGAGCGGCCCATGCTGATCCAGCCTTCGTCCACCCATTCGTGGAGCTTGCGATTGACCTTCTCGCGGCTGGCGCCGATGCGGCGCGCGATTTCAGTTTGTGTCAGCGTCACCGAGGGGCTGTCACCGGCTTCTTCCAGCAAACGCTGCGCAAGGCGCCCGCCAAGATCAAGCGTGTGCGCGTCTTCGATCGCCGCATCGGCATGACGCAAACGGCGACTCATTTCTGAAAGCAGTTTCAACAGCGCCTTCGGTTCGCTCTCGAGCGCGGCGATCGCCTGATCGCGGTGAATGCGTAAGAAGCGCGACTTGCGAATGGCGGCGATGTCGGCGGAACGCACGCCACCATCCAGCACCGCCATCTCCCCGATCAGCGCCGGCGGTTTCAGCGACGCCATGCGCACGTCCTTGCCGCCCTCGGTGGAACTGCGCACCTCAACTTCGCCTTCGAGCAGCACGTAGAGCGCATCGCCCTTATCGCCCTTGGCGAACAAGAGCTTGCCAGTTTCAACCGTGCAGGGAACGCCTTGCTTGGCCAGGCGCGCGCGTGTCGCGTCGCTTAGCGCAGCCATCAGTTCGGCCTTCGCCAGCGCCGCTTCGACGTTCAGGAGTTCCTGCTTGTCCGCCATGGGGTGAGTTTTGCCGCTCAGCCAGGCCCAAGGTCAATAAAACACAACCCAGTTCGTCATTCCGGACGCGCGGAGCGCGATCCGGAACCCAAGGGGTCGCACGGCGCATCGTTTGCCCTGGGTTCCGGGTTCTTCGCTGCGCGAAGCCCCAGAATGACGAAAAATACCGAACGTGGAAGAGTTAGGCGCCCATCGCCATTTGCCGGCGAATGTCGCGGCGGAAGAGGTCGATGGAGGTGGGGCCGTTCTTGGTCTCGAGGCTCCAGAACGTCCAGCCGTTGCAGGAGGGCGCATCGCAGGCCATGGCGCCGATGCGATGGATCGAGCCGGTCGCTTCGCCTAACACCAAACTGCCGTCAGCGCGCACACGCGCGCGCTTGCCGTTTTGGCCGATCAGCCAGGCGCCCGGATGAATGAGGCCCGCCTCGATCACCTGGCCGAACGGCACGCGCGGTTCTTCTTTCTTGGACTTGGTCACTTCCAAGTCTTCCACCGAAGCGGGTTTCACTTTCTTTAACCTCGCCCGCGCGCCTTTGACGTAATCGCCGTCGCGCTCGATGCCGAGATAGTGGCGGCCAAGGCGTTTGGCGGCCGCGCCCGTGGTGCCGGTGCCGAAGAACGGGTCAAGGATCAGATCGCCCGGCTTGGTGGTGGCGAGCACAACGCGATGCAGCAGCGCTTCCGGCTTTTGCGTGGAGTGCAGCTTGCGGCCTTGCGCGTCCTTCAAACGTTCACCGCCGGTGCAGAGCGGCAGCGTCCAATCGCTGCGCATTTGCAGCTCGTCATTGAGCATTTTCAACGCGTCGTAGTTGAACGTGTATTTCGACTCTTTCGAGCGCCCGGCCCAAATCAAGGTTTCATGCGCGTTGGTGAAGCGCGTGCCTTTGAAGTTCGGCATAGGATTGGTCTTGCGCCAAACAATGTCATTCAAAATCCAGAAGCCCAAATCTTGCAGCGCCGCGCCGAGGCGAAAGACGTTGTGATACGAGCCGATCACCCAGATGGCGCCATTCGGCTTCAGCACGCGGCGCGCTTCAGTGAGCCACGCACGTGTGAACGCATCATACGACGCGAAGTCGTCGAATTTATCCCAGTGATCATCGACGCCGTCGACGATCGACTGGTCCGGCCGTGTGAGCTCGCCGCCCAGCTGCATGTTGTACGGCGGATCGGCGAACACGAGATCGACGCACGCATCCGGCAGCGCCTTCAGCGACGCAACGCAATCGCCCTCGACGATCACATCGCGCACCACCTCGGTGATGCTGCCTTTTCCCTTGGGCTGGCGCCGCATGTCTGTCCCCTTACGGGGGATTCAAGCCGCTGGCGCAACGATTAGCAAGAGTCCGCCTGCACGTTAACTACGTTTAGCGCCGGCGCGATCTGGATATGATGCAATGAACCGGGCGGAGGTTGCATGAGCCACCACGAAAGCGAAGCCAAGGGCACAAGCGGCCGCCTGGTTGATCGCATGCTGTTCTTTTCCGACGCGGTGTTCGCGATCGTGCTGACGCTGTTGGCGCTCGAACTGCGCGCGCCGGACTATGAGGGCGGCAATCTCTGGCCAGCGCTCGCGGCGATGTGGAGCAAGTTTCTCGCCTTCGGCATGAGCTTCGCCCTCACTGCCTTGTGGTGGACCGTGCATGTGCGGATGACGCGGCGCCTCGTGACCTTCGATTGGCTGACGGCGATCTGCAATTTGCTGGCGCTCGCGAGCGTTACGGTCCTTCCGTTCGCAACGTCGGTGTTCGGAGAGAATCCCAACAGCCTCGACACACTGCAATTCTATTGGTGGGTGAGCTTGGCGACGGGCGCGTCGATGACGCTGCTGCTGCTCGTCTCAGCCCGCGGCGGCGGCAGGCTGATGGGGGGCGTCAGCAGGACCGAATACTTTCTGCGCCTCACCCAATCCATCGCGCCGGTGATCGCCTTCGCGGCGGGCATCTATTTCTGCGCACACGGCATGGCGTGGCAGGCGCGTTTTGCCGCCTTCATCATGTTTCCGATTATGTGGCTCGGTCGCCTGCTATTTCGCCTGAAGAACGCGGCTTAGGACGCGAACTTCAGTTCGCCCTGCCGCTCCAGCGCTTCTTGCACGGTCTTGAAGCTGCGCCGATGAATGGCGCACACGCCGAGGCGCTTGATCGCCTCTTGATGCACCGGCGTGCCGTAGCCCTTGTGCTTCGAGAATTCATAGCCCGGATATTGCGCGCAGAGTTCGATCATCATGCGGTCGCGCTCGACCTTGGCGATGATCGACGCCGCCGAGATGATCGGAACGATCGCATCGCCATCGATCACCCATTCGATGGGGCAGGGCAGATCGGGCGCCATGTTGCCATCGACCAAAGCCGCGACCGGCGTCTGCAACACGCACAGTGCATCGAACGCGCGCCGCATCGCCAGGTGCGAGGCGCGCAAGATGTTGAGGCTGTCGATCTCCTCGACGCTGGCGACGCCGACGCCCACGAGACCGACGTCGCGGATCTTCGCCGCAAGCTCCTCGCGCGCTTCCGCCGTGAGCAGTTTGGAATCGTCCAGCCCCTTGGGCCGGCCCTTGCGCGGCAGGATCACCGCCGCGGCCACAACTGGCCCCGCCAACGGCCCACGCCCGGCCTCGTCGATCCCACAGATCCCCATGGCCGAAGCTTGCGCGGATTCAGCCGTGGAATCCAAGGCCGCGAGGCATGTGGCGTCTACTTGACCCAATGTAAAGAAAAGCGTACACGATGCAAAGTTAGTTTAACGGAGGGCGAGATGCCTGTTCGCGAGCAGTTTGCGTGGGTTTGGCTGATGACAATGGTCGTCACCTACGGGATCTATTTCGCGACCCTGGTCGTCCTTCAGCACCAGACGCTCTCGCTCTGGACCGAACTCGGCCTCTTCGGTGCGACCGTTGCGGCGCAGTTCGTGATCCTGGGCGCCTGGAACGTCTTCAACTTCACCCGCAAGCGCGAGGCCCGCAAAGTCGACGAGCGCGACAAGGCGATCGAGCATCGCAGCGCCTCGATCGCTTACGCGGTTCTGCTCGTGGAAATGCTGTTCGTCGGCTGCGTCTATCCGTTCTACCTGTCTGGCTGGGACATGGTGCATCACACGATTTTGGCCATTGTTATTGCGGAAATCGTGCGCCAAGCGGCTGTCGTGCTCTGGTATCGCCGAGGCTGGCATGCCTGAGCCGCGCCTCACCAACAGCATCCGCGCGCTGCGCTTTCACGCCAACGAAATGACGCAAGCCGAACTCGGCGAACGCATCGGCGTCACGCGCCAAACCATCGCCGCCATCGAAGCCGGCAAATACTCGCCGACGCTAGAAGCCGCCTTCCGCATCGCCGAGGTGTTCGGCAAGCCGCTGGAGGAAGTGTTTCGCTGGGAGCGGTAGGCGTCCCTACGCGCGACTTCTCGTAATCGTTGTTCTTCGGCATTGCACATTACGGAGCGCGCTTCGCTGCCAGTGGGAAATCAGCTTTGCCCGGTCGGCGGCTTTTTGGCTTTGCTCTTCGGTAGCGCACGGACGCTGGCGGCAATCCTTTTCAGGGCATCTTCTCCCGCTGCCTCGGCTTCAAGGCGTTTGCGAGCCTTGTATTCCCGAATTTGACCAGACGCCCATTTATCAGCCATTGGTCTGCTCACTTTTCCCGCGTACCCGGCCTTCTTTAGCGGACGACCGTCCAGTTTCACGAGCTCGCGCATTTTGGCCAAGAACTCGGACAGCGTCGTCAATCGGCGCTGCTCAGCCTGCGATTCAAAAAACTCCAGAACGAGCGTGGTGATGTGATTTAGCGATTTGATCTCCGGTTCGTGCAGGAGATTTTTTGCGATCTGCGCCTCTTGCACACTTGGCATCTTACCTTTGAAGCTTGTCAGGCCGGCATGCTCTTTGCGCGCGTCAACGCGCTCGCATACGACTTCCGGCGTAGTCATACCCAAGACCGCCCAATGCATCGTGTTCTGAATTTCAGCGAAGAATTCTGCTGGCTGGAATTTGTCATGTGGATCGTAGTCTGAGCAGAGAGGGGCCAGTTCAAGAACGCGCGTCCACATGCGCTTTTCCGAAGCACGAATGTCGCGGATACGCTCTAAGAGTTCCTCAAAGTAGTCCGGCTGACCATCCGGATTTTTCAAGCGCTCGTCGTCGATGACGAAGCCCTTGGTCAGATACTGCATCAGTTTGTCAGTGGCCCAAATTCGGAACATCGTTCCTTGCTTCGAGCCGACGCGATACCCAACCGAAATGACTGCATTCAGGTTGTAGATTTCGATTGAGCGAGTGACGCGACGTCCGCCCTCGTTCCCAACCCTTTCCATTTTGGAAATTGTTGCGTTAACCTCTAGCTCGCCGTCCTCAAAAATGTTCTTCAAGTGCTTGCTGATCGCAGGCACGTTGACGCCGAACATCTCCGCCATCTGAGATTGCGTCGCCCAAAAGGAATCTCCCACCACGCGGAGTTCCACCTGAGCACCGCCGTCATTGGCGTAGATCAAAAATCGGTCGCCGGTATCGGCGTCTTCAATCAAATGCACTGGCCCGGTGTCCGTGGTCATCTCGTTTTCCCTGGCTAACTAGCTCCGACACTGACCCGAGTGAGATTGTTCGCTGTTCGTTCTGAGGCGTCAACCCGCAGGCATCACGGTTATCCTGCACGATGTCGCGTTCGCTTGACACCCCCGTGCCTTCATGTAAAGTAAGCATGTCATTTAGACGTGGTTGCTTGATAGGAGGCACTGGTGTCTACGAATCGTGAGGGTTGGAGCTGGATCATCGGCGGGCTGATTATCGCGGCGGCGATGATCGCAGGCGCCTTCATCACCCGGGGCGCCGAGGCCCGCCCCATTCCGGCGATCACGCTGCACGCGCAAGCCTTCGGCGTAAGCGCCTCCATCGACCTCGTGTTGTGAGCGCGCCCATGTCGAGCACCCAAGAATCTGTCCGGCGCGACTACATCGTCAGCGCACTCATTTGCGCCGCGGCCTATGTGGGCCTGGTCTTTGGCGCCAAGCTCGCCATTCGCCATTTCGAACCGCATGGGCCGCTGTTGATGGCGATGGCTGTTACGCCGGCGCTGCCGATCATCGCCTACTTCTTCGTGTTCGGCCGCTACCTCGCGCGCATCGACGAATACCAACGCGAACTTGTCGTGCGTTCGCTCTTGATCGCAGTCGCGGCGATGATCTCGATCTCGGCGGTGTGGGATTTCCTGCAAGCCTATGGCGGCGTCGCGCCACCCGAGCCGTTCATCTTCACCACCGGCTTCATTGCGCTGTTCGGCTTGTCGCAAGGTTTGACCAAGCTTCTCGAAAAATTCGGGAGGCGCCCATGAAGAACCGCCTCAAAGTTCTCCGCGCCGAGCGCAACTGGAGCCAGGCCGATCTCGCCGACAAGCTCGACGTCTCGCGCCAAAGCGTCAATGCGATCGAGACCGGCAAGTACGATCCGTCGCTGCCGCTCGCCTTCAAGATCGCCAGGCTCTTTGGGCTGAGCATCGAGCAAGTCTTCAGCGACGAAGCCGAAGCGGCCTGATCGCCGCCAAGCTCTGAATTCCAAAAACCAATCATCTTTTGCACCTTCAATTTCTGAAGAGAGGAAAGCTATGTCTATCCAACGCCGCCACCTGTTCGCCGCCGCAACGGCAGCGTTTCTCGCCTGCTTCGTGAACTGGGCGCACGCCGACGAGGTCAGCCCGCAGCGCTTCACGGTCACCGTCGAAGGGCAGGGTCCGGATGTGATCTTGATCCCCGGGCTCGGTTCCAGCCGCGACACCTACGCCGCCGAAGCCGAACATTTGCGCGCCACGCATCGCCTGCACCTTGTGCAGATCAACGGCTTCGCCGGTCAGCCCGCGGGCGCCAATGCCCAAGGCGAAATCATCGCGCCGTTCGTGGAAGAGCTTGATCAATACATTAAGGCCCAACACCTCGATCATCCCGCGGTGATCGGCCACTCGATGGGCGGCCTTGCTGGCCTCATGCTGGCGCGGCGGCATCCTGAAGACGTGAGCCGCTTGCTGGTCGTCGATGCGCTGCCGTTCTTCAGCGTGCTCTTCAACCCAAACGCCACGGTCGAAAACGTCACGCCGCAAGCCGCCGGGATGCGCGACCAAGTCATCGCGCTGCCCGACGCCAACTTCGCCGCCATGCAGCAGGGTGGCGTCGCCCGCCTGGTGCTCTCTCCGGCCAATCGCCCGACCGTCGCTGCCTGGACCATCGCCTCGGATCGCTCAGTCTTTGCCCGCGCCATGTACGAAGACATGACCACCGACATGCGCGGCGAGATCGCGCAGATCCAAACGCCGATCACCGTGCTCTATGCGTACGACACCACCATGGGCCCGCAGGCCGGCGTCGACGCCCTCTGGCATAACGCCTACGCAGCGGCGCCCCACGCCACGCTGACGCGCATCGACGGCAGCTACCACTTCATCATGTTCGACCAGCCGGCCGCCTTCGACACAGCGGTGCAGACTTTCCTGCGCTAAGCGGGGCAAAGCTTGATTGCCGGAGCGGGCGCCTTTAGGCGTCCGCTCATGGCTTCCCCGCGCGCGCCCCGCTGCTTCCAGGACGTGATCCTGACGCTCCAGAACTACTGGGCCGAGCAGGGCTGCGCCATCCTGCAGCCGTATGACGAGCAAGTCGGCGCCGGCACGCTGCATCCCGCCACCACGTTGCGCGCGCTTGGCCCCAAGCCTTGGCGCGCGGCTTACGTTCAGCCGTCACGGCGCCCGAAGGACGGGCGCTACGGCGAGAACCCGAACCGGCTGCAGCACTATTACCAATTCCAAGTCATCCTGAAGCCGAACCCGCCGAACCTGCAGGAGCTTTATCTGCAATCGCTGGTGCGCATCGGCATCGATCCGCTGCTGCACGACATCCGCTTCGTCGAAGACGATTGGGAAAACCCAACCGTCGGCGCCTGGGGCTTAGGTTGGGAAGTGTGGTGCGATGGGATGGAGGTCAGCCAGTACACTTACTTCCAACAAGTCGGCGGCTTGGACGTGCGCCCAGTCAGCGGCGAACTCACCTACGGGCTTGAGCGCTTGGCCATGTACGTGTTCGGCGTCGATCGCGTGTTCGATCTGCCGTTCAACGATCCCGATAGCGCAACGCCGCTCACCTACGGCGACATCTTCCTCGAAAACGAAAAGCAGCAATCGCGCTTCAATTTCGAACTCAGCGACGCCGAGCAAAACCTACGCTGGTTCAACGATGCCGAAGCCACCGCCGCGCGCCTGCTCAAAGAAGGCGCCGTGCTGCCCGCCTTCGACTACACGCTAAAAGCCTCGCACCTGTTCAACCTGCTCGACGCCCGCGGCGTCGTCTCACCCACCGAACGCCAAAGCTTCATCGCCCGCGTCCGCGAACTGGCGAAAGGCTGCGCCCAACAATGGGCGGAGTCACAACAATGACGCCGCCGAATAAAGCCTCCCCGCCCCCTCGTGGGGCGGGGGCAGGGGGTGGGGGGCGTTCAAACGCCCAGCCATTCGCCGAACGCCCACAGAAACTCGGCCAAGGCTGGTCAACGTCAGAAGCCAATCGCCAAAAAGATCACACACGCACCAAGCTTCGCGCCCAACGTCTTCGCAAAGAGATGACGCCGTCAGAAAAGGTGCTGCAAAAGCTTCTGCGCACGATCGAAGGCGCGCATTTCCGAAAGCAAGTACCGGTCGGCGATTACGTGTTCGACTTCGGCTGGTATTCAGCCCGCGTCTTGATCGAACTCGATGGCTCAATTCACGAACGCGCTGACGTGAAAGCACTTTCCAGCACAGTGGGATCCGAAGCTTGGAATTCACGTGACTTGAAGTCGCGGC
>JADMIO010957513.1_pt1 | contig 16246 bp, 7 predicted proteins | sample 8958161 | NCBI WGS metagenome assembly JADMIO01 (sample SAMN16585339, study PRJNA669376) | soil metagenome | isolation source: Crop rotation soil | place: USA: Cullars Rotation, Alabama | collected 2011
GCAGCATGCCGAATCGGTGGATGGCCGCCGGAATTCCAACTGCCGTGAATCCCGGATGCCCCGTGGCAGGGAAGGGACCGCCATGGTTCATCGCCGGACTGACCGCGACCCCTGTCGGCATCTTGTCGTTCAGGAATCGGCCGACTCTTTGTCGCAAAGCAGGGGCAACCTGTTGATACGAATCTTCGTCCTGCCCAGTCGTGTCGCTGTACACGCTGCCGGTCAGATTGCCTTCCAGCGACTCGATGACCTGCGTCAACTGATTGACCGAGTCGCACTCCACAAACAATGAAGCAACGCCAAACGCTTCCGTCTGCAGTGCTTCGGGATCGCTGAGAAACTTTGCACCGGTGGTGCTCAACAAAGTATTCTGGTACGAGGCGCCCTTGCCGCCACCGGGCTGTCCGCCGGCGAGAACGGTTGCTCCATGTGATGCAAGCGTTTTGACTCCCTGTTCCAGGCTCTTCGCCACGCCCGGCCCCAACAAGGTTCCAACCGGCGCGGCGGCAAACTTCTGACGGACCGACTCACGGAAGGCATCTGCGGCCGGGCTCTTTACGAACAGCACGAGCCCGGGATTGGTGCACATCTGCCCGACTCCCATCATGCAACTTGTGGCGAATTCTTCGACGAGTTTGTCTGCTCGCTCGGCCAATGCACCGGGCAGGATGACAACGGGATTGATGCTGGACAGTTCCAGATAAATCGGCTTACCGGCGCGATCAGCAGCTTCTTTCAGAACGAGTCCAGTGTGCCGCCCACCCGTATAACCGGTCGCGCCGATCGATGGATGTGACACCAGCTTGGCACCATCGGCGTGCTCGGTGCGATAGATCAGTTGGACAAAGCCCGCAGGCATTTGAGTTTCCCGCGCCGCCAGTGCTGCTTCCTCGGCAAAGATCCGCGTGGTGCCGGGGTGGGAAGGATGCCCCTTGCCAATGACGGGGTTACCCGCAGCCACGGCGGCGGCGAAATCGCCACCGGAAATCCCGTTGAATGCGAACGGAAAATTGTTGGGACCGAACACAACGACCGGCCCGATCGCCGCGAACTGCGCTCGGATATTGGCTTTCGAATCAATCGTCGGACAGCGCCATGACTCGGCACGTGCAGCAGCGGCGGCTGCCTTCAGTTGATTGATCGTCCGGGGCAACTCGTTATTGGCGAGCCGGCCTTCCGCGGGCAATGCTGTCTCCAGATGAGCTTGCTGTACCAAGTCAGCTTTCCGGGCCTCAATCCGTGCAGCGTAGTGTTCCAGGAATTTGGCAAACCGCTCGCCAGACCAGCCAAGCATTTCCTTGGAAGCCTTGGCTGATGCTTGGATCGCGCGCTCAATTTCTGACCAGGGACTCACCGGATATTCGCCGGGAAGTGCTTCGCCAGTAGCCGGATTCACTGCCTGAAATGTCTTACTGCCAGTTGATGCTACCCACTCCCCGCCAATCAAAACCGAATACACGCTCATCGCTGACAAACTCCTGGTCGCAGACAACAGATCAGACACCACGTCCTTGATTTGATTGCGGAGATTATACCGGCCTGCCGCCTATTTAACACGACGCCGATTTGTGTTCACAAAATGCAACCAAGGCGCCGCACAGTATTTTCCTGTGAGCAAGCAGCCACCCCACCTCTACTCAATGTCCTCCTGTTGAGCCAGAAGACTCACAGACGCTTCGCCTTGAATTCGAAGATGACCTCATCGTTCTTGACTTTGCATATTGCGCATGTTATCTGAAACGAAAGGTAATAACCGGCATAAACGATAATCTCGGAATGTCAGTCTTTTGCTCACATGAGCACTCAAGAATCTAAAATCACGACTGGGAACTCGTCTTCCGCGTGCTTGCTGGTCCCTTCTACCTTCATTTGAAACTCGAGTCGCGCTCCAAACGCACTCGCCAATACAACGTGAGTTCCGGACGTCTGCTGCCTTACAGCGTCGTACCAACGTGGCCCTGCAAATGGGAATCAATCTCCGCTAGCCCGTAACGTGTGATTGCAAAGTTTGTCTTGGACCGACCAGGCCCAATTGATCCGTAAACGGTACTCACGTTTGATTCGCAGTCTGTCTGGCAATCCGTATCCACGTCCCACAGGCGCTGCTTTGTCGGGACGGTTGGTTGCTGGATCTGAATATCCATTTCCACCTCTACAGAAAGCTGCCATGGATAGATGACGGTCACTCTGGTCGCCCTATCTGGCGATCCAAACTTGATCACTTAGCGCCACCGGCGCTGCATCGACTCGAAACTGTCCTACCCCATCGGGACATCCTTCGGGGGCCTCGAAGTAAGCGAACGTCAACGAACTCGCACACGCCCGTTCGTTCGACAGAAGTCACTCGCTGTCATGTGGCGCGAGTCATCCCACGTTTGATCGACGATACCAGGAGCCTGCGACATGAGAACCAGCCTGTTTGCAAATTTGAATCCGTTCCGAACTCGACAGCAGCGATTGGCCAGACGCAAAGTGCGGCTGTCTGCAGTCACAGTGGAAGACTTGGAAGTGCGCGCCTTGTTGAGCACTTTCACGGTGAACGGCCACATTGACTGGACTGACGGCGCAGGAGGGAAGCACGCGGCGCCGCTCATCACAGTCGAAGTGCATCGCCTCGGCGCAGGAAGCACCGATGCAGGCACGCTTGCAACCACGACCACTAATCTGGTCGGAGACTACACCGTTTCCGTCAACACGGGCGACAATACAGCCCCCACTGATGTCTTCGTCCGGATCCTGTCGCGATCAGTTATCGCCGATGTCAAACCGTCCGCGGATGGATCCTCAACCTACGCCGTTGATTCCACTGATTTCCTCGGAATTGCGAATGGGGGCACACAGAAGATCGATGTCACAGCGGGCAATTCTAACGATGCTGGCAAGTCCTTCAGTGTCAACAACGCGTTGTTGATGATTTCCCAGTACACGAGCAATCTGATCGGCTGGGCTCCTTCGCAAATCGATACTCGGTTCGATGCATCAGTTACAGGATCTTTCTTCAGCTCTGATCCGAAGCAGATATTCATCCGTGGTACGGCATGGAACCAGTGGGACCCGATTCAACACGAATTCGGCCATTACGTGATGAATCAGTTCGATTTCCAGGCGAACCCTGGTGGCAAACATTCCAGCAAGACAAATCTCAGTCAGCAGCGAGGCAGTGAGGCAATTGGTCTTCCGCTGGCATGGGGCGAAGGTTGGCCAACCTTCTTCGCTATCTCCGGACAAGTCAGCATGGGGGCCGCAGCCTATAACATCCCCGAGGTGGGTGACCCGTTCTATCAGTCGACGAATGGCGGCCTGATCTTGAACGACCTGGAAGGCGATACGGGCAAGGGTGAGGACAATGAGTTGTCCGTCATGACCACCATGTGGGACTTGTGGGATCAGGTTTCTGACGGTCTGGATGACGTCTCGTTCGATGCCTTGACGCTGTTCGACTACTTCAGTTTCGCGGGAGCCACGACGGTTGGCGAGGCCTGGGATGCCATTGCGGACGACATGGATAACGCTGGTAAAGCGCAAGTCGGAGCCGTTTTCGCCCAGAACAACATCGCCCCGAATCTGCAATCTCCCGCGGACGGCGAGAATGTTACCGGCGCCACTCCGCCCGAATTCACGTGGCTCAAGAACGGTGGTGGAACTCCCAATCCGCTGAACGATTTCCGTATCACTTTCTACACACCCGACATGCAAACCCAGATCTTCCAGAAAGATTTGGCAGACACCGATCACTACACGCCGACGGCGACCGACTGGGCAACCATTCTGTCCGAAGGACCGATTGTGAAATGGGTGATCGAAGGCCGGAATACCACTGGAGTAGCCACACCCGGTGGCAGCCTGGGTTATTACTGGAGCCAGGCGCGGACGATCGGCAGTTCCTCGACAGTGTTCGTCATCGACGACACGGGTAGCATGGGCGAGGAAATTGAAAGTGTGAAAGCGGCCCTGCAGGATTACATCAATCTCGTCGATGACACATTGCCTGAGGGAGTCGATCCTCCCTCGATCACGGTCATCACATTCAAAGATGATGTCACCGTCCGCATCACATCGACTGACCTGGATCAGATTCGAAATGTGATCTCGGGCTTGTTCGCTTCCGGTGGTGGTGACTGTCCTGAAGCCAGCGCCGAAGCAATGGTCGTCGCGGCCGACATCGTCGGTGCGGGTGGCACCATTCTGCTGGCCACTGACGCGTCAACCCATCCTGGCACGGACGTGAGTGGTGTGATTGCAAAGCTGCGTGCCAAGGGAGTGACCTTCAACGTGATTCTGTCGGGCGATTGTGGTCCGATTGAATCCGAGTCTTCCGCCGGGGCCCCCGGACCAGGCACGCCGAGCACGGGGACAGATCAGGATGATGACGACTGCGACTGTGGTTGTGATGACGGAGATTGCAACTGCAATGGCGACGAAGCGGCACCCGCCCCAGCCAATATTGCTCCGCCCAGCGTCCCGACACACGCTCCCTCGTACGCAGCCTCTGGATCCGCACAAGAACCGAGCGGCGATGTTGACGGAACCGATGACGATGATGGTCCCCAGGAATTCGTAAACGACGAAGGACAGCCGCCGATCGATGATTTCGGCAACTCTGCGGACGAAGCCGCCACACTGACGCTCAACGCCGCCAGCCTGCTGGGAACGGTTGGACGCGAAGGAGATGCGGACGACTTCTTCAAGATTGCCTTGGAAGCCGACACCACCTACACCCTGACAATCAACCCATTGAATTTCACATCGGTCAGCGTCAGGTTCCTGGATACCGATGGAGCGACGACCCTGGATTCGACCGCTGCGTTCGGTGAACGAGTTGATTTCACGGTCACTCCCGACGCGGATGGTACGTATTTCTTCGATGTAGAATCCTACTTCGGTGAAGTAGCCCCCTACCTGATTCGAATCACAAAGCAAGTGGCAACGATCGGGACTTCCGCAGTTGAGACCTTCTCGACGGTGGCCGCTGAGACGGGTGGTACCTTCCTTGTTCGCGATGACGTGAACTTCGGGGATGACGACGCTTATGTTGCGGCCTTGTTTAACGTGATGTCCAGCACGCTGGGGCCGGCGGTCTTGTCCGCAAATCCAGACTCAGTCCCGTCGGGCCAAACGGTCGCCGTCAGCCTGACCGGCCGCGGCACGAACTGGCACCAGGGCGACACGTCCGTTTCGTTCAGCAATGCAGGGCTGGTCGTCCAATCAGTGCAGGTCACGTCGCCCACCACTCTCACCGCAATTGTCCAAGTGGGTGCGGGAGTGGCGCCCGACTTGTACGATGCGACAGTCGAAACGGAACTGGGTGGGGATACGGAAACCGCGCTGGGCGTCAATGTGTTGCTGGTCACAGGACCAGTAACTTCACCCACCTTGCTGGGTGTTAATCCGGGCGTGTTCGTACAGGGAACTACCGGCAATGCGATCGTGCGCGGCGCCAATGTGAACTGGGATGACGACGTCACGGTAGACTTAGGCCCCGGAATTACAGTTACAGATGTCCACGCCGACAGTGCGACGCAATTGACGGTCAGTTACACGGTCGCAGCGGGCGCCAGCATCGGCTTCCGGACAGCCAGCGTGGATCAGTCGGGCGGAGATTTCGTGAGCCTCAGTCGAGCCCTGTTTGTGTCGACCGCAGGCGTGGAAATTCCGGAAATCGTCGGCATTTCTGATGACGATGGGACTCCGGGAACCAGCCTGGACATCACACTGACTGGTCTCAACACCCACTTTGTCGATGGCGTCACGACCGCCAGCTTTGGCAACGGGATCCAGGTCACTAGCGTTGACGTGACCTCGTCGACTCAGGTTCTCGTCCACATCAATATTTCGGCAGATGCCGATCCCGGATTCCGCACGATCGTTGTATCAACCAATGACGAAAACGCAGTGCTGCTGTCCGGTTTCTTCGTGACTGCTGGCGAGGTGGGCGGGAATGTGACTGCAACGGCCACCAAGTCCACGTTGACTATCACCGGTGACGACCTGGCGAATCACGTCACGGTCACCATCAATGACGACAAAACCATCACGATCCAGGGACTGAACGGAACCACGATCAACGGCCAGGCGTCTGTCACCCTGACCAGCAAGGCCCTGGCTGTCGTAAATATGGGATCCGGGGATGACGAACTGGTCATCACGTCGGATCGCCCGAATGGCATCAAGAAGAGCGCGAGTATCGATATGGGCAGCGGAGACGATCTGCTGCAACTCGAGCACTTGAGGATCAAGGGCCGGGCACGCCTCAAGCTGGGTGCCGGGCACGACGAACTCGATTTGCTTGACGTGTTGTTCTCCAAGCAAACGACGAACGACGTGAATCCAGCCGAGGATACGGTGCATCAGCTCAGTTCGTCAGCGATCAAATCCAAGGGCAAAGCCCATGGAGCTAAAGGGTCCGTGAAAGGTCCCAAGAAGGCAAAATGATCGTTAACGCCTTCCAGACAGAGGGATAAGTCCCGGTCCCTTCGCCCTGAAAACTCAGGGCGAGGGGCTTTTCTTTTAAACGCCCCTTCCTGGCAGTTCGCAACTCGGTTATCAAATCCGCCAATTCACCGAATCTGCGGCATGAGCTTGTCCTTGGACGGTATCGGCAGGCCCTTCCGGACTCACAAGATTTATCCCTGCCAAGCCTTGCATTAACATCCTGTAAGTATGCCAAATGGCAGAGGCAAATTCTTACGTCATCGACTCTTATGGAAGGTGATTAGGGCTGTCTAGAAAGAGGCAGACCGCTATCATACAGATGCCTGACCGGGAAAAGTGGCGAAACACCCGCCGCGAATCCCCAAGCTTGCCTCCCGCCGATTCCTCCACCAGGAAGGTGTTGAACTGATGCTCTCTCAGCCTCCTGCCTCAACGCCCAGCGTCTCCTCCGAGACTGTGCCAGAACGGAGTGCGCCTGCCACCCCTCCGTTAAAGACGGCCATTGAACCCAAAGCCGTAATCGAACCTCATCCCAAGGCCAAAGCTGAAGAACCTGCCTTGACGGTTCCCCCGCAGCAGTCAGGTGGGTGGGGCGGCATTATTGTCTTCGTGCTGGTCGCAATCTTGGGCGGTGCAGGGTGGATGTACCGTTCGAGCTGGATGCCCTACGTCGAATCCCTGCTGCATCGAAACAAGAACTCGGCCGCTGCTAAAACGGGTGCTCGCACCATTCCGGTCGTCACAGCACCCGCCAAACTACGAGACATGGACCTGTACCTCAACGGCTTGGGGACAGTGACGGCGCTGAAGACAGCCACACTCCGCAGCCGCGTCGAGGGAGAGCTCATCAAGGTCACCTTCTCGGAAGGACAGATTGTTAAAGAAGGTGAGTTGCTGGCGGAAATTGATCCCCGCCCTTTTCAGGTACAGCTCGACAACGCCTCAGGACAACTTGCCCGTGACGAAGCCACGCTGACGGCGGCTAAGCTGAATCTGGATCGATTTGAAAAACTTGTCGCATCCAAAGCTTTCACCCAGCAAAATGTCGACGATCAACGAGCCATCGTCGAACAGACTGAAGGGGCCATCAAGACCGATAAGGCCCTGGTGGCGAACGCGAAGCTGCAACTGGACTACTGCAGAATCACCGCCCCGTTTACCGGACGGATTGGGTTGCGCCTTGTCGATCAGGGAAATATCGTTCGGGCAAACGATCCGACAGGTATAGCTGTGATCACACAAGTCGAACCGATCTCGGTCGTGTTCACGATTCCTCAGGATGAAATCTACCGCGTACAACAGCGCATGAAATCGGGCCTGCCGATGAAAGTGGATGCGTTCGATCGGGACTTCCACACGCGTCTGGCGACCGGCAAATTGCTGGCGACGGACAATCAGGTTGACCCGGCCACCGGTACGCTGCGATTGAAAGCCTTGTTTGAGTACGGCGGCGACTCGGCGTTGTTTCCGAATCAGTTCGTCAACACGCGGTTGCTGGTCGATACGCGCCAGCATGCAGTCGTCGTCCCCTCAGCGGCTGTGCAACGAGGACCGAATTTCATGTTCGTGTACGTGGTCAAGGCCGATGAAAAGGTCGAACAGCGGACGGTCACCGTCGGCCCCAGCGAAGGGACTGAAACGATCATCGAGAAGGGTGTGCAGCCCGGTGAAATCGTCGTGACTGACGGTATCGACAAGCTGCAACCGGGGACTCAGATTTCTACTCGCGAGACCGAAGAGAAGAAGCCGCACGGTAACGGGACACCTGCTCCGGCGGAGAACCACGGCCGCAAGAAGGACGCGGCATGAACATCTCTCGACCATTCATCATGCGGCCGGTCGCGACCGTCTTGCTGATGGTCGCGATCATGCTGTCCGGAATGGTGGCGTATCGCGAACTGCCGGTCTCCGCGTTGCCACAGGTCGATTATCCGACGATTCAGGTCGTAACGTTCTACCCTGGCGCCGGGCCGGACGTGATGGCATCGTCAGTCACCGCTCCGCTCGAGCGTCAGTTCGGGCAGGTTCCGGGCCTGTCTCAGATGACCTCCACCAGCTCGGAAGGTTGTTCGGTCATCACGTTGCAGTTCGCGTTGGAGCTGGACATTGACGTCGCAGCCCAGCAGGTGCAGGCTGCAATCAACGTCGCGTCGACATTCCTGCCACGTGACCTCCCCAATCCGCCCATCTATACGAAAACAAATCCGGCCGACGCTCCGATTCTTACCCTGGCGCTGTCATCTAAAACGTTGCCGTTATCGAAGGTGGAGGATCTGGCCGACACCCGACTCGCCCAGAAGATCTCGCAGCTCGGCGGCGTCGGCATGGTGAGCATCAGCGGTGGCCAGAAACCGGCCATCCGCGTACAGGTGAATCCGACGGCTCTCTCGACGCTGCAATTGAACATGGATGACATCCGTGCGGCGCTCGCAGCAGCGAACGTCAACCAGGCCAAGGGAAGCTTCGACGGAGCTCAGCAGGCATTCACCATCGGGGCGAACGATCAACTTTTCACCAGCGAACAATATCGCAATCTAGTGGTGGCCTATCACAACGACGCGCCAGTCTATTTGTCCGATGTCGCTGATGTCATTGACGGAGTTGAAAACGACCGCCAGGCGGCCTGGATGAATGAAGACCCGGCCGTGATTCTCAATATTCAACGGCAGCCGGGTGCCAACATCATCGAAGTGGTGGACCGCGTGAAGTCGCTGCTGCCGCAGCTGCGCGAGTCCCTCCCCGCCACCGTCAATGTCGACATCCTGACCGACCGGACCGTGACCATCCGCGCTTCAGTGGAAGACGTCCAATACGAATTGATGCTCACAATCGCCCTGGTTGTGATGGTGATCTTCGTGTTCCTGCGCAATATTCCGGCGACCATCATCCCCAGTGTGGCGGTGCCCCTGTCGCTGGTCGGTACGTTTGGCGTGATGTACCTGCTCGACTACAGCTTGAACAACCTGACGCTGATGGCACTGACGATTTCTACCGGATTCGTCGTGGATGACGCCATCGTCATGATCGAAAACATCATGCGGTATCTCGAAGAAGGTGACTCGCCCCTCGAGGCCGCCTTGAAAGGGGCCGCTCAGATTGGCTTTACAATCGTCTCGCTGAGCGTCTCGTTGATCGCCGTGTTGATTCCGCTGCTGTTCATGGGCGACATCGTCGGTCGGTTGTTTCGCGAATTCGCTGTGACCCTCAGCGTGACAATTCTGGTGTCCGCCGTCGTGTCCTTGACGCTGACGCCAATGATGTGTGCCAAGCTCCTGAAGCACCAGGATCCAAATAAACATGGCTGGCTTTACCGGACTTCCGAATATGGCTTCGAGTCGATCATCTGGATGTATGGCAAAACGCTGGGTTGGGTGCTGAAAGCCCAAACGCTCACAATGATCGTGTCATTGCTTACCTTCGCCGCCACGATCGAGCTCTACTTCCTGGTTCCGAAGGGATTTTTCCCGGTGCAAGATACCGGCATCATCCTGGGCATTTCAGAAGCAGAGCAAAGCATTTCGTTTGAGGCGATGGCGAAGCGCCAGATAGCGCTGAATCACGCCATCTTGCAGGATCCGGCTGTCGCCGGCCTGTCCAGCTTTATTGGAATCGATGGAACCAACAGCACGATCAACAGCGGCCGCATTCAAATCAACCTTAAGCCCCATGAAGAGCGGCACATGTCGGCCAGTGACGTCATTCGCCGCCTGCAACCGGAACTTGACAAAGTCCCCGGCATCACCTTGTACATGCAGCCGGTTCAGGATTTGACGGTCGAAACGCGCGTCAGTCGCACTCAGTATCAATACAGCCTGGAAGATCCCGACATCAAAGAGCTCAACGAATGGGCTCCCAAGTTCGTCAGAAAGCTGCAGTCACTGCCCCAACTGCGAGATGTCGCCAGCGATCAGCAGACGGAAGGCCTGCAGATGAAGTTGATCATCGATCGCGATCTTGCCTCGCGGTTGGGGATCACGCCGCAGATGATTGATGATGCCCTCTACAATGCGTTCGGGCAGCGGCAGGTGTCGATCATGTTCACCCAGTTGAATCAATATCGGCTGGTCCTGGAAGTCAAACCCGGTTTCAAAAACGATCCTCGTGATCTGAGCGAGATTTACATCCGGCCGCCGTCGGGGGGCACCGTACCTCTCAGTACGATTACCCGGATGGAGGAGTCGACGACTCCCCTGACGATCAATCATCAGGGGCAGTTTCCAGTGGTCACGGTCTCGTTTAACCTGGCACCGGACGTCGCGTTGGGAGAAGCCGTCGAAGCGATTCACAAGGCCAAGGCCGAATTGGGCATGCCCGCCAGCGTGGTCGCTGGATTCCAAGGCACAGCCCAGGCTTTCCAGGCGTCGTTGCAGAATACGCCGCTGTTGATTCTGGCTGCACTCGTCACGGTCTACATCGTGTTGGGTGTGTTGTATGAAAGCTACATCCACCCCGTCACGATTCTGTCGACGCTGCCCTCCGCTGGCGTAGGAGCATTGGTCGCACTGTTGTTGTGCAGGAACGATCTGAGCGTGATTGCCCTGATCGGCATCATCCTGCTGATCGGTATCGTGAAGAAGAACGCGATCATGATGATCGACTTTGCCCTCGATGCACAGCGCAACGAAGGCAAGTCGCCGCAAGACGCGATCTTCGAAGCCTGCCTGTTGCGATTTCGCCCGATCATGATGACGACCATGGCGGCCCTGTTGGGCGCCGTCCCCCTCGCGATCGGCACGGGTACTGGATCAGAATTACGTCGTCCGTTGGGCATCACGATTATCGGTGGCCTGATCTTCAGCCAGGTTTTGACGCTGTATACGACGCCCGTCATCTATCTGTGGTTTGATCGGATCGCGACGTGGTTCGGGATGGGAGTCAAAAAGATTGAGCATGACGAGGAGGCAGAAGTATGAGCCTCTCGTCGCCGTTCATCCATCGGCCTGTCGGCACGACGCTGCTGACACTGGCGATTACCCTGGCCGGCGCCCTGGGCTACATTCTGCTGCCGGTGTCTCCGCTGCCGCAGGTTGATTTTCCGACGATTCAAGTGAGTGCCAGCCTGCCCGGCGCCAGCCCCGAGACCATGGCATCCGCTGTGGCGACACCTCTGGAACGGCAATTCGGTCGCATCGCCGGCGTTGCCGAAATGACCTCCGCCAGCTCACTGGGCGCAACGTCGATCACCCTGCAGTTCGACCTCGACCGCGACATCAATGCGGCTGCGCGCGACGTGCAGGCGGCCATCAACGCCGCACGCGGCCAATTGCCGGCCAATTTGCCGAACAATCCGTCCTATCGCAAAGTGAATCCAGCCGATTCACCAATCATGATGCTGTCGCTGACATCGCACACCTACACTCGCGAGCGGATGTATGACATCGCATCGACGATTCTGCAGCAGCGACTGTCCCAGGTCCAGGGCGTCGGCCAGGTCAACGTCGGTGGTGGTGCGTCGCCGGCAGTCCGCGTCGACATCAATCCGACTATCCTGAATCATCTCAGTATCGGCTTGGAAGATGTCCGCACGGCACTGGGGGCCGCGAATGCGAACCGTCCTAAAGGGCAGATCTCCGACGGTGAGCGAAGCTGGTCGGTCCAGGCGACCGATCAGTTGCTGCAGGCCAAAGACTATGCGCCGCTGGTCGTCGTGTATCGGAACGGTGCGCCGGTGCGGCTGAAAGACATCGCTGCGGTCACCGATTCTGTCGAAGACATCCGAACGTTTGGCATCGCCAACGGCCGGCCATCAATCACGCTGATGATGTATCGCCAGCCCAATGCCAACATCATCGACACGGTCGACCGCATTCGGGCCATCCTGCCACAGCTCAATGCGCAGATTCCAGCCGATATGGATCTGACCGTCACCATGGACCGCACGGTCACAATCCGGGCCTCGCTGCACGAAGTCCAATTCACGCTGATGATCTCGGTGGGGTTGGTCATCCTGGTCGTGTTCTTGTTCCTGCGTGACGTGCGAGCGACCTTCATCCCCAGTGTGGCAGTTCCCGTCTCTCTGATTTCGACATTCGGCGTGATGTACCTGGCCGGCTATAGCCTCGACAATCTCTCCCTGATGGCTTTGACCATCGCGACGGGCTTCGTCGTCGATGATGCCATCGTGGTGATCGAAAATATTACACGTCATCTGGAAGCCGGCATGTCTCCCATGCAGGCCACGTTGCGTGGGGCACGTGAGATCGGTTTCACCGTCCTCTCGATCAGCCTGTCACTGGTCGCGGTCTTTATCCCGATTCTATTGATGAACGGCATCGTAGGACGTCTGTTCCGCGAGTTTGCAGTCGTGCTCTCAGTGGCGATCGGCATTTCAATGCTGGTCTCGTTGACCACGACGCCGATGATGTGTGCCATTCTGCTGAAGCCACACCAGGAGCAGCGTCACGGCAGGCTGTTCAACGCCAGTGAGCGATTCTTCGACTGGATTCTGAGCTGGTACGAGTACACGCTGTCGGGCGTCCTGCATCATCAGACGGCCACGATGCTGGTGACCTTGTCGACCATCGGCTTCACGGTCTATCTCTACATCGTGGTTCCGAAAGGATTCTTCCCGCAGCAGGACACAGGCCGCATCATGGGCAACCTGCAGGCGGATCAGGACACCTCGTTTCAATCGATGGTGGAACTCGTTCAAAAGTTTGCCGCGGCCGTCAGCGAGGATCCTGCCGCAGACGTAGTCAACGCCTTCGCTGGCGGCAGTTACGGTGGTTCGACCAATACCGCGCGCGTGTTCGTATCACTCAAGCCGCTTGAAGAACGCAAGATTTCGGCCGACCAGGTCATCGCCCGCATTCGAGCCAGGACTGCAAAAATCCCCGGAGCGACTCTGGTGCTCCAGTCATCACAGGATCTGCGCATCGGAGGGCGCGGCAGCAGTGCCCAGTACCAGTACACACTACGTGGAGATAGTCTGGCGGAATTGACCGAATGGAATCTGAAACTGCAGCGTGAGATTCGTAAAATCCCTGGCGTGGTGGACGTGAACACGGATCAGCAGAACCGCGGCTTGCAGACAAAATTGGAGATCGATCGCACGGCCGCCGCCCGCCTGGGGATCACCGTCGGCACAATCGACAACACGCTGTATGATGCGTTCGGTCAGCGGCAAGTATCCACAATCTATAAATCGCTCAATCAATACCATGTGGTAATGCAAGTCGATGCCGATTACGCGCAGAATCCGGACGCACTGAAGTATGTCTTCATCCGCGGCCAGAACGACGCGCAGATTCCGCTCCGCACGCTGTATCGACAGACCACGAACAACTCAGCCTTGTCTGCCAATCATTCCGGCCAGTTCCCGTCGGTGACGATTTCGTTCAATCTGTCGCCCGGAACGTCGCTAGGTGAAATCGTTCCCAAGGTGGAGCAAATCACGCGCAACCTGGGGATGCCCGAGAACGTACAAGGCAAGTTCCAGGGGACCGCTCAGGCCTTTCAGGACTCATTAAATAATCAGCCACTACTGATTCTCGCGGCCCTGGTCACCGTCTACATTGTGCTCGGCGTACTGTATGAGAGCTACATTCATCCGATCACGATTCTGTCGACCTTGCCATCCGCGGGTGTCGGTGCGTTGCTCGCGCTACTTGCGACGCGGACTGAGCTTAACGTGATGGCCTTGATCGGTATTCTGCTGTTGATCGGCATTGTAAAGAAGAACGCGATCATGATGATCGACTTCGCACTCGAAGCCGAACGCAATCACGGCAAGTCACCAGAAGACGCAATATTCGAAGCGTGTATCCTGCGGTTCCGTCCGATCACGATGACCACTCTGGCCGCGCTACTCGCCGGGTTACCGCTGGCACTGGGCACAGGCAACGGGGCCGAACTCCGCCAGCCGATGGGTATTGCGATTGTTGGTGGCCTGATCTTCAGCCAGATGCTGACCCTCTACACGACGCCCGTGGTTTACCTCTACCTGGATCGATTCGCGCTGTGGTGGAACAAGTCGAAGAAGCGAATCCCGTAGTCCACTCAGAATCACGACCGCACGAAGCCCTGGAACTTTACTTCTGCTTATCTGCTGTCAGCCACGCCAGCGAGAATCGCGCCAACGTAATCTTCTCGTACGGATTCTTGTCGCCGTGTTCGTATAAGCAGCAAATCGTACCGTCCGGCAGCGCCGCCAAACACGAATACGCGGCGAATCCGGGATGCAGTACACGCGAAGTCGGCCAGGTGCGGGCCTCGTCCAGGCTCAACCGTACGGTCAGATTATCCCGCTTCGTGCTGGCAGGATTCGAAAAGAGGACTCGCGATGGCTCACCCGGATATCGCAGGATGCTGGCCTGGCACACCGGTTCGATTAATATCGGGTCTTCGACCGGCTTCGAGAATGTCAGTCCGCCGTCAGTGCTCGTCGCGACAAAGCGGCGGTTGTGAGACTCGTAACTGCGCATGTTAAGTACCACGGTGCCATCCGTCCGCTCGATGGCCTGAGACTCATTGCAGTTAGGCCCGACAACGCCACCGAGTTTCCAGGTCCCTCCGTGGTCGTCGCTGTAGATAACGTGGGACTGCCGGGCCTTGGTGACGGCAACCTTGTTGTCGCAGGGGATCAGCAACCGGCCGGACTTCAGCTGAATTCCTACGCCGGGTCCAGTCGCATACCAGGTCCAATCGGACTGTTTGACGCTCTTCGTGATTTCGACGGGAGCAGCCCAAGTCACACCATCATCGGTGCTCTTGGTTACCCACGCCGTGCGACTGCCTTTGCTCGTGCCCTCGACAATGTCCTTTTCCAGGTCGCCTTTCAGATTATGGGTCAGCAGCAGCCAGATCGTCCCGGTTGATTGATCGATCACCGGGCAGGGATTGCCGCACGTGTTGACGCCATCGTTCCAGACAACCTGAATCTCGCCCCAGTTCTTTCCGCCATCCGAGCTACGTCGCAGCAGGAGATCGATGTCGCCGGTGTCGCCGCGACCATTCTTCCGACCCTCGACGAAGGCCAGCAAAGTTCCCTTTGGTGTCGTGATGAGCGAAGGGATGCGATAGGTGTGATATGCCCCCTGGCCAGCCTGGAAAACAGTGATGCTCTCCAGTTCATCGCCTGCCCGAGCGCTCGCTGAGAAACTCGTTACCAGGCACGCCAACAGCAGCACATATCGCATGGGAGTGTCCCCGATTCTGTAGAAAGTGTCGTCAATCCCGTCCCATGTCGTCTACCAAAACAAAAACGGCACTCGCCTCGACTGAGACGAATGCCGTTGAGTGACCGGACTCTACTTCTTTTCTTCTTTTTCGCGTTTGGCTTCCCAATCTCGCTTCTGGGTTTCGCCATTGCGCACGGATTCGGTTTGTCCCTTGATCGTGTCGCCGTCCAGCTTACCCTTGTACTTGGTCGTGAACTTCTGGCCGTTCCGTTCGCGAGTCACCGAGAAAGCAACTTCGTTGTCCTTGAAAGTGCCCTCTTCGATTGCCGTTTCGGTGTTGTTGCGGCCGGGCATGCTGCCGGTCAGCTTGTCACCATCCAGCTTCAGCTTCAACGTCACATCGCGCGACTGATTGTTGAAGGTCACCGTCCACTTCCAGGTGCCGGTCGGATCGGCCTTGGCCTTTTCCTTGTCTTCAGCCTGCACGTTGAAACAGGCCGTAAAGGCCAACAGCAGTGCCACGCCAATTGCTCGCTTCATCACAAGTCCCCTTACTCAAAGATGATTCGATGGTGTGCCCACCGACGCGGTAAGCCGTCACCATCTAATTAACGCACCAGCCAGATGAATAGATTTCCCCAACGAAGGAGTTCGGGAAAGCAGACAGGTCGTAAACTCGAACGAACGCTTTGGCC
>JADMIO010007396.1_pt1 | contig 16243 bp, 8 predicted proteins | sample 8958161 | NCBI WGS metagenome assembly JADMIO01 (sample SAMN16585339, study PRJNA669376) | soil metagenome | isolation source: Crop rotation soil | place: USA: Cullars Rotation, Alabama | collected 2011
GCGGACGCTGCGTGCTGCGCTTTGAAGACATGCCGCAAGAACCAGTGACGATTGTCGCCAAGAAAGCTGGTTTTGAAACCACGAGCAAACAAACCACGATCACCCACCAAGGAACATTGCGCCTATCGCTTAAGAGCGGCAACACCATCGATATCTTTGCTATGAGCAAGGTTTATAATTACGTATCCGGTATTGAAGGCATCGAAGTGGCTATCCGCGGCAAGACCGTTGGCAAAACCGATAAATTTGGGCACCTATCCTATTTATACTCCGGGAAAGCTTCAGACTTGGTAGATGTTTCTTTGCATTCGGAAAATTCGATTCCTGAAAAATACGAAACCGATTTTCTCATGGCTGGCCCACGCAGTTTGGTCAAGTATTTTTCACCACAGGCGCCGCCTAATGTACGCATCACCTTATTGAAACTGCAACCAGCAGGTAGCGTTTCACCGACGGAATTAACGAGCTTTGATAGTTTTGTGGATGAGAAATTAAAACGCGCCGTGAATAAGAATATTTACGCGACGCAAGCGTTTCAAGAATTGGGAGCAGTGGCGCTAAACCGTCTGACCAAGAAAGCTAATCTATCGCTGCCAACATTGTTACGTCGCGGTTGGGCGGAGACACCGCTTAAACAGCACCTCGACGCCGTGATTTTGCCAACGCTCGTGCTAAAGGATCCGCCGGTGCTGGAATTAAGCGTCGTTGATAGTCGCGGAAAAGTTTTGGCAGCGGCTAAAGAAAATCTTGAAAATCCACGGGACGCAGCCGCCGTTGATCACGCCGTGGCGATGATCGCCAAAAAAATAAGTCGCAGCTTTCCTTTTGAAGGCGCCGTTACTCGTGTCGAGGGCAACAACATCACGGTGAATCTTGGCAGCGGCTTTGGACGCAATGTTAAAGCTGGTGATCAATTTGACCTATACGGCGTGCAAACCGGCGAGTTTGGCGGTGCACAAGCACATACCAAGATTGGCACACTGGTTGTGAAAGATGTCTCGAATGCTCAAAGTACATGTACGCTACGGCATCTAGCGGCGCGCGCCGTCGTCAATCGCGGCGACTTGGTGGTCTTAAAACAAATTGGTGCTGAAATTGTTGTGGTAGCTAGCGACAACAACACCGAAATCGACAACCTACAACAAATCCATATTGCCAGTAAGGAATTGAGTGGAAAGACGACGCCGGTTACACAAGCAAACATCTATTACAATGATCGCTGGCTCGGCGCTAGCGACGACGAGGGTAACCTGTTCTTAAATCCGCTTAAGGACAAGGGTGCGGGCAATTTAAAAATCATAAAGCATGGTTATAAAGATTTCTCGCAGGAAATCAGCCTAACAAAGCATGAACAACTGGCTATCACGCTTCAGCGCGAAGCGACGTTGCTAAGAGTAGAATCAAAGCCATCAGGAGCAACCGTCAGTGTTGACGGCAAGGTGATTGGACACACGCCGATGGCGGCACCGATTGCCGTACCAAGAGGTTTCATTAAGCTTGAAGTTTCTGGACCTGAAGGATTTAAGCCGTACTCGTCGGTGCTCGATGTGGATGAAGGGACTCTGGAATTGACCGGGGTTAACCAAGTCGAGCTCGAAACGGACTTTAGAAAAGTTGCCGACAAATTGTTGCAGGCCGGAAATATCGAAGGTGCTTTGAAAAAATTGCGCGAGGTTCCAGAAACACATTCTGATTATCTTCAAGCAGCTCATGAGCGTGGCGAAATCTACATGACTAAACTGCATCGACCAGCGTTAGCGGCTAAAGCCTTCTCGCGCGTCACTTCCGATCCACGTGTGAAAAGCTTTATCGATAAACGCTTCATTGGCACACATCTCAATGAAGGCATTGCACTCTTTATGACCGCCGAAAGCCTAGCGGCCGATCAACCAGAAGCTGCACAAGCTCACTATTTAAAAGCTGCGGAAATTCTACAAACGGTATCACCACAGCTACGCTTCATCGATAAAGATCACTATCAGTTAGCGGTGCACAACGTCATGTACTATCAGGCGCTGTGCCAGCAAAAGTTATGGAGCCTAACAAAGAACGCCGCTTATCTTAGCGCTGCCGAAAAATCTTGGAAAACCTATATCGATAATTATGCCACCGGTAATCACAAAGACTATATAGAAAACGCGCAGATTTATTTAAAGCAAGCACAGGCCTCTTTATCTGGAATCGACAAGAATGCTACAGCAAATTAAAATTCTACGTCGTCCCCAGCGATGCTTCCGAGCGTCCCCCCGTCATCCCCAGCGACCGAAGGGAGCGTCCGGGGATCTGTTGCGATTCACATGCTTAGCCGCAGCGTTGCTATGCAGCTGCTCGTCATCGCAAATTCCCCTACAGCAATTTGAAGCGGCAAATCGCTCTTACTTTCCGCCATTTGTGACTAACTACTTTCAAGCCACGGAATACTTCACCAAAGATTTTCCTAGTCTGGCGGAAGCACGTAGCGACATTAAACTTATTCAAATTAGGCCACTCAATGACAACGTCAACCAGCAACAAAATGAAACCAATTTAAGCTGGTCAGCCGACGGTGCCTTTCTTAGCTATGAAGTCATGCTGGGTAACGAGCGCAAGATTCTGGTCAAAAACCTTAAAGGCGATTACACACACCAATTGCTAGTACTACCCCAAGGCAAAAATACCTTCCTCGATGGCGTTATATATCGCGCTATCCATTCCTATAATGCTGGGTTGTCTTGGTCCAAAGATAGTACACGCTTTGCGTTCATGTCCAACGGTGGTGTGGGCGAGTATAATATCTACGTCGGTGGCATTGGTGCCAAAGAAGAACCGGTCGCTAAGAGCCCGTCCAAAGATGGATATGCTACTTGGAATCCACAGGGCGGCGAGCTAGCTTTTGTCAGTGCGCGGACCGGCAACGGCGATATCTACCTCTATGAATTTTCTTCGCAAAAAACAAAACAACTTTCCCAAGGCAATAGCGTCGATATTTTTCCCGAATGGTCCCCTGATGGCAAACGCGTGGCGGTGATGCGTTTAATCACGATATCTTCCTCACCGAACGCAATCAATACGGCCGTTGGAGTGAACCCTTTAGAATCACTCAATGGTCTGAAGATGACCTGCGTCCAACCGTTTCTCCAGATGGAAAGTTTGTCGCCTTCTATTCTTCGTCCTCGGATAAGCAGGATCGAATTACTAATTCCAAAACTTGGAACATCCATGTGCTGCCCATGGAATTCTCAAAAGTCTATAAGACACTCGACATGACTAATACCATTGTCGCTAGAGATGTCGTGGTTGACCTAAACACTGGTCCCTCATGGTCTCCCGACAGTCGAAAGATATTTTTCGTCAAGCATGATCCCAAGCTCTTTAATCCTATATACGGTTACGATCTTTTTTCTGGGCGCCAGTATGTGCTGGAAACCAAAACCAAGATGAACCGCGATATTTTAATGTCGAATTTAGGCGTTCTTAGTTTTCGAGCGCAAGTGGGAGCATGGGACAGAGTCTTCGTAGCGCTAACGAATCAAGGTGTGCAGTTGCAGAAACCTTTCTCGCAAACGCTCGGCAAGGTCCACTATGTTAAACTTTAATTTTTTGGAGACTGTACGTTGAAAGCCACAACAAAACATCGACACATTGGACTTTTAATTTTCGCCCTGATTTTAAACACGCTGGCCTCCGTTGGTGTGGCGGTTGAAAAACCCAAATCGTCGATGGTCTATGGCGAAACAGGTCGCCTCGATACGTTAGATCCTTACACGATCCATGAAGCACCCGCGCAACGGTTGGCGGACTTGCTGTTTGATAGTCTTATTTCCATTGCCCCAGGTGGAACTTACATTCCGGAGTTGGCCGTTAAATGGGACGTAGCCAAAAGTGGCACGGCGGTTACTTTTACGTTGCGAGACGGTGTTCTGTGGAATGGCGGCGAGGAAAAACTAACCGCTCAGGATGTGGCGACGACAGTGCGTTTAATCCAAGCAGAGGGTAGTGAAATCCCCAACCGCGAGCGGTTTAACAGCATTTCCAGTGTTGAGGTCATTGCTCCCGATAAACTTACAATTAAACTTAAGCGCGCTAGCATTGACCCGCTGCGCTCCCTGATGTTTAAGATTTTGCCCCATCATGTGGTTGGTTCTTACACCTCCTTAAAACGCGATAGCGCTTTCGCTAAACACCCTATCGGCACTGGCGCTTATGCATTTGTGCAAGCTAATGAACAGGGAGAGGTGCTACTCGTTGAAAATAGAAAATACTTCAAGGGTGCGCCGAAGATTGCGCGCCTTGTTATGAAATCTTATGCCGATCAGAGCATTATGGCACAATCGTTGATGTTTAATTCTCTCGACTTAATTACCTATGTCAGTCCGCGCGATCTTAGCGAAGTCTTGGGGGACAAGAAACTTACGGTAGTACCCTATGACGCCCTGTCGTTTACATTTTTTGCCTTTAACACTAGTAAAGGCATGCTTAAAAATAAACGTGTTAGACAAGCCATCAGTCACTCAATTAAACGCCAGGAAATGCTAAACGCCTTTTTTAGCGGTAAAGGACAGCTCATCTCGGGACCATTTCCACCAACATCCTGGGCTTACAACCTCGATGTCAAACCGCTGGATTACGATTTAAATCGCGCCAAGGAATTATTTGCTTCAGCGGGCTTAAAGGATTCCAATGGCGACGGCTTCTTGGAAGGCAGCGACGGTAAAAACCTCAACTTGTTATTTGCTGTGCCTTTGACTGGTGAAAGTGAGATGATTAAGCGTATCGTCCTAGCGTTCCAAGAATACCTGGGAGCTGCCGGTCTAAAGGTCGAGCTGCAATTCATGGATTGGTTGGTGTGGAAAAAACGGGTGCTAGGACAGCACGACTATGACATTACCATCGCCTCTTGGAGCTTTGATGATGCCAACAACATCACCAGCCTCTTTCACAGCTCAAGCGCTGTGCCCTGGGGAAATAACTTCGTTTTATTTAAGAATACCGAAGTGGATAGCTTGCTCTCGGAGGCGGATGCTACCAGCGACTTTGACAAGCGTCGCACCATCTACCAAAAATTGCACGCTGTGTTAGCGGACGAAGCGCCCTATACGTACTTGTGGACGCTGCAACACCATGCGGCTCACAGCACACGACTTAGCAGCGTGCAAGTAGAACCTTATTCCTTCTTTAAACACATCATCAATTGGAAAATGGGGGCAGAAGCCTTATGAGTACCGATACCGCTAATAAATCTGGTCAAGGCGAAGATAAAAAAGCTGGCCCCTCCATCAGCGAATACTTGCAGACACCTCGCAAGAAGCGCAAGAACTTTGTCATCATGGCGTTGGGGCCAAATTTCGATAAGGACGTGGCTCATACCATCCAAAAATTTGTTAGCGGTCGCTATAAAGGCCTAGCTATTTCCCAACCCAAAAATGCCAAGGACCTTAAACGTCAATTTGGTCGTAATATCTCTTTGCTAATTATCGATGATCAATTTGATGAGATCGCTACTGTTATGGAATTGGTGGAGTCTTTAAAAGTTAAGCGCCGCAAGGAAACCATTCCTGTTTTATTTATGACCGAAGATCCCAAGCGCTTGGTTGAAAGTTATAACACCAAGCTAGCTGGTTACCATGAGGTAGACGACTACTGCAATTTCAAGAAAATGGAAGCCAACCAAATTGTTGGTAAGGTCAAAACCGGCATCGAACAGCAAAACCGCCGCAAAGCGCGTCGTTATCACGTTAATATCGATCTAACGTTCTTTCACCTCACTCACAACAAAAGCTTTCGTGGTAACTTTGTCGATATGAGTGTGCAAGGTGCGCTTTTGAAATCCGACGACCTAGCGCGCTTCCACATAGGTGATCAGTTGAAAATTAATTTACCAATTTCGCGTTTTCTTGGCGTTGAGAACGGCGAGTTCATGAGCATTTCGGCTAGAGTGCGTCGGATCTTTATTGGCGGCAACCTTGCTGGTATTAGCTTTGAATATCTGTCAGAGCGTCAGCAATTTCTTCTCCTGCAGTACGTGACCTCAATGGTCCGTTATCACCTGTCTTATCGCGGCTGAAAAAGTGATTAGGTTTTAGAATGACCAGACTATCTCGGTATCGAGCCTCGTCATGCCCAGCACCCGAAGGGTGCGCAGGGCATCTCAAGACTGATGCAATATACGAATGCATTTGTAACAGACTTAAGATTCCCAGCGCTTTTCTCCGAAAAGCTGGGAATGACACTTTTGCGTTAGTTTGATTATTGTAATATACCCACAATTCTAGCGAAGAATCTCTGTACACTCTAGAAAACACAAATGTACACTTGGTGTTGTAAACTAACCATCCCGCTGTTAGTTTATTACCATGACACAATCCATTTACAACTATCCCAGCTACCGCGATTTTTTGAAGGAACGCTTTCAATTCCTAAAATCGATCAAGCCACACTTTTCAGCCCGCTATTTTGCAAAAAAAGCCAAAATCGGTTCTCCATCCTATTTCAATCTAGTGGCTGCCGGCAAACGGCGGCTTTCCCACGAGTATGCGGAACGCTTTGCTCAGGGTTTAGAGTTAAATCAAAAAGAACGCGATTTTTTATTGTTGCATGTGGCCATCGAAAATTGCCGCGATCAAGCGCGTAAGGTTAAATTGCTAGGGCAATTGGAGTCTTTGAAGAAACGCGAAAAGACCGAAGCTGCGCTTGATTCCAATCATATAAAAATTCTATCAGATCTTTTAACACTCAAGATTTACCTTCTAGGACAAAGCAAACAATTTAAAATGTCCAATGCTTGGCTCGTGACTCAATTAGGGGGCAAGCACTCCGAGAAGACTGTCGAAAAGAGAGTGAACCTCCTTATTCAATCGGGCCTCTGGAAGCTTGAAGGTCAAACGATTGCGGTGCTCGCACCATCTATAAAAACTGGCGATATTTTTCATGAAAAATACCTGCTCAAAACCCATTTAGATATTCTTGCCCATCAAAGAAAAAATCTTAAAACTCGCAACGGTGAAGAACGGGTGGTCGGGGCTCGAACATTCTTATTTGATAAAAGCGACCTACCAAAAGTTCGCAGCCGGATTGAGGCTTTTCGTAAGGATTTGGAAGCAGAATTTGAACAGATGAATTCGACACATGTGTACCAATTGGCAGTTTCTTTTCACGAGTTGATACCATAAAGGGATTAGAGATGTTAAAGCGGTTATTGGTAATTATCGGCGTATTATTCTGGCTACAAGTATATAGCACAGCCCAGGCTGGCGTGGATCATGGCAGCACTAAAGCCGCAACGTTTAACAACATGAAAAACAATTATAGACTCCTTCCGGAAGAATCCTGGAGAGTTTCCCTTGGATCTTCGGCCGACTTTGTACGCATTGATGTAGCGATTACTTACGAAAAAGAAGGTTACTTCATGGTGAGTAAGGGTCAGAGAGTTTTTGCCAGCGGCTTTGAGGTCTGTGGCTCTCATCAGGTCAAAGGTGGTAGTGTCATCACTTGGCTGGGACATGACTGCGGCAATGCCTACTTTAAAATGGAATTCGACAAGTTAAAGGAGCGCGTGCGTTATTTGGAATTTTCAAAGTAGTCTGTGGACAGGATGACTTTGTGGTTCGATATTTTTTTTAACTTTATGAATCAAGGAGGATGTTATGAAGAAGGCTTTGTTAGTAGGAATGATGTTTTTGTTACCATGGAGCGTCCAAGGAGCAAGCGATCCGGAATGTGAGGAATTCGTCGATAAGATCAATGACGGCATAAGCGTAACCGTTGAATTGAAAGCCACCAATCTTTACGATCCAAATGACTCACAAAACTTAATTTTACCGTTGAAGGCTTTTCCAAGCATATCTGGAGATCCTTGCGGTAGAGGTGTTTGGATTACTTTAAGACGTGACTTTAGCTTTACCTATAGATCGCATGAGTACGTAGGTGCCCTTCTGGGTGGCAAAGATTACGGCCCACATTTTAACTGGCACGATTTAACGTGGTCTGGCGCTTTTGCGGTTCATCATGGAGTGGCCGCAGCTATGCTAAAAGAACTAGGATTTGAGACTTTTGAACCAAACGGTTCCAGTTTCGTCGAGTTAAGTTTTGAGACGTTTCGGTTCAGTCCAGGTGAAATCAATCGAGATGTTGGAGTTTTTGGCATCGCCAGCAAGGGTGAAAAGCTTTACCAGATCGTTATTAGTCAGACTATTTTAATGCTTTAAGAAGAACTTTTTCTAAATTTTTATGGAGGAGTTTATGAATAGAATTTTATTTATAGGAATGATGTTTCTAGGTCTTTCGATGCAAGCCCTGGCGCAACAACCAGGTTGCGAAGAAGCGGTGCAGGGGATTAAAGCGGGGATGAATCTTACGCTTAATGTCAGCATCACCAATCTTATGAATCCTGAAGATACGCGCAACGAAACGATTCCGTTGAAAGTGTTTTTAGAGCCCTCGGGGATCCCTTGTCCGGCTATGGGTAGTAACCAATTCGTCTTAAAAAAAGAATTTAAAGTGACTTATCGATCTAAATCCTTTGCCGGAGTTCTCACCTCTAAATCTGAATACCTTTCAACGACGAGTGACGGGCCAGTACTAGTTTACAATCAGGTGCTTTTGGGAATATTCACCGTTCACCATGCGCCCATGGCTGTAATCCTTCAGGATCTTGGCTTTGAGACGTTTGAACCAAACGGTACTAGTTATGTACAGATTACGGGCGATACTAATTTACTAACAAGTCCCACGCGAAATATTGGTTTATTGGGTGTTGCGAGCCAAGGTGAGAAGCTTTATCAGATCGTCATCACTCAGACGAGTTTGACGTTTTAGTTGTCATCCTGTACCCGGCCCAATAGGCCGGGTGAGGGTAGGACTTCTTAAGCTCCAATTGACTGCTACGCAGGGCATCCGAGCGAGTTAGGCCAGCCGCTAAATTGCGATAGAACTTCTTCACTAGCATCGCACTGGTCACATCATCTAGACGCCACAGATTTGAAACAATATCTTTTGTTCCTAGGCTAAGAAAAGTTTGATCAAGACCAGCAATCTCGTTATCGTCGCCCGAAAATACGACTAAATCCGCCGCGGGTTGCTGCGATGTAAGAATATCTCGAGCTGAAACCTGCGAAGATGAACCCGCAATATGCAAAATATCAGCCCCTGCACTAACGATCTTTAAGCTATCTACGGCTTCTGTTTTATAAAAACGACCAATAGCCGCAACCTCGCGATCGATGAATGGCATTTCAGTCTTCTCGTCTCTTTCAGAATCAATTACGGTCAGAACTTTCGTATTTTTATTTTCAGGAAGATTGCGCGCCGTATTGGATTTTCCCAGCAAAGAAGCCGCCGGCAAGTAAGAGATACTATAACGATCGATTAAAAAACCGCTATCAAGAGATAAAGCCGCAAACGAAAAATAGTTCAAATCCCCATGGGGTACGATAATCACCTGTTTGGCATCACTAACAGACTTGATTACCGGACTAATCAAAATGCCCGTTAATTCCTCTCCCAAATACCGCGTGGTCGAAAAATCTTGTAAGAGACCACGAAACTCGTCGAGCTTTTCCCTCATCTTTACTCGTGATACGGCGTTCGTTGCACCCAAGAGTTGACCATCGCGCACGGCCCAAATATGAAGGTTATCGGCCGTCTGGAAATAAGTGACCAATGCTTCTTCCTTAGACATTTTTGCTTTTAAATCAGCGAGGGACAAAGGAACATTATCAAACATCTCGCGAAATCGCGGACTCTTCGGATCGGCCTTAGTCATCTGCACGGCAACCGTATCGACGAACGATCTTTGACGATAACGCTCGCTTACCAACCAGGCCTTTTCAACTTGTTTATCCTTCATTAAAGCATCTACATAGTCTTCATAAAGCTGAGCTGTGCCACTATAGAGATGAAATTCGGATTCAAGTGACTGAACCATCAAACCAGGATTTTGTTTTTCAATAGTATCGGCGGCGTTTGCCAAAGCATCCAAAGCACCCGCCTTATCGCCGCGTTTTGTCAATGCTATGCCTAAACCGTGATAAGCTCGCCATGCATAATCTTGGGCGTCGATTTTTTTTGCCGCGGCTATCGCCAAGGTAAATTGCGATACGGCTCGCTCATAGTCTTTATCTTTTATGGCGATATCGGCTGATGTCAATAACCCGCGAATCTCTGCTAGCGCCAAGTTAAACTCGCGGCTTTTCTTTAGCGTGGCGTCGACTAAAGCCTTGGCCTTGGCCAAATCGCCGCTCAAGGCATACGTTTCAGCCAAGTTTCTTTGATCCTCTACCATCGCCTCATCTAACTTAAGTTTTTGATTGATTTGTACGGACGTCTCCAAATAGGAGAGCGACTCATTGAAATTACCAAACCGACGCTGCCAAATCCCTATGTGTCGATAACCCGAAGTAAGTTTTTCCTTAAGCCCCAGATTTTTGGCTTCAAAAATCACCTCACTCATAATTCGCAACGAATCTTCCATTTTGCCACGCTTAGCTAAGAGTTCCGCATTCTGACCATCGACAGCCAATTTCATGTTCACACGCTTCGATTGATCCTTAACTTCTGACAGGGAGTCGCGAACATCATCCAATATGGCTTGCGATTGAGACGAAAGCGCCGCTTCATCGAAGGCTGCAGCTAATTGCAACGATACTTCTTGCCAGGTTTGCAAATCCTCGCTTCGATCGGTATTTTGCCGCACGAACTCTAGAATTTTTAAACACGGCCGTAAGTCGTGAAGATTGAGATAAGTCCTAGCTTCCTCCAACAAAGCCTGGTGATAATCAGAAGGTGAGGCTAGCCCTTTGAGATCCGCCGCTGCTGTTTTAAATAAAGTCAGCGCTTTCACATTTTCATTAAGATGATCGCGCCAAAGAATTCCCATGTTTATTTGCTGCAAAGCCGCTCGTACTTTAATGCCGGCTTTCAAGAAGAACTGACGCGCGTCTTCATAAGCTTGCCCTGCTTCTTTAAAGCTTCGTTGGTTTCTATGGTTATCCCCGCGAAGGCTAGCTATCTGACCGAGCGTGCGAAAATCGTTTTTCGATTTAGCGTTTTTTTCAGTAGCGGTTAGCAAAGAGTCCGCCGGCGCAAACATTCTTGCCTGAATCGCCACCTCCGCCGCGGCAAGCATCAGCTCATCCAAACTCTTGGAGTCTAAGTGTCGAGCACTAGCCCTTACCACCATTTCATTTCTAAAATGATAGGCACCCTCGTAATCACCTAGAGCCACATGCAACTGAGATAACACTTCCAGAATCGTATCGATGCGCGCGTCCATTCCCAATCTTTGCGCATAGTATAGACCTTCCTTGTAAAGAAGAATCGCAGCTGCCAACCTACCTTCATCTAGCGCTGTTTCCCCTTCAGCTAACGCCGTTTTGATGCGCTCTGAGGCAATTTGTCGCTCCTTGTCCACTGGCACGCCGCTATAACCGATAATGCGCGCCTTTAAGCCAGAGCTTAAAAGGGCACCAGCAAATGAATCCTGATCTAATTCTTTATAGAATTGGCCCCATGCCTCATCGCTATTTTCTTCATTCGTAGCAACTAAGATGCTAGGAATCTTCGCCGCATAACCCGTAAGTCCCAAGGCAATCCAGCCATAGTCATCATCGTCGCTATCGCGGCGCAGCACTCGATCAAAAGTGTTATTGGCTAAAACCAAGGCGGTGGTGTTAGGTAAGTCAAAGCTCGCCAATGTTTTAAGATTAAAATCATAGTCCTGATAAGTCTTTTCTTCCAGCTCCGGTCCACGAATAACCGAATAAATCGGCTCAAGATTGTTGATATCAACCGGTGCATCGCTATGAACGATATTGAATTCGTTTAACCCAAAAGGATCGGACTTGGCTTTTGAAACTTTGATGAGACGATAGTCGCGTGCGCTGTTAGCTTTTTTAATGACCTTGGGATCACGAGCTTTTTCAAAAGCCAAGTGACCAATGGCGCCCTTCGGTAACTTGCGGATCCTTACCAACTCAGGCAACCAATCCGGTGATGAGATAAAGCTCAGGGTGAAATGACTATTTAAACTACTGCCCTGATATTTTAGCGTTTCCCACGGTAATTTAAACAGATCACCACTTGGGGCTATATAAAGGCGCTTAATGGTCGCACCGTTAGTTCCCAGCAATTCTTCACAGACACTTGCAACACCTTGCGGCAAATCTTTGGCGGCAACCACCGATTTATCTAACCTTTGACGCTGCTGCAAAAACGCAATCACCTCACCATCCATGGTGTTGTGAACCGTCAGGACGGCTTCATCATCATCCAATACAGCGCCGATGTTTTGTTGGCGTTTAATCGTAATAAGCGGCCTTGTTTTGTCAATTAAGCTGCTGGGGTTTTTCTCGTGGCGATAGTTGAACAGGCGGTGAGCAAGATCCATATTCTTAACATAGAGATATTGACGCAACTCCTGATACGACTTTGCCGCCTGGGTTTCGTCGTCAATGGTGGCGCGAAAGCGATTCTCGAAAACTATACGCGCCAAAAGGCGATCATTTGGTGTCTTAAGATAAGAACCATTGGCAATAAAATTTTGTACGGCGTTGCTGGCCTGTAACCAAAGGCCACGACGCGCATAATACTTCCATTCAAGCTCAGGAAGCTGCAACGCATTTTTTCTAAAAATCGCTCTCTGCGTGATCAAAGATTTCTTAGGGTTGGCAATCCCTTCAAAATCAAAATTCATCAAAGCACCATTAGCGATTTTTCCCGAAGCCGGTACTTGCAACGACAATTTCTTCACTTCAGCTAATGTTTTTTGATTCTTCTCCACATCTTGCTTCAGAATACTCGCTTGCAGTTCCCCCTGAATCGCAAGAAGTGCGGCAAGAGGCTTAAGGATAGCCTTATTTTCGGGGTTTTTTTCGCTAGCCTTGCGAAAAGCGCCTATGGCATCACCTAGCTTCTCCTGAAACGTCGCAAGTTTTTTGTTGTTAAGAATCCCGAGATCCGCAAGTTTTAACTGCATGCGCGCGTAGTTTGTGAAGTTCAACCACTCGCCGCGGTCCATGATATCTTCTTCTGTTGAACGCGTAAGCTTAGCATAATCGCTCGCCGCCAAATAAAACTTACTGGCATCTTCAAAGTCCCCTTGATTGTTTTTAAGTTCGCCAATGTTATTAGCAACGACCGACAGTTCTTCTGCGTAAAATTTTTCGTTAAGACCAGATTTGATTTTTACTAAGCGTTGTTCTTCCATCAAAGCGTATTTTTGTTGAATCGTTTTTAGTTCGAGATCATAGCGTTCGATCTTGGCGTAAACACGTTCCTTATAGGTAAGAATCAATATGCGCCTTGTAAAAGGATCAAATCCTTTGGCAAGTGAACCCTGCCCACCCAAATCCACTTGAATGGCGGTGCTATCCTCGGGCTTTAATGTCCTTTCATCGAACGCATCTAGTTCAGTTAGTGCGTCGTTCAAATAGGATAAAGATTTATCGTATTTTTTGGACTCAAAGTAAACGTAGCCAAGGTTGATCAAAGTACCGATATTGTTGTAGGCATTGCGAATCCGACTCTGGATGCGCAGTAAGCGAAGATAGACTGGAATCGTTTCGGTAAACTTGCCACCGTCGCGCAAGGTCAAACCCAAGGCATCCAATGATCTCGCCACTTCCGTCTCGACACCTAGATCGTTCCAAGTTTCAAGCGCGCGTCGTTGCAGCGCCTCGGCAACCTTAAGGTCTTCTATTTGGAACGCCGATCGACCGGTCTTACGATACATCATAGCTTCGGCTTTTTTATCGCGCATGGGAAAGGACGACAGCATTTCAATGCGCCGCATGTAATAGTTAAGGCTCTTTGAAAAATTCCCAACATCATAGAAGGTCTCTCCCAAACTATGCACGAGGTTGGCGCGCTCAATCGTATTCTCATTGGTTAAAAAGTAGGCCGACAGATAAGCATCAATTGCTAACTCCTGCCAATTTGGTTCACTGGACCCAAAGTAGTCCTTCACCAGCTTCCAGCGTCTTGTGGCCGCTCCCGCAAGGGAATTGGAGGTGTAGTATTTTTTCTGCCAGGCGGCTTTTTCTTCATACAACCGACCGAGGGTTTGATGGATCACGGCAACATGGGCATCGCGGCTGCGAGCCTTCTCTAGTAGCAAAATACAGTCATCAATGGTCTGCAGCTTTTCGGGTATTTCCTTCGCCGTCTCAACCTTATAGTCTAAGGCGTAGGCGAGATAAAAATTGCGGATAGCGCTATTAGGATTATCACGCAACTCGCTCTTTAAAGTCTCGATTTCGGTATCTAACTCATTTAACTGCTGGCGGGCGTCGATCATCCCAATTTCAGCATTGATGTTTTCCGGGACACGCTTTAGAACTTTGCGATATTCTTTGCTGGCGAGAGCCGGTTCGCGCTCTCGCATCAAGGATTCTGCCTTACGCAACAAATACTCGGTTAGCAGAGCTTCCACAGCTTGGCGATTTTTTTTATCGGCGCTGCTGAAATCAGCAACCAGTTTCTCAAGTAACTGTTCCAGTTGATCCAAATTAGTCGCGCGCTTTTCCTCTAACTCAATAAGAGTGCGCGCCGCATCGATAACAATGTCCGGTGACGCTGGATAGAGTTCCAGCATCTCGCGCAGCTCATTGATGGCCAAGTTATTTTTATCCTTACTGATGTACTCATCCACAACGCGCCTATGGGCTAATGCTGGAAGAGGCGCTAGAGATGACGTGTCGCTTCGTAGTTTAATTAAAGCCGGTACTGGATTTGTGGCGTCAGATGCCACGGTGCTGACCGCATCTTTCGCGGCTTGAAGGACGATATCCTTGAATTGCGGAAAGTCGCGTATCACATTTTTATAAAGCTCAATGGCCGTTTTTTGGTTGCTAAGCACCGATGATATTTGCGCCCGGTATAGCGCCGCCTTTGCAACGGTCTCACTTAAATTGCGATTTTTTTGCGCGATAGCTTCAAGAAGCTCGTTGGCTTCGGCAAAGAGTTTCTGCGCTGCCAAGACCTTACTGCGAAGAAGCATCGCTTTTATCAAGACCTCTTGCGATGGCTCATCCGTCGCCTGAAATTTCTGTTCAAGCTCGCTCAACTGCGCATTCTTCTCGCCCATGAGCCGCATTTCAAGGTCATTAAGTTCGCCGTTGTAGTAAGGATAAAGAAGCGCCCCTACTTCAAGCTCAATAAGCGAGATCTCAACGCTGGCAAGCGTCGCATTATTTTTAGCAAAGTTTTTCTTAATTTTAGTAGCAACCCACTGAGCCTCAGCCATTCTATGGCTTTCCACCAACCGTTGCAATTCCCATAGCGCCACCATTTGCAAAGCATCTACATTCCCGATGGTTTGAAATTTATTTTGCGCCTTGCGCAGCAGATAGGTTTTCTCGTTGTCAGTTTCCAACCCGTCCAGTTGTTTTTTAACTGTGTCTAGCGTTTCACCAGCCTGCATCTGTCCGTCGCTCGGCAAGCTAAAAATCGCCAAACCATCGCCCGACTGACGGGTGAAGTACAATAGAGGTGCACGCAAACTCGGGGAGTAAGCACCGAAATCGGCGCTCGTAAGCGGCGCCAGAGAATAATTTTCTAAGTTGTCACTATTTTTATTCTGCAGCTCCACATCCAGGCGCCAAAGCGTTGGACGATCATCGCCGTCGAGTTTGCCATCGCTATTGGTATCATCCCCATATCTAATAAAAACAATATGCTTATCATCGGCGCTAAAACGCGGCTGGCCGTCCTGCACACTGCCGCCGTTAGTTAGCTGGATAGTTTTTTTAGTTTTAATTTCAAAAGCAAAAAGCGCACCGTTCTTCACATAAACGATCCATTCACCATCATTGGAAACATTGGGTTGCTCACCTTGAATACCTTCGATCTCGGTAGCCTTAAGATCATCAAGATCCGCAAGCATCAATTTTGGAAAGACGTCTCCAGCTCGTCGCGCCGTAAAAACCAATCGATCGCTATCGGGAAACCAAGCTGGATTTAAATCTTCGCTGGCTTCAAGCTTTATTCGTTCCACCGTGCCTTCATCGCTACCTAAGACCTTAGCCACAGAATCACCAAGATCCATGACATGGATATCACCGGCGGCATCGCTACGCCTTGAGACAAAGGCGGCACGCTTGCCATTAGGGCTAATCACCGCAGAAAAATCATCGGCGGTATGAGTCGTGAGCATGGTCGATGTCCCACCGTTGACTTTCTTTTCCCAGATGTTTTTATTGCCGCTTCGATCTGACGTGTAGAGCACAAAAGCGCCGTTCGGTGACAGATCGGGTAAAAAATTAGCTTCCAT
>JADMIO011430606.1_pt1 | contig 16242 bp, 15 predicted proteins | sample 8958161 | NCBI WGS metagenome assembly JADMIO01 (sample SAMN16585339, study PRJNA669376) | soil metagenome | isolation source: Crop rotation soil | place: USA: Cullars Rotation, Alabama | collected 2011
CGCCCGCCGAAATCATGGAGCGCATCGCCGGCGAGGATGAGGAGCGCGGGCCGTACGCGCCGTGCTCGTGCGGGGGTGGGAAGAAGTTCCGGTTCTGCCACGGCGATCGCAGGCCGAGCTCGACGTTCAGCCGGGCCCACATCCCCGACATCCCGACCGAGGGGAAGAAGCGAGAGGCGCGATGAACCGGAGCGCGCGAGGAGACGCGTCTGCAGCCGAGATCGCGGCCGAGGTGCAGCAGTTCTACGAGCGCTATCCCTATCCACCGCCGGTCGACAACCTGGACCGCTACCGGCAGCAATGGCGGAGCCCTGCGCGCAGCCGTGCCGACTTCTTCCTGTCCTGGCCTGGCGCGCGCTACCGGGACGATCACTCGATCTTGATCGCAGGTTGCGGCACGTCACAGGCGGCCAAGCATGCGTTGCGCTGGCCGGCCGCACGGATCACCGCGATCGACGTCAGCGAGACCAGCGTGCGCACCACCGAGGCGCTGAAGCAGAAGTACGACCTTCGAAACCTCGAGGTTCGTCAGCTTCCGCTCGAGCGAGTCCGCGAGCTGAACGCGCAGTTCGATCAAGTCGTGTGCACGGGCGTCCTCCATCACCTCCCGGACCCCGACACCGGGCTGCGGGCGCTGCGCGATGTGCTCGCTCCGACAGGTGCGCTGCTGCTCATGGTGTACGCGCCGTACGGCCGGACCGGCGTGTACATGCTGCAAGAGTTCTGCAAGCGGCTAGGTATTCCACGTAGCGACGCGGGCATTCGCGATCTCACCGTCGCGCTCGCAGCGCTGCCGCCAGGGCACCCACTTTCCACGATCCTTCACGAAGTACCGGACTTCCGCGATCCCGCCGCGCTCGCCGACGCTCTGCTTCACCCGCATGACCGCGCGTATTCGGTGAGCGAGCTGTTCGCGCTCCTTGCCAGGACCTCGCTCGCGTTCGGCCGCTGGGTTCGCCAGGCCCACTACAGCGCGCGCTGTGGAGCGATCGCGCGCATTCCACAGGCTGCGCGCCTCGCCGAGCTGGCTGACGAGGAACAATACGCTGCGGTCGAGCTGTTCCGCGGCACGATGGTGCGCCATAGCCTCGTCGCATATCGCGACGATCGTCCCCACGCTCCGCGACCGTTCATCGGCGAGTCGTGTCTGCCTCACGTGCCGATCCGCACGTCCGACACGATCTGCGTGACCGAGAGGCTGCCGCCCGGCGCCGCGGGCGTACTGATCAACCGAGGCCACAGCTATCACGACATCTACCTGCCGATCAGTGCGCGCGAGAAGCAGTGGTTCGATGCGATCGACGGCAAGCGAACGATCTCTCAGATCGGCACGGAGGACAGCGCGGCGGCGGCGGCGTTCTTCGAGCAACTGTGGTGGCACGACCAGATCGTGCTCGGCGAACGCTCCGATTCTGGCTGATCGGTACTGGTACGGACACAACACCAGTGCGCCTTCCGCTGTGCGACGAGCGAATCACGCGAAGGTGAGAGCGATCGTTTCGAGGCGGGCTCCACCGAATCCTGGAGCTGAGGAGATGACGTCATGATCAAGACTCGTTTCGTCACATCGCTCGGAGCGCTCGTCGCGGCCAGCAGCGCATCAGCTCAACCGCCCGAGGAGCCGTATAGCGAGCCGAGCACGCATGAAGGCAGGCGGACGGCCGTGACCGCACTCGTCGGCACGGACGTCGGTGTCGATTTCGCGGTTGGGCTCCAGGTCGAGCTCCCGATGCGCCTGCGCTTGACGGGCACGGTCGGCTGGACGCCGCACGCGTATTCCTGGGTCGTCGGCAAAGCCTACGAGGAGATCAACGATGGTGCCGATGCGACCAGTGAGGTGCTCGAGGACCTGCTCGCCGGTGCGTTCGTCGCTCGCTTCAACGTCGGATATCGACCTCTGCGGGATCGAGGGATGTTCGTAGCGGCGGGAGGTACCTTTCAGACCGCCGAGAAGAACTCGCTGCTCGCCAGCGCCATCGAGTCATCGACCGGTCGAGAGCTTCCCGGCAGCGGTGAGGGGATGCGGAGATTCTCGACAGAGGCCGATCTGTACCTGGTCGATGGCCGAGTTGGTTGGGAGTGGGGGCTCGGCACGGGCTTCCTGCTGCAGGCCGCCGCCGGCATCTCCGTCGTCGTCCACTCGACGACGGAGCTCGAGCCGCTCTACATGCCCGCAGATCCGGCCTTGACCGAGGCCTTCCTCGATGACGCCGAATCGACGCTCGAGGATGCGGGTAAGGGAATGATCGGGCCCGAGGCGACCCTGTTCCTCGGCTACACGTTCTGAGCGGAGCGCCACGGACGCCGCGAGTCGGGTTACGCTCGGGGCAATGACCAGGACGCTCATCAAGGACGGAACGGTTGTCACCGCGAGCGATACGTTCGCCGCCGATGTCTGGATCGAGAACGGCAAGATCGCTGCGCTCGTCGCGCCGGGCACGAAGCTCGGCGAAGCCGATGTGACGATCGACGCGAAGGGCCAGTACGTCATTCCCGGCGGCATCGACGCGCATACGCACCTCGACATGCCGTTCGGCGGAACGAACTCGGCGGACGACTTCGACAGCGGCACCGTCGCGGCCGCGCACGGTGGCACTACGACGATCGTCGACTTCGCGATCCAGTCGAAGGGTAGCTCGCTACGCGCGGGGCTCGACGCGTGGCACGCGAAGGCGGAGGGCAAGGCCGCGATCGACTACGCCTTCCACATGATCATGACGGAGGCGAACCAGGCGACGCTCGAGGAGATGGCGACGATCGTTCGCGAGGGCGTGACGTCGTTCAAGATGTTCATGGCATATCCGGGCGTGTTCCTCGTCGACGATCAGCAGATCTTCAAGGCGATGCTGCGCGCGGGCGAGCTCGGGGCGCTCATCACGATGCACGCCGAGATCGGGCTGCCGATCGACATCCTGATCCAGCGCGCGTTGGCGCAGGGCCACACCGCGCCCGTGTATCACGCGTTGACGCGGCCGGAGGTGGCCGAGGCCACTGGCACCGAGCGCGCGATCGCACTCGCCGAGATGGCGAAGGTCCCGGTGTACATGGTGCACCTGTCGGCACAGCGCGCCCTCGAGCGCGTGATGGAGGCGCGCGACCGCGGGCTGCCGGCCTACGCGGAGACCTGCCCGCAGTATCTGTTCCTCGACGAGGACCACCTGCGCGGAGTGCCGGGCGACGAGTTTCAGGGGGCTGGCTACGTGGCGACACCGGCGCTGCGCCTCAAGCACCACCACGAGCACTTGTGGCGCGGTCTGCGCAACTACGACCTCTCGGTCGTCGCGACGGACCACTGTCCGTTCTGCATGAAGGATCAGAAGGAGCTCGGGCGCAACGACTTCTCGAAGATCCCGAACGGCATGCCGGGCGTCGAGACGCGCCTGCACCTGCTGTGGGAAGGCGTCACGAAGGGCAAGATCTCGATGAATCGGTTCGTCGAGATCACGTCGACCGCGCCGGCGAAGATCTTCGGCATGTACGGGAAGAAGGGCACGATCGGTGTCGGCGCCGACGCCGACGTCGTGGTGTGGGATCCCAAGCGCGAGAAGGTACTCGGCAAGGACACGCTGCACATGCGCGTCGACTACTCGCCGTACGAAGGGCGCAAGGTCCCGGGCAGCCCGTCGCACGTGCTCTCGCGCGGCGAGCTGGTCGTGCAAAACGATCAGTGGGTCGGCAAGAAGAAGCAAGGGCGCGGTCAGTTCGTTCGCCGTGGCACGTTCGGCCTGTAAGGCTCTCCTCATGGGATCGCTGCACCCTCTCGCTGTGTTCATTGCGCTGACCGCCTCGGGCTGTCAGATTCTGTTCCAGCTCGAACCGGTCGCCGCCGAGGGCGCGGCGTACGCCCATCGCAAGCAGATCACGCTGACCACGTCTGCCACGCTGACCGACTTTCCTGCCGCGATCGCGATTTCCGACGACGCGGATCTGCGCGACGGTGTGATCGACGGTCAGGATTTTTTATTTACCGCCGCGGACGGTGAGACCGAACTGAGCCACGAGCTCGAGTGTTACGACAGAACGCGTGGGAGCATGCTGGCGTGGGTCCGCGTGCCCGCGATCGTGGGGAACACGGACATCTATCTCTATTACGCCGGACCTTCGCGGGCGTCCGATACGAAAACGTGGCGGTCCGAGTACGGCGCTGTCTGGCACTTCGCCGAACCCGACGACCAATTTTACGATGCGACCTCGAACGAGAACACGCTGATCGCGACAACACCCGCCGCCGAGCCAACACGCGGCACGAAACATTGTGCGTCGCTATCATTTGATGGGGCGACGCAGTGGCTCGAAGCCAAGGATGCCGACAGTCTGAACGCAGGGGACGGTTCGTTCACGTATTCGGTCTGGGTCGACGTCGACACGCCGAGTGGCGAGTTCGACATGCCCTTGTACAAGGGTGGCGGGGGCCCGACGAACCGGGGCTATGACTTCGAGCTCGGCACTGGGGCGTGGTGGGCTGGCGTATCAGATGGAACGAACGACGAGTACGCGATGTTCGACACGACTGCAGATCTTCTCGGGCGTTGGATCCAGCTCACGTCCGTGATCGACCGTGCCAGCAACGAGCTTCGCGTGTACGCGAATGGGGTCGAGCGCGGCAGTATGACGCTTCCGACGGGGTCGCTGGGCAGTCCTGGGCGCGTGTTCTCGGTGAGCCGCCCGCAGGGTCAGATGTGGTTCCGCGGTGGGCTCGACGAGATTCGCCTCTATCACGGCGTGCTCGACGACACCTGGATCCTGAACGAGTATCGCAATCTGGCTTACCCGGAGAGCTTTCTGACCATCGGTCTCGAAGAGGACCTCTAGCGTCCGCCCGACGGAGCGCGAGCGCGAGCGCACAGCGTGCGCCCAGGTCGCGAACCGAAGCTGGAGGTCAGCGGGAGCGCGGGCTGCGTACGTTGGCGCATGTCTTGTAGTTGAGCCTCTAGGCCCTCTGCGAGGACCCGATGCTCAACTACAACCACCTGCATTACTTTCACGTGGCCGCGTCGGAAGGCTCCGTCGCGGGGGCTGCTGATCGGCTCGGCGTCACGCAGCCCACTGTCAGCGAGCAGGTGAAGACGCTCGAGAGGACGCTCGGTGTGACGTTGTTCGAGCGCACGTCGTCGGGCCTCAAGCTCACCGATCCGGGACGCCTGGCATTCCAGCACACGTCGGTGATGTTTCGTGCGGGCGAACGGCTGGTCGAGTCACTCGTCAAGAGAGACGCGAACGTCCCGAGCTCGCTGCGGGTCGGACTGACCGGGTCGGTGGCACGTTCGGCCACGACGGCATTTCTGACGCCGCTCCTCGAGCTCGAGGAGTGCATTCCGACGATTCGCCAGGGTGACATCACCGAGCTCCTGCGCGAGCTGCAGGTCGGCTCGCTCGACCTCGTGCTCAGCGAGAGCGAGTTTCCCGAGGCGGAACAACGCGGCATCTCCGTCGTGTGCGTGGCCGATCCTACGCTCGTCGCGATCGCCGCACCTTCGTCGTCGATCGAGAACAACTGGCACGGCCTGCGCCTGATTCAGTATCCGGCGAGCAGCTCGTACCGATGGGACATCGAGAGGTTTCTCGAGGAGAACAGCCTCCATCCTCGCCTGGCGGCCGAGGTCGACGACTCGCTGTTTCTGGTCGAAGCGGCGGCTCGGGCGGGCTTCGTGTCGTTCGTGACGAGAGCAGTCGCGCACGACGCGATCGCTGCAGGCCGCGTCCGGGTCGTGGCGACACTCGCGCCGCCACATGGCGGTGTGTTCGCGTTCCATCAGGCACGCGATCGCGACAGCCTCGTACGCCGCGCCGTCGATCTGCTGATCGCGCATGCGGGAAGTGACCGGCCACGGGTCACCAGTGGACCGAGCGGCCCACCAGGCTGCTGAGGAGCTCGGCAGCTGCCTCGAACGCCGCGTGGACACCGGCCGAGAACTCTCGCGGCTCCGGGTCGAAGCAACAAACGGTACCCACGGTCCTGCCGTTGGCGACGAGCGGGAACCCGAGGTAGGAGGCGATCTCGTCGCGTTTCGGATGATCTTGCGTGCGCGCATCCGTCCGCGCGTTCTCGATCTCGATGGCAGAACCGGCTGCCCGGACGAGCGAGCAGTAGGACGATGCGATCGGCTCGCGCAGTGGAAACGTGTCGAACGTCGGGCGCTCGCGGTCGAACGTCCAGATGCTGAGCAAGAACCCGCTGTCGTCGAACCGCAGCACCGAGGCGTAGCGACACGGTGAACGAACGCCGATGTCCGTCACGATCGCGCGGAATTGCGCGAGGTCGCGAACGGTCATCGTGGACGCGGGAACCACGCTCGCGATCGCAGCGGCGACGTCGCCGAGTACGACCGGCTTCACGAGGTGCTTCAGGAATCCGGATGCGATCGAGCGCTCGCGGTCTTCAGGGGCCGCGAACGCGGTCACCGTGATCGCGGGAACTGCGGCATAGCCGGGCAGAGCACGGATCCGCGCGAGCAGTTCGTGACCGTCGAGGCCCGGCAACGCGACGTCGCAGACGAGAGCGTCGACACGCCACGCCGCAAGAAACGAGAGTGCCTGTTCTCCGTCCTGAACGTGGGAAGCGGTAGCTCCGAGGAGCTCCAGACCGGCTGCGAACAGCTCGGCGGTGTCGCGGTCGTCCTCGATGATGAGGATCATGATGCCGGTGAGCGGACGGGGGATCGACATGGGTAGTGTTGAACGTTCAGTCCGCCAGTGCTCGCGCGTGAGCAACCAGAAGCTCGATGACTGATCGCGCGAGCTCCGCGCTCGACCCATCCTGAAACAGAGCGTGGACGCCAGATTGCGAGGGTTCGAACTGCGCGAGCAGCGCGCGCGGCATCTCGCGTGCGTCGTGCCCCAGCGACTCGACCAACCGTTCGCCGGCACGGAACATGATCAAACGGTATGTCGGACGTGATCGCGATGCATCGCGGAGTGACATCGGGTTTACCGATGGCAACGCCAAGGATATTGGGAAAGCCAAAGGCCTGCGGCTCACCATCGGCTTTCCCGATGCCACCCGCCCGGTGAACGCGCCTTAGGCGGCACGTGCGGAGCGGCGACGAGCGGCGCTCACGGGATGCTCGCCGGAGCGATCGGTTCGTCGTAGATCTTGATGTCGTCGATCTGCATGTTGGTGCGCGTTCCGATCACGATGTTCTTCTGTGTCTCGGAGAAGAACACGGCGCTCGACGGCAGGCTCGCCGCGAGCTTGTCGTCGATATAGATCTCGAGCGGTCCCTGCCCGGTGCGGCCGTCATACCGATAGACGAGGTGGTGCCAGACGCCGATGCTGTAACCGAAGCTCTTGCAGCCCGCGTCCGAGCACGTCGTGAGCGCCTCGTTGCCGCCTGCACCATGATAGGTCTGAAAGCCGCCACCGCCGCGGTTGTCGAACAGGTAGCTGGTGAGCACCGTGTCGACGACCGCGTCCTCGCGAAACCACAGCGCGATCGTGAACGCGTCGCCGCCGGACATCAGCTGCTGCGTCGGCAGGAGAATCTGGCTCGGGTTCACGTGCGCGAACTGCGCCGCCTTGCCCTCGCGGCCAGCGACGTAGGTGAAGCCGGCGCCGGTCGCGTCGTACGCTGCGCCGAGCGAGCCGTCGTTCGCGAGCGAGTCGTCGAAGCGATAGTGCAGGATCGGCGGCGGCACGACGACGGGGCCCGAGCCCGATCCCGTGCCCGTGCCCGAGCCCGAGCCCGTGCCCGTGCCCGTGCCGGATCCGGTGCCCGTGCCGCCGGTCCTCTCGTATCCCGAGTCCTCGTGCTCGTGCGGGGAGAGCGCCTCGATACAACCGACCGAGCCAACAGCGAGTACCAGGGCAGCGAGGGTGAGCGTCGGCGTTGTCATCCCGCTCAGTGTCGTCGGCAACGCCGCGCCCGACGGCCTGGTTCACGCGCGGTTCACGCGGCGCTATGTAGGTGAGATGCGCACGACGTTCGTAAGCATCGAGCTTCGCGGGCTATCGCGACATGATCGTCACGCGACTCGTGCCGCTTGCTGACGGGAACGTCCAGTAGCGCGCGCGGTGCGTCAGGCAATCGGCCGTCTTCTCGCGGTCTGGAAACTTGGGCGAACGCGCCAGCGTGACCTTGCCGTCCGCAGCGATGTCGAGCTCCAGATCGATCTTCACGTCGGGGCGCTCCCGGCAGCTCGCGATCGCCTCGGCCTCTCTCGCGATGAAGGTCTCGACGGTGGCTTGGTCGAGGGCGCCGCTGACCCTCACGCGTAGCGCAGCGGGAGCATCGGGCATGGTGACCTCCAACGGTGACGCGTCGCGAGCTGCGGTGGGCTCGGGCGCGGTTGTCGCGTGGGCGCTCGTCGCGCGCGGCGGCTCTCCGCCGTCACAGGCGGCAAGCAGCACCAAGGACCACCAGCACGCGCGCATTCGTTCATTGTGCGCGCTACGCACGCGAGCTGCAAACCGCGCGGGACGCCCTACTTGAACATGTCGTCGACGTCCCCGAGCTCGTCATCGTCGGAGAAGTCGAACTGGTCGTCTTCTTCGAAGTACAAGTGCACGGGTTCGATCTGGTCGAGGTCGATGACCTCGATCGGAACGTCGTTGTCGTTGGCGGCGACACGCGAATCTTCGACGTCGCTGTTTGGTGGAGCCTTGTGGTCGTGCATCGCGAGCCCTCCTGGGCGAGCCCGCACGTCCGAGACAGGTTGACTCGGCGTGGGGCCATGTACGTAGAGTGCAGATCGCGCGCCAGTGACTTGCCTGCTACTCCGTCGCGTCCAGCGAATCCGCCAGTGCGCTGACCATGCGATCGATCTCTGCCTTCTCCGACACGAACGGCGGAGCGAGCTGGATCGTGTCGCCGCCATAGCGGACGTAGAAGCCCTTGGCCCAGCACTTCATCGCCACCTCGTAGGGACGCTTGGCCGGCTCGTTCTTGAAGGCTTCGAGCGTGAGACCAGCAGCGAGCCCGAAGTTGCGGATGTCGGTGATGTGCTTGCGCCCCTTGAGACCGTGCACCGCGTTCTCGAAGTGTGGCGCGAGCTCGCGGACGCGCGCGACCGCGTTCTCCTTCTCGAGGAGGTCGAGCGCGGCCACGCCGGCGGCACACGCGACCGGGTGTGCCGAGTAGGTGTAGCCGTGCGGCAGCTCGAGCATGTACTCGGGACCGCCCGCGGCGAGGATCGTGTCGTAGATCGTCTTGCTCGCGACGACGCCACCGAGCGGCATGCTGCCGTTCGTCACCTGCTTGGCAAAGTTCAGCATGTCGGGCACGACGCCGAATGCGTCGGCACCGGTCATCGCACCCATGCGGCCAAAGCCCGTGATCACCTCGTCGAAGATCAGCAGGATGTCGTGCTTCGTGCAGATGTCGCGGAGGCGCTGCAGGTAGCCGGCCGGAGGCGGCACGACACCCGCCGAGCCCGCCATCGGCTCGACGATCACGGCCGCGATGTTCGACGCGTCGTTGAGCTGGATGAGGCGCAGGAGCTCGTCGGCGAGCTCGGCCCCTTGCTTCGGCATCCCGCGCGAATACGCGGCCGACTTGTCGTGCAGCGCCATCTGCGTGTGCGGCAGGTGGTCGGCCTCGACCGTGTGGCCGAAGGCCTTTCGGTTGCCGACGATGCCGCCGACGGAGATGCCGCCGAAGTTCACACCGTGATAGCCCTTCTCGCGACCGATCAGGCGGGTCTTCGTGCCCATGCCCTTGGCGCGCCAGTACGCGCGAGCCATCTTGAGCGACGTGTCCGCGGCCTCGGAGCCGGAGCCGGTGAAGAACACGTAGTCGAGCCCTGCGGGCGTGAGGTCCTTGATCTTGTTCGCGAGCGCAAATGCGTGCGGATGACCGAACTGGAACGCGGGTGCGTAGTCGAGCGTCTGCGCGGTCTTCGCGATCGCCTCGGCGACCTCGCGGCGGCCGTGACCAAGGCCCGTGCACCAGAGGCCCGACAGACCGTCGAAGATCTTCCGGCCGTCGGCGTCGGTGTAGTAGGCGCCCTCGGCGGCGACGATCACGCGTGGCTGAGCTTTGAACTGACGGTTGCCGGTGAACGGCATCCAGTACGGGTCGAGCCACTGGGCATCGAGACGGGGCTTTTCCATGGGCCGAACCTATGCTGGCCCCGGCAGACCTGCAACTACAGCCTCGTGCCCATCGGGCTCAGAACCGGCCGACGAGCGCGAAGCCGTTGCTGGTCGGTGCGATCTTGGCCTTGGGCCTGAGCTTTTCGGCTGTCCGCGGGGCCACGGTCACCGTGTGGGACGTCGGCGTCAACACGCCGGCGAGCATCGTGATCACGCCGGCGCCCTGGAACACACCATCCGCGACGAGCAGTACCTTGTGCGTGGTGTTGCGATCGCAGCGTGGTTCATCGATCGGGCAGTCGCTCCAGTCGTTGAGCGCGAGCCACGGGCCGACGACCGGCACGTAGAGACGGTCAGCCGCCTCGCGGTCGCTCTGGCTCGCGACGATGGCCGAGGCACCGTAGCTGCCGGCGAAGACCAGCGCACCTGTCGCGAACACGGGTGCGTTCCACGCGTCGTATTCGGTGTACGTCTCCGGATCGCGCGTGATCACGGTGCGCGCGGGCCTGGGCTCCGGGTTCACGATGACGACCGGCGTCTGCGGTTGCGGAGCCGGTGCGGGCGGAGGCGTGACGACGGTCGTCGTCGCCGTCGGAGCCGCGGGCTGTACCGTCGGTGCGGCGTACGGATCGTTGGGGTCATCGGCGTGCGCCACGACGGGAATCAGTGCTGCCGCGACCACGAAACCAAGGGTTCGTCCGAAATTCATAAGGGTTCCTCGCTTGGGGGTTGCGCTAGGAACTTTTGCAAGAGGGCGGCCACGTAGACCGTGAGTGATCTTGCGCAGAACGGAGCGACGTTTCGTGCGCCTCGTCGCTGCACGCTCGCACGCTGCTGCGACAACGCGCCGGTGAATCGCTGACGTCAGGCAGCAGAGCTACTGCGAGAGCCGCGTGCCGCGCTCGGCATCGCGCGTCGTTCGTAGTCCTCGAGATCGATGCGCCGGGTGCGCCGCCAGTAGTCGACCGTCGCTGCGGGCCACAGGAACACTTCTCCGCCGGGCGTCTGGTACCAGCTCGAACAGCCGGAGATCCACACGGTGTTCTTCATCCTGTGCGTGAGCTCGCGCTTGAACGCGGCCTCGACCTCGGGACGGACGTCGAGCGCTCCGAGCTGTCGTCGACGCATCAGCTCCACGGCACTCGCGGCGTAGCGAGCTTGCGCCTCGATCATGAAGATCATCGAGTTGTGACCGAGCCCGGTATTCGGGCCCATGAGTAGGAACAGGTTCGGAAAGCCCGAGACCGTGATGCCGAGGTAGTTGCGCAGCGATTGCCGCCAGGCATCGTTGAGCTCCGTGCCGCCGCGGCCGACGATCCGGATCGACGACAGGTACTCGGTCACGCGAAACCCCGTGCCGAGGATCAGTGCATCGACCTCGCGCTCGGTGCCGTCCTGCGTCCGCACGCCCGTCGGCGTGACCTCCGAAATGCCGTCGGTGACGACCGACACATGCGGCTGCTGCAGCGTGGGATACCAGTCATTCGAGATCAGCACGCGCTTGCAGCCGAACCGATATGTCGGAGTCAGCTTCGCGCGAAGGGAGGGGTCCTCGACCTCGCGCGCGATGTGGCGCCGCACGATGTGCTCGATTGCCTGGTTGATCTTCGGCGCGTACGCGAACCCGAGGACACGACTCTCGAGGAGCCAGTACAGCGCCGTACGCCGTACCCAGTGGGCACCCGGGACATTCTCGAACGCCCAGCGTTCGAGGCTCGTGATCTCGCGATCGCGCTTTGGAACGATCCACGGTGGCGTCCGCTGATAGACGTGCAGCTCGCGGACGAGCGGGGCGATGCGCGGCACGAACTGGATCGCGCTGGCTCCCGTACCGACGACCGCGACGCGCTTGCCGCGTAGATCGTAGTCGTGGTTCCAGCGCGCCGAGTGAAACTGCGTACCGCGAAACGTCGCGAGTCCGGGGATCGCCGGGAGCTGCGGGATATGGAGGGCGCCGTTGCCGAGTAGCAGAGAGCGCGCTTCGAGCTGCTCACCGGCACGGGTCGTGACATGCCAGCTCGCGGTGGTTTCGTCCCAGCGCGCGTCGCTGACGAGCTCGCCAAAGCGCAGGTGGCTGCGGAGACCGTAGATGTCCGCGACGTGATCGAGGTAGGCGAGGATCTCCTCCTGGCCGCCGTATGCACGCGTCCAGTGCGGGTTCGGCTCGAACGAGTACGAGTACAGATGCGATGGGACATCGCATGCCGCACCCGGGTACGTGTTCTCGCGCCAGGTCCCGCCGACGCGATCGGCCTTCTCGAGGATGACGAAGTCGGTGATCCCCGCGCGCTTGAGCTCGATGCCCGCAGCGAGGCCCGAGAACCCTGCTCCCACGACGATCGCACTGAGCATGAGTCTAGGTAGCACGCTATTGACCGATAGTCAATAGGTGCCGGACCGCCAGAAAGCCCGTGACGCTTGCTCGCGTGCACGGGCTCGAGAATCGCGTGACTTACGCGGCCGTGTGGGACATCGACAGCTGGCGCAACGCGGCGTCGACCTCGTCGAGCTCCCACAGCCGGCGCTCGATCTCGCGGTCGAGGTCGGACTCGAGCTGCGGGCAGGCGACACGCTGGGCGACCAGGCGAACCAGCTCGTCCACGGCCTCGAGCTCGTCGGCCAGCCGCTCGATCCGGCGCACGCACTCGTCGCGATGGCGCAGGCGGCGCGCCATGATCTCGCGGCGTCGCATCGAGCGATTCGGATCGGGAAGCGGGAGTGCTCGCGGTAGGTCGCTCGAGCCTGCGAGCCGGAGCGAGTCGAGGCACTTCTGGTGGCTGACCGCGAGCGATATGAAGTGGTCGAGCAGCTGCTGCAGCTCGAAGCGGCGCGCTTCGCGGTCGTCCGTCCGTTCGATCTCGCTCACGAGATCGCGAAGGTCGCAGTACTGCTGCTGCCGTACGGGACCGGTGGGCTTGAGGAGCTTCATGCGGTCTGCTTCACGCTTCTGCTTCACCCGGTACTCGAACTGCTTGTCGAGCTGTACACGGATGTACTTGTGACGCGTGGCTGATGCGCCGAGCGTCACGAACGCCAGCACGGCCAGCATGGCGCCGAGCATGCCCGCGTACCCGACTCCGACACAGACCGCAAACGCCATCACCGATAGGCTCACCGGATTGAACAGCGCGCCACGTACGTAGGTCAGCGCGGTCTCGGTCTGCGGAGAGAGCGACACGATGGCGACTTCAGGATCACGAGGTACCGACGCAAGCCTTCTCGTCATCGAGGTCATGGCGTACGTCGCTACAACCCTCGTGCCACTGTCGACCACTCGGAGCGTCGTGGCGTTTTGGGACGTTTCCCGGTCGCCCACGCCACACCGTGGCGATGGCGCCGCTGCGAATCGGATTGCGGCGAGCGCCGGTTCTTGCCGATGCCTGACACGCTACGTGGTCACCCAAACAGAAGATGTTGTGAAGCGTCGCCTTCGTGAAGCACAGGGTGCTGTAGAGGAGCAGTCTGGTCCGGTTCGCGCGCGAAGCAGGCCATACTCGCAGCATGGCTCTTCCCGCGACGATGCGTCGTTTCGAGATCGCGATCGCTGACTCCGACCGAAGTGTGTACGAAACGCTCGAGCTGCGCGTCGCGCAGCATCCCTCGGAGAGTGAGAAGTACCTCGTGGCGCGCGTCGTGGCCCGTGCGCTGGAGCACGCCGAGGGGCTGGAGTTCTCGAAAGGCGGCGTCTCGGACGATACCGAGCCGGCGCTCGTCCAGCGCGACCTTCGTGGTGACCTGGTCGCGTGGATCGAGATCGGTGCGCCGAGTCCGGACCGTCTACACAAGGCGACCAAGGCATCGCCGCGCGTCGTCGTGTACGCCTGGAAGGCAGCCGATCAGCTCGCGGCCGCGATCGTCGAGCAGCGCGTCCACAAGGGCGCGAGCATCGAGCTCAACGCGCTCGAGCCCGAATGGCTAGAGCGCATCGCGACGACGCTCGACCGCACGAACAAGTGGGAGCTGGCCGTCGCGGGAGGTGCGCTGTATCTGACGATCGGGGGCGCGCTGTTCGAGGGCGCGGTGACGCGGATCCCGATCGCGCAGTGAGTTAGTTGCAGAGCGAGCCGGTCGGCGAGAAGCAGTTCTCGCGGACGCCCGAGACGCCGAACGTCGAGTCACCGACGCTGTTGCGCACGTTCGTGAGGATGTTCCGCCACGACGAGCGACCGTTGTACTGGATGCCGTAGATCATCTTCGCGATCGCAGGCGCGGCGAACTCGTTCGCGGTCGCCGTGACCTCGACGACGCTCGCGACGATGTCGAGCTTGTCCCAGCTGTCGCCCTTACCGTGGAGGATGGGCTTGATGTAGTACTCGTAGCCGAGGCAGCCGCCGTAGAGGAACACCTGGTAGAAGTCCGGGTACTGCGGGCGCGCCCAGAAGTCGCTGGCGCCGAGCATCGAGTGACCGTCGTAGGCGACGACCTCGTGCTCGAGGAGAGCCTTCTGGAAGTTGCCGAAGTGAGCGTAGTCGCCGAGGCCCGAGAACTCGCGCGGCGAATAGAGGTCGATCTGGATGAGCACGCCGTTGTTGAGCGTCTTCTCGTAGCGCTTGCCGACCGGCGCCGTCGCCGACTTGAAGCTGGCAGCTTCGAGGTTGGCGGCGAAGTCCTTGAAGCTCCGCATGCCGGTCTCGTACTCGGTGATCGCGCCGTCGTCGATCTGGCCGAAGATCACGACCATCGTGACCTTCTTGTCGGCCGTGAGCTGATCGTACTCGGGGTAGCGCAGCGAGTTCGTGGTCGGGAACTTCTTCGACACGGTGACCTTCAGGTCCTGCAGCCCGATCGTGCAGCTCGATTGCTCCGGCTCCCAGCGATACCAGTAGACCGACTGGTCGAGCGAGATGTGATCGTCATCGTCGGCGCACTTGCTGCCGGCGTCGGAGAACACCGTGAACGGATTCATCGGGACGCGCGCATCGAACGTGGACCCGACGTCGACGCCGCGCGCGTGCTCGTGGAGCAACACGGTGTTGAGGCCGCGCAGGCGCCAGTGCTTCAGCGCAGCGCCGGCGGGAACCTTGTCAGCCGTGTACCAGGTGCCGTTGACCTGCCACTCGGTGCGGTCGGCTGCCGTGCCGTCCTCGGCGAGCGACTCGATGAACATGACCTCCTGCTTGCGGAAGTACGTCAGCGCGAACTGGCCGATCTCGACCGGTCCGTCCTTGATCTTGTAGTCGGGTCCCGTGACGTCACCTTCGAGATCGACTTCGACCTCGATGCCATCCGGGTTCTGGTATGCGGAGTCTTCCTTGCCGTCGTCCGACTGGTCCTGGAGGAACGGGTTTTCAGCCGAGCCACCTTCGCTGGAGCATCCGGCGGCGAGGGCGGCGACGAGGAGGGCTTTGCGCATGTTGGGCCCACTACAGCAAGCTCCACGCCACCCGAATGCCGCCCGATATCGTGCACTTGGATGCGATTTCGACGGCCACTCGACTAGCCAGCTGGGGCCGGAGCCGTCAGATCACTCCGGTCAGCTCGGGTCGACCGGCATCAGCGGCACGTCGTAGCCACGCGGCGTGCGCGGTCGCAGGATCACCCGGTTGTCGGTGTCGGCCGAGATCAGCACGTGGTCGGCGGCGAACCGGACGTAGTTGATCTCGTCGGTGTGCTCCTTGAAGTCGACGTTGCGGTCGGTGCCGACCTCGTGGACGGCCAGCGTCTTGCCGAACGCGGTCGCGAGATAGCGGCCATCACGCGACAGCGCGGCGCACCGGAAGTCCCTTTGAAACGGGGAGAAGCTCACGTTGCGGCCCACGGAGCGGTCGGGGTTGAGCTCGCGAACCTCGACCTGTGTACCCTGCGCGAGGTCGTGAACGGCGAACGCCACGTGCGAGCCGGCGATCGCGACCCACTTGACGTCTCCCGACGCGTGCGGCTTGCAGTAGCCCGTTCGCTGGAGTCGTTCTCCATTCAGTTCGTGCACCGCGACCTCGCTCCACGACGCGGATGCGAGCAGAGCGCGTTCGGCATCGAATGCCGCCGCCTGGATCACCTTGCGCGGAAGTGGATCGAGCACGTGCATGCGGACCGTCGAGGGGGCCATTCGGCCGTCGAGCCCGAGCGCGATGGAGGACGCGCCGGTAGGTAACGCCTGCGGGGCCTCCGCGAGTACGAGCACGACCTTCTGCGCGCTGTTGATGAACATGAACGCGTCGTTCGCGCTCGACACCGCGGTGCCAAAGAACGGTGCGTCGGGTTGTGGCTCGACG
>JADMIO010930517.1_pt1 | contig 16238 bp, 11 predicted proteins | sample 8958161 | NCBI WGS metagenome assembly JADMIO01 (sample SAMN16585339, study PRJNA669376) | soil metagenome | isolation source: Crop rotation soil | place: USA: Cullars Rotation, Alabama | collected 2011
CTTATTGCCGCTCGCCGGGATTTTATAGAGCACCGGCTTGCCCGGCGAAACGCCGGTAAGCGACGGCCCGTTGATTTTGGGTTCAGGACCAGCCTTGGGTGTTAAAACTTCGCGCGATTCGCCCGGGATCGCGATAACCACTGGCTTCACGCCCGACACATCAAACTTCGCATCAGCCAGATCATAATGCGCCGCCGCACCCGCCCCACCGCCGCCGCGCCCTCCCCGTCCGCCGCGCGCATTGGGCGCTGCGCCCGCATTAACGATGATCACCATGAGCTTGACGCCCTTGGTATCGATTTCCACCGGCACGCCCGCGCTGCCGAGCGCGATGGAGTTATTTTCAAAAAGCACTTTAGCGTCGTCGCCGAGGATCCGCACGCTCATGTAGCGCACGCTCCCCGCCCCCCCGCGACCTTGACCACGCCCCTGTCCGCCACCTTGACCTCGTCCGGCGCGAGCTCCCGCTTGCTGCCCAACACCCACCCCCGCGCCATCCGCATCCGCCCCTCGTGCCGCGCCAGCCCCCGCCCCGGTCCGCGCATTCCCGCGCCCCTGCTGCGTCACGGAACTCTCGTCGTCAATGCCCAGCACTGCGCTGAATTTGTCCGTTCCGCCGTTGAGTTCCACATAAAAAACCGTGTAACCGTTGACGCATATGCCCTTTTCGTAAGGCTTTTTGTTAATCGACAGCGTTTTACCGTCCAGTGTTTTGTCTTTGCCGGGCGCCAGATTGTCGGTGATTTTGGCATGCGATAAATCCAGCGACGAAAGCCAGACGGATTCGGCATGCGCGGAGGCCGCGCCTAATGCCAGCGCCAGCGCGCAGATGATGGCGCGCACCAGTGCAGGCTTTCGTGCAGGCGTACGGTTGGGACGCTTCATGGGCGAAGTCCTCTCGATTGAAACGTTTCTGTAAATCCTGTGGCTGTGCGGGTGAACGATGATGCGTTCTTGTCCGCTTCTAATTAGAAGAGGGCGGCGTGAAAGTCCATGCAAAAGATATTGCTGGACGCGGCCCGATAATGCTAAACACTTCCTTTATTGTTCCGCGTATTCTCCGCCAACGAACCAAATTTGCCGTTATCCTTGCGTAACGGGGGAGGCTCCGATGAATTCCCAGAATTCTAATACGAATTCCAATACGCCGCGCCGTTTGCTCTGCGCCGCCGTGCTGCTGGCCACGCTGACGCTGGGCGTAGGCTTGATCCGCGCCGATCTGACGGCCAGCGCCGCCAACAGCGACACCGCGAAGACGCAGGCCGCAACCACCGTGGAGGTGGCGGCCGATCAGTCCGATGCCGCGCCGTATTATCAGGCCCGCGGCGCCGGATTCACGGCCCGCGGCGATGCTCAGGCTGACGGCCAGCGCGGCGGAGCGCGCGGCGGCGCCCGTGGCGGGGCGCGCGGAGGCCGCAACCCCAACGAGGGCATTTACAAAACAACCGTTTCGCCCAACTGGTTCGATAACAACACGAAATTCTGGTACCGCAATCTTCTCAAGGGAAACACGAAGGAATTCATCCTCGTCGATGCCGCCAGCGGCAAGAAAAGCCCGGCGTTCGATCACGCCAAAATGGCGGCGGCATGCACCGAAGCTCACGTAACCACCGTAACCGTCACGGCCGCGACGCTTCCCTTCGACGCCATTCAGTTCGCCTCTGACAACAAGTCCCTTACCTTTACCGTGGCTGGCAAGACGTGGAAGTGCGATCTGAACAGCTACGTCATTACCGAGCAAAAAGACGCCGCCGCGGTGGTAGAAGACTTGAACAAGGTCATCGCCAACTCGATGCTGGCCGACCCGCTGACCGACCCCCTCGAAGCCACCGCCGTCGCGATGGCCGAGGAATTCAAGGAACCCGATTACGACCTATTGTTTGCTGACGGCATGTATGCACCCGAAACGGCGCAGGCCAGTCCATCGCCCTTCGCCCAGGCCGCCCAGCGTGGCGGGCGCGGCGCAGGCCGCTCCGGACGTCAGGGTGGTGCCGGCGGCGCGACGCGCGGTGATGTCGCAGCCACCAGCGGCACGCAGGGTGGCCGCGGTCAGGGCGGGCGCGGGGGACGCGGATTCGGCGCACCCACGGCGGCGCGGCCGCTTATTTCGCCTGACGGGAAATATCAGGCGTTCGCCGAAAATAATAATGTATTCCTTGTAAACGTCGCCGACAATAAATCAACACAGGTCACGCAAGACGGCGCCGAAGGCAACGCCTACGGCAATTTCAGTTGGGCTCCGGATTCAAAGGCCCTCGTGGTCTGGCGCATTCAGCCCGCCGTGCCGAATCCCGTCTATATGGTCCGTTCCTCACCCAAAGACGCCAGCGGCCGCATTGTCGGCCCCGCGGAACTCATGCAGCGCAATTACGTGCAGGCCGGCAACAAGATGCAGGTTGCTGAACTGAGCATCATCGACGTCGCCAACGCCAAGCAGATCAAGCCCGACGTCGAGCCCAACGATTTCAAGAGCACCGCGCCGCGCTGGAACGATGACAAATTCCATTTTACTTACGAAAAAGAAGACCGCGGCCATCAGCGCTTCCGCGTCATCGAAGTCGACACGCACACCGGTAAAGTCCGCAACATCATCGACGAAGATGTGCGCAACAAGAACTCGTTCATCTGGACCGATCACACCGCAACAGGCTTCGGGGCGCAAAAGGTGACCTACCTCGATGCCACCAATGAAGTCATCTTCGACACCGAAACCGACGGCTGGCGGCACCTGCATTTGATCGACGCCAAAACCGGCAAGGAAAAGAACACGATCACCAAGGGCGACTGGGCCGTGCGCGGCGTGGAATATATCGACTACGACAACCGCATCCTCTGGTTCCGCGCCACCGGCGTCAACGCCAAGCAGGACCCCTATTTCATCCAGTATGGCCGGGTCAATTTCGACGGCAGCGGTCTCACCTGGCTGACCGATGGCGACGGCACGCACGACGTGGTCTACTCGCCCGACTTCAAGTATATTATTGACTCCTACAGCCGCGTCGACATGCCGCCGGTCACCGAACTGCGCCGCGTCTCGGACGGCAAGCTCATAACAAAGCTCGAGGAATCCGACTACAGCGAACTCAAAGCTTCGGGCCGCTGGAACCCGCCGGTCGTCTTCACCACGAAGGGCCGTGACGGCAAGACCGACATCTGGGGCCTGCTCCTGATGCCGCCCAATCCCGACTCCAGCAAAAAGTACCCCATCATCGAAGATATCTACGCCGGCCCGCATAGCTCCTTCGCTCCGAAAAACTGGGGCGGCGGTCAGAACTACGCCAACTGGACCGGCATGGGACTGGTGGCCGTGAAGCTGGATGGCATGGGCACGGCCAATCGCTCCAAAGCCTTCCACGACGTCTGCTGGCGCAACCTCGCCGACGCCGGTTTCCCCGACCGCATCATTTGGATCAAGGAAGCCGCCAAGAAGTATCCCTTCATGGATACGTCGCGCGTCGGCATCTACGGCACCTCGGCAGGCGGCCAAAGCACCCTTGCCGCGCTGCTCTTCCATCCCGAGTTCTACAAAGTCGGCGTCTCCAACAGCGGCTGCCACGATAACCGCATCGATAAATCATCGTGGAACGAGCAGTGGATGGGCAACCGCATGGACGTGTGGAGCGCCGATGCCGACAACTGGTTCACCAAAAACAGCAACGTCGATAACGCCAAGCTGCTGCAGGGCCGCCTGCAACTCGTCGTGGGCGAACTCGACACCAACGTGCCGCCCGAGTCCACGTTCCGCGTCGTCGATCAGCTGACGCAGGCCGGCAAGGACTTCGAGCTTGTCGTCGTGCCAGGAGCCGATCACGGCGCTGCCAGCCCCGTTACGCAGCGCCGCCGCGACGATTTCTTCCGCAAATACCTGCTGGGCATCGAAGCCCCCAATCGCAACGACCCGAACTACGTGGCGCCGGGTCGCGGCGGCCGAGGGACACAGCAGCGCATGAACCCCGACGGGACGTTTACGGAGTTGTAGGATTCGCTGCTTCTCAAGCTAGCACGGGCTGAAATCTAAAAATGGCGCTGCTCAATGCGGCGCCATTTTCTTTTTCAGCAACATTCGGCAGCCGAATTGCAATCTACGAAAAATTTCGTTGACTTGTACGAATTATTTCGTATAATTGATTTCCTGAAAGGAGAAAATTCAGCCCCAAGCGTTGCTTTCTCATTGCTTTCTACGAACTGATTCGTAGAATAAGCCCACCTCCACCGCTCCAAGAGTCATCGCCATGCCATCACCGTCCCCCCGCCCCACCGATTCCGAGCTCGCCATCCTGAGCGTCCTCTGGCAGCGCGGCCCCTCCACGGTTCGCGATGTCCACGAAGCCCTTGATGCAGATCCGGGCCGCTCCACTGGCTACACTACGACGCTCAAGCTGATGCAGATCATGACGGAAAAAGGCCTCGTCAAGCGCGACGAACGCCAGCGCAGCCACATCTACACCGCCGCACCGCGCGCCGAAACCGTGCAGCGCCGCCTCGTCAGCGACCTCCTCGCCCGCGCCTTCGGCGGCTCTGTGCGCAATCTCGTGCTGAACGCGCTGACGCATCCCAAGACGTCGCCCGAGGAACTCAGCGAAATCCGCAAGCTCATCGAAAAAATGGAACTGCAACAGGAGGCCGGCAAGTGATCAGTCAAGCCCTCGCCGCTTCACCGCTCTTTTATCGCCTCGGCTGGACGCTGCTGCACTCGCTGTGGCAGGGGACGGCCATTGCCTGTCTCGCCTGGATCGCCCTCGCCGCCATGCGCCGCCGCTCGCCACAGGCCCGCTATCTGTGCGCCTGCGCCGCGCTTTTGCTATTGGTCGTTGCGCCCATCGCCACATATACAACAATTCCCTCCCAGGTGGTCCGCAGCGGCGAATCATTCGACTTTTCCTGGGCCCCCAACGTCGATTGGCTGATCGGGGTGCTCAAAGACATGCTCACTTCCGGTGCACACACTCACAGCGCAGATCTTCCCGCAGAGCGAATCGTGCAATCCGCCAATCCGCCGAATGCTTCGCTCCCGCTCGCGGCAACGACGCCACTCGCAGCCCCATGGCGCGAGCGCTGGACGCATACGCTTCCCACCGCCCTCCCCTACATTGTCATTGCCTGGCTCCTCGGCGTAGTCATCTTCACCGCGCGCAACGTCGGCGGCTTCCTCCTCGCCCGCCGCCTCATCCGCCGCGAAGTGCGTCCCGTCGCAGCCCACTGGCAGGCGCGCTTCGAGAGCCTCTGCGCCACGCTGCAACTGCGCCGCGCCGTCACGCTTCTCGAATCCACGCTCATCGAAGTCCCATCGCTCGTTGGCTGGCTGAAGCCCGTGATTCTACTCCCCGCCTCGGCCATGACCGGTTTCACGCCTCAGCAATTTGAAGCCGTGCTGGCGCATGAACTGGCCCACATCTGCCGCCACGATTACCTCGTCAACCTTGCGCAAAGTTTTATCGAAACAATTTTTTTCTACCATCCCGCCGCGTGGTGGCTGTCGCATCGCATTCGCACCGAGCGCGAGTACTGCTGCGACGACATGGTGCTGCGCGCGCGCGTCGATGCAAAGGATTACGCCATGGCTCTCGTCACTCTCGAACAGGCCCGCGCCACGCTTCCCGGCATGGTGCTGGCCTTCCGCGGCGGCTCGCTGCTGCATCGCGTGCAGCGCATTCTCGGCGTGCGCAATTCCGAGCCCGTCTTTTCGGCGCGCGCCTGGGGCGGCGTGCTCAGCGTCGTCGCATTGGGCGTCGCGGCACTATTGGCGCTCAACTCCACGATCACCCGCGCCGCGCAGGAGCAGGATCAGGATCAGAATAAGGACAAGGACGCTCCCTCGCTCAGCGAAGCGCGCATCGAGGCCATTGTGCCCACTGGCGCCTACGCCGCTTTCGCCATCCCCGACGCCGGCCGCTTCTGGCAAAAAGTACATTCGCTGCCGCTCGGCAAAGCCATCGAAGACTACCTGACCAGCGCCACCGTGCTGGCGCGACCCGCCATGGCCCAGATCGTCGATCAGCAGGCCAAACTGAGCGAGAACCTCGGCTTTCCCGCCACGCCCGAGGAATTCTTTGACACCGTCTTTACCAACCTCCTCTTTTACGTCGTCCCCGGCGACCGCGGCGAAGGCCCGCGCTTCGTCCTGACCGCCGGCGTCAAGGACGAGGAAAAAGCCGCCAAGGTTCTGGACGTCATCAACAAAAATCTTGCCGACGTCATGGCCGCCAGCCGCAAGGCCGTCCAAATGGGCACCGCGCTCGACTCATTCAAGTACGACGTAAAGGAAATCAGCGGCTTTCAGATCACGCACTACAAAGGCATTCCGCCCAGCAACAGCGAGGGCTACCTTGCGCTCGTGGGCGACCGCTTCATCTATTCCAATAGCATGGCCGGCTTCACGCAGGGCGTAACCGGCGCCACGACCCCCGAGTCGTCGCTGGGCGGCGACTCCGGTTTCACGAAACTGGTCTCGGCTCTCGATTGGAAGGACGCCGAAATCGAAGGCTGGTTCGATGGCGACGCCGTCAGCAAGGCCATAGGAGGCGCGCAGCGGCAAGGGCGTCGCGGCGGACCTAATGGTCGCGTGGGTCGCGGCGCTACTTCAACTTCCGACCTGCAGGCTGGCGGAGCGCCGCCGCAGCCCGACATGCCGCGCGTGGCCTTCACCGCCCACGCCCTCTCTCGCGGTCTCCTTGCCAAGCTGGCCACCACGGCCGACCCCGAAACCCTGTCGCCCAACGCCAAGCTCTCTTCGCTCACCAGCCTGCGCCAGTTCAGCGACCGCCCTTTGCTCGTCATGTCCAGCGGCACGTTCGATCCTGAAGTAATGCTTAGTCAGTTCAAGGCGATGTCGCGAGGCGGCGGCGGCAACCCCATGACGGCAATCCTCGGCATGTTCGAGAATTCCATCGGCCTTTCCCTCGAAAAAGATCTCGTTCCGACCGTCGGCAACGAGCTTTCAATTGGCGTCAACAGTGTAGTCTTCCCCGAAAACTCAATTATCCCATTCCCCACCATCGACCTCACCGCCAGCATCCGCATCAAGGATCAGGAGCTGATGCCCTCCATCATGCTCAAAGTCGAAGATTACCTCATCAAACGGGCCAGCTTCCTGCCAAACCTCAACTTCGACGACAAAGGCAAGGTCATCCCGCGCGCCTTCGAAAACATGCAAATGGGCTCACACCAGACGCGCACGCTGAACACGGGCTTCCCTTTCCTCTCCCCCAGCTATACCCTCGTCGGCAGCCAGCTTGTCATCGGCTTCAACCAGGTCAGCCTGCAAAACGCCCTCAATCGCATTGAGTCGCGTCTGCCGACGATCTCCTCCTCCACGATCTACAGCGAAATGGTCCGCCACACCGGCGGCGCCGCCAAGCTCTACAGCTACACGGTCCTCAACGTCAGCAAGCTTATGGAAATGTTCACGGGAAACCTCGGAGTCTTCAGCCGTTTCATGCCCGCGCTTAACCAGCAGAGTACGCAGGATATTTTGGAACTAATCCTCCCCCACGTCGGTCAAGTCGCCGCAGTTGCCTCACGGCAGGACGACATTCCGGTGACCTATTTGCGGGTCGATATGGAATGATCAGACACTAATTTTGGGCTTGCCACGGCTCAAAATTGGGTATAAATAATTAAAAATCAAGGTTCTGGGGCGGAAGCAGCCTCCCGGCGCGGGTTGTTTTGCGCCTCTTCATTATATTTTATCTTTTCGTTTGACACTCGTACGCCTGCCGTTAGAGAATGACAGTTTGAGCGAAGGCCAGTAGCTCAATTGGTAGAGCACCGGTCTCCAAAACCGGGGGTCGGGGGTTCGAGCCCCTCCTGGCCTGCCACACTTTTACCGCCTGTGGCGACCCCGATTGGACGATCCAATGGGGTCAATTTGCCTGAGAATGGGATGACAGCGCGCAATGTGGATCTTTCTGGGTATTGTGCTTGCCATCATCGTGGCCTACTTTGCGGCCAAGCCGCAAAAGTTTCGCGCGATGATCGAATCGATCAAGCTGTTCTACAGTGAAGTGTCGTTCGAGATGACCAAAGTCATCTGGCCGACGCAAAATGAAGTGATCAATTCCACGATCATCGTGCTCGTGGTTGCCACGGTGCTGACGATCGGCATCATGGTGGTCGATTTCATTCTCGGCAACGTGATTACGACGATTTTCGCGAAGAGCTAGAGGAGCCCGGGGCGGCTTCTGCAATGCATTTTCCTGAGTATTTAATGCAAAACAAGATGAACGGAAAAACGCAGTGGTAATGATTAAGGTAGGTGAGGGCGCCGTGGTAACCGAACGCCAATGGTATGCTGTACACACGTATTCCGGTTTCGAGAACAAGGTCAAGTTCTCGATCGAGCGCATCGTCGAGCTGGAGAAGCTCGGCGCGCACGTGCATCGCATTGTCATTCCCCTGGAGCCGGTCATCGAGCTCAAGAATGGCAAGAAGCACACGGTCATGCGCAACCTCATGCCGGGCTATATCCTTATTGAAATCGACCCCCTCGACGAGATTTTCAATCTCATCAAGGACATTAAGGGCGTCTCGGGTTTCGTGGGCGCAGGTGCCAAGCCGGCGCCGCTGCCGCAGAGCGAAGTCGATAACATCCTGACCCACATGGAAAGCAAGGCCGACAAGCCCAAGCCCGAGATCACCTATCAAAAGGGCGATCAGGTCAAGGTCACCGAAGGCCCCTTCGCCAATTTCGTGGGCACGGTCGATCACGTCGATCGCGAAAAGAACAAGCTGGCCGTGATGGTCTCCATCTTCGGCCGCCCGACCCCGGTGGAACTGGATATCCTCCAGGTGGAACCGGCTTAAGGTTAACCGTTTTGCAAGTTTGACGAGTGTCCGTGGGGAGCCTGTCGAGTTTACGCTCGGGGCGCAGACCCAAACATCAGAAAGTGGTTAGTGAAACATGGCAAAGAAAGAAGTCGCCCAGGTAAAGATTCAGGTGCCCGCGGGCAAGGCCAACCCGGCCCCGCCCATCGGCCCCGCGCTCGGTCAGCACGGCGTGAACATCATGGAGTTCTGCAAGACGTTCAACGCTCGCACCGCGAGCCAGGACGGCCTCATTATTCCAGTCGTGATCACGGTGTTCAGCGACCGCAGCTTCACCTTCATCACCAAGTCGCCCCCGGCCGCCGTGCTCATCAAGCGCGCCGCAGGCCTCGCCAAGGGCTCCGGCACCCCCAACAAGACCAAGGTCGGTACGATCAGCCGCGCGCAGCTCAAAGAGATCGCGCAGATCAAAATGAACGACCTGAACGCCGCCAACATCGAAACCGCCACCTCCATGATGGCCGGCTCGGCGCGTTCCATGGGCGTCACGGTTACCGATTAATCAAGCGGGATGCGGATAAGCGGGCGCGCCGGAATTTTCCCGGCGAAAGGGAACAGTCATGAAGCGCAATTGGCTCCGTTTCTTTTTCATCGCAATGCTCATCTGCGCCGGCGGAAATCTGGTCCTGCTGGCAGTCAATCCCTCCGGTCCGGTTGTGATGTCGCTGATCAGCAGCGTTTTGCTGGCGATCGGTTTTGGCGGACGGCTTCTGTTGCAGGGACGCACTGGCGCAAGAGAAAAAAAGGTTTGTTAGAGGTTTGATCGAAGGCACTCGCTCATAGCGATGCGCAATCCAGTTAAACGGTGGGAGGCCGGACCCTAAAACGCCGGCCGCTTGAACCACAGGAGAACCACGATGGCAAAGCACGGAAAGAAATATCGCTCGGCGGTCGAGAAATTCGACACCGCCAAGGCCTACCCGCTCAGCGAGGCTGTGGCGCTGCTCAAGCAGACCACGTTCGCCAAGTTCGACGAATCCGTCGACATGGACATCCGCCTGGGTGTCGATCCCCGCAACGCCGACCAGCAGGTGCGCGGCACGGTCAACCTGCCCCACGGCACGGGCAAGACCGTTCGCGTTCTCGTCTTCGCCAAGGGCGATGCCGCCGAGCAGGCCAAGGCCGCCGGTGCGGATTACGTCGGCGCCGAAGACCTGATCGACAAAATCGCCGGTGGCTGGCTCGATTTCGACGCCGCCGTGGCGACCCCCAACCTGATGCGTGACGTCAGCAAAGTCGGCAAAACGCTCGGCCCGCGCGGCCTGATGCCCAACCCCAAGACGGGCACCGTGACGATGGACGTGGCTAACGTGATCAAGGAACTCAAGGCCGGCAAGGTCGAGTATCGCCTCGACAAGGGCGCGATTGTCCACTGCAGCGTCGGCAAGAAGAGTTTCAGCGAGCAGGCAATCACCGAAAACATCCAGGCCCTGATCGACGCGCTGAACAAAGCCAAGCCGGCCTCGGCCAAGGGCATTTATCTGAAGTCGGTTTCCGTGAGCACCACCATGGGCCCCGGAATCACGATTCAATCTTAAGTTTCTGAGTGCGCCCGCGGGATGATACCGCACCCGCGGCGCCACTGCTGACCGAAGCCGAAGACCGCAGGTCCCGTTCCCGGCATTGCCGAACGGAGTAATGGGGTTCTCCCCTCGCAAGAGGTTAGAGGCCGCGCCTGCCAAGGCCAGGTACTAGCTAAAAGCGGACGCCCACCCCGAAAGCCGCAAGGCCCAAAGGGTCCGTTCTCTTGTCCGTGGGTTTCCTCGGCCTCGTCCTTGGAAAGTCCGATTCCTCTGCGCTCCCGCGCAGCCGAATCGATCCCCCCGCGACCCCGCTAGCCTGCCGCAAGCCCTTCTCGGCACCTACGGCAGCGCTAGCCCAGCGGGGAGAGGAGGTGAAACCAACATGGTCCGAAGCGACAAAATCGATCTCGTAACCAAGGTTACCGAACAACTGAAGCGTGCTCCCTCGATCGTTCTCGCGAACTATCAGGGCTTGACCGTCGCGGAAATCACGGCACTGCGCAGCAAACTGCGTGCGGAGTCCGTGGAATTGCGCGTCATCAAGAACCGTCTGATCCGCCGCGCCCTTAGCGACGCCGGTAACGATCAGCTCGATGACTACCTGCACGGCAACACGATCGTGGCCTTTGCCACGAAGGATGCCGTCTCTCCGGCCAAGATCCTGAGCGAGTACGCCAAGACAAACGAAAAGCTCAAGATCAAGGGCGGTTTGCTGGAAGGCAAGCGTCTGGACGAACGGGGCGTCAAAAGCCTCGCCAGCATGCCGGGTCGCCGCGAATTGCTTACGATGATGGCTCGCGACTTCAAGCAGCCCGCAACGAAGTTCGCCACGGTGATGCAGGCTGGTTTGCTGAAGGTGGCCTACGCCATGCAGGCCCTCAGCAAGAAACTGGACACAGGTGCGGACGCCGCATAGTAGGCCGACGTCGCCGACGGCGGCATGGTTTAGCCATTTTGGTATAGCCGCCTACAATGAGGTCCTCACCCAACATTTGAACAAAGCGCAAACAGCGCATAGGGAGCAACAAGACAATGGCAGAGACATTAACCCCCGAGCAGGTATTGGATGCGGTCTCGAACTGGTCGCTGATCCAGGTCAACGATTTCGTCAAGGCCTTCGAGGCCAAGTTCGACGTCTCGGCGGCGGCCCCCGTGGCCGTGGCTGGCGGCGGCGGCGGCGGAGCTGCCCCGGCGGCAGCCGTCGAAGAGAAGACCGAGTTCACGGTCATCATCAAGGAAGTCCCGGCTGACAAGAAGATCAAGGTCATCAAGGAAGTCCGCGCCATCAAGCCCGACCTCGGCCTGAAGGAAGCCAAGGACCTCGTCGACGCCGCTCCGAAAGAAGTGGCCGTCGATGTCAGCAAGGACGACGCCGCGAAGTACAAGAAGCAGCTTGAAGAAGCCGGCGCGGTTGTTGAAGTCAAGTAGGCAAGGCTCAATCGGCCGGATAATACCGGTCAATTAAGCATTTCGTGCCCGTGCCCGGCAAACCCGCCGGGCACGGGCACGACAACTCAAACGAACCTGTGTTAGACTCATTGCAAGTATCTTTGGACGGAGGTCCCTAAAATCCATGGCGGTTGCATCCTCCAATCAAGCCCCCGAACGCGCAAAATTCGCGCGTATTCCTGAAATCATGGAAATGCCCTACCTGCTCGAAACGCAGAAGCTTTCCTACCAGGAGTTCCTGCAACTCAACGTCCCCGCCGACATGCGCGAGGAAAAGGGCTTGCAGGAAATCTTCACCTCGGTGTTCCCGATCCAGGCGCCCAATCATCCTTCGGTGCTCGAATTCATCGAGTACAGCTTCGGTACGCCCAAATACAGCGTGCGCGAGTGCATCGAGCGCGGCATGACCTACGCCGTCCCGCTGAAGGTCAAGCTGCAGCTTATCATCAAGGTTGTTGACGAAATCACCAACCAGCCCGAGATCAAGGACATCAAGGAACAGGAAACCTACATGGGCGAGATCCCGCTCATGACGGAACAGGGGACCTTCATCATCAACGGCGCGGAGCGCGTCATCGTCAGCCAGCTTCACCGCTCGCCCGGCGTTTCGTTCTCCACCGGCGTCCATAGCAACGGCAAGGACATTTTCTCCTCGCGCATCATCCCCTATCGCGGCGCGTGGGTGGAGTTCGAAATCGACATCAACAGCCTCATGTGGGTCATGATCGACCGCAAGCGCAAGATCCCGGCCTCAACGTTCCTGCGCGCCTTCGGCCAGCACGACGACATGGCTTTTGTCTCCGAATTCTTCAAGACCGAGTCCGTCACCCTCGACGATTTCAGCAAGGGCTCGACGAAGGTTTCGGAACTCGAAAATTACGTCGGCGAAGAAGTCATCGAAGAGATCATCGACCCCAAGAGCGGCAAGAAAATGGCCGAGCGCGGGGCCAAGGTCACCAAGAAGCTCACCGAGCAACTGAAGAACAGCGAAGTCAAGAAGGTCTTCCTGACCGTCGCCGACGCCTACAAGGAACTCCTTGGCCGCATCCTGGCCGAAGACGTCGTCGATCAGCGCACCGGTGAAATCATCGGCGAATGCTGGGAACGCGTCTCGACGAGCTTCCTGCGCCGCGCCGCCGAGTGCAAAATCAGCAAGATTAAGCTCCTCTCGCGCGAGCACGAAGAAAACGACACGATTTTCGTCACCATCGAGAAGGACAAGGTGCGCTCCTACGAAGAGGCGCTCATCGAATTCTTCAAGAAAATGCGTCCAGGCAATCCCGTCAGCGTGCTGGCCGGCAAGCGTCTCTTCGAGGAAATGTTCAATAGCGAAAAGCGCTATGACCTTGGCCTCGTGGGCCGCTACAAGATCAACCGCACGTTCAAGATGAACACCCCCGGCGACCTGCGTCTGCTGACCGCCGCCGACGTGACGAGCGTCATGCGCCACCTGCTGCGCCTGCAAAAGGGCCTCGTGGAAGCCGACGACATCGATCACCTTGGCAACCGCCGCGTCCGCAGCGTCGGCGAGCTCTTGCAAAATCAGATCCGCGTCGGCCTCGCCGAACTCGAGAAGACCGCCCGCGAACGCATGGCGATCATCGAGCTCGAAAACCTGATGCCGCACAACCTGATCAACGCCAAGCCGGTCGTCTCGGCAATCAAGGACTTCTTTGGCCGCAGCCAGCTCAGCCAGTTCATGGATCAGACGAACCCGCTCAGCGAACTGACCCACAAGCGCCGTCTTTCGGCCCTCGGACCCGGCGGTCTCTCACGCGACCGCGCCGGCTTCGAAGTCCGCGACGTGCACTATTCGCATTACGGCCGCATTTGCCCCATCGAAACGCCGGAAGGCCCGAACATCGGTCTTATTTCGTCGCTTTGCACCTTCGCCCGCATCAACCAGTTCGGCTTCATCGAGACGCCTTACATCAAGGTCCGCGGCGGCAAGGTCACCAAAGAGATCGAATACATGACGGCCGACGTCGAGGACGAATACCATATCGCGCAGGCCAATGCCCCGGTCGACACCAAGACGGGCAAGTTCTCCGGCGATCTCGTCCTCTGCCGCTACCGCGACGATTATCCCCGCATCCCGCCCGAGCGCGTGGATTACATGGATATCTCGCCCAAGCAGCTCGTCTCGGTTTCGGCTTCGCTCATCCCGTTCCTCGAGCATGACGACGCCAACCGCGCCCTCATGGGCTCCAACATGCAACGTCAGGGCGTGCCGCTGCTTTACACCGAGAGCCCGGTCGTAGGCACCGGCGTCGAGCTCAAGTCCGCCATGGACTCCGGCGTCTGCATCATCGCCCGCAACAGCGGCTCGATTGCCCGCGTCACGGCGCATGAGGTGGTCGTGCGCAACGAACTCGGCGGCATGGATCATTATCCGCTCCGCAAGTTCGAGCGCAGCAACCAGAACACCTGCATCAACCAGAAGCCGATCGTCGATCCCGGCCAGAAAGTCGAAGCCGGCGACGTGCTGGCCGACGGTCCGGCCACCGATCACGGCGAACTGGCCCTCGGCAAGAACCTGCTCGTAGCCTTCATGCCGTGGGGCGGCTACAACTTCGAGGACGCCATCCTGCTCAGCGAACGCCTCGTCAAGGACGACGTCTACACCTCGATTCACATCGAGGAATTCGAAATCGACGCCCGCGACACCAAGCTCGGCAAGGAAGACATCACTCGCGATATCCCCAACGTTAGCGAAGATGCCCTCGGCAAACTGGATGAAAACGGCCTCGTCTACATCGGCGCCGAAGTCCAGCCCGGCGACATCCTCGTCGGCAAGGTAACGCCCAAGGGCGAAACCGAACTGACCAGCGAAGAAAAACTGCTGCGCGCCATCTTCGGTGAAAAAGCCGGCGACGTGCGCGATGCCAGCCTGAAAGTTCCCCCCGGAACCTCTGGCACGGTGATCGACATCAAGGTCTTCAGCCGCAAAGAGCGCGGCGGACGCACCGATCGCCAGGACAAGGCCAAGATAACGCAGCTTAGCGAGGAACGCGATGTCGCCGTCTCGGAACTGTGGGCCGAGTTCGATCAGCAACTGAAAGAACTGCTCGGCAACATCGACCGTCCGATCACCAACTTTGAAACCGGCAAGAGCGAACTCAAGCCCGGCGGCAAGGTGACCCCTCAGGTCATCGAATACGTCCGCCACTGTCTGCGCACCGGCATGCTGCCGGTCGATGGGCCGAAGGGTCTCGAGATCAAGCGCCTCTTCCAGCGCACGGTCGCCAAGGAAAACGAAATCAACGACCAGATGACCAACAAAGTCGACCGCATCAAAACGGGCGACGAGTTGCCTCCGGGCGTCAACAAGCTGGTCAAGGTCTACCTCGCCACCAAGCGCAAGGTCTCGGTCGGCGATAAAATGGCAGGCCGCCACGGCAACAAGGGCGTTGTCGCCCGAATCGTGCCCGTGGAAGACATGCCCTACATCGAAGACGGCACCCCGGTGGACATCGTGCTTAACCCGCTCGGCGTCCCCAGCCGCATGAACGTCGGCCAGATCATGGAAACGCATCTTGGCTGGGCCGCGCGCCTCATGGGCACCAAGGTCGCCACGCAGGTCTTCGACGGCTGCCGTCAGGAGCAGATCGGCGAGTGGCTGGTCAAGGCCGGCTTGCCGCAAAACGGCCAGACGACACTGTTCGACGGCAACACCGGCGAACCCTTCGAGCGCAAAGTGACCGTCGGCATCATCTACATGCTGAAGCTCGCGCACCTTGTCGATGACAAGATGCACGCCCGCTCCATCGGACCTTACTCCCTCGTCACGCAGCAGCCGCTCGGCGGCAAGGCCCAGTTCGGTGGTCAGCGCTTCGGCGAAATGGAAGTCTGGGCTCTCGAAGCCTACGGCGCCGCACATACGCTGCAGGAACTGCTCACCGTCAAGAGCGACGACGTCCAGGGCCGCACGCGCATCTACGAGTCCATCGTCAAGGGCCACAACGCCGCCGCGCCAGGCGTGCCGGAGTCGTTCAACGTGCTGGTCAAGGAACTTCAGGGCCTCTGCCTGAACCTCGAACTGCTCAGCACCAAGGACCTTGAGGACGAACTCAAGGAAGACGAAGGTCTCGACGACTCGATCATCGAAGGCGGCCTCATCGCCTCGCGCCTCCTCGAAGAAGAGGACGACGACGAGGATGATGATAAGAAGAAGAAGGACGCCAAGAAGGTCCGCGCCGGAGATGCCGAAGACGACGGCGACGACGATTAAAGTCGCCCGATTTGCATGACGCAACAAGGTAGGTCGGGTCTTCGACCCGGCAAAACGGCAAAAAAACCCGACCTACCCAACTAACGGCTGGAATTTCAAAAACGCACGTTTCACGTCCCGCGGCGCCCCAAACGCCGTTAGCCGTGAGAAGGGTTCACTTTCCAGCACAGTGGGATCCGAAGCTTGGAATTCACGTGACTTGAAGTCGCGGC
>JADMIO011618475.1_pt1 | contig 16238 bp, 15 predicted proteins | sample 8958161 | NCBI WGS metagenome assembly JADMIO01 (sample SAMN16585339, study PRJNA669376) | soil metagenome | isolation source: Crop rotation soil | place: USA: Cullars Rotation, Alabama | collected 2011
GGGTTCGAAGGTGCCAAGCTTGGGTTCGAAGGTGCCAAGCTTGGGTTCGAAGGTTCCACCCTTGGTTTCGAGGGTTCCACGCTTGGTTTCGAGGGTTATCAGCATGGATTCGAGGAACACGTGCTCAGGCTCAGCGGGCACTTGCGAGCTTGGGAGACACTCATTCGCTCACGTTCCGTGATCTCGAACAGCAGCTCGGCAAAGATCCGCAGAAGGGGACATTCCCTCCCTGCCGGTCGAGCCGCCGCCGGCTGATCCGCGGCACCCGCGCGAGTCTCGCGAATACCCGCCAGCACCTCTGCGGCTCGGGCGACCAGCTCGGGAGATGCTGAGCCTGTCCGGGAGGCAGTTCCGCGCGATCACGAGGAGACGATCGAAGTCCGGGAGGGGCGGCAGCGGACCATCGAGGTCGTCGGCGCCGACGACAAGCCGATCGCAGGCGCGCGGCTCGTCTGCGCCGACGCCGGCCGCATCGTCGCCACCGCGACGACCGGCGCGGACGGACGCGGCATCCTGGGCACGCCGGCCGACCGGGCCAGCGTCGTCTACGTCTTCCCGGTTGCGGGCCGCTCGCCGTCCGCCGTATCGCAGGTGCCGAGAGCGTGCAGCGCATCCGCGTGCCGGCGGCCACGGCGTCGCTGGAGATCGCGGCGCTCACCGAGCGCGGCCTGCCGGTCGGCGACCGTCAGCCAGGTTCCTACTCGTGAAAGGAGATTCCATGACGTCGAGGTGCTGGCGAATTGCTCGCCCTCGTGCCGGCGACGCCGCTCGCCTCTGAGCTGACCATCGCCTCCGTGGAGGTGGTGACGCCGGTGAAGCACACCATCAAGACGACGGCCGTGCGCGTGGCGTGGAAGCGAATCCGTTGACCCGGCGCGGCTGACGGTCGCCGGTCAGGGCGCGCCGCTCGCGCGGTGCGCCCTGCGCTGCATCCACGTCATCAGCCAGTACAGCGCGCCGATGACCACCGCGAAGCCGATGAGGTAGTGCGACTTCTCCTTCAGCACGGTGATCATCGCCGAGGGGTCCTGCATCAGCGCCGGCTGATCGCCCAGGACCTTCATCCCGAACCAGGCCAGGGCGCTGCAGAAGACGCCCGCGCCGAGGATGGTCATCAGCGAGAACTTGCGGAAGTCCATGCGGAACACGCCGGCGGGGATGGAGATCACGTGGCGGATGCCGGGCAGCAGGCGGGCCACGAAGATCCCCCCCGCGCCGTAGGTGGCGAACCACTGGTCGGCCTTCTCGATCTTCGGCTTCGAGAGGAAGACGTACTTGCCGTAGCGCTCCAGCAGGGGGCGTCCGAGCTTGTACGACACCCAGTAGCTCACGGCGGAGCCGATCCAGGAGCCGGCCGTCGCCGCGGCGACCACTCCGATCACGTTCAGCTTCCCCTGCGCGGCCCAGAACGCGGCCGGAGGGATGACGATCTCGGCCGGGATGGGCACCGCGGTCGACTCGAAGGCCATCATGATCGCGATGCCGACGTAGCCCCAGTCGAGGACGAACTGCATCCACGTGGCGAGGAGATGGTGGAGGGTCTGTTCCATGCGGGCGGCGGAGTCTATCAGGGTGTCAGGTGTCAGGTGTCGGGGTGTCGGGGTGTCGGGTGGCTCCGCTGTGCCACGATCGTGCCTGAGCGGAGCTCCCGACAACCGACACCTGACACCCGACACCTGCTACGATCCCCCCGTGACCCGATACGACGTCGTCATCCTCGGCGGTGCCTTCAGCGGCGCCGCGGCGGCCATCCTTCTGCGCCGCGAGCTGCCCCAGCTCTCCGTCCTCGTCGTCGAGAAGGCCGAGGCCTTCGACGCCAAGGTGGGGGAGGCGACCACCGAGATGTCGGCCATGTTCCTCACCCGCCGGCTGGCCATGTGGCATCACCTGGAGGCCGAGCAGCTGCCGAAGGAAGGGCTGCGCTACTGGTTCTCCAACGACAAAGTCACGGGCCACGCGAATGCGACCGAGGGGGGTGGGTTCATCCGCAGCGCCGTGCCGGCCTTTCAGCTGCGGCGCGACGCGATCGATGAGTACCTGCTCGCCACGGCCGTCCGGGAAGGGGCCGAGCTGTGGCGGCCGGCGAAGGCGCGCGACCTCCGCGTCGGTGAGTTTGAGAGTGCCGTGACGGTGGAAGTCGGCGGCGAGACGCGCGAGGTCTCCTGCCGCTGGCTCCTCGACGCGACCGGCCGCGTAAACCTCCTCGGCCGCAAGCTCGGTCTCATCCAGCGCAACGACGAGCATCCCACCGCCGCCATCTGGTGCCGCTGGAACGGCGTGCGGCACATCGACGACATCGCCGCCCGCGATCCGGAAGGCCTCGGCGCGCGCAACGTCTCCTCCCGCCGCCTGGCCACGAACCACTACATGGGCTGCGGCTACTGGATCTGGGTCATCCCCCTCGGCAACGGCGAGACGTCGATCGGCGTGGTCTTCGACAAGCGCATCATCGAGCTGCACCAGAGCAAGAACCGGGGCGAGGACTTCATCGCCTTTCTCAAGGCGATCCCCGCGCTGGCGGAGCTGCTCGAGGGCGCGTCGCCGCGCATGGAGGACCTCCGCTTCTACGGTCACCTGCCCTACGTGTCGAAGCAGTACATGGGGAAGGGGTGGTCGCTTCTCGGCGACGCGGCGGCGTTCCTCGATCCGTACTACTCGCCGGGACTCGACCACGCATCGTTCACCGTCGAGGCGACGCTGAACATCATCCGCGACGACGCGATGGGGAAGGACGTCTCGGCCGCGATCGCCGAGCACAACGAGACCTTCGTCCGCTCCTACCACCGCTTCTTCCGCTCCGTGTACCGCGACAAGTACTACTACATGGGGGAGGCCGATCTCCTCTGCGCGTCGTTCCTCCTCGACACCGCGCAGTACTACATCTTCGTGGTCATCCCGGCCTATCGCATCCTGAAGAAGTTCTTCTGGATGCCGGTCCTCGGGCCGAAGCCGGCGTTCCTCAGCTATCACATGATGCAGTTCTACAACCGGCGCTTCCGATCCATCGCTCTCAACCGCCGCGCGGCCGGCGAGGCGGGCACGCGCAACGACGGGCGGCGCATCAAGGCCTACTACAACCTCGCCTTCGCGCCGATGCACATGGCGTTGCGGGGGCTGAAGCTGTGGATGCTGGCGGAGCTGGACAACGTGCGGCTGCTGTTCCGCCGCAAAGCGCCGCGCGTCAGCCGCGCCCCAGAGCGAAGAGAGCAGCCAGGACCAACAGCACCGCCAGTGCCGCCAACCATCGTTGGTCCGATGCCGGAACGCTCGGAGGAGCGGTCACCTGGAATGTCGTCGTGACGATGGGCGGCGCGGTGGGATTCGTCACGTCGACGACCTTGACCGTGTAGGTACCTGCGGCAAGGAGCCCGATCGTGATGTGCGAGGGCGGGAGGGTCACGCAGGCATTCGCCGGAACGAACGAGAGGGTGATCGTCCCCTGGTTGATGGCGGAGCTGGTGATCGATCCGCATCCCGCCAGGACCGAAAGGGTGATCGGCGTCCGCGGGTGCGGATCGGAAGGAATTACCGTGATCTGAGCCGCCGCCCAGGGAGCGGCGAGAAGCGCGAGGCCTGCCAGGATCCAACGCATGCCCCTGATACGGCGCGCGAATCGATAGCGTTACTCGAGGGCCGCCAGCGCCGCCCGCTTGACCTTTCCCCGCTCGTCGACCGGAATCTTCTCGATCAGCTTCACGATGCGCGGCACTTTGTGCAGGGAGAGGCGGACGCGGCAGAACTCGCGCACCTGGTCGCGGGTGACGTCGGGGCTGGCCACGATGGCCGCGGCCACCACTTCCCCGCGCGCGCCGGCCGGCTCGCCGTAGACCTTCGCTTGGCGGACGCCGTCCATCTGCAGGATGATCGCCTCCACCTCGCGCGGGTTCACCTTCTTGCCCGCGGTGTTGATCAGATCGCCCGCCCGGCCGGTGAGCACGACTTCCTGCTCGTCATTGAGCTCCACCAGATCGTCGGTGACGAACGCGCCCGTCATCCTGAGCCGCGTAGACGGCGAAGGATCTCCGCCCCCGAGATCCTTCCCCCTCGCTTCGCTCGGGGTCAGGATGACGGACTCGAACGGACGGAACGTCGCGGCGTCGTGCAGATGTCCGAGGGCCACCGCGCCGCTGCGCACCGTGAGGCGCTGCGTGGCCCGGTCGAGCTTCAGCGCCACGCCGTCCATCGCCGCGCCGACCGTTCCCCGCTCCACCGCCGCCCCCTGCCGGTCGTACGTGATGCCGCCGCACTCGCTGCATCCGTAGAACGTGTGGATGGGGATGCCGAAGCGTTCCCGGAAGCGGCGCGACGTCGCCGGCGGCAGCGGCGCGCCGGCCGAGAGACACGTGCGCACGCTGCGGAAGTCGCCCTTCGCGACGGTGGTCAGGTGCTCGAACACCATCGGGATCGCCGGCAGGACCGTGCACTGATGGCGATTGCAGAGGTCGATGATCGACTGTGGCAGGTAGTCGTTCGAAGCGACGATTTGCGTTCCTTGCAAGAGGAGCGGCGTCACGAGATTCGAGAAGCCGTACGAGTGGGACATCGGGATGGCGCCGAGGTTGCGGTCGTCGGGCCGGATGTCCATCGTCGAGCAGATGTTCGCGCAGTCGGCGGCGAGGTTCTCCTCGCTCGTCACGATGCCTTTCGGCAGGCCGGTCGAGCCGGAGGTGAGCTTGATGAGGCGCGCCTCGGGCGGGATGGCCGGCCGCCCGTGCACGGGCCGCGTGGAGATCGCGGCCTGCTGGGTCTCGCGGTCTTCGCAGTAGACGAGCCCCCGCACGCCGAAGTGCCCGAGGATCGAGGCGACTTCGGTCGGCGGCGCGTCGCGGTCGATCGGCACCGCGACGAGGCCGAGGCGGCAGACGGCCAGGAAGCTGGCCACGAAGTCGACCGAGTTCGGGAGCTGGATGGCGACGAGATCGCCCTCGCGCAATCCGGCGGCGGCAAGCTGGCGCGCAAGCTCATCCGTTCGACTGCGCAAGGCGGCACGTGTGGTCACGCGTCCCGTGCGGCCATCGATCAGGGCAGGCGATTCCGGGCTCGCCTCCACGAGGATGGAGAACCGATGAAACATCTGGACTGCTTGAGAATAACATGATGGCGGCCCCTCGGAATGCCACCGATTTCGGAAAACGTTTCCCGCCACGCCATGCATGACGTCATCGTCATCGGCGGCGGTCCGGCAGGCTCGACCGCAGCCACCCTCCTCTCCCGCCGCGGCCACTCCGTCCTCCTTTTGGAGCGGGAGCGCTTTCCCCGCTTCCAGGTCGGCGAGTCGCTCCTCCCGTACAACAACGACCTCTTCGACCGCCTCGGCGTGAAGGAGCAGCTCCTCTCCGGCGAGTTCTCGCCGAAGTACGGCGCCGAGTTCGTCACCGCGGACGGGCGGGTCGGCTACACCTTCCGCTTCGACCGCAATCTCCCCGACCCCCGCTACCACCGCTCCTTCCAGGTCCGCCGCTCGGAGTTCGACCATCTCCTCCTGCGGAACGCGGCGCGCAACGGCGTCGAGGTGCGGGAGGAGACCGCGGTCACGGCCGTCGATCTGGCCGACCCGAGCCGCGCCATTGTCCGCACCGCGGACGGCGCCGCGCACGAGGCGCGCTTCGTCATCGACGCCAGCGGCCACGGCGCGGTCCTCGGCAGCCGGATCGGCGACAAGGCGCCGGTCGAGTCGCTGAAGAAGATCGCCATCTTCGCCCACTACCGCGGTGTGCCGCGCGCCGAGGGGAAGGACGCGGGGAACACCGTCATCGTCGTCCTGCGCGATGCGTGGTTCTGGCTCATCCCGGTCACCGGCGAGCTGATGAGCGTCGGCCTCGTCGTCGACCGCGAACATCTCGGCCGCTGCAGGCTCCGTCCCGAGGAACTGCTGGCGCGGACCATCGCCGGGACGCCGTACGTGGCCGAGCGGATGAAGCACGCCGAGCGGACCACGCCCATCCATACCCGCAAGGACTTCTCCTACCAGATGCGCAACATGGTGGGGCCGAACTTCGCCCTCATCGGCGACGCGGCCGGCTTCCTCGATCCGATCTTCTCCACCGGCGTCTTCATGGCCATGAAGTCGGCCGACATCGCAGCCGTGGGGGTGGCTCGCCGGCTGGCCGACGGCAACATGCGTCTCCTGCGCCGCTACGCGCGGGACATGAGCGGCGCGCTGCGGCGGTACTTCCGTTTCATCTCCCACTTCTATCGCCGCGAGTTCCTGGAGGTCTTCCTCCAGCCGAAGGCGGACTTCGGCCTGATCCAGGTCATCGTCGGCATCCTGGCCGGGAACGTCTTCACCCGGCGCGGCGATCGGATCAAACTCGCGCTATTCTTCGCCCTGGTCCGGATTCAGAGACGCCGTCCCGTGATCGCCCCGCGCATCGAATGGGACTCGCTTCCCGCGGCGCCGTCTGTGTAAAAATATCGTGATCCCACTATGAATGACCTGCGACGCAAGTTGAAAGAGCTGCTCATCGAGCGGCTCAAGTTCGAAGACATGACGCCGGAAGACATCGCGGACGACGAGCCGCTGTTCGCCGGCGGCCTCGGCCTCGACTCCATCGACGCCCTGGAGATCGTGGTGATGCTGGAGAGCGAATTCGGCATCAAGGTGAAGAATGAGTCGTCCGCGCGGGGCCACTTCCGCTCCGTCTCCTCGCTGGCCGACTTCGTGGGCGCCAAACTGGCCGAGCAGCCGCAAGCGTGACCTGGCTCGCATCGCTTCCTCACCAGATCCCCTTCCGCGCGGCGTCCGCCGTGACGCGGCGCGATGAGAAGACGATCGAGGGGAAGTTCCTCTGTTCGGCGAACGATGCCCTGCCGCTGGAGGTCATGCTGGTCGAGGCCATGGCCCAGTTCGCGGGCGGCCTCGCCTTTCACGAGACGAAGGGCCACGGCTTCCTGACCGGGATCGATCGCTGCGAGGTCGCGCGGCCCATCGCCGCCGGCGAGACGGTGGACATCACCGTCACGCTGGAGGCGGCGTTCGGCGGCGTCTTTCGCTTTACAGGACGCGGCGTGGTGGATGGAGTAGAAGTGGTGAGTGGCAGGTTCTACCTTTCCGAGCCGCCGACAGCATGAGAAAGCCCGATCCCAGCACTCGCATCGCCGTGACCGGGGCGGGGATCATCTGCTCGATCGGCCGCAACAAGGCGGAGGTCTGGCAGTCGATCCGCGAGTCGCGGGCGGGAATCGGGGAGCTGACCCGCTTCCCGGGCGAGACGTTTCCCACCACCATCGCCGCGGAGGTCGAGCCGGAGGTCGAGCCGATGCTGCCGGTCGCCGCGCGCGAGGCGAAGCGGCTCTCGCGCACCGACCGGCTGGCCGTCATCGCTGCCGCCGAAGCGTTGCGGCAGGCGAATGACGGGACGGCCACCGCGCCGCTGCCGCTCGAGCGGGCCATCGTCTCCACCGGCTCGTCGACCGGCGGCCTGCTGGAAGGAGAGGACTACTACTTCCGGCGCCTCGTGCGCGGCCGCCGCCGCGCGCCCGCCTCGCGCGTGCTGCAGCAGCCGACGTCCGGCCCCTCGGACGCCGTGGCGCAAGTCTTCCGCCTCGGCGGCGGCGTGATCTCCAACGCCACCGCCTGCGCCTCGGCCGGCGCGGCGATCGGCATGGCCGCCGACTACCTCCGCTCGCGCCACGCCGACGTCGCCGTGGCCGGCGGAAGCGACGCGCTCTGCCGCCTGACCTACAGCGGCTTCAACGTCCTGCAGGCGGTCGATCCCGAGCCGTGCTCGCCGTTCGGCGCCGAGCGGAAAGGCATCACCCTCGGCGAAGGGGCGGCGTACCTGATCCTCGAGCGATGGGATGACGCCATCGCGCGCGGCGCGACGATCCTGGCGGAGCTCTGCGGCTACGGCGCGTCGTGCGACGCGCACCATCCGACCGCCCCGGCGGAGGATGGGCGGGGGGCGGAGACGGCCATGCGCGGCGCGCTCTGCGAGGGGGGCGTCGGCGCGGAGGCCATCGACTACGTCAACGCGCACGGCACCGGCACGATGCTCAACGACTCCGCGGAGACGAAGGCCATCATGGCCGCGGTCGGCAGTGCCACGCCGGTCTCCTCGTCGAAGTCATACTTCGGCCATACCCTCGGCGCCTCCGGCGCGATCGAGGCGGTGATCAGCGTCCTCGCCCTGCAGGAGCAGCTCGCCCCGCCCACGCTCCGCCTCCAGAAGCCGGCCGACGACTGCACGCTCGATTACATCCCCCACACCCCCCGCCCCATGCGCATGACGAACGTGCTCTCCAATACGTTCGGGTTCGGGGGGAGCAACGTCTCGATCCTTTTTCGGCGCGCCGAAACGTAGGGCCGGTTCTCCAACCGGCCCGGGCCGACTTGAGAGTCGGCCCTACGTTCGACCAACTACAATCCACACCATGTCTCGCATCGCAGTCACCGGCATCGGCGTCGTCGCGCCGGGCGCGATCGGCGTCGAGGCGTTCCGCGAGCTCCTCGCCGCGGGACGCTCGGCCGTCGGCCCGGTCGACCGCTTCGATACCTCCGGCCTCGGCGCGCACCAGGCGGCCCTCATCCGCGACTTCAAGCCGCGCGACTTCATCGCTCCCATGAAGCTGCGGCGGATGAACACCCTCTCCCGCTATGCCGTCGCCGCGGCGAAGCTGGCCCTCCAAGACTGCGACGCCGCCGGCACGCCGCTCCCCGACGATACCGGCGTGGCCCTCGGCACATCGTTCGGGCCGGTGCAGACCTCGGTCGACTACATGCAGGAGTACGTCGAGAAGGGGGCGGCGCTGGCGCCGCCGCAGCTGTTCGCCGAGTCGGTGGCCAATGCGCCGGGGAGCCACATCGCCATCGAGCACGGTTTCCGCGGCTTCAACGTGACGGTGACCCAGCGCGAGTCGTCCGCCCTGGCCGCCGCGATGTACGCCGCCTCGCAGCTGGCCAAGGGGAGCGCGCGCGCCGCGCTGACCGGCGGAGTGGAGGAAGTGAACGAGATGATCTTCAGCGTGCTCGATCGCATCGGCGCGCTAGCCCGCGGCGAGCATCAGGAAGCCAGGCCGTTCGACCGCTGCCGCAGCGGGATGGTCATCGGCGAAGGGGCGGCCGCGCTGGTGCTCGACACGCAGACGGCGGCGAAGTACGGCTACCTCTCCGGCTTCGGCATCGCCCGCGACACGACGGCGACGATCTCCGACTGGGGTGACGATCACCGCGCCGCCGCCGCGGCGATGCGCGCGGCGATCGAGGACGCCGAGCTGACGCCGGGCGACGTCGACGCGATCTATGCCTCGGCGAACTCGACGCGCAAGGCGGACCGGCTGGAGTGGCGGGCCATCGAGGCGCTGTTCGGCGATGACGCGCCGCCCGTCGTGGCGACGAAGAGCTACTTCGGCGAATACGCCGCGGGGGGAGCGCTGCAGCTCGTCGCCGCGCTGCTGGCGGTCGCGGATCAGACGCTGCACGCCTCGCCCGGCTTCGAGGCGGGCGAGGACGGCATGCGCATCGAGGTCGTCCGCGCCCGCCGCCCGGCCGCGCTGCGCCACGTGCTGGTCAACTCCCTCTCCGCCGGCGGCGGCATCGTCTGCGCCGTCGTCTCCCGGGAGGCGGCATGAAGGTGATGGCCCTCATTCCGGCGCTGAACGCGGAGCGGACGCTCCCCACGGTGCTCCTCGGCGTGCGCGAGCAGCTGCAGGACGTGGTCGTGGTCGACGACGGCTCGACCGACCGCACCGGCGACGTGGCGCGGGAGCTCGGCGTGACCGTCATCCGCCATCCGGTCAACCGCGGCAAGGGCGGCGCGCTGAAGACCGGCTTCGCCCACGCGCTGGGGAACGGCTACGACGCGGTGATTACCCTCGACGCGGACGGCCAGCATCTCCCGGCCCAGATCCCGAAGTTCCTCGCCGCCTTCGCCGAGAGCAGCGCGGACCTCATCATCGGCGGGCGCGCGCACCTGTTCAGCCAGATGCTTCCCCGCCGCCGCATGGCCAACCGCTTCTCCGCCTGGGTCATCGCCAAATGCTCCGGCGCCCGGGTGACCGACTCCCAGAGCGGCTTCCGCCTCTACTCCGCCCACCTCCTGCGCTCGATCCACCTGCGCACCGAAGGCTTCGACATGGAGAGCGAAGTCATCGTCCGCGCCGGCCGCAAGGGCTTCCGCGTCATCACCATCCCCATCGACCTCGGCTTCGTCGACGGGCTGTCGACGAGCCACTATCGGCCGTTGGCGGACACGTTGCGAATTGCGTGGACGGTGACGCGGGCGCGGCTCTTCTGGTAACGGGTTGACGGTTGACAGTTCACGGTTGACGGGCCACCCGCCGCCACCGTGAACCGTCAACTGTGAACCGTCAACCTCACTCCAGCTCCCCCCAGTCCATTGTCGTCGGCACGTTCGACTTGGCGAACAGCGACGCCAGCATCTCGCTCGGCGAATAGATGCGGGTGTCGCCGAACTCGCTGGGACGGCGGTTCTTCATGGTGAAGAGGGCGCGCTGGGAGACGTAGTCGAAGTTCGCGTAGTAGTCGTCGTTCTTCTTTTGCTCGAACATCGCCCGGAGGACGCTCAGCTGGTTGGCCAGGTGGTCGCCCGGATCGTCGGCCGAGGCCGGGGCGGCGGCGGTCGGGCGCGCGCTCTTCTTGCGCGGCGGCTCGAGGCCGATGGCCGTCATGCGGAGGTCCTCCAGCTCCTGCGCCACCCGGTCGACCTTCTGCGCCTTCCGCTCCGTGGGGAGGAGGAGGGCGGGCATCTTGTTGCAGTTCGCGCGGTGGATGGCGTCGCTGCGGGTGATCCACCCGAGGTTCGTCACCCCGCAGCGGGCCGAGACGTTGCTCGTCAGGTTGTCGATGAACGGCTTGACCGCCGTGTGGAACGAGTCCTCCACGCCGTTGAAGAGGTTCAGCACGTAGTGCACCCGGAACTCGTCGATGGTCTGCTGTACCGTGCGGGTGATCGGATGGTCGCCCAGGTTCTGGGCCAGGTCGAGGGCGAAGGCGTCGAGGTTCTGCACCGACGAGTCGTAGACGTCCTCCACCCGGTCGATCAGCTCGTTGATCAGGCGCCAGAAGTCCAGCCGGCCGCCGACCGTCTCGAAGAACGGAGACTCCTTGCTGAAGATCAGTCGCAGCTTGCGGAAGAGAATGGCCTTCACGATGTCCGACGCGGCCAGCGTCGCGCTCGGCAGGTGCGGCGTGAAGATCAGGATCCCGGAGTTCGAGAAGGGGAGGAAGTCGATCACGTTCGCGTCGAGGCCGGCGCGCATGTCGAGGATCACGTAGTCGGCGTCCAGCGAGTTGACGGCGGCCATCAGCTTCGCCTTGTGCGCCGGGCCGAAGTTCGTGATCTCGTCGATCAGGTGCAGCGGACCGGCCACGAAGCCGAAATTGCGGTAGCGGTGCTGCGGGTCGAGCCGCTCGTCCAGCGGGGTGATGCAGGAGCGCAGCGGCTCGTTGCGGCGGAAGAAGTGGTAGAGGTCCTTCTCGATCGGGACGTCGATGGCGTTGCGGATGGCCGACGTGCCGGTGTCGAGGTCGACCAGCACCGTCCGCCCGTGCCGGGCCAGGGCCAGCGAGAAGTTGATGGCGAAGGTGGTCTTGCCGACGCCCCCCTTGCCGGACGAGATCGGGATGATGCGCTTGATGGCCACGGGCGGTCCGGAGTGTACCGCGCGCGAAACGTTTTCGGCGCGACCCGCACTACGCCAGCATGAAGGCACATCAAAGGTTCCGTTTGGTTACGGTAGAATCCGTCCAATCCATGCAGGTCCAGTTCTTCAGGAAGTTCAGCCTCTTCGCCGAGCTTGACGATCGCGAGCTGGCTTCCGTCGCCACGGTGGCCAAGACGCGCCGTTACGCCAAGGACGACGTCGTCTTCCACGCCGACGAGAGCGGCGACGTCTTCTGCCTCATCCGCGAGGGAGAGGTGAAGGTCACGATGATCTCCCCCGAGGGGAAGGAGATCATCCTCTCCATGCTCGGGCCGGGCGACTTCTTCGGGGAGATGGCCCTGCTCGACGACGAGCCGCGCTCGGCCACCGTCATCGCCACCACGCCGCTGGAGGTCGTCACCATCTGGCGCAGCGACTTCCTGGCCATCCTGGCCGAGAACTTCTCCATCACCAAGAAGGTCCTGGCCGAGCTCTCCCGCCGCCTGCGCACCGCGTCCAACCGCATCGAGTCGCTGGCCACCATGGACGTCTACGGCCGCCTGGCCCGCTTCTTCCTCGACCTCGCTCGCGAGGGAGGAAAGGGGCTCGACAACGGCTACGTCGCCGTCACCCGCCCCACGCACCAGGCCATCGCCAACATGATCGGCACCTCGCGCGAGACCGTCTCCCGCCTCATCCACGACCTGATGAAGCAGGGGCTGCTGCTCTCCGAGGGGAAGACCATCTACCTGCGCAAGACGGCGCTGGATCAGTTCCGGGCGGAGATGTAGCCTTCGCCGCGCGCGATGTTCACCATCCCCAACCTCCTCACCCTCCTCCGCCTCCTCCTCGTCCCCTGTTTCCTCGTCGCGTCCGTGCGGGGGATGTTCCTCGCCGCGCTCGTTCTCTTCGTCACCGCGGCCATCACCGACGTCTTCGATGGCATGATCGCCCGGCGCCTGAACCAGCGCTCGAAGCTCGGGGCGATCCTCGATCCGGCCGCGGACAAGACGATGATGATCTGCGGCTATCTCTACTACACCTTCGGCTCGAACGTACGGCTGCGGCTGCCCGGCTGGATCACCTTCACCGTTTTCATCCGCGACTTCGCCATCCTCGCCTTCGCCTACCTCCTCTACACGCGCATGAACGTCAAGCGCTTCCCCCCCAGCGTCTACGGCAAGGCCTCCACCGTCCTCCAGGCCCTCGCCCTCGGCTGGAACATCGGCGTGAACGCGTTCATCCCCAGCCTGGCCTGGGTGACCCAGATCCTCTACCGCGCGGTGGTGGTCGTCACCCTTTATTCGGGATGGGATTACCTCCGCCGCGGCGAGCGGATGCTGGTTGACGTGCCCGAATCGGGCGCCTAAAATCCGCCCTCCGCGCGCGGAATTGATTGCCGGCGCGGCTGGTTAGCGGAAGTCCCGAAGCCTCCATAGCTCAATTGGTAGAGCAGCGGACTCTTAATCCGTTGGTTCTAGGTTCGAGTCCTAGTGGGGGCACCAGATCAGCACCAAACCCTGGGCGGACCGGAGAGTCCGCCCTACGTTTTGATGCGATATGCTGATCCTTCCTAAGCGAAAGTGGCGGAATTGGCAGACGCGCTGGACTTAGGATCCAGTGGCCTTAGCGCCGTGCGGGTTCGAGTCCCGCCTTTCGCACCAAATCCAGAACGCGAGTGTACCGATGCTCCTGAACTTCACCGATATCTCTCCCGTCAAGAAGGCCGTCGAGGTCGAGATCCCCGCCGACCTCATCTCCTCCGAGGCCAAGCGCGTGACGAACGAGTTCTCGCGCCAGGCCAAGATCCCCGGCTTCCGGCCGGGCAAGGTCCCGCAGAGCGTGGTCCGCAACCGCTTCGCCAAGGATATCCAGGAAGAGGTGATGAGCCGGCTGTTGCCCCTCACGTTCCGGGAGGCGATCGCCGACCGCGGCCTCGAGCCGGTGGGCGATCCGCATCTGGAGCACCTCGATCCGTTCATCGAAGGGGCGCCGGTGAAGTACAAGGCGGAGTTCGAGGTCAAGCCGCAGATCGACCTCGGCGACTACCGCGGGCTGATCATCGACGACCCGAAGATCGAGGTCGGCGACGCCGAGGTCGACGCCATGATCGAGCGCCTGCGCGAGCAGGCCAGCCACTATCGCCAGGAGACCGAGCGCGGGCTGGAGGAAGGTGACTACGCCATCATCGACATCACCTCCACGGCCGAGGGGATGGAGCCCAAGACCGACTCCGGCCACTTCAAGGTCGGCGAAGACTCGCCGCTGCCCGAGCTGCACGACGCGCTGCGCGGCAGGAAGCCGGGCGAGACGGCGGTGGTGGACAAGGAGTACGGCGAGGACGCCTCGAACGAGGAGTTCCGCGGCAAGAACGTGCGGCACGAGGTGACGCTCAAGGAGATCCGCGTCCAGGAGAAGCCGGACGTGAACGAAGACTTCGCGCGCAGCGTCGGCGGCTGGGAGTCGGTCGAGCAGATGCGCGAGGTGATCGGCAGAGACATCCGCAAGCACAAGGAGAGCGACGCCCTGCGCCACAAGCGCAACCAGGCGGGCGAGCAGCTCCTCTCCCGGCACCACTTCGACGTTCCGGAGGCGCTGGTGGAGGAGGAGCTCGGCAAGTCGCTGCAGAACTACGCCCGTTTCCTCGCCTCGCAGGGGGTGGACGTGGAGAAGGCGGAGATCGACTGGCGCAAGGTGAGCGAGGAGTTCCGCCCCGATGCGGTCAAGCGCGTGAAGCGGTCGCTCATCCTGGAGCAGATCGCCAAGAAGGAAGGGATCGTGGTCAGCGACGTGGAGGTCGACGCGGAGATCCGCCGCGCCTCGAACGAGCAGGGCCGCGAGTTCGCCGACGTCAAGCACCGCCTCCGCCACGACGGCGGCTACGAGGAGCTCCGCGCCTCGCTGGGGCAGGAGAAAGCCTTGGAGCTTGTGTTGCGAGAGGCGCAGACGCCGTAGCGGGTCTTGGGTCTTGGATCTTGGGTCTTAGTGGGCTCTAACGTCTCAGCCCTGACATCCCTCTAAGATCTACGACCCAAGACCTAAGACCTGAGCTAGTCTTTCGGTCAGTTCCCGGCTTCGGAATAAAGGGTAGACTCCGCGCAAGGAGACCTGCAAATGGTTCTTGTTCCCATGGTGGTCGAGCAGACGAGTCGTGGCGAGCGCGCCTACGACATCTACTCCCGCCTGCTCAAAGACAACGTCATCTTCCTCGGTCAGCCGGTCGACGACACGGTTTCGAACCTGATCATCGCCCAGATGCTCTTCCTCGAGGCGGAGAACCCGGAGAAGGACATCTCGCTCTACATCAACTCCCCCGGCGGCTCCATCACGGCCGGCCTGGCCATCTACGACACGATGCAGTACGTCAAGCCGGACATCGCCACGATCTGCCTCGGGCAGGCCGCCTCCATGGCCGCCGTCCTCCTCGCCGCGGGGAAGAAGGGGAAGCGCTACGCCCTGCCGAACTCGCGCGTCCTCATCCACCAGCCGCTCATGCACGGGCTGGGCGGACAGGCCACGGAGATCGACATCCATGCCAAGGACATCATGCGCATGAAGGCGCGCATGAATCAGATCCTGGCCAACCACACCGGCCAGCCGATCGACAAGATCGATCGCGATACCGACCGCGACTACATCCTGCAGGCCCAGGACGCGGTCGATTACGGTCTGGTCGACCAGGTGATCACGAAACGGGATTGACATGCGCCTGCCGCGGGCCGTCATGGTCGCGGCGCTCATCGCAGTTCTGGGGGGCGCCGCCGATGCCAGCGCCGATGCGCTGAACGGCGCGCGGTGGGTCTCGCGCGGGCCGACGAACGTCAGCGGCGTGGTCACCGCGCTGCTCATCGATCCCGAGCAGCCGGACGTCTATCTCGCCGCCACCGGCGGCGGCCTGTTCACCAGCAGCGACGCCGGGGCGAGCTGGTCGCCGGTGCCCGGCCTGGACGGCCGCTTCCTCTGGTCGCTGGCCCGCGATCCGAACCGCCACGACGTCCTGTGGGCCGGCGCGCTCGCCCTGGGCGAGGTGCCCGGCCTCTATCGCAGCGCCGATCGCGGGCGCACCTGGAGCGAAGTCCCGGCGCTGCACTACACGTCCGTCTTCTCCGTCGCCGTCTCACCCACCGAGGCGAAGGTGATCGTCGCCACCGACAACGGGCTGCAGGTCTCGACCGACGACGGTACGACGTGGAAGCAGCTCCTCTTCCCGCCGATGTTCGCGCCGCAGGTGCGCTTCCATCCCCGTGACGGCACGCGGGCCATCGCCGTCCTCGGCCGGCGCATTCCGAGCGGCGTCGCCGCCGCCGCGTACATCACCACGGACGGCGGCGCGTCGTGGCGCGAGACCACGGGCATCAGTCATGACGCGCAGGGGCTCACCGTCGAGTTCGCGCCGTCGCAGCCGTCGACCGTCTACGCCTTCAGCACCGGGGAGCCCTACGCCGACAAAGGGGCGATGTGGCGATCGGACGACGCAGGCGAGACGTTCCGCGCCGTGGCCCGCAACGACAACGTCGGCGACCGCATGCGCGTGATCGCCCTCTTCGTCTCGCCCGTATCGTCCGACGTCGTCCTCGACGGCGCGGTCGATCTCTACCGCAGCGTCGACGGCGGGAAGACCCACGACCGCCTCG
>JADMIO010945833.1_pt1 | contig 16232 bp, 17 predicted proteins | sample 8958161 | NCBI WGS metagenome assembly JADMIO01 (sample SAMN16585339, study PRJNA669376) | soil metagenome | isolation source: Crop rotation soil | place: USA: Cullars Rotation, Alabama | collected 2011
TGATCTTTCTCGACAGGTCGCCCGCCGCCACGGCCTTCGTCACGTCGGCGATGTTGCGCACCTGCGACGTGAGGTTCGACGCCATGTTGTTCACCGACTCGGTGAGGTCCTTCCACGTGCCGGATACGCCCTGCACGTCGGCCTGGCCGCCGAGCTTGCCCTCGGTGCCCACCTCGCGCGCCACCCGGGTCACTTCGGCGGCGAACGACCGGAGCTGGTCCACCATCACGTTGATCGTGTTCTTGAGCTCGAGGATCTCGCCCTTCACGTCCACCGTGATCTTCTTCGAGAGGTCGCCCGCGGCCACCGCCTTCGTAACGTCGGCGATGTTCCTCACCTGAGAAGTAAGGTTGCCGGCCATGAAGTTCACCGACTCGGTGAGGTCCTTCCACGTGCCGGACACGCCTTCCACCCGCGCCTGACCGCCGAGAATGCCTTCCGTACCCACCTCGCGCGCGACGCGCGTCACTTCAGCAGCAAACGAAGAGAGCTGGTCCACCATCGTGTTGATCGTCGACTTGAGCTCGAGCACCTCGCCCTTCACGTCCACCGTGATCTTTCTCGAGAGGTCGCCTGCCGCCACTGCCTTGGTCACGTCGGCGATGTTCCGCACCTGCGACGTGAGGTTGCCGGCCATGAAGTTCACCGACTCGGTCAGGTCCTTCCACGTGCCGGCCACGCCCTGAACGTCCGCCTGGCCGCCAAGCTTTCCTTCGGTACCCACTTCCCGGGCAACCCGCGTGACCTCGGCAGCGAACGAAGAGAGCTGGTCCACCATCGTGTTGATCGTGTTCTTCAGGTCGAGGATCTCGCCCTTCACGTCCACCGTGATCTTCTTCGACAGGTCGCCGGAAGCCACGGCCTTCGTCACGTCGGCGATGTTCCGCACCTGGGACGTGAGGTTGCGCGCCATCGAGTTCACGTTGTCGGTGAGGTCCTTCCACACGCCCGACACGCCGCGCACCTCCGCCTGTCCGCCAAGGCTTCCCTCGGTACCCACCTCGCGCGCTACTCGCGTCACCTCGGCGGCGAACGAGGAAAGCTGGTCCACCATCGTGTTGATTGTGCTTTTCAGTTCAAGAACTTCGCCCTTGACGTCGACCGTGATCTTTCTCGAGAGGTCGCCCGCCGCCACCGCCTTGGTCACGTCGGCAATGTTCCGCACCTGCGAGGTGAGGTTGCCGGCCATCGAGTTCACCGAGTCAGTCAGGTCTTTCCACGTTCCGGATACACCCGGGACGTCCGCCTGCCCGCCAAGGCGCCCTTCAGTGCCCACCTCGCGCGCCACCCGCGTCACTTCCGCGGCGAACGACGAGAGCTGGTCCACCATCACGTTGATCGTCGACTTGAGCTCGAGGATCTCGCCCTTCACGTCCACCGTGATCTTCTTCGAGAGGTCGCCCGCCGCCACCGCCTTGGTCACGTCGGCGATGTTCCGCACCTGCGAGGTGAGGTTGCCGGCCATGAAGTTCACCGACTCGGTCAGGTCTTTCCAGGTACCCGCGACACCCTGAACGTCCGCCTGCCCGCCAAGCTTTCCTTCGGTTCCCACCTCGCGTGCAACCCGCGTCACTTCCGCCGCAAAGGATCGGAGCTGGTCCACCATCGTGTTGATCGTGGACTTGAGCTCGAGCACTTCGCCTTTCACGTCCACCGTGATCTTTCTCGACAGGTCGCCCGCCGCCACGGCCTTCGTCACGTCGGCGATGTTCCGCACCTGCGACGTGAGGTTGCCGGCCATCGAGTTCACGGAATCCGTCAGGTCCTTCCACGTGCCTGACACGCCCTCTACCCGGGCCTGGCCGCCGAGAATCCCTTCGGTTCCCACCTCGCGCGCCACGCGCGTCACCTCGGCGGCGAAGGAGCGGAGCTGGTCCACCATCGTGTTGATGGTGGACTTGAGCGTCAGGAACTCGCCCTTCACGTCCACCTCGATCTTCTTCGAGAGGTCGCCCTTCGCCACCGCGGTCGTCACGTCGGCGATGTTTCTCACCTGCGACGTGAGGTTGCCGGCCATAGAGTTCACGTTGTCCGTGAGGTCCTTCCACACGCCGGCCACGCCCTTCACCTTCGCCTGGCCGCCGAGCTTGCCTTCGGTGCCCACCTCGCGCGCCACCCGCGTCACCTCGGCGGAGAAGTTGCCGAGCTGCTCCACCATCTTGTTGATGGTCTTGGCGTTGCGCAGGAATTCGCCCTCGAGGGGCCTGCCGTCGATCTCCAGCGCCATCGACTTGGACAGGTCGCCCTGCGCCACCGCGCCGATCACGCGCGCCGCCTCGTTCGTCGGGTGCACCAGGTCGTCGATGAGCGCGTTGATGTTTTCCACCGAGCCCGCCCAGAAGCCGCGCGCCTGGGGCAGCGTTGCGCGGCGGCGGAGCTTGCCTTCCTTGCCGACCGCCTGGGAGAGCTTGGTCAGCTCCTCGGCCATCGCCACGTTTTGCTCGACGAGGTCGTTGAACACGTCGGCTACCTTGCTGAAGGCGGGGCTGCCTTGTAGGGGAAGCTTGGCGGCCGGATCGCCCCTGCGTAGCGCTACGAGCGCGCCGTAGATGGCGTTCAATTCCTCGGCGTGGCCTACCGCGGTGGATTCGGCGTCTTTGAGAGGAAGATTCACGAAAACTCCCCTAGTAGTTCACTGCGAAATCGAGCGTCGAAGGGTACCGCGCACCCCCTGTAGAAAGGCATCGAGCCTTCTGTCGTTGTTTGCACTACAGCCTCTCTCGGACAGCGGTGTCGACGCAGAATGGCAGCGCGTCGTTTTTCGACGACAGGAAAAACGACGACGCGCAACCGACTCGGTGCAAGAAGGTGTGGGCTAGACTCCGCGCGTGGCACAGACAGGCAATGCAGCCCACCCGGATGGCGCGCGCCGCGCGCGCCGGCGGCTGCGCATCCTCGTCGCCGACGACGAGCGCGACACCGTCGCCACGCTCGCCGCGATCCTCGAGGACGAGGGCCACGAGGTGCGGGTCGTTTACCGCGGAAGCGAAGTGATGCGCCTCGCGCAAGCCTTCGACCCCGATGTCGCGCTGGTCGACATCGGCATGCCGGGCATGAGCGGCTACGAAGTCGCGCGCGAGCTGCGCACCGCGTTCGGCAAGGCGCGGCCGCTACTCATCGCGGTCACCGGGTGGAAAGCAGGCTCGGACAAGATCCTCGCCACCCTCGCAGGCTTCGACCATCACCTGGCGAAGCCTTTCGAGCCGGAAGCACTGCTGCAGCTACTCGAAAAAGGTTCCTGACACCTTTTCTCAGTCGAGGGAGACGAGGCCGCGCTGGATGGCGAACTTGACGAGGCCGGCGACGTCGCGGATGCCGAGCTTCTCCACCAGGCGCGCGCGATAGGTCTCCACCGTCTTCTGGGATAGCGAGAGGCGCGCGGCGATCTCGGCGCCGGTGCGGCCCTCGGCGAGGAGCTGGAGCACCTCGCGCTCGCGAGCGGAGAGCTTCTCGAGCAGGTCGCCCTTGGCATCGCCGGCGTAATCGTCGATCACCACGTCGGCCACGCGGGGGCTGAGGTAGCGCTGCCCGGCGTTCACGGCGCGGATGGCGTCGACCACCTCCTTCGCCGCCGAGCGCTTGACCACGTAGCCCGAGGCGCCGGCCTTGAGCGCGCGGCGCACGTACTCGCGCTCGACATACATGGAGAGGACGATCACCTTGCAGCGGTTGTCGTGCTCGAGGATGGCGCGCGTGGCGTCGGCGCCGTTCAGCTCGGGCATCGAAAGGTCCATGAGCACGACGTCGGGCTGCTGCTCCTTCGCTACGCGCACCGCCTCGCGTCCGTCGCCGACGATGGCGACGACTTGCATGTCGCCCTGCGATTCGACGACGTGCTTCAGGCCTTCGGCGACTACGCCGTGATCGTCGGCAATGAGGATTCGTATGGCCATGTTCAGAGAGGGATGCGTGCCACAAGTGTAGTGCCTTTGCCGGGGGTGCTCGCTACCTCGAGCGAACCGCCGGCCGCGAGCGCCCGCTCCTTCATCGTGACCATGCCCCAGCCGTCCCGCTGGGCGGCGTCGAAGCCCCGGCCGCGGTCGCTCACGGTGAGCACCAGCTGCTTGCCGGAGATCTCCAGGTACACCGCCGCCGAGGTCGTGTCCGCGTGCCTGGCCACGTTGCCGAGCGCTTCCTGCGCGATGCGGAAAAGGCCGACCGCGACCTCGCGCGGCAGGGCGCGGTTCGCCTCGCGCGCCCGATCGTCGAGCTCGACACGCACGCCGGTGCGCCGCTCGAAGCCATCGGCATAGCCGCGCAGCGCGGCGCCGAGGCCGAACTCGTCCAGCAGCGGCGGGCGCAGCTCGGCCATCACGTCCTCGACGCTCTGCACCGCCTCCTCCAGCAGCCTGAGCGTCGGCTGCGCCTGCGTCCCGAGGGCGATGTCGAGCTGGATGTTGAGCGCGGAGAGCACCTGCCCGACCTTGTCGTGCAGCTCGGCGGCGATGCGCCGCCGCTCGACCTCCTCGGCCTGCACCAGCCGCCAGGCGAGCGCCTGCAGCGCCTGCTGGTGGTCCCGCCAGGCGGTCATGTCGCGCGTCACCTTGGCGAAGCCGGTGAGCCCGCCGCTCGGATCGCGCAGCGCCGTGATCACCACTTCGGCCCAGAAGCGGCTGCCGTCCTTGCGCACACGCCAGGCGAGGTCGGTCGAGCGGCCCTCGCGCTCCGCGCGGCGCAGGAGCTCGGCGGGACGTCCCGCGGCGCGATCCTCCGCCGTATAGAACTGCGAGAACGAGCAGCCGAGGATCTCGGCCGCGCTGTAGCCCTTGATGCGCTGGGCGCCCGCGTTCCAGCTCGCCACGTGGCCGGTAGGGTCGAGCAGGTAGATGGCGTAGTCGCTGACGCTCTCGACGAGCAGCCGGAATTGCGCGTCGGCGACGTCGGCCGAGGGCGAGGCAAGTTCCATGAAGGGAACCGAGGATGCTACGCGCTGGACCGTGACCGCGCTGTCGGGAATTGCCCTGCAAGTTATAGACTCGCGCATGGCAATCTCGCTGGACGACATACGCGGCGCGGCCGGACGCATCCAGGGCGCCGTCGAGCGCACGCCATTCCTGCCCAGCCGCACGCTCTCGCGCGTCACCGGCTGCGAACTATTCCTCAAGTTCGAGAACCTGCAGTTCACCGCATCGTTCAAGGAGCGCGGCGCGCTGAACAAGCTTCTTTCGCTTTCGGACGCGGAACGCAAGCGCGGCGTCATCGCCATGAGCGCCGGCAACCATGCGCAAGCCGTCGCCTACCATGCGGCCCGCCTGGGCATCCCGGCGGTGATCGTGATGCCCAAGGGCTCGCCCAACTCGAAGGTGCGCAACACCGGCGTGCACGGGGCGCGCGTGGTGCTCGAAGGCGAGAGCCTGGCGCAGGCCGGCGCGCACGCGCGCGAGCTCGCGGCGCGCGAGAACCTGGTGTTCGTGCACCCGTACGACGACGAGCGCATCATCGCCGGCCAGGGCACGGTGGGCATGGAGATGGTCGAGGCGGTGCGCGACCTCGACGCGCTCATCGTGCCGGTGGGCGGCGGCGGCCTGATTGCCGGGATCGCCACGGCGGCGAAGGCGCTGCAGCCGGACATCAAGGTCTACGGCGTCGAATCGGCCACCTACCCTTCGATGCACCAGCGGCTTGCCGGCCAGCCGGTCCAGGTCGGCGGCGACACCATCGCCGAGGGCATCGCGGTCAAGGACGTGGGCGACATTGCGTTCGCCATCATCCAGAAGACCGTCGAGGACGTGATGGTGGTCCAGGAAGAGACCATCGAGCGCGCCGTGGTGGCGCTGATCGAGATCGAAAAAACGGTGGCCGAGGGCGCCGGCGGGGCCGCGCTGGCGGCGCTCTTCGAGCATCCGAAGGCCTTTGCCGGCAAGCGCGTCGGCATCCCGATCTCGGGCGGCAACATCGACATCCGCGTGCTTGCGTCGGTGCTCATGCGCGGCCTCGTGCGCGATGCGCGCCTGGTGCGCTTGCGGGTAACCATGCCGGACGTCTCGGGCAGCCTCGCCAAGGTGGCGGCGCTCATCGCCGAAGCCGGCGGCAACATCGTCGAGATCCAGCACCAGCGCATCTTCGGCACCGCCTCCGTGCGCTCGCCGGAAGTGGAGTTCCTGGTGGAGACGCGCGACGCCGATCACACCCAGGCGCTGGTGCGCTCGCTCGAGGAAAAGGGAATCAAGGCTTCGGTTTCTTAGCCCGCTCGATGTCCTCGTCGGTCTTGCCCAGGCGCGCTTCTTCGGCCTGGTCGAGGCCACCGCCCAGCCCGGCTTCCTCGCCGCGGACGATGCGGTCCACCCCTGCCTCGTCGTGCTCCTCGGACTTCGGCGACCGGCCGATGCTGATGCGCTCGCCGGTGCCGCCGCTGTCGCTATCGGTGCTCTCTTCGCCGGGTCGGTCGGCGCTGGTGTCGGAAAGGTCGCTCGGGCCCAGTTTCGGCTCTGCACGTCCCTGACGCCTCGGAATTCCTGCCATGGAAGCCTCCTATGTCGATAGGGACTCCCGCCGCAATCGGCATTCCCGCCCGGTATGGGACTTTGGTCTTATTCGCGCCGCCGTACATCGCTTGGACAATGGCCGCATGAAACGAATCCTCCTCGCAAGCCTCGCAGCGCTGGCCACGAGCGCGTGGGCCAACTACCCCGACAAACCGGTGAAGATCATCGTGCCGTTCGCGGCCGGCTCCGGCACCGATGTCGTCGCGCGCGCAACCGCCACGGCGCTCGCGAAGCGCATGAAGGTGCCGGTCACGGTCGAGAATGTGACCGGCTCGGGCGGCGCGAAAGGAACGATCGCCGTGGCCAAGGCCGCGCCCGACGGCTATACGCTGCTCGCCACGTCCACCCGATTCACGATCCGGCCCTACCTGGACAAGGGGGCGGTGTACGACCCGGTGAAGGACTTCGTGGCCGTGGCGCAGATCGCGGTGGTGCCGTTCGTCCTGGTCACGAGCGGCAAATCCCGCTTCAAGACCTTCGACGACCTGGTCGCCGAGATGCGCCAGAACCCCGGATCGTTGCGCTATGCGACGTCGGGCCGCGGCTCGCTCAGCCACCTCGAGGTCGCGCTCATGAACCAGCACCTGAAGGTGCAGGCGCAGGACAACGCCTACAAGAGCGACGACAAGGCCCTCGGCGCCATTACCGGCGGCCAGGCCGATTTCTATCTCGCCAACCTTCCAATGGCCCAGGCGCAGATCAGCAAGGGAGCGCTGCGCGCCCTCGCCGTGACCACCGCCAAGCCGATGGAGCGTTTTCCAGGCGTGCCGACGCTTGCCGATGCGATGAAGCGCCCGGGCTACGATCCGAGCCTCTGGTACGGGCTGGTCGCGCCAAAAGGAACCTCCGTGGACGTGCTGACGCGCATCGAGGACGACCTCAAGATAGAGCTCGAGCAGCAAAGCGTCGACGCCCGCATCGAGACGGTCGGCGCGCGCGTCGTCTTCCTTCGCTCGGCGCCTTTCGGGGCGCAGATCGCCTACGACTATCGCAAGTGGGGCGAAGTCACCGCGCGGCGCGCGCCGCAGCGGCGTTGACCGTCAGTAACCCAGCCGGGGGTCCACGAGCTCCCTGAGCGGCTTTCCGTCGAGGAAGCGCGCCAGGTTATCCACGAACAGGCGCGCGACGAACTTGTCGCGCTGAGGGTGCGGGCCGCCGATGTGCGGCAGCACGATGATCCCCTCGGTCGTCCAGAAGGGATGGTCGGCCGGCAGCGGCTCCTGCCTGTAGACGTCGAGCACCGCGCCGGCGATGCGCTTCTCCTTCACCGCAGCCACCAGGTCGTCGTCCTTGATCAACTGGCCGCGGCCGAAATTGAGCAGCCAGGCGGTGGGCTTCATGGCGCGCAGACGCTCGGCCGCGATGAAATTCTCGGTTTGCCGGGTCGCCGGCAGCAGGAGCAGGACGAAATCCGATTCACGCAGGACGATCGTCGTCTCCTCGGGCGAGAACACCCGCTCCACGTCGGGCACGGGCTCGGGACGGCGCCGCGTGCCGATGACCCTCATGCCCAGCGTCGCCGCGATGCGCGCCACCTTCTGCCCGATCACTCCGATGCCGAGGATGCCCAGCGTCCTGCCAGTCAGCGGCGCCGGCACCGTGCGCACCCATTGCCGCTTCTTCTGGTTCTCCACGGCGGCCGCGTAGGGCTTGGCCACGTACATCAGCGCGCCGAAGATGTTCTCGGGCATCGACTCCTCGTGCGTGCCGCGCGCGCAGGTGAGCGCGATGTCCTTCGGCAGGTCGGGCAGCGCGAGCCATCCTTCCACGCCCGCGAGCATCGACTGCACCCAGCGCAGCTTGGGCATCGCGCCGAGCGTGCCCGGCGGCACGTTGTAGGCCATCAGCACTTCCGCGCGCTCCAGCACCTCCGCCGGTGCCTTGTCGCCCGGCGCAAGCGCATGGACCACGACCCGCTCCGCCAGGCCGGCCGCCCTGATCGCCTCGACGTAGGGCGCCGTCGACTGCGTCCACAGGAGGACGTGCGGCTTCAGAGCTTCGCTTTAAGCTCGTCCTTGCGGTCGAGCATCTCCCGGGCAAGCCGTTCGAGGTCCAGCTTCAGGCGCCGCACCTTGGGGAACATCTCGTTTTCCTCTTCGCGCACATGGTGGTTGATGTACTCGGAGAGCACGGTGGCGTTCGCCTTGAGCATCGGATCGTCGCCCGCCAGGCCGCGGATCGCCGCGATCAGCTGCCGCGCCGATTCATGCTCCACCAGCGCCTCGTTCATCAGGTCGTCGTCCTTGATCCGCTCGCGCACCGCCGGATAGAAGATCTCCTCCTCCACCGCGGCATGCATCTCGATCGCGTTGCACACCGAGGCGATGAACGCCTCGCACGCCTTCGGGTCCTTGTACTTCGCCTTCTCGAACTCCCTGAAGGCCTTCTTCACGTCCGCATGATCGCGCTTCAAGAGCTCGACAGCATCCTGCTTCTTCGCCTTCTTTGCCTTCTTGGCCTTGGCCATGATCCATTCCCGGAAAGAAAACGGCCATGGTAGGGAGCTTGTGTTACGCGCCTCAGCTTTCGCTCAGCTTTCGTACACCGAGATTTCCACCAGGTTCAGGTCCGGATCGCGCACGTAGACGGAGCGGATCGGGCCGACCGCCCCCGTCTTTCTCACCGGGCCTTCGATGATCGCCACCTTTTCCCTCTTCAGCTTGGCGACGACCTCGTCGAGGGAAATCGAGGCGATGAAGCACAGGTCGAGCGACCCCGGCACGGCGACGTGCGCGCGCGGCGTGAACTCCTTGCCCCACTCGTGCAGGTTGATCTTCTGCGAGCCGAACGTGAACGCGAGCCGCTCCTCGGTCGGCGTCTTGAAGCTCACCAGCTTCATGCCGAGGACCTCGGTATAGAAGTGGATGCACGCGACCTTGTCGCGCGTCGTGAGGACGATATGGTCGACGTGATCGATCATTTGCGCTTGAGGAGCCGCAAGGGGTTGTACTCGAGCACCACTTCGTTCTCCTGGTTGACTACCTTGTTGGCGAAGCGCACCAGGCCGCGGTCGCCCTTCGACGCGAGCCGGTGCTCGGTGACCTCGGCCTCGACATGGATCGTGTCGCCAATGCGCGTGGGCCCCTTCACGTCGAGGGTCGCGTTGAGGAAGGCGAGCCCGGTGTCCTGCATCGTCGGCAGGAGCAGGCCTTCGGCAAACGAGTACACCAGCGCCGCCGGCACTACGCGTCCACTGATGGCGCGGTGAGCGCTCATTTCACCCCGCTCCTCGACGGTAAACAGCTCTTCGGTGAGCCAGCTCAGGTTGACGAACGCGGCGAGGTCGGCCTCGGCGAGCGTGCGGCGGTGCGTGCGGAAGCGGAAGCCGACGCGCAGGTCGTCGAAACAGTATCCGCGCCCGACGATGGGAAAGATTTCGGCTGCCATGGCTGTGGCATTCTAGGGCATGCCCGATTCGCTCGGCCTAAGGGGAAAGTTCGGCGTGCTCGCGCCGTCGACCAACACTTCGGTGCAGCCGGAGTTCGACGCCATGCGGCCGTGGGGCATCACGCACCACCACTCGCGCCTGGTCATCCCGGACTCGAAGGTGCGCGACGACGCGACCTTCCTCGCCATGATGGACAACATCCGCGGCGCGCTCTTCCCGGCGCTCGAGTCGGTGCTCACCTGCGATCCCGACTACGTGGTCCTCGGCATGTCTTCAGAGACGTTCTGGGACGGCGTCGCCGGTTCTTCGAGATTGAAGAAGCAGCTGGAAAGAACGGCGAAAGTCGGTATCGCCATGGGCTCGGACGCCTGCCGCGCAGCGATCCGCGCCTACGGCAGCAAGGTGAAGCGCCTGGGCGTGGTCACGCCTTACATGCCCGTGGGCGACAAGCAGGTGGTGCGCTTCTTCACCGAGTGCGGCTTCGAGGTGGTCAACCTCCTCGGCTTCAGGTGCAAGAGCCCGACGGACATCGCGCGCGTATCCAGGGCGCAATTGAGGGATTCGATAAACCGCGTGAACCGCGGCAAGGTGGACGCCATCATCCAGGTCGGCACCAACCTCGCCATGGCGGAAGTCGCCGCGATGGCCGAGTTCTGGCTGGACAAGCCGGTGATCGCCATCAACACCGCGACCTACTGGTACGCGCTGCGCGACTACGGCATCAAGGACAGGATCCCCGGCTGGGGATCGCTGCTGGCGGATCATTAAGCAGCACGCCGCCTAGGGGCGGCAAGACGCGTCGCCCCCAGGACCCACCCGTTAGTTGCTGCTGCTCCCGCTCTTGCTGGAGCTTGCGGACTTGCTCGAAGTGCTGCTGGCGAGCTTCTTCGCCATGTCCAGGTGCTCCTGGATATGCGGCGTGCCTTTCTCGACGTGCGCCTTGAGCTCCGCATCCTTGGTGTCCTTGGCCGTCTTTTGCGCGAGCTTCAGCACCTCTTGATGGTCGCTGACCATCTGCTTCATGTAGGCGCGATCGAACTCGTCACCCGAAAGGCCTTGCAGCTTCTTCAGCGCCGCCCGGTGCTTGCTGTCGGCCGAGGCCGGCGGCTTCGCGCCCTTGGCCTGCGCGATCTTCTTGCCTTCCTCGAGCATCTTGGTGTGCTCGTCCACCATGTGCTGGCCGTATTTCTTGACGTCCGGATTGGAGGCCTTCTGCGACGCGAGTTTGCCCGCGTCGATCTCCGCCATATCGGCCTGCGCCAGCTTGGCGAGGGCGTCCATGTCCTGCTTGGCCATCTTGCCGGCGCTGCTCGACTTGGAGCCGCTCGATTGCGAGCCGCTGGCCTGGGAAGACCCGGTTTGCGCGATGGCGGGAGTCGCGGCGACTGCGAGGGCAAGGAGTACGTAGCGGATCATGACGGCCGTCCGGAAAAAGGATGAAGGAGCGGCGATTGTCCCGGCGCGGGCCGTTCCCGTATGCCCGCGCTTTGCGCAAGTTGAGGTCGCGGGCCCAGCGACCTCGCATCAAGGCGCCTAGATCGAGCGACGGTCGAAGCCCGAGCGGCGCTCGTCGAACATCGGCTCGCGGCCCGAGGCGAGCGCGAGGCCGAGCAGCGCGAACCCCGCGCCCACGGCGAACATCAGCCAGTCCTGCTCGAGGTCGTGCCGCCCGATGTATTCGACGATGTCGAATACGCCCCAGCCGGCCAGCAGGTAGCCGGCGAAATCACGGCCCGACGGAAGCGGGCCGGGCCCCCGCAGCGCCGACCAGAGGACGAGCACGCCTGCGGCGGTCAGGGCCCAGGCCACGACATAGAAGGGGCCCACGACCGGATGCAGAAGGATGCCTTCCATGAAGGCGCTGAGCCCGAAGCCCAGGAGCAGCGCCGCGTGGCGCGCGCGAGTGGTGCGCATATCGCTGTGGACACGACAACCTGCCGCAAGTTCGGCATCCGCGCGGTAGGAAATTTGCTTGCAGGTGCCGAATGCGTCTGTCCCCCGATGCCCACGTCGCCAGCGAGGATCTCGAGCGAGGCAAGGGCGCGCTCGTGCGCGACGCCGCCTGGGCGAGCGTGGTCGGCACCCTGCACGGCGGCGTCATGCTTACCGGCTTCGCGCTCGCGCTCGGCGCGAGCCCGGCGCAGATCGGCTTGCTCGCCGCGTTGCCCTTCCTGGCGCAGACGGCCCAGCTCCCGAGCATTGCCCTCGTCGAATGGCTGCGCCAGCGCCGCAAGATCGCGCTCGTCTCGGTGAGCCTCTCGCGCCTGATCATCGCCTCGCTCGCCGGGCTGGTGCTCCTCGAGGACCGTGCATCGGCGCTCCACCTGCTGCTCGCGGCGCAGCTCGCCATCACGCTGTTCGGCGCGGTCGCCGGTTGCGCCGTGAATTCATGGCTGCACCAGCTCCTGGCGACCCGGGGGCTGGGCGCGCTGTTCTCGAAGCGCCTCTTCTGGTCCACGATCGTCGGCGCGGTCGGCGCCCTCGCCGCGGGCCACGCCGTGCAGAACTGGCCGGGCGACGACCCGATGCAGGGCTACGCGCTCGCGTTCCTCGCCGCCGGCGCAGCCGGATTCATCAGCGTGCGTTACCTGTCGCTCGTGCCCGAGCCGCGCATGACGCGCACCGGGCCGCGCACGCCGCTGCGCGCGCTCCTGCGCGCGCCATTCGCCGATCGCAACTTCCGCCGGCTCATCGTCTTCATGACCGCCTGGAATTTCGCCTCCAACCTGGCCGCGCCATTCCTCGCCGTGTACCTGCTGCAGCAGATGGGCTACGCCATCGGCACGGTCACCGCGCTGTGGATCGTCGGCCAGCTCGCCAATGCGCTCACGATGTATTCGTGGGGCCGGCTGTCGGACCGGCTGTCGAACAAGGCGATCCTCGCGGTGGCGCTGCCGGTCTATTTCGGCTCGATCGTCGCGCTGCCGTTCGCCGCGCTGCCGGCGCAGCATGCTCTGACGCTGCCGCTTCTCTACGTCATTCACCTGGCCATGGGCGTGGCCTCCGGCGGCATCAGCCTGGCGACCGGCAATCTCGGCCTGAAGCTCGCGCCCCAGGACAAGGGAACCGCCTACCTTGCCGTCGTGGCGCTCGCCGGCGCGGCCGCCGGCGGGCTCGCCTCCATCACCGGCGGCCTGTTCGCCGGATGGTTCAAGGCGCGGCAGCTGTCGCTCTTCATCCACTGGGCGGCCCCGGGCGAGGCGGGCTCGATCGTGGTCGCCAGCCTGCGCCATTGGGAATTCCTCTTCGGCATGGCCTTCGTGTGCGGCGTGTACGTGCTGCACGCGCTCTCGCGCATCGACGAGGGCGAGGAGCACAGCGAGCGCCTCGTGATCCGCGAGTTCATGGCGGAAGCGTCGCGCTCGCTCGCGCAATTCGCGCCGGCGACGCTTCTCTTCCCGATAGGCAGGCTGCGCGACCGGCGGCTGCGCGCCCGCTGATTACTTCCTCCCCCTTGGCAGCGGCCTTCCGCGCGGCGCATACGCCGGCGGCACGTAGAAGTTGACCGTGCGCAGGAGCGTGCGGCCGGTGTTGCGGATCTCGTGCTTCTCGCCGCGCTCGACGAGCAGGAGGCTGCCCGGGCCGATCGCGCGGCGACGTCCCTTCAGGAGCGCGTCGCCGCGTCCCGAGACGACGAACAGCCACTGGTCGGCGCCGCGGTGGCGATTCGACGGGTCGCCCTCGGCGTCGCCCGGCGGTATCACCATCTCGGCAGCCTGCGAGCGCCGGTTGCCCCGGTGGATGCGGAATCCCTTCTTCAGCGTGAGGCGCGTGAGTTTCATTTAGGCTTAGGCATGCAATTCCTGCGGGTGTTCCGCGCCGTGCTGTGGTCGCTTTTCGGCGTGCGCCGGCGCGAGGACGCGCTGCGTGATCTCGAGGGCGTGGGTGCCGCGACGATCATCGGCGTCGCCGCGATCGTTGCGCTGCTCCTCATCACCACGGTCGCGCTCCTCGTGCGCTTCATCCTCGGCGAGCGCGAGCCTGCGGCGGCTCCCGCATCCGCGCCTGCCGTCGTCCAGGCGAAGCTGCACGGGCCGGTGCGCCCGCCCGACACCATGGAAGAGCGCATGCGTCCGTGCACGCTCTGCCATGGCGCGGAGACCCAGGCGACGCCCGACGGCTTCTCGCCGCGCATCGCCGGCAAGCCCGCGGGCTACCTGTTCAACCAGCTCGTCAGCTTCCGGGACGGCCGCCGCAGCTACCCGGCGATGGTCTACCTCGTGCAGTACATGAGCGATGACTACCTGCGCGAGATCGCCGCGTATTTCTCGACGCTGGGGTTGCCTAACCCCCGTCCCGAAGGTTCATCCCTTGGCGCACCCCAGTCGGATCGAGCACGGGAAATCGTCCGCCACGGCGACAAGGCGCGCGGCGTGCCGGCCTGCGTCGAGTGCCACGGCGAATCGCTCGCCGGCGCGGCGCCCGGCATCCCCGGCGTGCTAGGCCTGCCGCGCCAGTACATGAACGCGCAGTTCGGCGCATGGCGCTCGGGCCGCCTGCGCTCGGTCGCGCCCGACTGCATGGCGGAAGTGGCGAAGCGGCTGGCCGACGAGGACGTGCCGCTCGTCACCGCGTGGCTCGCCTCGCAGCCGGTGTCGCTCAAGGCGGGCAAGCCGCCAGCGAAGCTGCCCCTGGAATGCGGCAGCCTGGCGCCGCCTCGTCCCAAGGAAATCCAGGCGGAAACGAAGGGTGCGTACCTCGTGGCCGCGGGGGACTGCATCGCCTGCCACACCGCCCTCGGCGGCACGCCGTTCGCGGGCGGTCGGGCCATCGAGACGCCCTTCGGCACGGTGTACTCGAGCAACATCACGCCGGACGAGGCGACCGGCATCGGCCGGTGGACACGCGACGATTTCTGGCGCGCGTTGCACGAGGGCCGCTCCAAGGATGGCCGCGCGCTGTACCCGGCATTTCCCTACCCGAACTTCACGCAGGTCACGCGCGAGGATGCGGACGCGATGTTCGACTACCTGCGCTCGCTGCCCGCCGCTTCGCGCGAGAACACCCCGCATGCGGTTCGCTTCCCCTACAACACCCAGGCGGCGCTTGCTGCGTGGCGAGCGCTATTTTTCAAGCAAGGTGCTTTCACCCCCGATGCAGGACGCGATGCGCAGTGGAACCGCGGCGCGTACCTGGTGCGCGGCCTGGGCCACTGCGACGCCTGCCATGCTTCGCGCAACGCCTTCGGTGCGGTGAGCCATAGCCTGGACCTCGGCGGCGGGCTGATCCCGATGCAGAACTGGTATGCGCCGCCGTTGCTCTCGAGCGGATGGCCAGCGGCCGACATCGCCGGGCTCCTGCGCGCCGGGACTGCGCCGCGCGCCACGGCAATGGGGCCGATGGCGGAGGTGGTCTATCGCAGCACCCAGCACCTCACGCCCGAGGACGCGCGCGCCATAGCTGCCTATCTGCATTCCCTGGCCTCACCTGCGCCCGACGGGGAAGCCAGGGCCCAGGCAAGTCCGAGAACCATGGCGCGCGGTGCGGAAATCTATGGAGAGCACTGCGCGCAATGCCACGGCGACCGCGGAGAAGGGGCGGCCCCTGCCTACCCACCGCTTGCGGCAAACCCGGGCGTGAACGCGCCCGTCGCCGCGAACGCCATCAAGGCGGTCCTCAATGGCGGCTACGCGCCCGTGACGCCGGGTAACCCGCGCCCCTACGGCATGCCTCCCTATTTCGGTGTCCTGAGCGATCCCGACATCGCCGCCGTTCTCACCTATATCCGCGGCTCGTGGGGCAACCGGGGCGCGGCCGTACCTTCGCACGACATAGAGAAATTCCGCTAGGAACGCGACTTGCATCGCGCCCTTGTCTTTCGCGAAAGGATCATCAAATGGAACGGATTGAGAAAAGCATCGAGGTGCGCTGCCCCGTGCGCGCCGCCTACAACCAGTGGACGCAGTTCGAGGAGTTCCCGCGGTTCATGTCGGGCGTGAAGGAAGTGCGCCAGCTCGACGATACGCACGTGCACTGGCATGCCGAGATCTGGGGCAAGGACAAGGAGTGGGACGCCGAGATCGTGGAGCAGGTGCCCGACCAGCACATCGCCTGGCGCAGCACCAGCGGCGACGCCCCCAACAACGGCTCGGTGCGCTTCGAGCAGATGGGGCCGGACCGCACGCGCGTGAACCTGACCATGGAGTACGAGCCGCAGGGCGTGGTCGAGAACGTCGGCGACAAGCTGGGCGTCATGAGCCGGCGCGTGCAGACGACCGTGGAGCAGTTCAAGGACTTCATCGAGAAGCAGGGCCAGACCGGCGCCTGGCGCGGTGAAGTCCACGGCGGGCAGAAAACCTCGTAGATGGTCGCCTGGCTGCGCAGCCACTGGCACGAGTTCCGGTCGGCGCGGCCGGGCC
>JADMIO011385397.1_pt1 | contig 16231 bp, 16 predicted proteins | sample 8958161 | NCBI WGS metagenome assembly JADMIO01 (sample SAMN16585339, study PRJNA669376) | soil metagenome | isolation source: Crop rotation soil | place: USA: Cullars Rotation, Alabama | collected 2011
ACAATTCTCATGGCCGGGTTGTTCCAATCGGGTATCGCGAGTTCGATCGAAACCAAAACCAAAGGGAAATCGATTGCATAAAACTCATACCTAAGAGTCCACACGCCCAAAGTTATTGGCAAATGTCCCGCGCCAACTATGTCTAAGGCACTGTTCAGGTAGACGCCACGTTCCGAGAGATCGACAATTGGCCCTTCGACAGTACCGCTTGCGGAGGGCATCTTCCAGCCTGAGGCGACTCGGTTCGGGGTAGCACCGATGCAGAGCAGATCGTATGCTTCGTGCGATTTTGGAAAGATTGTGTGTGAAAACCCGGGCCGAGCTGTTGCTTTCAGCGGACTTCGTATCGGCGACGCCCTTAAAGGTCCGCCGCTCGGCCCAAATTCTGAGAGTCTGGCCGTGGCTTCCAGAGCTGCAATGTCGGGACGGCCATTTATCACATCAACATACAGGAACCGGCCGATGAGACTACCGAAGGCAAGCAGCTCATCACGTGGGGACAAGCGGAGGTTATCCGCTCTCATTCTCCTGGTGTAATCGGGCGTCCAGCCGGAGCGATCGAGGGCCCGTGCTACAACGGCGCAGCAGTCATCTAAGCCCTCGAATTCTTCAGTATTGATTCCGATATGGCGGAGCATTCCCTCCAACGGAGCGCCGCGCTGGCTCACGACCAGGATTCGCTCGAACCCGAGAGCATAGGCGATTGCCAACTCCTGATGTGAGAAGAGCGATCCTTGGTACTCATCTCCGATCAGATCGCGCCGGAAGTTTACGAACAGGTAGTAGTCGCTATTCTTTAACTCCCGAATCACTCCCGTGTTAATTTCCATGAGCGTCTGAGCGTTGATTGCCACATAGGCATCCAGGCCTCGTTCCTCGAGGAGCTCGCCTATCTTCCGAGCGACATCCCGTTCGCGGGAGCGCTGACCACAGCTTACGAACACTTTGCTTTTCATATTAGATGTCAATAAGAGCTTGCCACCGCTCTGCGAGATTACCAAAAACCGGCGCTTTTCGGACTGCGGCCCCCAACGATTCTGCAGGATCAGAAAGATTTCGCGCGGCTCTGCCAGGGGTTCCGTTGCCCGCTTTTCGGACATCACCGCGGCGGTGCCGGTGCGGAATGAGCGCCAAGCTAGCTACTTTCCCACTTAAAATTCCGCACCTAAGCTCGTTGCTTTCATATCCGTGGTGCATGGCTGTTTGTTGGATCGAACGCTGTCCTCGGCCCGAGAGCCATCGGCTAGCTCCCCGCGACTATGGAGGCATTAGAACATTTTGCTTCAAAAATGTATTGACTCAATGCGCGCGGTAATGTATCATCAATAACGATGACACGAGAGCAGGCCATCCGCAAACGAGAAAAGCTCGCCGGCAAACTCTCCGCCGCAATAGGGGTCCTGCGCGGTTCGCTGTTGCAACGCACTATTCACCACTCCTCGGGATGTCAGAAATGCGCCCGTGGCGAGGGCCACCTGCTTTGGGTCCTTACCGTCGGCTATCCGGGCGGCAAAACCCGCCAGGTGAGCCTCCGTCCCGACCAAGTTCCGCAGGTTCGTGAGGCGCTCGAAAACTATCGCAATTTCAAACGCAGCCTGGAGGCCATCAGCGAACTGAATCAATTTCTGTTGCGTCTGGACCGCGAGGAATCCAAGGAACAGGAGCGCAAGCCGTGATCGCCGCTCGCCGCCTGCAACGACATTTTGCCGATGGCCTCATCGGCGAGACGGTAGAGGATGTCTGGGAACCCTGGATGCGATACGCCGATACAGCGTTGGAAGATGATGCCCTGCTGCTCATCATCCAGCAAGAGTTAGCCAAGCGCTGCAAGAAAAGCAAGACCCGTGGCCGCAAGGCAACGCCGGCCGAGGTCGTACTCAGAATGCTGCTGCTGAAGCACGTGCGCGACTGGAGTTACGAAACCCTGTCCAGGGAAGTGCGCGCCAATCTAGTTTATCGCGAGTTCACCCGGATCGGTGGCGAAAAGGTTCCGGATGACCGGACGATGGGAAACCTGGCGCGACAACTGGGGCCGGAGGTGATCGAACAACTGCATCGGCGGGTAGTGGAGATCGCACAGGAAAACAAGATCGCAACGGGTCGTAAGATGCGGGTCGATACTACCGTAGTGGAGACCGACATCCATTATCCGACCGACAGCACTTTGCTGGGTGACGGCGTGCGCGTCCTGACGCGCATCATGAAGAAAGTTACCGCCGTGGCGGGCAAGGCTGGTACGCAGATGCGCGACCGCAGTCGGTCCGCCAAGTTGAAGGTTTTGGCGATCGCTCGCGCCAGCCGTAACAAGACGGAGCAAGGCCGGCAGAAGATGAAGAACGCCTACGTTCAACTGCTGGAAATCACCAGTCGGGTTGCGGGACAAGCCAAGAAATTCTCCAGCGAAATCGCCGGGCGCGTCAAGCGAGGCAATCTTTCAGTACTGCACAAAGCCAAGAAGCAACTGGATGAAATGATTCCCCGGGTGCAGCAGGTGCTGCGCCAAACACGCGAGCGGGTGCTCCGCGGCAACACCCAGGCCGACGGGAAGCTGCTCAGCGTATTTGAGACGCACACCGAGGTGATCCGCAAGGGCAAGACAAATAAGCCCAATGAGTTCGGCAAACTGGTCGTGATTCAAGAGTCGGAGAACCAGATCGTTACGCATTTCCAAGTGTGCGAACAGAGGCCAGCCGACTCCACTTTGCTGGAAGGGTGTCTGGAGCAACATGTCGAACAGTTCGGACGCGCTCCGGAGCATGTGGCGGCGGATCCCGGATTCTTTTCAGCTGCTAACGAATCCAAGGCCGCGCAGATGGGGGTGAAGCGGGTATCGATTCCGAGCCATGACACCAAGAGCCCCGCCCGTAAGCAGAAGCAGAAGCAGCGTTGGTTCAAGAAACTTCAGAAATGGCGCACGGGCTGTGAAGGCCGCATCAGTGTTCTCAAACGCCGGCATGGATTGCGACGATCGCTCTACAAAGGACCGGACGGCATCCGTCGCTGGGTCGGACTCGGCGTAATCGCCGACAACGTCATTCATATCGGTACACACCTCGCAGAGCAAGCACGCCCACGTTGAAGGTCTCCGCCTAAACAGACAAACCACTCCTGATTTCCTCGTAACCCCGAACCCGAATTAGATTCAGACTCCCCATCCATCCGATTCTACTTGTCTAAACTTCCTCCCGGGACACCCGTCGCGCGCTAAAGGCATCTTTTGAATTTTAAGTGGGAAAGTAGCTAGTGTAGTGTCCCCGAATTAGCTGGACTTTCGTTTGCGGGTCTTGGGAGCCGTGCAGCCGGGCTGGATCTGCTCAAGAGTTTGGCGACAACGTGCGAGTTTGGCGACGATGGATTCGACGGTAGCCGTCCAAACAAACGGTCTGGGATTCTCGTTCCAGGCGGCGAGGAACTCATTGATAGCCGCGATAAGGTCGTCGACGCTCAAGAAGGAATCGCGGCGGATCCTCTTGCTGGTCAACTCGCCGAACCAGCGTTCAATCAGGTTCAACCAACTCGAACTGGTTGGAACGTAGTGCACCTTGAACCGAGGATGTCGGTTAAGCCAGTCCTTTACCTCGGGCGTGCCATGAGTGCCGTAATTGTCCATCACCAGGTGCAGCGGCGTCTTGCCGGGGAACTCGCGGTTGAGGCGGCGCAGGAATTTCAGAAACTCCTGGTGACGGTGACGTTTATAGCAGTCGGCGATGACTTTGCCGGCGAGAACATCGAGCGCCGCAAACAGAGTCGTCGTTCCGTGTCGCTTGTAGTCGTGAGTCATGCTGCCGCAACGCCCTTTCTTCAGCGGCAGCCCAGGCTGGGTGCGTTGCAGCGCCTGAATTTGGCTCTTCTCGTCGACGCAGAGCACAATCGCCTGGTCGGGAGGATTCAGATAAAGTCCGACCACGTCCGTGAGCTTGTCGAGGAATTTCGGATCGCGTGACAGCTTGAATGTCTCTGTTCGATGTGGCTTGATGTTGTGGCTCCGCCAAATCCTGCTCACGCTGGACTTGCCGATCCCCTGTGCCGCCGCCATCGTCCGACAGCTCCAATGCGTGCTTCCTTTGGGCTTGGTTTGCAATGTGGCGTCAATCACGGCCTTGATTCGAGCCCCATCGTAACTGGGTTTCCGGCCCCGACCTGAAGCAATCTCCCAAAGCGACTGGGGCCCACCGTCGCGGAAGCGCTCGCGCCAAAGACGAACGGTCTTACGGTTCACGCCGTTCTCGGTGGCAATCGCCATCTCGGGTTTTGCCGGCGGCAACGGCCAGGATCATGCGGCAACGTAGCGCTACCTGTTGTGGAGTTCCTAAGGCTACTACCCAGCGTTGGAGTTCGCGGCGCTGATCCGGTGACAGGACGAGAGAATCAATGGCGCGGGGCATGCCTAATTATGCTCCCTGGTCAAATATTTGTCCAACTATTTGTGGGACACTACACTAGGTACTATTGAGTCTGTACATGCGTCCAGTCCCAGAGCGATCCGTTATTCCCTTTCCCAGTCAATGGCTGCCGGACCAGTGGAAGAGATCGTCATTTCGCTCGGTAAAACCGCATTCGATGCAGAAAGCCTGATGGTTACTGTTCCTGCATCGCCGGCCCACGTGCCCACCGCGGGTTCCGGCGTGCGACCTGCGTCCACAACCTGTCGATCGCCCGACAGCCGCCATACCATGGGTTTCATGGCAGAGCCGCGTCTGGTCACTGTCCATTTTCCGACGGGACTAAACGATGGGTTCGCAGGTTCTGTCTTTGGTGCTGGCTTATCACCGCCCGCAATCTTCCTCGCCACCTCGTCCAGTTTGTCCGTGGCGGCACCCCAGGTATTGCCAAGCGACTTTGCACAGTCGGCCGCAGCTTTCGATTGCCTGCTGGCGTCGGAACCAGTAGACGTGGTGCCCGGCCACCAGGAGCGCCAAAGGATAACCGCCACGATGCCGGCTGCGGCCAGTATCCAAACCAGGCGGCCCGGGTTCGAGGCTCCTGCGCCGGCCCGAGGTCCTGGGTCAGAACCTGAATCAACCGTTCGCAGCCGGAATCCCAGGCCTCATCGCTGATCGAGATTGCCTGCCGTCGCGATAGCGACACTTACCCGACAAGCCGTGTTCTCGATCTCTGGCCGCTATGACTGGAGCAAATCCCTCATGAGAAGGGCTGTTAATGGGGATCGCCAGTCGATTGCCCTTTCGCGGGGATCGAATGAGATACCCCGCCTTGGATCATTAGCAGACCTCGGAGGTTCAGCGTGCGATTATTCCATATCGTCGCGGATCAATTATGGCGAGTAGGTCCGGTTGTAGGAATCGGATATCCCGGTGAAGATCCGCCAGGGGGATCACGGTTGACTATGTTACGTCAGCGCCTTACAAAGCCCACCCTTCAGGGACTGGGATCAGTACCAGCGCCGTAAGCATGTAACTTCCTGCCCACCGATTCCCTCGAAATGACGATCGGGCGCCAAACGACGGACGTGCGGCCCGTGACATCAGCACTGGCGGCGCGCAATCGATAGTTTCCGGGCGAGGTTAACTTGAAACTCACTTCGACCGTTCCGCCGGAACCACTTAATACGACATTTGGTTTCAGCCTGTCCGGTATCAGAACGAGCTGATCCTGTTCCTCCGGACCATAGACCTCCCAGGCGACCATCGCATTCCTGTAGACGCCCTCGTCATCCGCGCCGTATGTGTAATAGACCTTGGCCGATGTTTCTTCGACTCGCGCCTTCGCCGTGATCTCCACAGCATCCGCGCCGCTCCGGGAGGATAGCGTTACAGCCAGTTGAGGCGGTTTGCCCCCAGCCCGCTCCGGCATCCTGGCACGGTCCAATGCCGTGAGCTTGCCTTCCGTGTTCACCTCCACCTTGCCGTCTTCCCGAATGGTCACGATCTCGCGGTAGCCCGTTAGCTTCGAGCCCGGCAGGTCCCACAGCAGATCGAACGGAACGCCACGCTTGAAACAACGTTCGATCTCGGTAAAGAAGTTGCTCATCACTACTCGATACGCGACACCTTGCCGGTTGAGCCGTTCGAGGTTGAGTTCGCCGAGGCCCCACATGTTGCCTTTGCCAGTCTGCACATGGCCGAGATCATAGCCTGGGGGTAGAGTGATGGCAACTTCAGCCATGCTCCCCAACCGACCAGGTTCCGGACGCGGATGGGCGTTCGAGTAGTCGTGCAGATGCCTGGCAAGAGCGAGAACTTCGCCGAAAGGTACGCAGGCAAGCTGATGATTATCCCAGAAGAAGAATCGCGTGGCGCCAAGGTCGTATGCATGCGTCAGCCACCACGGGGCATCGGCGCGCTCGAAGGCTCCATAGATGCTTATGCCCCACTGCTTTCTCGTGAGGCGCGCCGCGCCGCGCAAAAAGCCGAAAACGATATCGGCCAGAGCTTTGGGATCATCGGGCGGCAGCTGAACACCGTAGGTCATGTTCATTTCAGGCAAAGTGCGGCGAGTGCCGATGCGCCCGGGTGGTTCAAACACAATCGCATCCGGCACTCGTGGGTCCTGCGACAACTGGTAAGCGGCGGTGCTTACCATCGTCTCCCACGTGTAGAGGTTTTCCTGGCGAAAATCCATATCTCCCAAGTCGACGTCATTACGTGCGCGCAATCCTTTCATAAACGCTGTGGGTGAACCATCTCGCAATACGTGTTCATAATATTTCCGGAACTCTTCGAACATCAATTGTGGAGTCAGCGCTTTGCGAAACGCCGGTTCTTTTGCAAGGCGCGGTCGCACCACGTGGTCCCTGGTCCCCACCGCCGGTTCGTCGAGAAACAAGGCTGGACCAAGATACTGGCTGCGATAGAGCGACTCCGGAAACGGAAGGCCGTTACCTGCTCCCCAATAGTACAGGCCGAGTTCGTCTGCCCATTTCCACTGTTCCGAGTCCACGGCAACGCACGTGATTCCGGCATCGCGCATCTGGCGGTAATCTTCACGCGTGAACCGCACGAGGCCGTAGTCAGAACCGTCATACCGCCGGGTCTCGTCTTTTTGTCTGCTGTTGCTGGCAGGGCCCACGAGGAGGTCAGGCCGTAGCTCCACTACTTCGGTATCTGGCGGAGGCAATACAGTAACTCCCTGCCTCAGCATCTCCCGCGTGTAGCGATGGCCCAGATAGCGGACCTCTTTGGGAAGGCCGACCATGGCTTGGGGCAGAAGCTCCCAGGCCCCTTGCGACGGAAGCACCGCCTCGCTGGTCAGCTGATTTCGATATTCCCGTGGCCTTGATGAGCCGCCTCCCTGAAACAGATACCGCAACGTGTTTGTGCGCGTGGGAGCCCCGGCAGTCAATTGCCAGATCTTAAACTGCTCGCCGTCCCCTTTAATCGCAGTGAGTGAGATCCATTGTTGACCTTTCTCCAGCAGGCCGAGAGCAAGCGTGAACGTATTGACTACCGAACCGCGGGGGGCCGCCGAGCTTTCCAGGCGGTACTGAGCGGCCAAGCCCGGCTGGGGCTCTCCGGGGGTGTTCGCGGTAATGGCGGCCACGATAGCAAAGAACCTGAAGTAAGGTCGGATGCCACGATTGTACATGGGTAGATTATGGCGTAGTTTCAAGGGCTCTGGTTCGCTTCAAGGGCGACTTGGGAGGCAACTTCGGCGGGGTTGGCCGCGCCCAGGGGTTGGATCCCGCTTGGATCATGTGCCCCGAGTTCACTAAAATGTAACTGGACGGGAAATACGTACCGGCAAACACCGGCAAAGAATTAACCCCCTTGGCTTTACTTCCTTGGCATCGGTCCGCCGGAGGCAGGGTCCACATGGGCTACCGATAATAGTAGTTAACGCTCACCAGAAGTGCGATGGGCCGTCACCAAAGTGTATGTGTATCAAGTACGTGTACCTGACCGAAGTAACGTCGGACCATGTCATACATATGCTTCGTGCCGCCCGGCCCATCTCCTGCCTGCCGATCCCACAGGCAGATAAACCGCACCTTTGCCGGCCCCCATGCCAGTGCCGTATACATCATCCAGAGATTGTTACGGGCAAACGGATCAACTCTCCTGGGTGTGTCCCCCAATTTCTCGGGCATGACGAGCACCACCGCCTGTGGATGCCGTGTCACCTCGAAATATAGTCGCTGCCAATGGTCACCAGCAAAGTTGACCGACTCCTCGAGAAACTGCGGTTCCTCGAACGGGATCCGAATTCTCACGCTCAGACCCTTCCTCAGGCACTCTTGCGCAAACAGAAGATCCCCGCCGCACGCGGCGCTGCAGAAGGCCAAGTCCTCTCTCCCGGCACCGAGTTCGTCGAGCTTTGCGGAAATCGCTTCCGCTGCCGCCTTCTCTGTTTGCTCGCCGGGCGGGAATCGTGGACTGTTGCGGTCCGGTTTGTCGATCATGTGACCGGTGAACAGAAAGACCTTGCCCGGAGCAGGCTCAGTCGGCCCACCCAGCCTGGCAAGCGAGCGGGTGAACAGAAGGTCCGCTCCGTCGACTTCCGATGGCCGGAATCCAAGTGTTTTGAGGATCTGGATTGCCTGGCGAGTGGAGTCAAGATCAAAGTAGTTCTGGCTCCCGACGGCAATCGCCCTCCGGTAGGCCTCGCGAATGTCCTCGTCGCGTCCCGTTAGCAATTCCCAATCTCCGAGTGTGGCACGGGCCCAATAGTCCCGGGGGTTCTCTTCCAGGGTGGCCTGGATCGCCCAAAGCACGGCACCCTCGAGAGCCAGACGCTCCTTCGGATCCGGCTGTTCACCCGTGAGGTGCTCGCGCAGGTACATGAGTGTCAATGCGTTTATGCCCGGATAGCATTTGCCTGGATCAAGGCGGAAACCCTTGCGGTACGCCTGGATTGCCTCATCCAATCTGGCGATTTCGGCGGCGGCGTCCTCCCTCATCTGCTGCGGTGAGGCACCGTCCCGCTGCCAGCTGCGCAACCAGGCGTTCTTCTCGACCCGGCCGAGCAGCCCCCAGGCCTCGCCATCAGTAGGGTGCTTCCGGATCACGTTACGCAACCACTCTTCGGCTTCGGCATACCGATGCAGGCGACCGAGGAGGATTCCTTTCAGCCGTTCCGACGGCAGGTCATCGGGATCGATTTCGAGGGCTTTTTCGCACTGCGCAAACGCGAAATGAAACTCCTGCAGTTGTTGTAGTGCTTGGGCCGCTGCCCGGTAAGCCTCGACACGCAGAACGTGGGCGGGTGCTTCCTCCGCCAACACCAGGATATCGCCGACGCGTTTCTCCTTCTGCGCCACGCGTATACGGCTCTCCCATTCATCGAGCATTTCCCAGTACTCGCCCAGCGGTCCGACCCGGAGACTCTTCCAGTCCGGAGGTTGCAGGCTCTCAAGAAGATGGTATACGGGACTCACCTTGCGTCCCCGCCAGGCGTTCCTCGTCTCATCGACGAATGTTGCCAGCGCCGCGCGATCCTGTTCCAGGAATGCCGGGTCTGGTGCGCCGTCCTTGAGGTGATACCGCAGTGTCCGATCGGTATAGAGATCGAAGGGCATGTAGTCACGCTTACCCTGGACCAGGATGACACCCGCCGGCTGGAGCGCATGACGTACCCCAAGCTCGTACCAAACGTTGGGGTTGTCAATCGACAGATCGGCGATGACGAGGTCCGCCAACAGCAATTCCTGGAACATATCCGCCAGAATGCTGCCAGCCCGCATTTCCTGATCGGCCCGGAAAACTTCGAATCCGACTGCGCGCAGAGACACACCGATCAGTTCGGCGTAGACCCGGTCAAAGTCGATTCCATCTTTCACATGGTAGGGCATTGCCACAAAGGCATGTAGCGGCATTTGATCTTCTCATGAGTGCGGAAAACCTGACGAACCTGCAGTCGAAGGGCCGGTGATGTCCGTTTTCGGCTGTGCGGCGCCAGATATTCTCGTGTTTGGCTGGGGATCGGCTGAATTCTGCTCTGGCTTCTTAGCCGACCACTGAGCAACCCACGCACCGCTCTCGCTGGCTATGGTCGCTTCACAATTCTGGATAAATGTGTTGCGCTCCAACCCGTCCGCTTCAGTTTTTCGGCTGGCGGCCCATTCGCTCTGTAGCGCCCGCAACCGCCGGGCAGTTGCCTGATACAGCACCAGCAGTGCCTGATACCGCTGATTCTGGATGTAGGCCGAAAGGGCAGCGGTCACGGTGGCGGTCACGGCTACCCAGCCCGCGACAGGACTGGTTGTCGACAGCAGGCCGAGCACGACGCTGACAGCGCCGAGCACGAGCATAATCGTCCGCAAGTGATCAGTCTTGAGCTGGCAACTGGCGGCACGGTCGTCATAATACCGGATCTGGTCTTCGACTCGGTGCGCGAGATATGTATCGACTGTAAGCGACGAGAGGTCCGGATCACTTTCCTGACGGAGTGCCCGGGTTGCAACATCCGCCACAGTGCCCTCGACATCCCGCACCCGCTGCAGCAATTGAGTGGCACCCGTTGGACCATCAAAGGGGGGTACTCCAGCCCGATAAAGATAAATGGCAGACTTCAGGGACTCTGCTGCGGAGCGGGCACGGATCCAGTTCCGCTCCCGATCGCCTCCGATTGCTTCCCGGGTAAAGAATGCTGCCAGTGCGATAGCTGCGGAGCCCAACAGGCCAGGCGCCTGATACGCCCACTTTTCCCATCCTTCTTTGGGAGCAAGGTGTGCGATTTGCTGGCCAAGGGTCGCCAGCACTGCACCGGCAATGGCCAGCAGCAAGCTCCACCGGCGCCAGAAATCGAGCTCGCTTTTGTGAAAGCGGGCTGTCGCCGCCCATGTACGATACGCCGTCCACGGCGCACGCAGAGCAGGATCAACATTAACAGAAGCCATCATCGTACCGCCGGAGGAAGACCACTGTACCAGGAACGGACTGATGATTTCCAGCGCCACAGGACGGCGCAGACGTGTCACGGCATACCCGCACTGCAGACCCTGCTGGCAGGATGAAAAGATATTGATTCGGGACTGGCCCGATTTTGCGATTGGCCGAACCTAAAATCAGCAAACGAAGGTCGTCCGGGGGCGGTCTGCCAGTTTTCCGTAAACGGGATAAGGGTTGTGGCGCGTGGCAGGTCGCGCTGCACTCGAGCTCGGTACCGCTTGAGGGAAGCACCGGCGAGATTACCTACGAAATCCGGATTCCGCCCAACCTGTTCATTACGGGCGCCATCAATATCGACGAACCTACCAACACGCTGAGCGACAAGATCCTCGACCGGTCCGTCCTGATCGACATGTCAGGAGTCGATCTCGCCGGCTTCCTCGATCAGCTTCCGGGACGGTTTCCCGAACTGGCCGAATCAGTGGCTGAATGCCGGCCAGTCCTTGAAAGCCTGTACAGTATCCTGGCGCCCTCCGGCCAGGGGTTCGGCTACCGCATGGCTGAGGAATTCGTCCGCTACCACCGCTCGCGACCGGGAATCTTGGACGCAAGTCGGAGGAGGTCATCGATGAGCAGATGGTACAGAAGGCGCTCGTGAAGCTTCGCGGCACAGAGGCGCAACGGAAGATGCTGGACGAACTCGGGCGATGTTTGCAGGCAGACCGCGGTCATCGGCCGTGGTTACGCGTCTGCTGCCCGACCTGATCGAGCTGGGGTCATTCGAGAACTCACGGTGACAGCCCTGTACCTCATCCCTGAACGTCCGGACCAGGGGTGCTTGGCGCGTCTGGCCGGAGTCTCAGGCCATTCCCGCCGGGACAGTACAGGAGGCGCGGGACCGCTGGTTCGAGCTGCGCGAGACAGGCTGCCCGGACCGGGCAGAGCTGTATATCGACGATCTGCCACTCGATGCTTTGCGGTCGCCGGACGCGAGAACAGCGTGATGGAGGTGGTCGCCGGTTTCTATGCCGGAATCGCCGAAGCCAGACTCGTGCCCGGCGACGGCTCGCAGCATACATTCGAGGTGATTGCGGATCCGGACATCCGCAAGCTGACGCGCGACACTTTCGACACGATGGTGCGTGAGATCCTTGAGGACACCTTCGCCCTGCTGTCGCTCAGCAGCTTCCGCCGGGGACTTTCGCGCGGGACCGGAAAACAGCCGCCTCCGGTCGCGCGGCTCGAATTTCTCCGTTCGCGGATCGCAGAGCTTCGATCCGTCATGGAGGCGATCGACCGCAATCCGAGCCGGGTGCTGAAGGCTGAGGACATCGCGGTGCCGTATCACAAGACCGCGCGCGCCACCGGGACGGAAATTCTGAAGTCGTTCCGCACAGGCCGCCTGCTGAAGTAAACCCGCACCCCGCCGCGGCTGCCGCCGCAACTGCAGGGCTGGCTGCCGCAGAATATTCGCAAGCGTCGCGGCGCTCGAGTCTTGATATCCGGGAACACCGGGAAATCAAGGCGTGCCTGGGTGTGTGGGCGCAATGGCCTGCCGCTGTATCCGGCCAGCTAGCGCGCACCCTGCCGGAGCGGGACGACATGGCTGCAGTCCGTCGCCAGTGGATCCGCCGCACAAGGCAGCTTGCAAGACAGCTGGAGCAGCTCCACAGTTTGCCCATGTTTTCCGAGGTCTCCGGCGCAACCCCGCGGCCCACTCTGACGACGCTGTTTCGCAACGATCCCCGGTACTGCTCTTTCATGCGGCTGTACCGCGACATGAACCTCGGTATTGCGGGTGTATTTGGTGATTTCCTGCAGGTGCCGCTGGCGAGGACGTTGGACATGTACGAGCTCTTCGCCTTTCTGCGGCTTCTGCGTGCGGCCGTTACGCGCTACGACTCGAAGAGGGGGATGTCGAAGGGTATTCCGGCAGGATACCGTGGGCGTCACACTGGCAGCAGGATCCCTGATTGTGCCGGTCCCTGAGCCGGGATCGCGCTGTGCTTCCAAGCGGCATTATCGGGAGTACTGGATAGAAGCGGGTCGCCGCCGATCGTTCAGCCGGCCGATGCGGCCCGACGTCACGGTGGAGGCACGAAACGGGTCTGCGCCGCAGCGGCTGATCGTGCTCGATTCCAAACACCGCATCAATGAGGATCTGAACGCCGCCATGGCGTCGATCCACATGTATCGCGAGCGCTGGTCAGCGGCGGACCGGAGGATTCGGTGGAGCGGATCGTCACGGCGGCTTATTTGATCAGTCCGCACGTACCGGTGCTTGCGGACGAGTGGAGGGACACTGCTCTTCCCGGCCGGCTGTTTCATCCCGCCTACCGTGGTACCTTCCGGTTCGGGGCGGTCACCCTGAAGCCGGGGATGCCTGAGATCGCCGAAACGCTCGGGGTTATTCTGAGTGACGCGGGAGCCTGGCATGCAGCGCACCGATGTCCTCTCACCTGAACAGCGCAGCCGTTGCATGGCGAACATCGCCGGCAAAAACACGCGGCCGGAAATGATCTTGCGCCGGGGCCTGCATACGCGGGGCTGGCGATACGTCCTGCATTCCCGGAAACTGCCCGGCCGGCCGGACATGGCATTCCTTGCCCGACATGCTGTGCTGTTCGTGCACGGCTGCTTCTGGCACCGTCACGGTTGTCACCTGTTCCGTTGGCCCGCGACAAACCGCGAATTCTGGCGCACAAAGATCAGCGGCAACGTCGCCCGTGATGAAGTGACACGGGTGGCGCTGGCCGGAGCCGGGTGGCGTGTAGGCTTGGTCTGGGAGTGTGCGCTGAAGGGAACGAAGCGCCTCGATGTGAACGCCTTTCTGGATGCGGTGGAGATGTGGCTTGACAGTGACCGACCAGCGTTTGCTCTTCCCCAAGCCATCCAACCGACCTGAAGCCCGGCTGGCAGCCTCACGTTCGAACAGAAATCCTCTTGATCGGAAGATCAGCTTGCACTACAGCAAAAACGTCAGATCATTTTGCCGAAAACGCTACTTCCCATATCCGGACTTACGGGGCGGTGCACTGCGCTAGTTGGAAGGGGATTTATCAACAAGCTTTGAAGATGTGGCCGCTCCGATATACGAAGGACAATCAAGCTTACCGGAAGGTACCAACCTCGACAACGCTCACCCCTTCCGCATCGAGTAGCCAGTCTCTAGTTGGACTTGTCCCGATTTTTGAGACAAACGGTTAAGACTCAAAATCCATCGAATGGAGAATAGAGTCATGGGATTGTCTCGCAGGCAGTTCACAAAAGAGTTCAAACTGGCCGCCATACGACGGCTGGAACAGGGGGTTTCGATGGCCGAAGTGGCGCGGGCGTTGGCAGTGAATCCCAACGTGCTGCACCGCTGGCGGCGGGAGTTGCGGCAGGGTCCGGGCAACGCGTTCCCAGGGAACGGAAAGCAGCGCTGGTCGGAGGGGCGGAAAGCGGAATTGGAACGGAAGGTCGGCCAACAGGCCCTGGAGATCGATTTTTTGAAGGGGTGCTTGCAGCGCATCGAGGAGCAGCGGATGCTGCAGGCACTGACTGGAAGTCCGCGGTCTACCAGAAAATCGAACAGGAAATGAAGGTAAACCGGGGCCTGACGGCGAAGCGCATGGTGGAGTTGGGCGGCGTCAGCCGCGCCAGCTTCTACCGCTTCGACGAGGAGGCCACGACGAGAGCGGATCGGGATATGGACCTGCGTGACGCCATCCAACGAGTCGCTGTGAAGTGGCCCAGCTACGGCCGGCCCCGGATTACAGCCGAACTGAAACGGCAGGGCTGGAAGGTGGGGCCGAACCGCGTCAGGAGGATGATGCGCGAGGATAAACCTGCTGTGCGTGCGAAAACGAAAGTTTATGGTGACCACTGATTCTAACCACGACCGGAAGGTCTATCCGAATCTGAAGAGCGAGATGGAATTGAGCGGGATCAACCAACTCTGGGTCGCCGACATCACCTACATTCGACTGGAGGCCGAGTTTGTGTATCTGGCAGTGGTCATCGAGGCATTTTCACGACGGGTGATTGGCTGGGCCCTGGGCCACACGCTGGAGAATGATCTGCCGCTGGAGGCGCTCCGCGTGGCGTTGGATCAGCGCCAGCCCGTTCCCGGCTTGGTCCATCATTCCGATCGTGGCAGCCAGTACGCTTCCAAGGACTACACCGATTTGCTGAAGGCGCGAGGCTGTCAGATCAGCATGAGTCATAAAGCGAGCCCGTGGGAAAAGGCTTACGCTTCACACTGCACCTCCTTCGCACATTGCGGAACCACCATGTTGGCCGGCACCCTTTTCGAGAATCTCACGCCCTGGGCTTTCCGCGGCGGATTCGCGCCCGGGCGCTCGTATAAACAATCGTTCTTGCCATTGTAAGCGTGGCCGCGGATCAGCCCGTGGCGGTTCCAGATTTTGACACGCTGAGGATGAATCCCCAACACCTGCGCCATTTCTTCGACCGTCAGCATTCCCGCCTTGCGGAGTCGATCATACCGCGGCGTAAGCTGATAACTCCGCTGAATGCGAGCCACGATGCGTGCGGTGAAGGGCAGACCTTCACCGGATTGCAGACCCTGGCTGTTCAAGACAGCAGCGACCTCCCGATACGTGTAGTCGTCGAGCAGCCGATCGATCGCGGCAACTACTTCCGAGCTGGTCTGCCGCTGCTCCCACGATCGCTGCGGTAGCGGCAACTGCAATGTGCGATACGCGCCACCCTTGAACCGGATGTGCAGCGTGAGGTGGTCTGCACGGATCAGGGTGACGTCTTCCAGTAACAGCCGCAGCATGCGTTTGCGTTCGCGATCGGGCGTGGCTGGGTCGCGCCATATTTGCGGAAAGTCCGTAGCCAGCGAGAGGATTGCGGCGCGTTGTTCCTCATCGAGCAGCTTGCGATCTTGTGCCCGCTGCTGTTCACAGACTTGCTGTGCTTCCGTCAGCAGTTTCAACTTACCATTCCAGTCCGCCTCCAGGGAGTCGGCCACCAGGCGATTATCCGGATCAACGCGAAGATAGCGACGCCGCGCGAGTTCGGCTTCATAACGTGCCCGTTCCACTTGCTGTTGCCGCAGCCGGTCAGCTTCATCCAGCCGAGACTGAAGTTCTTGCTGGACCGCCAGCGCCACCTCCAGCGTGATCGGTGTAACCGCTTCCACCAAGATGTTTCCGACCGCCTCATCGATGGCCGCACCCGGAAGATGCTGGCAGATTGGTTCTCCATGTTCGATGCCCTCGCGCTGGCACACGTAGTCCGGAACCAACTGTCCGTGGCGACTGTGGTAGCGCACGGTCATGCGCTTGCCGCAGCGGCCGCAGATGAGTACCCCTTGCAACAGAGCAGGACCTTCCCGCGGGGGACTCTTGCGACGGTCTTTGCCATGCGCCTGGCTGTTGTCGCGGAGGCGGCGCTGGTTTTGCTCATACTCTTCCCAGTCGATATAGCCGGTG
>JADMIO010607257.1_pt1 | contig 16230 bp, 11 predicted proteins | sample 8958161 | NCBI WGS metagenome assembly JADMIO01 (sample SAMN16585339, study PRJNA669376) | soil metagenome | isolation source: Crop rotation soil | place: USA: Cullars Rotation, Alabama | collected 2011
CGCGACAACTTGTCCACGTGGAATTCTAAGCTTAGGATCCCAATGTGCTGGAAAGGCCCCTGTAGCCCTCCCACCACCGAGGGCATCTACCTCTTTCAGCAATCGACGCAGCAGGAGTAAGTCGCTCGCTATCAACTCTACTTGACCGGCAAACTTCGTTCCTTTTGGAACGTGCTCCACCACACGTAGTGTGTCGTCCTTCGGGGCGCGGTTGTCGATAGCCTGGCGGGCCGTCGACCGCCAGATTCGACTGCCCGGATACGCCTTGGTGTACAGAGATGTGAATAGTGCGCGCTGTTGCTGGCCGCCCACGCGCCCGAAGAAGTCGCCCGCGACCTCTGGTCCGTAGAGCCTTCGCGCTGCATCGCGCAGAACTCCTTCGATGTGGGAGGCCCAGATAACAGGCCGACCCAAGCGGTCACGAGCGATGAGGGCGTCGATACCACCTCCCCCAGAGCCGGAACCTGGATGAGCATCCGTGAGAAGTTCAGCGATGATAGTCTGTCGAGTCCAGTTCGCCCCTCCGCCGTTCATCGCCTCGGCCACAACCTGGCTTCGTTCGGCTCCGGTGTGGGGCTTCTTGTTGTGCTTAGACTTCTTCTTATGCTTGGGCTTCGCCATCGAAGATCTCCTGGTCAGGTTCGGGGTCATCGGCAACTTGATCGGCCCGGCCAAGCCGTCCGATTTCGTAAATTTCGACGAGATCGAGCACTTCAGTCAGCCACGGACCGTTGATGTTAGTGGATCCTCTCCAGAGGTTTTGAATGCCAGCAGCCTCAAGGGCCACTTTGGTTTTCTCTGATAGTTCGGCAAAGGCTAGATCGGAGAGAACCCGCCCCCTTGGAAGTTGGTCTATCAGGTAGCGGAGTTGAGAACGTGGGGCATCATTGAGCTTGCTTGCGCCACAAACGAGTCCCTGTAGACAGTCAAGGCCGTTGCCGAGCATATCCATAGGTCGCTGCGACAGCACGCGCGCGTCAGGCCCCGCCCCACGGAGCCAGTCACGTCGGCGAACTGCCTCGGGATTATCCACCCAAGACGTGGTATATACCGCCCAGTCGACGACCGACCGGTAACCGTCAGTGGAGAAGCCACGGAAACGCCGCTTGGCGGAAGCGGCAAGCTGCTCTGCAACCTCATGGAGTCGATGTACAGGAATGTTCGGACGTGCGAACACAACACCAACGCCGAGTGTCAGCTTAAAGGGCGATCCGTCTCCGTCCTGGATCTCAGCAAGTGTCTGGCAAAGTTTGATTACAAACGGCAAAGCGGTTTCAGCTCGGCAAATTATGAGTAGATCATCACCGCCGAGCATTAGCGGAAGCAGGGGAGCAGACGACATGTCCACACATTCAGCATCGATTGCCTCTTTAAGGGCCCGGCGCAAAAGCACACGATTGCGATGAAAGAACTTGGCCTGCTGCTCGAGATCGTTTACAACAGCCGCACTCCCGACACCGTTGCCGTCAGCGAGTATAAGGGCAAGATATCCCATACCAGCAAGTCCCTGAAACGTATTTGGGCGCGGCAAATCCCTGAGTTTTGTCGTCGCAGCCAGCAAGCTCGCAAGGTCGCTGGCCTGCCCCTGCTCGGCCCTTCGAGCAGCTTCGTGGCGTCGTGACACATCCAGCGACACCAACGCCTGCTCTGTCCCTTGGTGAATCTTCACCGAGGCCACCCCACGGCCGGTCCACTCACACGGGGCAAGCACCGGAAGCTGTGTTGAAAGGCTGACTTGCCTCTTGTTTTGCTCGGATCGGTCGATGGAAATACGAAAGCGAAGGCCTGGCAATTCCCGACGCAACAAATCCGCGGCGGCGTCCGCGAACGCGTCTGCACCGGTCGAGAATACGGCTTCGAAATGGCCTCCATCACGGGCCAGGATTCCTTGCCGCGCGTCAGCCGCTGGATCGTCGTGAGACTTCAGTGGATCTTCTGGATCTGCGTTGGGGTAGCCCCCAGCAGCCGACACTAGGGACCACTTGCCAGACTGGCGAGCCAAATCCGGCAGGCTGGCACGCATCGTCTCCCCCAGCAACGTGTTGGCCCCCACCATGGCACGCAGCCTCGGGACGGAGAAGAGCCAAGTCTGCACACGCTGGAATTCGATATGCACTTTGTTCATTCCCAAACCTCTTTGTCCAAAGAAACCGGATCGTAAGTCTTAGCCCACTAAATCCAGGGCTGAAGAGCCAAAATTCTTTGCACAAAAAACAACGCCGAATCGGCCACTTATAAAAGATCGAGAATTATTTCAGCAATCCTCGGTTTGGCGTAAGTCTGGTATCAACAAGCAGTTAAAAAGTTTAAGTGGCCGTCGCCAATAGGAGTCATACTTCGATTTGCAGTCGGCTTTCTCTTCATCTGCACACAGCTTGCATTACCTACACTCGTTTTATTTATTCTTACTCTGTACCTCTCCCCAACCAGTTACACCCGACGACTCAACCAACGCCAGAGGAAAAACATTCCCACCCCCACAACCCCGCAACTGATCCCGAACCTCTTCCACGATCCGGTGACGAAACTCATCTCAAAGATCCCTGCCAGCGTGCTCAGCGGCAGCAGAACGAAGGTCAAAATATTGAGCAGTGCCCCATTGCGATTCCCGGCCCGGGCCTCGAAGTACGACTGCAACTCCCGGATTTCATCGCTCACCAATACATATAACTCCTGGGTCTCAAGTCCACGCTGGAAGCTCCGGTAGAGAGTGCTCCCCATGGGCTTGCGCGTCACCTCGCTAAACCAGTACCGGTTGCGGAAGGCGATGAATTCCTGCATCAGCCTCCGCATTTCCCGCCGGTTGCGATTGACATCTTCTCCACGGCGTATCAATTCATCCGAGAAAAGATAGAGCTGATACTTCTGATAGAGCGCGTAGAGGTAGAGAGGCAGATAATCGTTCTCGATGTTGTGCGCCAGAGCTTTTCTATTGAACGGAATGTCACCCGTCGCAAGAAAGACGACGCTTTCCCTCAGCGCCATTCCGCGCCAAGAATTCCAGATTGATATGCGATTCTCTGCCAGTCGCCTCTTCACTTCATCAGGCGATGGTCTTTTCGACTCGTCATCGATTGTTTCACCCAACCTGGTGCAAGTGGCGTATTCGTAGAGGAGTCGATCTTCAGCCTCCTCAAACAACCCTCTCGAACAATTGGATGCTACCCCATCAACGCAGGCGTAAGAGAATATATGGAATCGTTCCCCGTAAATCTGCCCCGGTTCGCTGCCGGTGTAATGCTCGCTCTCCGTCAGATCCTTCAACCAGAAATCGATCCACTCCCTAATCTCCCCCGGCTCCGGCAGGGTGGCGGACGCCTCGACGCCCAGATTTATCTGCGCCATTCGCCAATCGAGAGACGGCGGCTGCACCAACCTGAGGTAGTAATTGAGATCGATCAATCGGGATAGATCCTGTGGTGTCTCGTCCAACTCTACTTTGAGAAGAAGCAGGCCGAGGCCAGACGGAAAAAGCAGGGCGTCGATCCAGTGCACCACGGCCGCAATGTTTACATCATCGATACTGACCATCAGCGGCCAACGACGACCGGCGGGAGATCCCCGCCACGTCAGACGTCGCACCGTTGCCGGATCCGGTTGCCGCCGCTGTACCTTCTTGATCAGTTGCCTGCGAAACGAGTGGAACTTCGTCGGGGTTTCGGACCTTCTATCGACATTCCGCCTCGTCAAATCGGTGAAATCTTTCGAGTCACTCGCATTCAACGTCTTCACTTCGGGGTAGATTACGGCCCGAACGTAGGGGAGAAAGAAGTATGTATCGTCGACCACGCGCGCGATCTGTTCTGCGTTGAGGCGCTCAAACCAGGGCTGCCAGTCGCCCGACGGACTCCTGAATTTAGAGAGATCCTCGCCCTGTTTGAACTTGTGCAAAAATGGATAGACCAGAATCGAGTAGTGATTGGCCAGCGCCGGGCGCTCGGGATCAATGCTCATCGTCGCGCCCTCGAAGACCCATCCCGAAGCTGAGGCACAGAGAGTGCGAAATGCGGCAGCGGTCGGGACGAACCCCTACCCTCGCGAATACACGTGCCGAGATGAAGGAGTCGAGCAGCATGCTCTTGATTCGCTCCTCCGAGGCTGCCAAGCAGCGCGGCCCTGTCGTCAGTTGAACGAAAGGAACAACATTGCAGGCAACATTCCACGCTGCAACGTCGCGTCGATGCTTCCGATTTTGCTACTAAACGCTTGATGCTGGGCACCCGCAGGGAGGCTATCCTCTATGACCTGGGCTGACTTTACCAATGGATGGTCATTCCCGCGAGCGCTACGCAGTGTAGCCAGAAAAGGTGTCTGCGTCAATAATATCGGGGGAGCCCGCAGGTTCGACGCGAACTCCTAAACCCTCAATGATGGGTTCGGGGGCGGTTGCCGCGGGTAGCCAGATCAGGGAATCGTGCGAGTGGGAAATTCAGTGCTGTCGTTGAGTCAGAAATGTCGTGTTAAGCGCGACATGATTGAGTAGCAGGCATGTATGCCCTGTTCGACTGATCCAGCTATTCAACCAAGGAGGCCGCAATGCCGGCGAAGGCTTATCGAGAATATGGTGGGACTTTTTCGGAGACGATGCTGACAATCGACGCGCGGGAGGTATATGAAGGTGAACCCGGCTGGTGCTCCACGCCCGTCCTGACAATCCACAACGACGAGGTTTACAAGGGCGAGAAGGGCTGGGCCAGTTCGCCGCTCGCCACTGTGCGCAAAATGGAAGTTTACAGCGGCGTACCGGGTTTCTGCGACAGCCCCTTTGCCACACTCAAGCAGACAAACGATGGTTGGGAAGTATACGAGGGCACGGGCGGCTGGGCCGCGACGCCGGTGGTGACGGTAAAAGGTGGGGGGCGGATGGCGGCGGCAGCGGCGGCCGTCTATGTTCTCCTGATGTGAGAACCCGAACGAAACCCAGTTGATTGGCATAGTTTCGCTCGCTTGTCATAAAGTTGGCCGTCCCATCGACTCACTATTGTCCACCACCGTTGCCGCATGTTGCGGTGCAGCGGATCCCCCAATCAGGGGATTGAAAATTGCAGTCACCAAGGACAATGGAGGAACTATGCCGCATCAGTTGCCTGATCATAGAAAGCGTCTCTTGCGCCTGACTCTGGCGCTCAATGGGAAGATTCCGACAACGAATCACTTCACCGTGCGTACCAACGGCTGCAGAGTCCTTTATTCGCTCTGGACTTGCCGGTGCGGGGAAGAGAACATCTCCTACCATCAACGGGAGCGCGTCCACATTTGCGAAAAGGTTGAATATCTGCGCGAGACGAATGATCCGGACGCAACAGAGGCTGCTGGCGCGAGGGCGCTGCTGGTCAAAGCGGCGGACGATCTTCGTCTGAATCTGGATCGCTGCCGGTCCTGCTCTCGTCAATACACATTGGTTGAAGTCAGCCTCTCAGGCTCGGATTGCCATCCGAGCCGAAATAATAAGGAAGCGCTCGGCTACAATTCCGGGAATTCCGACGTCTCCTCCGGCCGCGTCAGGGATCGGTATTCCTTGAGTGTCGCGGCGATTTCAGCCTCGACCTCCGCGCGTGGCCGTCCAAATTTCTGCCGCACTATCTCCCGCAGCGCTTGGGCCGACTGCGGATCACCTCCTGCCGGTGAGGGGTCGGTTTCGATGCTGAACGGCGTCTCGCCGAGAATGCCGAAACTCTGCGCGTAGGCACGAAAATTCGGAAGCGAATTCAAGTCCTCACCGCCGAAGGTCGGAGCAAAGACTGGGGCAAGTAATTCCCCGTCCTGCGCCCCGACGCGAAAAGCGATCAATGTGCCGACGTTGCCGAGAACGCCGTCGAGGATCTTTTCTGGGATCTGCTTCGCATACTGGTGCGCCAGCGTCAGTGCCAGCTTGAACTTTCGGGCCTCGGCCAGCAATTCGGTGAAACGCTCGTCGGCGACTAACTGGAACTCATCGACGTAAAGATAGTACGGCCGCGCCGCGCCTCCAGCGCCGCGTTTCATGACGAGATGACGCAGGCGGGAAATGATCATGCTCGCCAGCAACCCCGCCGCGTAATCGCCGAATCTGCCCTTGCCGATATAGAAGAGCAGAACGCCTCCGTTATTGACGATTCGTTCGAGGTCAAGAGTCCGATTCTGGCAGGTGATGTTGCGCAGCGAAAGATCGGCGTAAAAGCGGGTGAATTTGCTCGTAATGTATTGGGACATATTTGCCAGGCTATGTTCGCCGGTCGCAGCCATGATCTCGCGGATGAAATCATCAAGCATCAAATCCTGTCCCTCTGCACGATTGACGAGTGCCCGGCGAAGCTCCCGATTGGTATAGAGAGCGCGGAAGGCGAGGAGATTCGGGATCAGCGGCGGGTGCTGCGGTTCGACTCCGAGAAGCAAGCTGAACATGCCGCGAAAATGCGTCTCAAAGACCGGCCCCATCATCTGCGGGTCGTAGGTCCGGGCGAGATAACTATACAGATCGTCGATCACCATGTCGCGCGCGAACCGGTATTGCAGCGAGTCCGGTTCGTCGATCTTCAAGACGTTGAAACCGACCGGTCGCTCGACATCCGTGACGTCGACGATCGCCAGATCCTCGGCCCGCTCGCGCGGATAATGTTCGAGGATCTGCTCGATCAGCGTTCCGTGCGGATCGATGACCCCGACTCCGCGCCCCGCCCGGATGTCGTGCAGAATCATGTTGAGCAGGAGCGTCGATTTGCCCGTCCCGGTCTGACCAATGAGGTACGTGTGCCGAAAACGCATCTCCCGGTCGAGCGCGAGGCGGGTTCGCTCACCGCGATGAATGTTGGCCCCGATCGGGACATCGTCGCCGGACCGCCCGCTGATCTGCGCCGTCCGCGCGCGATTGATCTTGATCCCAGGCAGGTCGAAGCCGACCGGCATCGGCGTCCGCAGGATGGCGCTCGCCTCGCGCAGTCCGAATATCTGATCGAGTGAGGGGACATCGAGCGGCGCTAAGATCTCGTCCGAAACCGATTCATTCCATAATGCGCCGCCGCGAAACATCAATTCTGTGCCGCTTTGATCGGGCCGAACCGAGGCGTCATCGAGACAGCCCTCGACGGTTGAAAGCAGAGCCGATGACGGGGGACGCTCCGAGCAAACAAAGATGCGGGCGGCGATGACGCGCCCTTCAAGGATCGCCAACCGCTGGAGCGCCTGCTCGCGCAGGATTTCGGTCTGTCGCCAGAGCAGGGTCTCGTCCTGGCTCGAGGTGACGAATTTTTCGGTCTCGAGCAGGGCGGCGCGTGCCGCCTCAAGACAAGGAGTCGGAGCACGGCTCATCCCTCGGGCATGAACGATCAGCGCGGCGCGGCCCTTTTCGGCGACGAGTGTTTCGAGCAACCGCCGCCAGGAATCGTCGCTCGGCACCCACGGGAAAAGATGCAGGGCATCGAGCGCGCTTTTGCGGCGGCGCTTGCCCTCAAAGCCCAGGGCCTCTCCTTCGATGATTCCCTGATTGACTCGTAACCGCTCCATTCTTCGGCGAATCTCATGCGTAAACTTCTCGGTGGTGTGATCGCAGAGTTGCTGAAGCAGGCGGACATCTTCGATTCGTTCAATCTCTGCGTAATCGAGGATGGTCCTGACCAGCACGCTTACTTCGTCGCAGCTTCGGCGGCAATGTTCCTGCGCCGCCTCAGGAGTCGCCCCACGCCCAAGGGTAATGAACCCAACATTGACATCGTGAGCGCCGGTTCCGGTATTCAGATTGCTGGAGACGATAAGCAGCAATTCGGCCGCATCCGGGAGCGCGGTGATCGCGTGCGCAAGATCGGTCCACCGGTCGTGACAGGCATCGACGATAACGGAGGCATGCTGGGCGGCCAGTCTCGAATTGCCAAGCTGCTCTAGATAAAGCGAGGCCGAGAGGATGCTGCGAAGACGCAGGCCCGAAAGGGAAATCGGCTCGCGTGAAGTGGTTGTGATGACGCAATCGTCGATGATCATTGGTTGGAGGTCCCGGGTTGTGCACGATCTGCGGTGCGAAACTCATCGGAGAGCTTCATCCAAGAAGAAAGGGGCAGCGCGCCGACAGATCCGACTGGAGATCCTCCCGCCGCTGCGTATGATTAGTCGGATACTCACGCATGACGACAGCTCCTTCCGCCATCTTGTCGTAGAGAAAAACCACTTCGCGATGACAGGTCTGACATGTATCCAATACCAACCATGGATGCAAATTCGCAAATCTGCCGGTTTCCCGATCATAAAGCACACAATCGGTTTCAACGTCTTCTCTCGTTTCGAAATCCTCAATTGGGAAGATAGGGTGCGATCCGCGAAGAACTTTGGCTTGAAATCGCGAGGCGCCGAGACGCCGTCGCAGATTCTCGACCTTCAGGAGCGGATAGTCGGCCAGTGGCGCGATAAATTCGGCGAGCGTCTGGATATCTCCAATCGATCTCTCATAGAGATTGCGATGTTGACCCTCGGAAGCGACAAATCCGTGATGAGTATCGTTTCGTAAGGCAACGAGGCGATCGACAGATTGCCGCCCTCGTCGGATTGATACTGTCGTTAATCCATGGAGATATCGCGAAAGAAAAGAATTCGCGCCTTCGCGACGCAACCAATCGATGAGCCCGAAGCAAGCCGCCACCCAATGGCCCATGGGTGCAAGCTGCAACCTGGCGATCGACTCCCTCAGGTTAACCGGAGGATCTACACCAGCGGCGCCCCTAGCCGCCAGGAGGGCGAAGGTCAAATATTTGATCGATACTTCATTGAACTCAATCGCCTTGGACCAACGGCGCGAGTAATTGATCTCGGCCTGCATGGACCGGAAACAATAGGCGATCGGGAAGGGAAATTCGCGATCTATCCTCTCCGGCAACGTCAACGCCGGACCGGAGAACTTGTCCGTGCCTCCCCTGCCCAGCGCGGCGAGTCGTATCGCTTCGAGCATGCCAACAAATGCCTGCAAATGTTTCTCGCCCAAGTGCCGTTGAAACAACTCAGCGCACTCCGGACAGATGTCTGCCGTTCGGATCTTGAATGAAATATCAGCCTTGCTCACACACAGATCCGAAATACATCCACGAGTATCAATGTGGGGGACGAAGCCATCGACGAGCATCTCGATGAGATTTTCAGCGATTTCGTATGCCAGATAGGAGACGAGGGGAAGATGAGACAAATACTCCCAATCGCAGGTCGTAATGAAGCAAACTTTCTCCTCGTAAATACTGCGACTGAAGCAGTTATCCTCGATCGGAGAAGCGAGAATCCCGAACAGATATTCTGCCTTCAGGAAAGTCCGCTGTTTAACCAACTCTCTTTCCAGCAAAGACCATGAATACGCATTGTCCAGATCCGGCGGAGGAAGATCCGAACTCGGCTTGCTCGCCCGAAAGATAAAGTCGCCTTGTGCGGTATTGAGCAGATCCAACGCTCGCGACACGACCTCAGTTGTTAGACTACTTAGCGGAATGACCTGCACAAGTTCAGGCATGGCGCCCCTTCCGCCGATCAGGCCGCGCCACCTCTCAACTCCATACGCTTTTGGAGAGCGCACCGGCAGCGTCTCGACTCTGGCAAATAATGGTTGAAGTAAACGATGTTTGAAGTAGCAGCTTCATTTGGAGACCGGCGACTTGTTGCTTCTTTTCTATCGGCGAAAGCCAAAGGGCGACAAGTCGCAGCACTCCAAATGCTTGCCCTTATTTCTGCTACTGCTGGGAGCAATGACCATAACTGATCACCACCGACAATTCAAGATTATTATTCGGCCGCTTTGCCCTCAACTTCGCACAGCTTCGGTCACTATTTTCGTTCCAGGGCGACTTTACCAGTAGCAATGCCTCGTCGAACCGTCGGCGCGGGCATGAAAACATTTGAAAACCGCTCCTGAGAGCGGAATTGATCGAAATGGAGAACTGACTATGGGACGACCTGGATCATCTGACAACCCTTACCTGATCGACGGATCGAACGTTTGCTACTGGAACAGCCCTTCTGGCTCCGGGGAGCCGCCAGCGCTGCTGCCGCTGCTGACCCTCTTCGATACGCTCGATCAGCGCGGCCTATCATACCTCTGCTGCGTCGACGCCAATCTGCGGTACCGGCTAACGCCGGCCGATGCCACAACTCTCCAGACGTTGCTCGCTCGTTGTCAATCGATCTGCGGCGAGGCGCCGGGGAGAACGCGGGCCGACTTGTTTCTGTTGCAGCGCGCCTCGGCTGGCGAGGGAATGATCATCACCAACGACCGTTTCCGCGAGCATCTCCCGCAATACCCCTGGGCAGCGTCGGGTGATCGCCTGATCAAGGGTACGGTCATCGGAAACAACCTGCAGATCGAATCGCTGTCCATCTGCGTACCGCTTGACCGAAGTATCGACACATTGAGAGAGCAAATTTTGTCGCGCCACGGACGCAACCGAGAAAACGAGCCGTCGCCCAAACCCAAAGCCCCCAAAACAGACTCCGCCGCTCCGCCTCAGCCCAGTCTCGTGCGGACGCCGGCCCTGCCCCGGAACGCGGCCTGGCGGATGCGGATGCTGAAACCCGCGATCCTGATCGTGCTGCTCACGCTGGCGTCGCTGCTGTGGGGGAGTGCAATCCAGGCGAAGGTGGCGACCCTGATCTGGGGATCAAAGGCGCGCACCGAGATCGTCCGGCGCGAGGCGACCTCCGCCTTTCAGAGGTTGCGCAAGATCGATCGGCGGGACGGCTTCGAATCGCGTCTCAGCGAAGCACAGTGGCTTTGGCGCGACGCCGAGATTAGCTTCCGACAGGGTGAATTCAGGGAATCCGAATCGCGATATCAGCGATTCCTCGAACACTGCGACAGCATCTTTAAAACGGAGGAGGAACGAGCGACCGCTCGCCAGGTTATGCAACAACTGGCTAAAGCCAGGACTGTGGCGATGAAGGCCGGCGCGCCCGATCAGACTGCCGACCATTGGCGCGCCGCAGATGAACTGAAGAAACAGGCGGAGGCCGCCTGGCAGAAAGGCGATTTCCGCGCGGCTTACCAGCTGGGCCTCCAAGCGCAAAAAGTCTATCAGGATGCGGCGACAGAAATCGCCTCGCGCCCGCTCCCGTCTCTGGGCGACCCGAACTCAAAGGCGGAGACTGAGAACCAGGACGACAAGACGGTGCCGGGCCGGCCCCGGCTCGTCGCCATCGACACACCGTCATCATAATCACCGAGCGCCTAGCCCCAGAAAGCAATGCAACCAACAGTCAAAATCCCCGATCTCTCGCTGGGTCTCGCCAAGCGAGACCCTTCATTGATGATCCTCCCCAGCCGCTTGCATCCGCCGACTGAGGATATTGCAGGAGTCGATAAAAGCATTGTGGGCGCAAGTCCGCCGTACATCTATCGCCGCCCGATCGGCCATAGACGGCGCTATGGACTATTAGTCAAGATTCTGTCCGGACAGGTTGGGGAGATTTCTTCGGAAGGTAGCGTGACCCGCCGAGGATTCCAGGATCAAATACCGATTGAAAATATCACCATCATCCCTGCGCAGTCTGGTTTTGAGGCGATGGCAAACCCAAATGATCTGATGACTTGGAACAGACGGGCTCGTCCTGCGAGCGATGAATAACGAAGGGAGTTCGGGCCGGGAGGTGATTCACATCTTTTTACAGTTGTAGCTCAATTCGGAGTGGATGTTGAGTGGCGCATTAGTGGTTTTGGCTGGCTGATGTTTGTGTAGCGCAAAGATGTCGTCGCCCCTGAGCGGTAGTTTAACGGGCATTGGTAGGTGGTCACATCTGCTTGAGCGTACAAAATATACGCTAGGCGTGGAAGTAAGCGTGGAAGTAAATCAAAAAGGCCGCTTGCCAGCGACCTTTAAACTCTTGATTCTATTGATGCGCCCGGCACGACTCGAACGTGCGACCTTTTGGTTCGTAGCCAAACGCTCTATCCAGCTGAGCTACGGGCGCAAAAGAAGAATGCGCATATTGCCACCGCATTCCTTATCATGTCAAGTCGAGAGGCGGCTCAAAGGCATCTTCAAAAGTCGGCCTTTATTAGCCGCAATAAGGCTTTTACACAACACTAATCACTGCTTTAGCTCCCCTCTCGGGTCTGTTATATTTTGCCGGGAGATATTCAATGTCTATTTATTCGCTCCGTCGTTTCTGCCTCTTCGTCTTCGCGCTGCTCGCGATTTCGATCTTCAGCCCCTATTTCCGCGCGGCCGAAAATAGCCCCGCTGAACGCGGCCTCTATAACCTGACACACAATCCTTATGGCGCACCGATGATGACCGATGCGCTATTTGCGCGGCTGCCCCAAATCTGGGAACCAGAATGGAAAGCGAAGATCGATCCGGCCGACCCGGGTTCGGCCAAAAAGATCGCCTTTGAACGATACGGATTCTCAGAGGCGAGCTGGGATAATCGCGGCGGGCCGATGCAATTCCTCGTCACTCCTCAGGGCGCCTGGGTCCAGACCTGCATGGTCTGTCACGGCGGCCGCCTCCCCGGCTCCGGCGTGAGTCGCATCGGGATGCCAAACACCGAACTCGACCTGCAAACCTTCTTCGAAGACGTCAGCAAATTGACCGGCTTCAAAGGCCCCTTCCCGCTCGTCTTCGCCCAAACGCGCGGCCGGACCAACGCTTTCATCTTCAGTCTCGAACTGCTGCGCCGCCGCAATGAAGATCTCTCGCGCCGCAATGATCCGCTCCCGATGGGCAACTACCAGGATATGGATCTCGACCCGATTCCGTGGTGGCACCTCAAGAAGAAGACCGCGCTCTATGCCGATGCCACATTGCGCGGCAACTTCACGCGCCCGATCATGCAGTTTACGATGGGCGAGCCGAACGGCGAAAAGATCCGCTCCTGGGAATCAGATTTCACCGACATTCTCGCCTATCTGAAATCGATCGAGGCGCCAAAATACCCCTTCCCGATCGATCCTAAACTCGCCCTCGAAGGGGAAAAAGTCTTCGCGCGTACCTGCGCCGAGTGCCACGGCTCATATGGCCCGAATGGTAAATATCCCAACCGCGTCGTTCCGCTCGAAGTCGTCGGCACCGACCCGCTGCGGCTGCACGGGCTGACCAAGGAGTTCCGCGTCTACTTCAATAAAACCTGGTTTGCCGAGCAGAGTTCACACGCCGAAGAAGCACCGACTGGCTATGTTGCGCCGCCGCTCGACGGGGTCTGGGCTTCCGCGCCGTATTTCCACAACGGTTCCGTCCCAACTGTCTACGGGGTGCTGACCAAGGAAGCGCGGCCGAAATATTACCGCCGCATCGGCGGGGCGAAAGAGTACGACGCGAAAGATCTGGGTTTGAAATATGAACCGCTATCGGGACCGGCCGCACCCGGCACCGCGGGAGAAGCGCGGCGGCGCATCGTCGATACGACGATCCCCGGACTTGGCAACGCCGGCCATCCGTTCGGCTTCAAACTGAACGAAAAAGAGAAACGGCAAGTGATCGAATATCTGAAGACGCTTTGATCGAGCCCGCGCCTTAAAGCGCGTTGAAGCCGTCGCGGCTGAAGCCGACTCTCGTAGCGCCCATCCGCGCACGTAACAACTCAACCAATTGCCGCGGGACGTCGCTGCGCATCCAGTCCGGGTATCCCAACCCGGCGAGCAATTCCGGCATCCGCAGTTCCGTGCTGCGCCGGCCTCCCGCCCCGTCGCCGTCGGCGAGCGTATCGACGACAACGCGGCTTGCGCGCGGAGAGATCAAATCGGCCAATCGTTCGGGGTCGCAGGGCAGAAGCGGGCTGAGCGCGGCCTGCGTCTCGATGCCGGCGGAGGTCAATCTCTCCAAAGTCAGCAGCCGGCGCGCCACACTGGGGCTCGTCGGAGTGATCGATTGGCGGATCTCTTCGCGATTCGTTTCAATCGTGATGCTGGCCGCCACGCGCGTCCCTAGGCCCGCCAGCAAATCCAGATCGCGCTCGATGAGTGGCGATCTCGTCTGCACGACCAGCCGGCCGAAAGCGCCGCTCGCCGCGAAAACCTCCAGCAGACTGCGGGTCAACCGCAGCCTCGCTTCGACGCCCTGATAAGGGTCGGTCGCGGTGCTCATAAAGATTCGTAAACTGCCGAAACTGCCGTCGCGCCGCGCACGCGCGAGCGCCTTTTCGAGCAATTCCGCCGCATTCATCTTCGCCTTCACCCACTCGCCCCACACCTTCCCCGAAAAGCGCTGGATCGGCATCGCCCGCACATAGCAGTACGGGCACGAGCCGCGCCCGAAGGCGCACCCCTGATAGGCGTTCAACGAATGAGTATAGGTGGCGAGAAACCCGCCCGTCGGATTGAGGATCGATGCGGCCTGTATCTGGGTCAATTCCATCGACGCGCGCCTTGCTCGCCATCACTGCGTAATAGTAGTATCGCCTCGTCGCCACGACCATTCTATAACAGGCCGACCATGGGCCGACAACGATCCGACAGCGGTTGATTTGCCGATTATTTTCAAATGCCATTCAGCGGAGATACCACTTCAATGAGAACCGTCCTTCGCCGCATCCCGTTTGCCGCGCTGCTTCTGCTGGCGCTTCAATTCGCGGCCTTCGCCCAGGCGCCCCCGAAGCTCGACTATACGATGGGCATCGCCAACGCCGCCGCCCATCTCTTTCATATCAAGATCGCGGTCTCAAACGTTTCGGGACCGACGCTCGATCTCGCGCTTCCGGCCTGGACGCCCGGCTGGTATACGATTCGGCCCTACGCGGCGAATGTCGTCAGACTGCAGGCGCACGACGGCCAGGGGAAAAGGATGCCGTTGCGCGCCGTCGATAAACAGACCTATCGCATCGAGACGAACGGTCTCAAAGCATTGACGGTCGAATACGATTACTTCGCCAACAATCCGGCGGTCAACGGCGCGGAATTAACCGAAAAACGCGGATACTTCGTCGGGACGAACATCTTCTTCTATGTTCCGGGCCATACGACCGATTCGCCGTCGCAGATCAAATTCGAGATCCCGGCCGGCTGGCGCGTCGCGACCGGTCTGAAACGTACAGCGGAGCCGAACACATATCTTGCGCGCAACTTCGATAATCTCGTCGACTGTCCGACGATCCTCGGAGATTTTGACGAAGAGACGACGACCGCCGATGGTAAGACGATTCACGTTGTCATGGATCCGAAGGGACTCTACACGGCGGAGAAGATGAAGAAGCTCGCCGAAGGCGTCGGCCGCGTCATCGCCTCGCAGGCGGCAATGTTTGGCGGTCTGCCGTACGATGAATACTGGGTGCTCTACGTCGGCGGCGAGACGGTGCGCGGCGGCGGCGCGCTCGAGCACGAAAATTCGACCAACGTCATGGTCGGCCGCCCCCCCGACGATCCGGCGGGACTCTTCAGCGTCACCTCGCACGAGCACTTTCACGCCTGGAATGTCAAGCGGCTCAAACCCGGCGGTCTGATCCCGTATGACTACAGCCGCGAACAGTACATTCGCGAACTCTGGTTCGCCGAAGGCGTGACGAGTTACTACTCCGACGTCCATCTTCTCCGATCCGGCGCGTGGACGCCGGAGACTTTTCTTGAACGACAGGCCGGTCAGATCAGCAATCTGCAGGGCAACGAGGCGCGCAACTGGATTTCGCTCGACGATTCGAGTCTGACGACCTGGCTGACGTATGGTGGGGGCGGGACGACCGCCAATTTCGGCGTCAACTATTACAACAAGGGGCAACTCATCGGCCTGCTGCTCGACCTCGAGATTCGCGGGGCGACCGCGGGGCGTAAAACCCTCGATGACGTCATGCGTCAGATGTTCGAGAACTACTACAAACGCGGACGCGGTTACACGGTCGATGATATCGAGAAGACCGCGGCGGAGATCGCCGGCCGCAGTTTCAAGGAATTTTTCGCGCGCAACGTGCATGGGACGGCCGAACTCGATTACAACGCGGCGCTCGCACACGTCGGGTTGAAGCTCGAAGACAACCCCGCGACGGCCGGGGCCAATGAAGTGGCGCGGCGTTTCAACCGCTACCGGATCGTGGAGATCGAAAACGCGAGCGAAGCGCAGAAATCGCTCCGGCGCGCCTGGCTCGGCGGTGCCGCGAAGGCGCAAGGGGCGAAGTAGAAAGTCGACGGCGTTGAGTCCCGAGTGGCCCGACCAAGCTTCGCTTTAAAGGAGGCCCGCTCAAGCGGGAACTCAAAACTGTTTGAGGAGGAACGTGATGTTCACGCGACGATCGTTTTTGCGTGGGGCGGCCGGGGCCTTTCCAGCACAGTGGGATCCGAAGCTTGGAATTCACGTGACTTGAAGTCGCGGC
>JADMIO011507118.1_pt1 | contig 16230 bp, 11 predicted proteins | sample 8958161 | NCBI WGS metagenome assembly JADMIO01 (sample SAMN16585339, study PRJNA669376) | soil metagenome | isolation source: Crop rotation soil | place: USA: Cullars Rotation, Alabama | collected 2011
GATCCTCCCCGAGAATGCGGAACCGCTCGAAGCCGCGGAGCACGATGTTGTACCGTCCATCGCTCAGGCTTTCAGCGTGGGTGATGAGCCCGCTGCAGCCGACGGGAAACACCGGCGGCGTCCCCTCGTAATCGCTCTGCCATCCCGGACGGAGAAGCACCATCCCGATCATGCGATCGCCGGTGATGGCGTCGGCCACCATGCGTCGATAGCGCGGTTCGAAGATGTGCAGCGGCAGGAAGACGTTCGGGAACAGCACGACGTTCGGGAGCGGAAAGATCGGGAGGAGGTCGGGCATCGGTCGCTAGTGAATGGTTTTGGTCTTCTTGTCCATGTAATCCATGAGCACGTACTGTCCCAGCGTATACGGAGTCGTGAAGTACGCTTTTCCTTTGCAGATTTCGGCGACCCGCCGCACGAAGCTCACGAGATCGTAGTCGCGCGCCAGCATGAACGTATTGATCATGATTCCACTCTTGCGGCAGGCGGCCGCCTCGGCGCACGTCTCGGCGACGATGAACGGGTCGAGGCCGAAGGCGTTCTTGTAGATACGGCCGTCGGGCTGCGTCAGCGCAGACGGCTTGCCGTCGGTGATCATGATGATCTGCCGCATGTCCTTGCGCTGACGGTCGAGCAATCGGCGCGCCAGCCGCAGCCCTTCACGGGTATTCGTGTAATACGGGCCAACCCGCACGCGGCCGAGCTCGGCCAGCGGAATTTCTTCGGCCGAGTCGTGGAACAGCACGACCTTCAAAGCGTCGCCCGGATACTGCGTCTTGATCAACTGGGCGAGCGCCAGCGCCACTCGCTTCGCCGGCGTGAAGCGATCCTCGCCGTAGAGAATCATGCTGTGGCTGCAGTCGAGCATCAGGACCGTCGCGCACGAGCTCTGATATTCGCCCTGCACGACCATGAGGTCCTCATGGGTCACGTTAATTCGGGCTCCAGACTTCGGGCTTCGGGCTTCGGGCTTGGAACCTTCCCGCGCCTCCTGCTCCGCACGCGCCTCGCGCTGGGCGGCGCATAACAGCGTGGCGCCGGCGTCGAGGTTCAACGTATCGCCGAATTCGTAGGCCTTCGGCGCCCCGGTCGTCTCGACGCCTGTCGCCTGCTCCCGCGTATCGTGACGGCCGAAGCTGCTCTTGCCGAGCGACCCGAGAAGATCGCGCAGCGCGCGATAACCGAGGAAGTCGAGCGCCTTATCGGTGACCTCGAATTTCACCGGCGCCTGCGTGTCGCCCGTCGGGTCGCCGGCGCCGCCGCTGCGCCGCTCGGCCCGGGCCGCATCCAGGTCGGGCGGCGTCGAGATGTAGCCTTGCTCCGCCATCCGCTCGATGATCTGTTGAATGAGCTGCTCGAGCTTCGAGCGCGCATCATCCTGGTCGGCGTCCGCCGGATCGCCTAGGAGGCGTTCGATCGTTTCGTCCGGCAGCACGCCGCCGTTGAACAATGCGTCGAGAATCGCGTCATGCAGCGCCTGCATCGTCCGCTCTTCCTCGTCCATTCCGTACGGGTTGCCGAACCCGCTGGCCAGAAGAAGATCCGACAGCTTCGCCACGAGATCCTCGAGATCGAGGTCATCGAGCTCATCGCCGGTATATTTTGTGTACCGATACTTCATTGACTGTTGAAGAGGTTAGGGCTCAGAGGTTGGAGGTTAGGGATTCCTAACCTTCGTCCCTAACCTCTAACCTCTAACCTCTAATCCCTTGCCTCTAGTTGTAATATTTCTTCTTCCCGCTCGGAATTCGCACCTCTTCGTTCATCGCCTGCTCTTCGCGCCGCGCGGGGCGCCGGCTCGACGTTTCAGCGGCGGTATACCCGCGCTCGTCGCTGCGGCTGATTTTCTTCAGGGCATAGAGTCCTTCGAGCACGAAGTCGATCGCGGAGGCGAGCAGTGCGGGATCCGCCCCGTGGGGAAGCCCGACGCGGGAAGCGAGCTCGACGAGCCCCTGCACGCCGCGGGTGGCGGCAATCAGTTCGGCCGCCGACGTATTGTCGGCAAGCGGCAGCGCGCCGCCCAGATCGAACCATTCGACGACCGTGCGGGTGTCGACGCCTTCAAACATCCCGGTGAACACGTTGCCCACCGCCGAACGGATCAGATCGCGTGCGATCTGCTCGGCCCCGCGCAGCTCGCCCTCGTATTCGAGTTCGAACTTTCCGGTAATCGAGGGGAGCGCGGCATAGATGTCGGTCACGCGCGGGACGACGAGCTTCTCGCCGTTCGCCAGCGCGCGGCGTTCCGCGTTCGACACCGCGAGCTCCAATGTTGTGATCGGCAGACGCTGGCTGACGCCCGACCGCTTGTCGATCTTGCGATCCGCGCGCGCCTGGAACGCGACTTCCTCGACGACTTCCCGCACGTAGCCCGGGATCTCGACGCTCGCGCCCCCGACGCGATCGGTCCATGCCTCCTGCCTGGTGATCGCCATTGCGTTGTGGCGAGTCACGGGATAGTGGGTGCGTATCTCGGATCCGATGCGATCTTTGAGCGGCGTGATGATCTTGCCGCGCGCCGTGTAGTCCTCCGGATTCGCCGTGAACACGAGAAGGAGATCGAGCTTCAATCGAATCGGATAGCCCTTGATCTGAACATCGCCTTCCTGAAGGATATTGAACAGCCCGACCTGGATCTTGCCGGCGAGATCCGGCAGCTCGTTGATGGCGAAGATGCCGCGATTGGCTCGCGGCAGCAGGCCGTAGTGCATCGTCAACTCATCCGACAGGTTGAGGCCCGCCTGCGCCGCCTTAATCGGGTCGATGTCGCCCACCATGTCCGCGATCGTGACGTCAGGGGTCGCGAGCTTTTCGACGTAGCGCGCCTCCCGCGTCAGCCACCCGATTGGCGTCTGGTCGCCCTCGCGGGCAATGCGGGCGCGGCACGCCGCGCAGAGCGGATGAAGCGGATCATCGTGAATCTCGCAGCCGGGCACGACAGGAATGCGATCGTCCAGGAGATCCGTCAGACCCCGGAGGATGCGGCTCTTCGCCTGACCGCGCAGACCGAGCAGGATGAAGTTGTGGCGCGACAAGATCGCGTTCACAAGCTGGGGGACGACCGTTTCATCGAATCCGATGATGCCGGGGAACAGCTGCTCGCCCGACTGAAGCTTTCGGACCAGGTTGTCGCGAATCTCAAGCTTGACCGGCCGCGACTGCACGCCGGATTTCCTCAAGTCGCCGAGTGTTTCGATTGGGACCGCCATAAGTCGATTCTATCCCACCGGGGACTACACTACCTGCTCTTGTCGAATCCTTTCTTTCTCGGTCGCCGGCCGCTGGTGTTCGCGCATCGCGGCGGGAGCGCGCTGGCGCCGGAGAACACGATGCCGGCGTTCGCGTCAGGGCTGGCGCTGGGCGCCGATGGGCTGGAGCTGGACGTGCATCTCTCGCGCGACGGCGTCGTGGTCGTCCATCACGATCGGACTCTCGAGAGGACGACAAACCTGACGGGGCCGATCGCCGAACGCACTGCCGCCGAGCTCGAGCGCGCCGACGCCGGGTATTGGTTTCGGCCGCTCCCAACCGGGGACCGGCCGGTTCCGGCCGACGATGCCGGCGAGTTCACCTTTCGTGCGCGCGGAATTAATATTCCGACGCTCGCTGCGGTGCTCGCGACCTATCGAGATGCGCGGATCATCATCGAGCTGAAGGTGGACGACCCTGATTGCGCGCGCGCCGTCATCGATGACGTCCGACGAGCCGACGCGATCGACCGGGTCTGCCTGGGATCGTTCGGACTCGTCGTCCTTCGTGAAGCGCGCCGCCTGGCGCCCGACGTGGCGACGAGCGCCGCCCGGGAGGAAGTCCGGTGGGCTTTGTATCGGTCGCGATGCCGATGGCCGGTGAAGCGGGTTTCGTATCGCGGCTACCAGGCCCCAGAATGGTCCGGGCGGACACATGTCGTCACATCGAGGTTTGTGCGTGATGCGCACGCTGCGGGGCTTGGCGTTCAGGTGTGGACGGTCGACAGCGAGTCCGATGCCGGGCGCCTCCTCGCGTGTGGTGTTGACGGACTGCTCACCGATCGTCCCGATTTGATCGTCCCGTTTGTCCGGCAATGGGCGGTGAGCCCACATTAGGAAGCCACGAGGATGCCGAAGATTGCGCTTGTCACCGGCGCTGGTTCGGGCGTCGGCAAGGCGGCCGCCCTGGCGCTCGCGGCCGACGGCTTCGCCGTCGTTCTGGCCGGGCGAAGACAGGATCGTTTAGAACAGACGGCCGCTGAGGCGGGGCGCGACGCCCAGACGCTGGTGGTCCCGACCGATGTTGGCGACGCCGCGGCGGTCGAAGCGCTGTTTGCGCAGACGAAGAGGCGCTTCGCGCGCCTTGACCTGCTCTTCAATAACGCCGGGCGCTTTGCCCCTCCAGTCCTTCTCGAGGATCTCGGCCTTGACGTCTGGAAGGACGTCGTCAACACCAACTTGACGGGCGCCTTTCTGTGCATCCAGCAGGCGTTTCGGCTGATGAAAGATCAGCAGCCGCGCGGGGGCCGAATAATTAATAATGGTTCGGTTTCGTCGATGGCGCCGCGGCCGAACTCCGTCGCTTATACGGCCACCAAGCATGCGATGACGGGACTCACGCGCTCGACGTCGCTGGATGGCCGGAAATACGATATTGCGTGCGGTCAGATTGATATCGGCAATGCAGACACCGAGCCGATGTCGGGCGTGCACACCGGCGTCATGCAGGCGCACGGCGCGCTCGCGACCGAGCCGACGATGGATGTGAATGATGTGGGGCGCGCCGTCGTCTTTATGGCCCGTCTGCCGCTCGACGCGAACGTTCAATTCATGACCCTTATGGCGACGAAGATGCCGTTCATCGGTCGCGGATAGCTGCCCAATGATCCGAAAAGTCATGTTTCAGATCCATCTGTGGTCCGGCCTCCTGGTCGGTCTCTACGTCGTGCTCATTTCATTGAGCGGCAGCCTGCTCGTTTTCCGCATCGAGTACTACAACTTCTTCAGGCCGGGATCGACGATCGAGCCGCGATCAGCCGACCGGTTGAGCGCGGAGGCGTTAAAGGAAGCGGCCAGGAAGAAGTATCCGGAGTTGGAAGTGACGCTCGCGCAGCCGCCGCGTCAGCGCAACCGGCCAGCCGAGATTTTTCTCCAGGGCAACGGCGTCAAAGTGCACCGGTTGTTCGACCCGTACACCGGCGAGGATCTCGGAAACGCCGAGCCGCAGGCGGCGGCGTTGTTCGAGAAAGTCGCAGAGTTCCATAACTATCTGATGGCGGGCTTCACCGGCCGGACGTTCAACGGTTGGGGAGGTGTGATCCTCACTGTGATGTCGTTGACCGGGATGTGGATCTGGTGGCCGGGTGTGAATAAACTGGGGCGAGCCATGACCGTTCGATGGGGATCGAACTGGAAGCGGCTCAACTGGGATCTCCACGGCGCCATGGGCTTCTGGGCGTTTGCGTTCATCTTCATGTGGGCGTTCACGAGCATCTACATGATCTTTCCGGATCCGTTTCTGGCGGCGGTCGACTACCTCCAGCCGCCGCAGGAAGACGTGTTGGTCCGATCGGGCGACACCATACTCGAATGGTTCGCCAAAATTCACGTGGGGCGTTTTTCCGGATTGTGGGTGAAGATCGTCTGGGGAGTATTCGGGCTTGTGCCGCCCGCGCTCTTCGTTACCGGAGTGATCATGTGGTGGAGCCGCAAGGTCCGCGGATGGCGGCGCGTCGAGGAATCACGGGCGGAGCAGGTGGGGAAACGGGCTTACGTCTCGTACGTTCTGGCTTTCTTCCGATGATCACGATTGGACGGCTGACGCCCAGGTCCTGGCGCAGCGTCGTGTTCGCCGTGTGCGCATCGGCGCTCGCGCCGCTCGCGGCCGCCGCGCAGTGGACGGTTCCCGACAGCGCGCTCACGGAGAAGAGCCCGTTGACGGCGACGGCTGAGGTGCTCAAGAAGGGCCGGTCGCTGTTCGCATCGCACTGCCGCAAGTGCCACGGGCCCGAGGGCAAGGGCGATGGTCCGGATGGCGATCGCGAACATCCGCCCACCGATCTCACGCTTGCTGTGCGCGCCGCGGCCAATCCCGACGGCATCATGTTCTACAAGATCTGGAACGGCCGCTCCGACCCCAACATGCCGGCCTTCAAGAGCCAGCTGACCAAAGATCAGATCTGGACGCTCGTCGAGTATGTGAAGTCTCTCAGGAAGCCGGCCGAGCCCACGTCGTAGTGGCGTCCGGCTGAAGCCGGACCCTGCGTACAACGGCCGTCATGAATCAGCGCAGAAAAAAACTGTAGGCCGTGTTCGTATCTTCGTCCACGTGGTCGTAGCCGAGACCACTGAGAAAGTTCTCGAACTCGCCCACGTCGGCGTCGGGCACTTCGAATCCGGCGAGCACGCGGCCAAAATCGGCGCCGTGGTTCCGGTAGTGGAACAGGCTGATGTTCCATCGCCCGCCGAGTTTTTCCAGGAACTGCATCAGCGCGCCGGGGCGCTCGGGGAATTCGAACCGACGCAACCGTTCGTGCCGCGCGTCGGGCGCCCGTCCTCCGACCATGTGGCGGACGTGCAGCTTCGCCATCTCGTTCTCGGTGAGATCCACCGTTTCATACCCCTTGGAGACGAGCAGCGCCGCCAGCGTCTGCGCGTCGGCTCGCGACTCGGTGGCGATCCCGACGAAGATATGCGCCTGCTGGCGTCCGCTCAGCCGGTAGTTGAACTCGGTGACGACGCGTCGCCCGATCGTGGCGCAGAACTCGCGGAAGGCGCCGGGACGCTCGGGAATCGTGACGGCGAGCAGCGCTTCGCGCGCCTCGCCGACCTCCGCGCGCTCCGCGACGAAACGAAGGCGATCGAAGTTCATGTTCGCGCCGCTCAGCACCGCCGCCAGATCCCGATCGCGGACGCCGTCGCGCGCCACCCACGCCTTCAGTCCCGCCACGGCCAGCGCTCCGGCCGGCTCCATGACGGTGCGCGTGTCGTCGAAGATATCCTTGATGGCGGCGCACACCTCGTCGTTCGTTACCCGCACGATCTCGCGGACGGTCTGCTGGACGATAGGGAAGGTGCGCTCGCCCACCTCACGCACCGCGACGCCGTCGGCGAAAATCCCGACATGATCCAGCTTGACGCGACGCCCCGCCGCGAGCGATTGGAACATCGCGTCGGCCTCGAACGGCTCGACGCCGATCACCTCGATCTCCGGCCGGATCGCCTTGATGTACCCCGCGATGCCGCTGATGAGTCCGCCGCCGCCGACGGGGACGAAGACGGCGGAGACTCGATCCTGAGCGTGCCGCAGGATCTCGTCGCCGATCGTCCCCTGGCCGGCGATGACGAGCGGATCGTCGAACGGATGGATGAACACCATCCCGTTCCGCCTGCAGAGTTCGTCGCAGTGAGCCTGCGCATCGGCGTAGGTGTCGCCCGTGAGCACGACCTCGGCGCCCATCTCCCGCACCGCTTCGACTTTGATCTGCGGCGTCGTCTCCGGCATGACAATGACCGCGCGCAGTCCCAGCTTCCGCGCGGAGTACGCGACGCCCTGGGAATGGTTGCCGGCGCTCGCGGTGATCACGCCGCGCGCCCGCTCTTCGGGGGTGAGATGAGCGATGCGGTTATAGGCGCCGCGCAGCTTGAAGCTGAAGACCGGTTGCTGATCCTCGCGTTTGAGCAGGATTCTGTTTCCCAGGCGCCGCGACAACCGAGCGGCGGGATCGAGCGCGGTCTCGCGAGCCACGTCGTACACCCGGCTCGTCAGGATGTCGTGGAGCAGTTGATTAATCAAGGGACCTGCGCGCGAGACGCAGCACGTCGTCCATCATCCGCGCCGTCAGCTTGCCAGTGTTCGTGTTCTGTCTGCTCGGATGGTAAGCGCCTAACAGCGTCTGGCCGTTGGGGAGTTGGAAGGACGCGGCATGGGCAAACGCGGGTCTCGGCCGTATGAGGACGCTCCGACGCTTCACCAGCTGAAGATACGCGTCGAATCCAATCCGTCCGAGGGCGATCACGACGTGCACGTGCGGCAGCGCATCAACCTCCGCTTCGAGATGCGGAAGACACCGCGCGATCTCGGCCGGCGTTGGCTTGTTGTCGGGAGGCGCACACCGTACAGCCGCGGCGATGAAGGCGTCCGTCAGAACTAGACCGTCGTTCGGATCGCGAGACGTCGGGATGCTGGCGAAGCCGGCGCGATGGAGCGCCCCCATCAGAAAATCGCCGGATCCGCCGGCGCCGTCTCCAGTGAAGACCCGGCCCGTCCGGTTTGCGCCGTGCGCCGCCGGCGCCAGGCCAACGAGCAGGAGGCGCGCGTTCGGATCGCCGAAGCCGGGAACCGGCCTGGCCCAGTATGTTTCATAGCGAAAGGCGCGGCGCTTCTCGCGCGCGATCCTCGCGCAGTACCGGCGCAGTCGGGGACACGCGTCGCACGCGACGATGGCCTCACGGACCTCAGACAAGCTCATAAATTGGGTCATCTGGTCATCTGGTCATCTGGTCATCTGGTTATCTGGTCATTGATTGGTCGATTGGACCGTTCAACTGGATTATTCAATTGCTCAATCAATTGACCAGATAACCAAATGACCAAATGACCAAATTTCCGCCGGGTCACCACACGCGGCATTGATTCGGTCGCACCATCGGCGCGTCAGGCTTGCACGAGAAGGCTTTCTGGAATTCCGGCATGTTGGAGACCGCGCCGTTCACCCGGTACTTGCCCGACGAGTGAGGATCGGTCGCGGCGCGGAGCCGCTCGAACTCCGGCCTGCGGTTCTCGCACCAGATCTGTCCGTATCCGATGAAAAACCGCTGCTCGGGAGTAAATCCGTCCATCACGGCCGCCGACTTCCCCGGCCCCGCCAGATACGCGAGCAGCGCCAGCCGGACGCCGCCGTTGTCGGCCGTGTTCTCGCCGAGCGTGAGCCTGCCATTCAAATGCGTGTCGCCGGCGACGACATATCCAGAGTACTGATCGGCGATACACGACGAGCGCTGTTCGTACGCCTTCGCGTCGTCTTCGGTCCACCAGTTCCGCAGCGCGCCGTCGCCGTCGAACTTACGCCCCTGATCGTCGAACCCGTGCGTCAATTCGTGCCCGACGACAGCGCCGGCGCCGCCGTAGTTGACGGCGGGATCGCGGTCCGCGCGATAAAAGGGCGGCTGGAGAATGCCGGCGGGAAAATTGATGTTGTTCCGATCGGCGCTGTAGTACGCATTCACGGTCGGCGGCGTCATGCTCCACTCGGTGAGATCGACCGGGCGTCCGATTTTGTCGAGATCCCGCTTGCGTTCGAAGGTCGACGTTCGCTGCAGGTTCCTGAGCGCTTCGCCGCGGTCGATCCGTATCGACGAATAGTCGCGCCAGTTGTCCGGATACCCGATGCGGTCGGCGACCCGTTCCAGCTTCACCTTCGCCGCGCGTTTGGTGTCCTCGCTCATCCAGGACGCCGAGTCGATGTCCTGTCGCATTGCCGCTTTGATTCCCTCGACCATCGCCAGCGTATCGGCCTTCGCCGCCGGGCCGAAAGCCTGCTCGACGTACGCCTTGCCCAGCGCCTCGCCGAGCTCGCGATCGGTTTGCGCGACGCAGCGCTGCCAGCGTGGAAGCTGCTGTTCCTGGCCGCCGAGCGTCCGGCTGAAGAAATCGAAGTCAGCGTCTGCGAAGGCTTTCGGCAGCATCTCCGCCGATTCGTTCAAGAGCCGCCAGGTAAGGTAGGCCTTCAGCTCATCGAGGGGGGTCGTCGCGATGATCGTATTGAGCGCTTTGAAATACTCCGGAACCGAGACGTTGAGGCGATCGAACGCCGGCGCCCCGGCCGCTTTCAGGTAGCTGGCCCAGTCGAGCTCCGGCGTCAGCGCCCGCCATTCCGCGGCGCTCATCATGTGGTCCGATGCGGCTGGATCCCGACGCGCCGTGCGATCCATCGACGCTTCGGCGAGCCGTGTCTCGAGCGCGAGGATGGCGCGCGCCTCCGCCGCCGCTTTGTCGGGCGGCGTCTTGAGCATTCCGAGCATCTTCTGCACGTGATCCTGATACTTCTGCTTCAGCTCGAGCGATCGGGCATCGGTCTTCAGGTAGTAATCGCGGTCGGGCAATCCGAGTCCGCCCTGGTCGACGTCCGCCACCTGCCTGGTGGGGTCCCTGCGATCGGTCTGCGATCCGAATCGAAAGAGCGCGTTGACGCCGATGCTGTGCAGGTGCGCGAGCGTTTCCGGAAGGTCGGACTTTCGTGCGATCGCAACGATGCGCGTCAGGTCGCCTTCGAGCGGCCCCACTCCCTTGCTCTCGATGGTCGCCTCGTCCATGCACGCCGCGTAGTAGTCGGCGGCCTTCCGCACTTCAGGAGCGCCGCCCGGCGCTTCGACAACGCGCCGAAGGATCGCGAAATTCTGATCCTGCAGCTCGTTGAATCGACCCCAGCGCTGGCGATCGGTCGGCATTGGATTCGCCGCCATCCAGCCGCCGCAGACGAACTGATAGAAGTCGGTGCAGGCGTCGGCGGTGCGATCGAGCGACTGCAGCTCCACGCCGGCCGCGGGGACGCCGGCGGCGCGAGCAGGAGGCGTCGCCGACGAAGACTGCGCGGCGGCGAAGACGGCGACGATCGGCAACGCTGCCAAAGCGAGTGTAAACGGATGACGACGCATGATCAGTTCCTCTCGGGCGCGTCAGGCGCCGCGCATGGCGATGGCTGGTCTAGAATTGACCAGTGAGACATACGGCTTCCAAAGACTCAGCAGAGCTGGATGCGACCGAAGTACGCGAGTGGCTCGACTCCCTTGATTATGTGCTTCAGACTGGCGGTCCGGTCAAAGTCGCACGTCTGCTGCGCGAGCTGACGATCCATGCCCGCCAGAACGGCGTGAAGTTGCCGTTCACCGCCAACACGCCTTATATCAACACAATTTCCGCGGATGAACAGGTTCCGATGCCCGGGAATCCGGACATCGAACGGCGCATCAAGAGCCTGGTCCGGTGGAACGCGCTGGCGATGGTCGTCCGGGCCAACAAGGCGGAAGAAGGCATCGGCGGCCACATTTCGACGTACGCGTCGGCGGCGACGCTCTACGAAGTCGCCTTCAACCATTTTTTCCGCGGAAGAGACGACGACGACGGCGACCTCGTTTACTTCCAGGGGCACGCCTCGCCGGGGATTTATGCGCGCGCCTATCTCGAAGGGCGCATTGACGAAACGCACCTCGGAAATTTCCGCCGCGAGACGAACGGCCGCGGCGGGCTCTCGTCGTATCCTCATCCCTGGCTGATGCCCGACTTCTGGGAGCATCCGACCGTCTCGATGGGCCTCGGTCCGCTGATGGCGATCTATCAGGCGCGGTTCATCCGCTACATGGAGGATCGCGGGCTCAAGCCGAAGTCCGACGCAAAGGTCTGGGCCTTCGTCGGCGACGGCGAGACCGACGAGCCGGAGTCGCTCGGCGCGATCACGCTGCCGGCGCGGGAGAAGCTCGACAACCTGATCTTCGTCATCAACTGCAACCTGCAGCGGCTCGATGGTCCGGTGCGCGGCAACGGCCAGATCATTCAGGAGCTCGAGGCCACGTTCCGCGGCGCGGGCTGGAACGTGATCAAGGTCCTCTGGGGCCGGGAGTGGGATCCGCTGCTCGCGAAGGATCGCGACGGATTGCTCGTCAAGCGGATGGGTGAAATCGTCGATGGGCAGTATCAGAAGTACGCCGTCGAGTCGGGAGCGTACGTCCGAGAGCACTTCTGGGGCGCCGATCCCCGGCTCCTGGAGATGGTCAGGCATTTATCCGACGATCAGTTGAAGAAGCTGACGCTCGGCGGGCACGATTCGATCAAGGTCTACAACGCGTACAAAGCGGCGGTCGAGCACAAAGGGTCGCCGACCGTCATTCTCGCCCGAACGATCAAAGGCTATGGGCTCGGTGAAGCGGGTGAAGGCAAGAACATCACGCACCAGCAGAAAAAGATGAACGACGAGGAGCTGCGCGCGTTCCGGTCCCGTTTTGGCATCCCGATTTCGGACGCCGAGATTCACGACGCGCCGTTCTACCGGCCGCCCGAAGACTCCATCGAGATCAAATACATGCGCGAGCGGAGGCAGGCGCTCGGCGGCTACGTGCCGAGCCGGAAAGTGCGAGCGACGCCTCTCGCAAGCTTGCCGCACGAGCCGTTCGAAGAGTTCGAGAAGGGGACGGAAGGGCGCAAGGCGTCGACGACGATGGTGTTCGTGCGGCTGCTGTCGAAGTTGCTGCGTGACAAGTCCATCGGACATCTGGTCGTGCCGATCGTGCCCGACGAAGCGCGCACGTTCGGGATGGAGTCGCTATTCCGGCAGGTGGGGATCTACTCGCATGTTGGCCAGGTGTACGAGCCGGTCGATATGGACATGCTGCTGTACTACAAGGAAGCGTCCGACGGCCAGATCCTCGAGGAAGGCATCACCGAGGCCGGATCGATGTCGTCGTTCATCGCCGCCGGCACGTCATACGCGTCGCACGGCGTGAACACGATTCCATTTTTCATCTTCTATTCGATGTTCGGCTTCCAGCGCATCGGCGACTTGATCTGGGCCGGCGCCGACTCCCGCGCCCGCGGCTTCATGCTCGGCGGCACGTCGGGCCGAACGACGCTCGCGGGTGAAGGGCTGCAGCATCAGGACGGCAACAGTCACCTCTTTGCGATGGCGTACCCCAACTGCCTCGCCTACGATCCGGCGTTCGCGTACGAGATTGCGGTCATCATCGAGGACGGCATTCGCCGGATGTATGTCGATCAGGAAAGCATCTTTTACTACCTGACGGTCATGAACGAGCAGTACGCGATGCCGCCAATGCCTGACGGCGTACGCGACGGCATCGTCAAAGGGCTGTATCGTTTTCGCGCGACGGGGAAACCCGGCGCGGCAAACCGTGCGCAGCTGTTCGGCAGCGGCGCGATTCTGCCCGAGGTCATCAAAGCGCAGGAGGTTCTCGAGTCGAAGTATGACGTCGGGGCCGACGTGTGGAGCGTGACGAGCTACCGGGAGCTCTACCGCGATGGCCATGCCTGCGAGCGCTGGAACATGCTCCATCCAGCCGAGACGCCACGTACACCTTACGTGACCGCCTCTCTGAAGGACGCCCCCGGCGTGTTCGTCGCAGCCTCCGACTATGTGAAGGTGCTGCCCGACTCGATCGACCGCTGGCTCCCGCGGCCGTTGACGACGCTCGGCGCCGACGGGTTCGGCCGCAGCGAAAACCGCGCGCGCCTGCGTGATTTCTTTGAGGTCGACCACCGCTACGTCGTCGTGGCGACCCTCGCCGCGCTCGCACGCGAGGGCAAGGTGGATCGATCCGTCGTGCAAGGGGCGATCGAGGCCTTCAACATCAATCCTGAGAAGAACGATCCCGCAAAATCGTAGCGATGGCTGACTTCACGCTTCCCGAACTGGGCGAGAACATTACGTCAGGCGATGTCCTGCGCGTTCTGGTGAAACCGGGCGACTCGGTCGCCAGGGACCAGTCCGTTCTCGAGCTCGAGACAGACAAGGCGACGATCGAGGTGCCGTCCTCCGTCGCCGGACGCGTGAGCGCAGTCAACGTCAAGGTCGGAGACAAGGTGAAGGTGGGACAGGTTGTCCTGACCGTGGACGACGGCGCCGGACAGGCCGCGGCCAAAGGCCCGGAGCGCGAAAGCACAAAGGAAGGCGCCGCCGAGAAGACTCCGGCCAAGACAGCGGACGAGACGTCGGACCAGACGCCGGCGAGGACGCCGGAAACGAACAAAGCGCCGGACGGCGGACTCGAGCAGCACGTCGAAGGGCGGCGGCGGCCGAGTGCTCCGGCTGCCCAGGACAAGGCCGGCAAGAAAGAAGACCGGAAAGAAGAGTCGGGCGGCGCCAAGGTGGTCGACATCAGCCGCGGTGCGCGTGCTCCCGCCGAACCGGCGGCCTCGGACCTTCCGCCGGCGCCGGCGTCGCCTTCGGTTCGCCGCATCGCGCGGGAACTGGGCGTCGACATCGACGAAGTGCCGGGCTCGGGAGACGCGGGACGCATTTCGATTGACGACGTCAAGTCGTACGCGAAGAAGCTGCTCGGGGCGCGGCCGCGCGGTGCGGAAGCGGCGTCTGGCGATCGTACGCCCGGCAGCCCGGTGCTTCCGGATTTCGCGCGCTGGGGAGAGATCGAGCGGCAGCCGATGGGCCCGGTGCGGCGGAAGACCGCAGAACATCTCAGCCTTGCGTGGCGGACGATTCCCCACGTGACGCAGCACGATCTGGCGGATGTAACCGCCCTCGAGGAGCTCCGGAAGAAATACTCGAAGGAAGCGGAAGAGGCGGGCGGCAATCTCACCGTTACGGCGATCGCCGTGAAGGTGGCGGCCGCCGCGCTTCGCGTCTTCCCGCAATTCAACGCCTCGATCGACATGGAGGCGCAGGAGATCGTCCTCAAGAAATACGTGAACATCGGCGTTGCTGTCGACACCGATCGCGGGCTGCTGGTGCCGGTCGTCCGCGACGCCGACACGAAAAACATCATTCAGATTGCGGTGGAGATTGCCGAGCTGTCGGCCAAGGCGCGCAATCGAAAGATCTCGATGGACGAAATGCAGGGCGGCTGCTTCAGCATCTCGAATCTCGGCGGCATCGGCGGCACGTACTTCACGCCGATCGTGAACGCTCCCGAGCTGGCCGTCCTCGGCATTGCGCGCGCGCGCCTGGAGCCGGTGTACCGCGACAATGAACTGACGCCGCGCCTGATGCTGCCCTTGTCGCTGTCATACGATCACCGCGCGATCGACGGCGCCGACGGCATCCGGTTCCTGCGGTGGATCGTCCAGGCGCTCGAACAGCCATTCCTGCTGGCGCTGCAGGGCTGAGGCGGTTAACTTCTTCACAGCCCTGATAATCACGAAGTCACGGAGAGCACGAAGCGCACGATGAGATATCTTGTAGAAGGAATATCTTCGTGAGCTTCGTGGTCTTCGTGCGTTCGTGATGGATAGTCGCTGAATATGATCTCCACTCAACTGGCAGTCATCGGCGCGGGCCCGGGCGGGTACGCGGCCGCGTTTCTTGCCGCCGATCTCGGTCTCAGCGTGGCGCTCATCGATCCGGAAGTAAATCCCGGCGGCGTCTGCGTCTATCGGGGCTGCATTCCGTCGAAGGCGCTGCTGCACGTCGCCAACGTCATCGAGGAATCTCGTCACGCGAAGGCGTGGGGGGTCGAGTTCGGCGACCCGAAGATCGATCTCGCCAGGATCCGCGAGCACAAGAACAACGTCGTGAAGCGGCTCACCGGCGGGACCGGACAGCTCGTCAAGATCCGCAAGATCCAGTATCTGCAGGGCATGGCCGAGATCGTCGACAGTCGCCATCTGCGGGTGAAGCCGGCGCCCGGCCGGATTGACGGGCCCGACGTGGAAGTGCAGTTCGAGCACGCGATCCTCGCCACTGGCTCGACGCCCGCGATCCCGAAGGCGCTCGCGGTCCAGGATCCGCGCGTGATGGATTCGACCGCCGCGCTGGATTTGCCCGATATCCCGAAGTCGCTGCTCGTCGTGGGCGGCGGATATATCGGGCTCGAGCTGGGTTCGGTCTACGCCGTCCTCGGCAGCGCGGTCACCATCGTCGAGATGACGAGCGGAATTCTGCCTGGCGCCGATCGCGATCTCGTCGACGTTCTGAGCAAGCGCATGGTCGGGAAGGTGAAGACGGTCCTGCTCGACACGCGTGTGGCGCAGTTGAAGCCCGACGCCGCCGGAATCCGCGTCACCATGGAGGGAAAGGCCGATCCGCCCGAACAGATGTTCGATCGTGTGCTCGTCGCCGTCGGGCGCAGCCCGAACTCGAACATCCCTGGACTCGATCGGACCAAGGTGCAGCGGGACGATCGCGGATTCCTGCTGGTCGACGAGCAGCGGCGCACCCACGAGCCGTCGATGTTCGCAATCGGCGACGTCGTGGGCGAGCCGATGCTGGCGCACAAGGCGTCGCACGAGGGGCGTGTGGCCGTCGAGGTCATCGCCGGAGACAATGTCGCGTTCGCGCCGCGCGCAATTCCAGCGGTTGTCTTCACGGATCCCGAGATCGCATGGGCGGGACTCACCGAGGCGCAGGCGGCAAAGGAGAACCGGAAAGTGTCGATCGCCAAGTTTCCATGGGGTGCGTCGGGACGGGCGATTACACTCGACAGGACGGACGGCCTCACCAAGTTGATTTTCGATCCGGACACCGAGCAGCTGCTTGGCGTCGGACTCGTCGGCCCCGGCGCCGGCGAGCTGATCGCG
>JADMIO012784976.1_pt1 | contig 16228 bp, 5 predicted proteins | sample 8958161 | NCBI WGS metagenome assembly JADMIO01 (sample SAMN16585339, study PRJNA669376) | soil metagenome | isolation source: Crop rotation soil | place: USA: Cullars Rotation, Alabama | collected 2011
GGTGCCGGTGACCGTGGCCACGCCCGCCAACCCGGCCCTGATCACGCCTACGTTCACCAGCACAGTCTGGCGCGGCGCGGATGCGACCACAGCCAATAACGTCATCTATGTCGGCGACGAGGGCAACCAGGATTCCGGCGAGATGAACGGCCAGATGCGAACGTATACCGACACCGGCCTGGGATTTGGATTGATCACTCCCGATGAGCTCCGCGTCAATCCCGAAGACTACGTGTCGCTGGATCTGCGCCTGGTCGACATCTGGCCCGACGCCATATGGGATAAGTTCGGCGAAACGCCGGGTAACGGCGGTCTCTCGCCGTTCAACGAACGAGCTAACGCGAAGTCCAACACTCAGGGCAAGGTGCTCATATTCGAGCTCGGCGATCGCATCATGGCGGCGGCCTGGGGGGCGTTCTACTACGATCCCGCCGATCCCAGTGGCAACTATGTGAACTTCCCGAGGGTGACGTTCACCCGCTACTCGGGCAGCGCGCAGGACACACTTCAGGCCACCGGCGTAATCGACCAGAACTATGCCGGACCAGCGCTGGTGCTCGACCCGGTGAATGGCGACACGCATCCCGTGTTGCCGTGGGTCGCCAAGGTCGCCTTCCCGTTCGACAAGGGCAACGAGCAGCAGCCCAACGCGCCCGGCAAGCGCTACACGGTTTTCGCGCAGGCCCAGATCCAGCGCGGCGGCGCGATCGTACAATCCAACCGCCTCTCAGCCGGCCAGTTCGATCCGCAGCCATATGACGGGGCTCATGACGTCAACGACCTGAAGCCGGGCCGCGTGATCGCTCTCGCTCACCCGCTGGCGCTCACGTCGCGTGGCGGCTTCAACGCCACGTCGGAAGGACCCGGATTCTTCAATATCGTCGGCTGGACCAACAACTACCAGGCTGACCTGAGCAACGTCGACTACACCGAGATCATGGCGAACGGCAACCGTGTCGTCGACCCGAACACGCTCGATATCGTCAACAACAAGGGCGTCGTTGCGCCGCTCGGACTGATCAATCACGGCACGTCCAACATCTACATGGGTGTGGACAATGCCGGCAAGCGCGTCCAATCGCTCTATCTGGCCGACCGCAGCAACATGTACAAGCTGGGCAAGCCGCTGGATACCATCCGGGTGGAGCGCCGCGACCTTGCATGGGGCATTCCCGATCCTACGAACCTGTCGTCCAGCGACATTGACGCCAACCGTGTAAAGGTCCGCATCGCGACCGGCAACGTTATGAACCCGCTGCCCTGGGAGATCTTCCCGAGCATGGTCCCGAACGTCAGCCCGGACTATCCTGACCTCGACCGCCGGCACACGCAGATGCGCGGCAATGGCTTCGACATGGTGGATCGCGGTATCGCGCTGCCATCCGCGCAGGTCCAGGGCGGCAACAAGATCCTGAATCCGCTGGCGATCGAGCTGCAGATCGACGTACCGCGCTTCCAGCCGGCCAACGTCAACCGCGACTACTACGATGTCAACGGTGCGCTGAATCCCGGCCTCAAGAACGGCTTGCTGGGGCCGATGGTGAACTCCACAGGTCTCCCGCCGGACGTGACCAATTCGGCCGACCCGCTCCGCGGCCTTTCGGCCCCGAGCGCCGGCTACACGACGCCGTTCGTGATCTATATCGCGTCAAATCCGCGTGACGCGCGCTTCCAGAGCGCCGCAGCAACGGGCACAACCACGCAGACACTGCAGACGACCAGGGAAGATACTTACCGCCAGATGGCTGCCGGCGTCGCCGTGCCGCCTGACGTCGCCCTTCGCACCGAAGAGGAGACGCTGGACCTCGGCCGCACGCCGCATTCAATGGGATTCACTCCGATCGGAGCAAACATACCGTTTGCACCGTCCGGTGTTGGACCCTATAGCCTGGGACCGAATTACGAATCGCCCTGGGATCCGTTCGACGTTGGTCAGGCGCGGTTCTTCCTGCCGTTCACCGTCCGCAATACGGGCAATGTGAACCTGGTGGATGTGCGTCTTGCCAAGATCGTCGCGGACTACAACAGCAATCCCGCCGATGCCTCCTTCTGGACGCACATGCGTAGCGACCAGGTGGAGTCGCTGCCCGCCGTCTACGATCCCGCCGATCCCCGGCTGCTCCTCCCGCAGCTTGCCTGGACGCTCAATAGCCCGATCTCGGGCGTGCCGTACAACTATGTGCTGCCCTACTTGTCCGGCAATCCCGGCCCGGCGGCCCAAATTGGCGTGGTCAGCTCGCTCGATCACATGCGGGACGTCTCGAACCAGGGCAACAAAGTCCAGTTCGAGATCGACTATGCGAACATCTTCGGCAAGCCCAACTTCTGGCCGATGGCGAACCCGTATGTCGACCCGAGCAACCCGCTGCAGTTCAACAACGACTTCCGATACCGCTGGGCGGGTGCAAGCCAACCGTTCCCGACGATCCACAAAGCGTTCGTTGGCGATGCCAGCCCGACGACAATGTCGATTCCGGATACTCCGCACGGCGACCCGTTCGGTCTGCTGAGCCAGATCTCGCAGGGTGGCGGAGGTGTGCCCGGGCGCGAAACCCGGCCCAAGGTAGGTGTTGCCATTCCGATGGGCACCCCGGCTGGTACGTTCTCGGTGCCGCTCTACGTGTACGAAGACAATCAGCCGGAGCAATGGCGTGAGTGGACGTACCTGTACAACACGAACGGCGCCACGGCGCTGAAGGGGACCGAGGAATACGGCGACCGCGACGGCCTGCTGACGATCCCGCTCGGCGCGATGGATTCCGGAGTTATCCGTGAGTCGATCGGCAACCCGAACTTCGTCCTGAAGGCGACGGTCACCGAATCTCGGATAACCAACGGCATCACACCCGGCAGCTACATTCAGCTCGACAACCGCCCGACTGGCCAGGTTGCCTTCGGAGCCAACATTCTGCCCGCAGTGCAGCGCGACCGCGGCACGGGCAACATGTACATGTACTTCTCCAGCAACCGGCTGAACGGCAATGTCCCGCTGGCGGGCATCAGCTCGAACGACACGCCCTGGTACCTGTTCTACACCCAGTTGAGGGGTACGGTTCAAGGCTCCGGCCCGACCACGTTCTTCGATTGGTTCTACGAGCCGATCAGCAAGAACCAGATCAGTTGGTGGGATCCGCTGCCGAACCCGGCGCAGTATCCCACGTCGTTCGTCCTGAATCCGAAAAACCTGTTCCCGTCCGAAGCGGCCGACGTGCCGGCAGGCACAACCCTGCCGACCATCCCGGGCAATATGAACCCGCAGTCCGAGCGGCATGCCAGCCCGGCGATAGCGCAGGACGATGATCTCAGCAAACCGACGCCGCCCACCTGGATGTTCTGGCAGGGCTTGGTTTACAAGACCTCGCCCGGAGCGCAGGACTTCCGTTTGGATACGCGCACATTCTACGTCCCGCTTCAAAACGGGACCCCGAATCCGCCCGGCGGAATACCCTACTCGTTCCTGAACGATCCGGCGCTTCCGAAATTCGCTCCGAAACCGCTGGTGGCGACGCTGCAGAACGGCCAGACCGTCTACTATCTGTTCTGGCACGGCGGCGCCCAGGGAAGGACAAGGCTCTATTACAACGCCAATGCGACGGACATCACCGATCCCAAGCAGTGGACCCGGGACGATGCCCTGCAGACGCCTGGCTCGCTCCAATGGCAGGCCCAGCCGAATCCGGTCCATCGCCAGCTCATCCAGCCGGATGGAAGCGTCGTGGACGCGATCGATGTCTACTACACCGGGCAGCTGATCAACCACAAGCAGTCCGAGACGTTGATGACCCGGTTCAAGGTCGTCGCCAATGGCCGGTTGGATGTCATGCCGCAAACCACGGTGGACTTCCATCCGCAGAGTGGCGGCCCAAGGATCGGTAACGAGCTGATGGTGCGCGACGGCGCCAGCCAGACCTGGACGTCACGCGACATTGGTTGGATGTATCGCGACCCGGTGACGAAGGGCTTCACTGATGCCAACGGCTTCGCGCCGTACACGATCTCGATCATCCGCTCGGACGGAACGCTGATCAGCCCGGTGAACACCGGCCAGCCGACCTTCGACAACGCCAATGGACGGCTCTACTGGAACTCGGCGCTCGGCGGGCAGCTGATCGTCGATCCCCACGCGGGCTCGGTGACATTCACAAGCGTTTCGCCGCGCAGCAGCGATCGCGTTCAGATCACCTACACGCCGCTCACAATGCGCGTCAATACGAGCCGAAACGACTCGCAGGTGATCGATCCGCCCGCGGGCTGGCAAACCGACGCCGGCTTCACGCCGAGGTCGCATGTGACCTATCCGGGCAGCAACTCCAGCCCGGTGGCGTTCCTGGATCGCTCGCCGAATCCGCGCCAGGCTTTTTCTGAGCCGGTAGGCATGATGATCCCTGGCTCGATCAATGCCCCGATGGTCGTCGACCGGATGTGGGTCATGTATCGAAAGAGCAACTCGAACGTGACGGCGCCCGAGGCGATTTACTATAAGACGATGCGCCTGATGGTTCGCCTTCCGCGCGGCGTCCTGCTGGACATCAACAATAACGGGCTGCGAGATCTGACCAAGCACGTTACGATCAATGGCAACCGGGGCCCGGTTGAGGTTGATTGGATTCGTGGCCGCCTCTACTTCACCCAGGCCGATGAGGGCAATGTCGTCAACGTTGCGTTCGATTACGGCCGCGATGCGATGGGCGCCACCCTAAGCGTTCCAAACGCGCAGTACCGTGTTGCATGGGGCGACGAGATCAGCGTAGCCGTCCAGCCCGGCGACCAGACCACCGGTGAGGCCATCCTGCCGACCGACGTAGCGGTCAACGAGGGACAGATCAGCGCGTTCAAGGATCCGTTCCAGGATCGCGTATGGGTCTTCTGGGCCAGCACACGAGCCGGAACCACCGACGTCTACTACATGCCCATCGCGCCTAGGTTCTACCCGATCCCGTCCCAGTAATCTCAGGACAGGGAGGCGCAACAAAGCCCGGCCGCAAGGCCGGGCTTTGTTGTTCCCGATCCTACCCGGCACGATAGGTCGGAATCTGTTGCCCTCTACGTTCGCCCACGAGAACGTTCAACGGCATCACCGCAGAGTTCGTCATCCCGAGGCACGAGGGATCTGCTTTTCGAACCGTCTACCCCTTGGAAAAGGCCGCCCCCGGCGTCATGACCGGGAGCGGATTCCGCCGCGGGTGGAGCGACGTCTTAGAAGGCCAAAACCCCCGCACTGTCGGCAGTTTTGTTGCCGCCCGCCGTGATACTGACCTGAATGTTTGCGCCGGCCGGCGTGATGGTCGCGGTGTAAGTCCCGCCTGGATTGAGACCTGTCACGTAATGTTTCGTGGTGCTTGCCGGGACGCTGTAGGTGACCCCGGTGAAGCTCTGGTTTAGATTCCGCGCAATAAGAACGGCAGTATTGCTGAACCAGGCTCCGTCGTACGGCGAGCCCGAGCTGGACGCGAATCCCGTGACAGGCGACTTAACGGCATTCTTATCCGCCCCCTGCAGCACATTCAGGTAACGAGCATCCATGGGTTTCGAGAGATCCTCCACGATGATCCGGAATCTGTTGATCTCATAGTCGGCCGCCTCCTGATAGTCCCAGGTCGTCGACGGCATGTCCCACGAGAGCGTTGCTCCGGCGGGCAGCAGGTTCGTCAGGAAGAGGCTCTGCCCATTCGGGGTGACCGCAACCGCGCTATGTCCATTGACCGCCGGCTGAGTGACCGAGTTGAATGTGACCCGCTTGAATTTGCCCTGGCTCAGCGATGTAGCCCGATCGTAGATCACGACGAAATCCGGCTTGATCCAGAAGATCGAGCGGCTTGCGTGCGCCACGTCAGATGCCCCGAATGGGGTCGTGTTGTAACGTTTCGTCGCGTCGCCTTCGCCGAACACGTAGCTCGTGTTGAGCGACGTCTTCACCACCGGGTCGCCATCGCTCACGTAGCTGTACTGGCTGCCGTGTGCTCCCTGCTGCACCGAGTAGGATAGCGCGTTGCTGCCCAGAGGCGGGTTATGGATCGACAGGTTGTTGTTGTAGTCGGTGCACCGGATATTCATCCCGTACCCGGTCCACTCTTTGGTAAGGAACTCGCCCTTTCGGTAAAAGCTGAACGAGTTCGAATCTTCCCACTGGTGGTCGGTGTTGCTCCACGTCGAGATGAACGCAAACCAGGTGGCATTCGCGGTCCAATCCGTCCTCGATAGGATCCGGTTCAGTCCGGGAGAAACATAATCGAGCCCAAACCAGGAGCGGGGATCGTTGACTACCGGAACGCCGGCAGAGTTCGTAAGCGCCGGGTCGAACATCAGGAAGTACATGATCGGCAGCAGCGAACCGTAGTTCCATGGCGATGACGTCAGCCGCTGGTCGATCGTTGCCCAGCCGCCCGCCGGGATCACGGTCTCCATCCAGCGGATCGCGTTCAACCGGAATGCGGATGTGTTGCCATCCACCAGGTCGATTGCGGCGAGCGGGGCAAACGAGCTGATCATGTCCTCGTCGTCGAATCGCAAACAGTCCCCAAAGCTCGCCGGCAGGAACTGTGGCGGCCACCACGTCGCCAACTGATGTAGCGCCGGGCTCATCGAATGGCAGTACGCCGCCATAACGTCGTTCGTCCAGAAGCTGTTCTGGCCGAAGGCCGCCTGCGGCCCGTAGATCGTAACGGCCTGTGGCGTGTCGTACCCGGCAGTATGCAGCGAGAGCAGCAGTTGGGAATAAGCGGCCAGAGTGGATTCGCTGTAGAGCGGCCCCTCGATCCCCAGCCCGCCCTTCAGATCGTGCATCTCGGCATGGTTGCGGATCAGCAGCCACTCGCCCATGACTGCGCCAATGTAATCGGTCAGGTAAAAGTCGCGGTCGCCCGCTATCTGCGGGTTATTCGGATCCGCGACGTCATCTGCCGGGTCGAGCGCGAGGGCGAGCATCGTCAGGTTGCGGGCGTGACATGCAACGTAGTTGTTGCCCGACCAGCGGATGTTATGCTTCTGCAGCAGGATGCTCGGTTGGTTGTAGGCCCCGGGAGGCGATGGCGAGTAGCCCAGGTTGTTGTCCTGCAGCTCGTTGCACCAGCGCATGAACACTTTGCGGATCGTCCGCTTCTCCGCCGTCGTGAAGCTGGAGTAGCACCAATCGACCACCAGTGGGAACGCCTCGCCGAACCACCTGCTCCGGTCGTACGTCGCAAAGTGTGGCGTGCGGAACGGCGTGTTAGCGGCCGGACCGAGAACAGCCTGATTCAGGACGTACATGATCAGGTCGTGGGCGCGCTTCGTCCAATCCGCGCGGGCGGCTACGTTGGGATCGATGAGCGACATGAGCGCGAACGTCTCCGCATACTCTTCGCTCGGATTCGGGATATTGTCGTTGTCGCCTTCGCCGTTGTCCTGACCGGGTACGATGCCCTGGTCCATGCGGTTGCGATAGTAGATCGCGACGTTTTTGAGATCAGCGAAGATCTTGTTCTTCGTATTGGTCGCCCAACTCCGCAGCCGCGGCAGATCTTGCTGCCTGATCCAGATTCGCGGATGGGTCAAAACCGCGGTTGACGGCGGCGCGACATGTGCCGGCGGCGCCGTGTTCGGCGGTGGCGGCGGGGTTGTCGAACCGCCCACGATGAATGGAGTTCCGCTCGAGCACTTGCCGCCGAGCGTCACGATGTAAATCGGTCCATTCGTTGCGCCCGCGGGAACAGAGGTTGTGATATAGGCGTCTGACCGGATGGTAAAGCTCGCCTGTGCGCCATTAAACAGGACCGACGTAGCCGTTGCCAGTCCCGTTCCTGTGATCAGAACGGACGTACCTGGGCCGCCGGACGTCGGGTTGAAGCTCGTAATGGTCGGGACCGGATACGACGTGCCAACGACGAAGAAACCCGCGCTGAATCCGCTGCCCGTCGGAGTAATCACTTTGAGTCGATTGGTCTTCGACCCCGCTGCGACGCTGAACGTGATTTGGGTGTCGCTGTCGACTGTAAATGTCCCGCCCGATTCGCCGATTCCCATAAACGTTGCGCCCGTAAAGTGGCTCCCCTTCACAACGACCGAAGTGCCCGCCGGTCCCAACGTAGGATTGAAGCTGTCGATTACTGGAACTTGCGCGCGCACACTCGAAGCCGCGGCAAGCAAACCGAGAACTGTGGCCGCCCGCACGGCCAAACACAAACGATCGTTCATCGCTATGCCTCCCAACCCGCGCGCAGGCGGAGACTGTTTGCTAATTGTCCCGATCAGCCGTGACGAAACCGTATGCGAGCAGCCCCAACATGCGTGACGAATCGGAGATAATATCGAAGGACCTTCTCTACGAAACAGTCGCAGCCCGAAGGTTAAGCCGGATAACCATCTAATCCGTCATCCCGAGGAACGAGGGATCTGCTTTTGCGTATCGTCGTAGGCTCAGAACAACAATGACCTACCCGTTGGAAATCCGCCTCTTCGGTCAATTGCAAGTCCTGGTGTGTGGCTCGCCTATTCCACGGCTCCGCTCAAGGAAGGGCCTGTTGCTCCTCGCGCACCTTGCGCTAAGAATCGGCCGCCCCGTAGACCGGAAATGGCTCGCAGCTGTCCTATGGCCTGACAGCGCCGAGTCACAATCACGCGCGAGCCTCCGCCAAACCCTCGCAGACTTGCGCCGCGCCCTTGGTTCCCAGGCGGACAAGCTCCAGGTGGACGGGGTCCAGACCCTTAGGCTGCGGAACGAGGATGTCTACGTTGATGCCATTGAGTTCGATGCATTGACCGCCAAAAGCGATAGGGGTGCATTGGAGCGCGCTATTCGACTGCATGAGGCTCCCTTGCTGCAGGGACTGGATGATAATTCGTTCTGGCAGGATCGCCAGGCCCGTGAGCAGGTATGGCTCACCTCACTGGAGCGGCTCTCCGACCTTGAAATGAAGGCGGGCAACCTTCGCAGCGCTGGTGAATGGCTCCGCAAATTGATCGCCGCGGATCCGTACAATGAGCGGGCTGTCCGCGCCTTGATGCAGGCGCTGGCTGAACAGGCCGATTATGCCGGCGTGACAGCGGCCTGGAGGGAGCTGCGTGACTTCCTGAGGCGCGAGGCAGCCCAGGAGCCTGCGGAAGAGACAGCCGCGCTATTCCGACGCCTGCGCAGCCAATCCGCCACCGCCCCATTGGTTCGCGATACAAAGTCAAATGAGCCCGCGACGGCTCCTCCGGGCAATCCGGGCCGCCTGCCCAGCCCCCTGACAGCTCTCGTGGGCCGGGAAGAGGCGCTTAATCAAGTTGGTGAGATGCTTCGCCGAAGCCGCCTGGTCATGTTGACCGGCTCGGGTGGCGTTGGCAAGACCAGGCTGGCAATCGAATCCGCTTGGCGCGCCGCGGAAGGCTTCGCCGGAGGAGTGCGATTCGTCGATCTCGCCGGCGTCTCCGGTGACGAGCCCGTGCCCAGGGCTCTTGCGGCCGTACTCGAAGTGAGAGAGGCGCCGGGAAGGTCCCTGGTCGATCTCGCTGCCGATGAGATCGCGGAGCGAAGCCTGCTCATGGTGCTGGATAATTGCGAGCATGTGCTGCAATCGTCCGCATCGATGGTCGATCGGCTCCTCGGCCGTTGTCCAAAGCTCCGGATTCTAGCGACGAGCCGTCAGCCGCTCGGAATCCACGGTGAAGCCGTCTGGCGCGTGCCATCGCTGTCCGTCCCCCGCGATAGCGGAACAGATTTGCGAGCCCTTCAGGCCAGTGAATCCGTCCGTCTGTTCTGCGATCGCGCCTCCGACGCGAGGGCGGAATTTGGGCTCAACGAGCATACTGCTATGCTGGTCGCCAGGATATGCCGTCGGCTTGACGGCATCCCGCTAGCCCTGGAGCTTGCCGCCGCTCGCATGCGAACGCTCACCCTTAATCAAATCGCGGAGCGTCTCGACCGCCGCTTCGAGCTTCTGAAGACCGGTAGCCTTGCGGCCCTGCCTCGTCAACAAACGCTGCGTGCCCTCATTGACTGGAGTTACGACCTTCTGGCAGACAATGAGCGTGCGCTTCTTCGCAGGCTCGCTGTCTTTTCCGGCGGTTGGCCCGCCGAGGCTGCTTGCCGCCTCTTGAACAACACATCCGAGCAGTCGGAAGAGATCCTCGCCTCCCTTGTAGATAAGAGCCTGGTGAATATCGAAGCGGCATCGGGCTCCGAGCCCAGGTATACGCTCCTTGAAACGATCCGGGAATACGCTCGGACGCTGCTCGATGAGTCCGGTGAAACCTCAGACGCCGAGCAGCGCCATGCAGACTGGTGCGCAGACGTTGCTGCCAGGGCAAGCGCCGCTTCGCTCGGACCGGATGAAGACCACTGGCTTCGCGTTCTAGACCGCGAGCAGGAAAACATACGCACCGCGCTCGAGCGTGGAGCAACCTGCCGCACCTCGGCGGCTACCATGGTCCGGCTAGCCGGAGCCATGGGCAACTACTGGAATGTTCGGGGGACGCTTTCGGAAGGCCGCCGCTGGCTCGAGCGCGCGATTCAAATCGAAGGCGGCGCATCTGATGATGAAGGATGGGAGATGCTTCTGAACATGGCGGGTCGCATGGCCTGCTATCAGGGCGACCTGGATGCGGGCCAGGACTACCACACCCGATGCCTGGCGCTCCGACGCAGCAGCGGGGACCGCCGTGGCGTCGCAGGGTCGCTCAACAATCTGGCGCAGGTCCATCACCGGCGCGGAGAAGGCAGTGACGCTCGAACTCTCTATCTCGAAGCAATGGCCATCAACAGGGAGCTCGACAACCTGCCGTGGCTGGCCATCAATCTAAACAACCTGGGCACGCTGGAGACCGAAGTTGGGAGCGAGATGGCTGCCGTCTATTTGCAGGAAGCGCTGGACATCAACCGCTCCCTCGGCAATCAGGTCAGCGTTACGCACAACGTCTTCAATCTCTCCAACGTGATCTTCTACCAGGGCCGCTACGAGGATTCATATCGGGGCTATCTGCAGGCGCTCGAATACGCACGCCAGTGCGGATGCGTCGAGCTGATCTGCGGCTCCCAGCTCGGAGCCGCGCATGCAGCCCTGAAGATGGGCCGTCTGGAAGAGGGCCGGCAACGCCTGTTTGACAGCATGCGCCTGGCCCGCGCAGGCGAAGAGGTTCGAAACCAGGCATACACGCTGGAATCTCTTGCGGACCTCGCTGTCTACGAGGGCAAGATGGAGCGCGCAGCCAGAATATTCGCAGGCGAGGGGAAAATGAGGAAGCGCAGCGGAATCCAACTCACGAAGGTTGATGAGAAATCCCGCTCAGCGAACCTGGGAAAAGTCCGCCGGGCTTTGGGCAAAGAGCGCTTCGCGGAGTGTTGGTCCGAAGGCGAGCGCATGACCGAATGCGAGCTAATAGACTACGCCTGTGAAGGCGAGCTCGACGATAGCCTCCTGAACACCTGAACACCCGAACACCGAATACCCGTTGGTTGGCGATGTGCTAATCCGTGCAGTCAAATCCCATAGAGCTTTAGAGTTCGGCGTTTGTTAATTAGATTGTCCAGAGCATCTTGGCCACTCATGCCGATCCGAAATATGTGAGACCACTCCCAGCTGCCGTATACAACACCACTCTTATCCATCCAGAGGTCGAAATCGTCGGAAGGCGTCCAGCCAATATGGAACACTTCAGGCAGGCTGAGTTTTGCGAATAAACGTAGAGGGCCATCCAATGAGTGTTCTTTATGAATAACATCAGCCCAATTGGGAACAGGTTGGTCGAGTTGGATCTGGTTTCGGCTAAGTGGTATATCGAGAGAGCGGGATTGAACTTCCGTGATGAAGCTAGGCGGTCTGAATTCCAATGGTTCCTCCGGCTCAGGAATTCGAATATAAAGCCCTCCAAATTCAGAAAGGAATCGTATGACCAGTTCGGGCACGCGAACACCATACTTCTGGAACGCCGTGACATACTCATCTGTTTGAACGGAGCGCCCTGGATACCAGCCGGCTTCGCTTAGCATCTGTTGAGTGAGACTATTCATACGCTATCCGTGACGCGATTGAGCCTTTACTTGCTACGGTTCGTTTCCATGAACCTATTCAGGTAGGGCGCTAGCCCAACCTCACAGGACTTACAAGGTTCGATCGGTCCTATTTCGAACCCACCGGCCCCAATACCGAACACCGAAATACCCAATACCGAACACCGAAATACCCAATACCGAAATGGCCCGGCCGCCAGGCCGGGCCATTTCTATTTGTGGAGGTGCGGGGACTCGAACCCCGGTCCCCGGAGACTCACCTCAGGCGTCTACGAGCATATTCCGCGATTTATCGTCGCAGGGCCGGCTCCCGCGGACCGGATACGGACCCCGCCATTCCGCTTAGTTGTCCCGTTCAGGGCGGCGGACGCACCGCAAACGGTTAGATGGCATAGGTTACGCCCGAAGCCGTCTCGGCCAACAGGAGACGGGCGGACGCGCAGCCCTTAGGCTGCGAGCGCGTACGGTTGAGTGTTCGCGTTTATTGTTTTGCCGCTTTTTACGAGGCCAGCGGCGCCTCGGCTCGCAACCAGAGATGACTTCGCCCAGGTCGACTCCATTCACCCCCGTAACACGCCTATTATAAGCCCGTCCCCAACAATCCGTCAAGCAAGCTGATACGTCATTGACGCACCGCATCCCCTCTCCCAGAATATGGAGAGGGGCGGAACGAGCTATGTTCTAAGTCCCAATCGGTGGGGTGGGGCCTTTTCGAACCTTCGTCACTGCGGAGCGTAAACACGAATCTCCGCATGAGCATTGCCGCGATGAGGCACTGCAAGATAGAGCCTGTCCAGCTCAGGGACAAACAGACTGGTGCGCGCGCCCGGATGCGTCGCTATTCGCGATTGATGGTATGGCGTCTTGTCTGTCACCATATCGTAGGTTTCCAGGAACCCCGCGCCACAGGATGCATACACTCGTCCCCGCTTCCGATCGACGAAGATGTCATCCGTGTCGCCTGAGATAGGCATCCAGGCCTTCGTCCGGTTATCATGAAGGGGTTGCCGAAACACAACGGGAGGATCTCGATAGCCGACAAAGAGGTAGCCGTCCTCCTCATCCAGCGCCATCGGGTAGTTGTTGCGCGCGTGTGGCTCGCTCCACGCTAGCTTAACGCGCACAGTGGAAGGTGACTTATCGAGGGCCGCTATCTGGTTAGCGTTGGGCAAATTCACGTATACGAGCGGCCCTTGCTTAGAGAGCTGAAACGACTCCGGGTGAGCAGGCAAGGGAATTCGCGAGATGACCTTAAGCGTGCGTGCGTCGATCAGGCCGAGAGCTCCGCTGCCATAACCGACGTAAATGCGCTGCTCGTTCGGGTCGTAGCGAACGTTGTCTGAATCGTCGCCCAGTTTCACTTGACCCGCAAGCTTGTAGGCCGAGCCATCGTACAGGTCCAAGCCCTCTCCCTGCCCGTTTGCCACTGCTATTCGGTTCGAGTCGGGCAGGAACGCAACGCCCTGAGGCTCATGAAGTCCCTTAATCGAATGGATCCGCTTTCCAGCTCGTAGGTCGATGATTTCAAGCGTATTGTTACCCAGGGCAGCGACGAACAGCCGCATCCCCTTGACATCGACTGCGAGGTGATCGATCCGCCCCTCGACTCCTTCAAGTGGAATCGTCTGGACAAGCTTCAGCGGTTCAGCCGGCGATCGGAGCAGCAACAAAAGGACTGCAGCCAAAGCAAGAAACATCGAGGCCCTCCCCGTGTAATGTCTTCATAGTACCGGGTCGGGCCTGGATGTCCTGCCCCATAATGTCTACTTGGTTAGCATACTGTCTTCGGCATCGGACTTCCGCTTGTGATCGTTGGCAAGCTTTAGCAAACGATCGGCCTCTTTCCCGGACTTCGCCTTCCCAGCCTCTTGGACCAGTTGCAGTGACATCCTCCATTGGGTCGCAGCTGCGTGGAGATGAGACGCGTTGGCAGTCATAGCGGGGTCGGCTTCCACTATCAGGCCGTCGGTAAGTGATTCCACTTTTCGGACCCGCTCTATCACTTCCGAGTCGGTGCGTCGGTCGAATTCCGCCTGGGGAAGTTTGCCCGATTGGAGCTCCTTGACCGCCACTTGATACTGTTCGATCGCGATGGACCAGAGGAGGGCGGCATCCGTAAACGTAGAGTTATGCAGGGCGCTCCGCCAGCTTGCAGTCGTCTCCTGCCGTCCCGATTCCATTTCCCGCGCCGGCAGGGGGATCACGTCCATTTGTTCGATTGCAGATCTCATCGCAGGCAGCACTTTCTGAGCGATGATTTTTTCGTTTTCCAGCGTCTGTGCAAGTGTCTGCCCGTCCCCGCCCAGGTGCTTATCATGCAGTTCCGAGGCGGCCTGCATTTTGGCATCGATAGCGTTTAGCTCGCCGAGCAGATCGCGGGTTGGGGGGATCGAGTAAACCGCTCCCAGCGCGGCCACAAAACCGAGCAGACCGAAGGCTTTGTTTAGAGCGGTCTGGCGAATTCCGTCTGGAGAGTTGACCGGATAGCTGAGGATAAGCCCCATCAAGAATCCGCTCGCAGCTCCACCAAGATGCGCCGCATTGTCGATACCCTTCCGCTGCAGACCGTAAACGAGGTTATATGCGAGGATATTGATTAGCTGCCTCTGGAGTCCTTTGCTTGTCTCGCCCTCCAGCAGTCTATGATTGCGGAGAGTGAAGCCAAGCAGCGCGGCATACATCCCCATGACGCTGCCGGATGCGCCGGCGGATACGACGTCTGGCTGCGCCACCAGGCTCAGTAGAGAGCCGGCCACACCGGACAGCAGATAGACGATCACGAAGCCGGCCCGACCGAGCCGTGTCTCGATGGAGCGGGCGACCAGCCACAGAGCGACCATGTTCATCACTAGATGAAGCGCTCCGATATGAACAAACCCGGAAGTGACGATCCGCCAGTACTCGCCGTGGGTTGTTTTTGGACTGTAATCAGCCCCCCAGCGAAGCAGCGAATCCGTACCGGGCTCCATCCACCCGGCTCCGGCAAGCCCCATGGCCAGGAACACGGTCACGTTCAGAGCGATCACGCAGATCGCCGCCACCGGCCAATTCACAAGCCGAGCTCTCGGCTCGCTAGTTGGAATGTCCGCTGCTGTCATTGCGGCAACACTCTCTTTGCTTAGGACGTAGGCCATTGTCTGCCTCCATTCAACATTCTTGAATCGAGAGACACACCGGGGCCGGCGAACTGTTGCAGTCCGCTATTGTGCGCGTCGGTAATCCCGCATTGAGATGAGCTGGAGCATCACGCCCGCCACGATTACCAGGAACGAGATGACGAACGTGTTCTGGTACCCGGTTGCGTGCTTCATGGGAATGGCAAACTGAGGTGCAATGGTGCCGCGTATGCCGAAGAAGCTGGAATGGAGCGCCTGGTACTGAGCCACCTTGCCGGGTTCGGCGAACTTGAGCGTCGTGTTCAAGTAACCGAGGTCGATTCCGCCGACCGCCAATCCCATCATGGCGGCGGCCGCATAGAGCGCAGCGATGTTCCACGCGCACGCATAGAGCAGCGGCGCGGCGAGGTTAAACAGGAGCGCCACCAACACAGTTGTCAGGGGGCCGCGCCGGTCCAGGAATCCACCCCAGAAGAAAAATCCGATGATGGTCACCGCCGATGCAATGTTCTGCATATTGGCAACCTGGGTATTGGTGATCTGGAACCGGTCGACCTGGTACATCGGGTACAGGGTTGTCGCAACGATGTTGCCAAATCCGGATACAAATACGGATGCCGAAAACCAGCGGAAGCCTGGATTTCGTTTCAGTATTCCAACCGTGTCCTTGAAGAACTCCTTCGTGGACGCGGGGTTGTCTACGAGATCCGGCGTCGGCACGTGGATTCGGCTGAACGTCCATGCGCTTAGAGCGCCGAACAGTCCCCCTATGGCAAACGCAATCCGATAGTTTAGCCCGTGGTCCATCAACCGGCCCATCACGAGCGAGGCGATCAATGTGAGAATGCTCATGAGTATCCGCGCATAGCTCATGAGCCTGCCGCGGTGCTTGTCGGGGTAGATGTCCTTGATAATCGCGGTGTAGGCGGGCATCGAGACCGAAAAGAGGATCGGCGTAAAGCAGACCAACGCCACATAATGACCCGTCGAAGCGACCAGCGGCGCCAACATGAACGAGCCGCGCGCAATCAGCCAGGTCCACTGGACGAACGGCATCTTACTCCGACCTTCCAACTGCCGAGCCCAAAAGGTCGCGAAAAGGTAGCCGAGAGCCGGAGCGGCGGTTATCCAGGCGATCTGGGGAAAG
>JADMIO011367245.1_pt1 | contig 16227 bp, 9 predicted proteins | sample 8958161 | NCBI WGS metagenome assembly JADMIO01 (sample SAMN16585339, study PRJNA669376) | soil metagenome | isolation source: Crop rotation soil | place: USA: Cullars Rotation, Alabama | collected 2011
GATCTGGTCGAAGCCGTCTGCCTGGCGCATGATCTCGGCCACCCGCCGTTCGGCCACTCGGGCGAGCGCACGCTCCAGGAACTCATGGGGAAGTGGGGCGGGTTCGAGGGGAACGCGCAGACGCTGCATTTGTTGACGGCGACGATCTACCAGAACGAAACGACCGTCCGTGGCATGCAGCCCACCCGTGCGCTGCTCGACGGCGTGCTGAAATACAAGAAGCTCTTCCGGGAGTTTCCGCAGCCGCCGCAGAATCATTTCCTCTACGACCCTCAGGCGGAGGTGCGGGATTATGTGTTCGGCGGGGCGAAGATCCCGGCGGACCTGCATGGCGAAGAAAAGCTGAACTCATTCAAGAGCGTCGAGTGCCAGATCATGGACTGGGCGGATGACGCGGCGTATTCCCTGAACGACATTGTCGATGGGGTGAAGGCGGGCGTGCTCTCGTTGGAAAAAATCGAGGCCTGGGCGGCGAACGAGGCGATCGGGCCACAGCAGCAGAAGCTCCTCGACGGATTGTTTGATGCGATGCGCGGGGACCGGCTCGAGGGCGTGTTTTCGCAAAAGATCGGGGCCTTCATCAAGGCGTGTCGCCTCCGGGAGCGGTCAAACTTCATGTCGGCTAAGACCAACCGCTACCGTTTCGAGCTGGTGGTGGATCCGGCGGCGGAGCGCGAGGCGCACTTTTTCAAGAAGATGGCGAACGACATCATTTTCGAGAGCCCGCAACTCCAGCAGATCGAGCACAAGGCGCGGCGCGTGCTCTTCGACCTCTGGAATTCCTGCTGGACCAACTACGTCGAGAAGGGCCCGCGCGTGATCAACATCCTTCCCACGCGCGTCGGCAAGCTGATCGACGCGGAGAAAACCACGGCGGGCAAGGCGCGGCAAATCTGCGACTACCTGGCCGGCATGACCGACGGCATGATTGTACGGACCTATCGCCGGCTGTTCGACCCCGAGTTCGGGTCGATCCGCGACTTGAGCTGAACGGGCACGCCCTCCGCGGGGTGGCACGCATTGCCCTCAATGCGTTTTTCGCGACGGCCGCGTTGCAGGTCGGCGGAATCGCTCAGCGCATTGGGGGCACTTCGCTCCACCTCGGAGTCAGGCTGCAGGTCCCGCTTTGAGGTGACCCGCGTCGACGGCTTCCTGAACCATCTTTTCGGCGTAGCGCCAGAGTTCGGCGCAACCTTCCGTGATGTGCCGGTTCCGGGCAATGACGCGATCCTGCGTAACGCCGTGGCGGTTCCACGCTGCGCCCTCGGTGCGGCAGTTGAGCAGCATCGGCTGGAAGCGGTCCACCGCAGTAGCGAACTTGGACTCAGGTGTCTGCTTTTCCTCGAATTCGTCCCATAGCGCACGGAACGCCACAGCCTGATCGGTCGGCAGCAGCCCAAAGATACGGTCGGCCGCGCGCGCCTCGCGCTCATGCTGGCCGGCCATCGCGGCGGTGTCGTAGGCAAACGTGTCGCCGGCATCGATTTCCACGAGGTCGTGGACAATAAGCATTTTCAGCACGCGCAGCACGTCGAGGTTGGGAACGTTGGCATGTTCGGCGAGGACGATGACGCAGAGGCAGAGCGCCCACGAATGCTCGGCGTCGTTTTCGGGGCGGCGGCTTTGGGAATTGATGGTCTGGCGGAAAATCTCCTTCAGCTTGTCCACCTCAAAGATGAACTCGATCTGTCGGGCGAGACGGGCGGGGGGCGAGGAAGCGTCCATGCCGCGACACAAGCCCGGCAATCGCGTTCTGGCAATCCGCGGCTGCCGTTCATCGCAGCGCACTTGCCTCAGGGCTCGGGGTCGGCACGGTCAAATCCATGCGTCCATTGCTCGCCCTGCTGTTTTCGGTGTTGGCTCTCTCCCTCGTGGCCTCGCCGGGTCCGTGGAAATATCCGGCCGCCGTCCGTGGCAACGTGGTCGACGATTACCACGGAACCAAGGTCGCTGATCCGTATCGCTGGATGGAGTCGATCGATTCGCCCGAGGTGAAGGCGTGGATTGCCGCGGAGCGCGAATTGACGGCGGAGGCGTTGGCGCAAATGCCGGAACGCGCAGCGATCCGGGCCCGGCTGACCCAGTTGTGGAATTTCCCGCGGCTCGGCCTGCCGGGAAAGCAAGGCGGACATTATTTCTTCAGCAAGAATGACGGGCTGCAGAACCAGTCCGTGCTTTACGTGCAGGACTCGCTGGCCGGCGCGTCGCGCGTGTTGATCGATCCGAACGCTCTCTCAACCGACGGAACCGTGGCGCTGGGGGCCACGGCGGTGTCACCCGATGGCAAGTGGCTGGGCTATGGGCTCAAGGCGGCGGGCTCCGATTGGGTGGAGTTTTTCGTGCGCGATCTCGGCACGGGCCAGGATACGACCGACCGGGTCCAGTGGGTAAAATTTTCCAACCTGAATTGGACGGAGGACAGCCGGGGATTTTTCTACAGCCGCTATCCTGATGTCGCGAAGGGCGACAAGCTCTTCGGCAAACTGGTCAACGGAAAGGTCTATTATCATCGTCTTGGCACGCCCCAGGCGGACGATGTCCTGGTATTCGAACTGCCGGAGCATCCGGAGTGGTTCATCGGTGCCGGACTTACCGAGGATGGACGATATCAGCTGTTGTATCTTAGCCAGCCTGCCTTGACCAAGAATGCGATTTATTACCGGGACCTGGTGGATCCGCACCAGCCGAAGTTCGATGGTCCCGTGATCAAACTGCTGGGCGATTTTGATGCCAACTACACCGTCGTGGGTAGTCGCGGCGACACGCTGTATGTTTCCACCAACCGCGGAGCGCCCCGCGGCCGGGTGGTGGCAATCGACGTGAAGTCGCCCGAGCCGGCGGATTGGCGGACACTCGTGCCGGAGTCGGCGGATATCATCGATTCCGTCAAGTTTGTTGGGGGTCGGCTCGTGGTTAATTACATGCATGACGCCCAGAGCAGGCTGGTGGTGTTCGCCACCGACGGCCAATTGCTCGGAGAAATCAAACTCCCGGGCATCGGGAGCATTTCCGGCATCAGCGGTCGCCACGACGACCCGGAGTTGTTCTACGATTTTTCGTCCTTCCTCTCGGCACCGACAATTTTTCGCCACGATCTCAATACCGGGAGCACCGAAGTTTTTCAGCACGCCACGGTGGAATTCGACGCATCGCAGTATGTGACCAACCAAGTGTGGGTGACGTCGAAGGATGGCACGAAGATACCCATGTTTGTCACGCACCGGAAAGGGCTCCGGTTCGACGGAAAGGCTCCCTCCTGGCTCTACGGCTACGGGGGATTCAACATCTCCCACAAACCGGCCTTTGCCGTGCCGCCCTTGGTGTGGCTGGAGATGGGCGGGGTGTATGCCGATGTGTGTCTCCGGGGTGGCGGCGAGTATGGCGACGCGTGGCACCTCGCGGGCACGAAAGCGCGGAAGCAAAATGTGTTCGACGACTATATCGCGGCGGCTGACTGGCTCGTGGCCCAGCGCTACACCAGCCATGAACGGCTCGTCATCCATGGACGCTCCAACGGCGGCCTGCTGATTGGCGCGGTGATCAACCAACGTCCCGATCTCGCGGCCGTCGCCCTCCCACAAGTCGGCGTGATGGATATGCTGCGCTTTCACAAATTCACGATCGGGGCGTCTTGGGCGTCTGACTATGGCAACAGCGACACCGCCGAAGGCTTCGCCTACCTCCGGGCTTATTCGCCATTGCACAACATCAGGCCCGGGGCGCTTTATCCCGCGGTGTTCATGACGACGGGGGATCATGACGACCGGGTGTTTCCCGCCCACACGTTCAAATACGCGGCGGAATTGCAGGCCGCGGTCGCCGGCTCGAATCGACCCGCGCTGATCCGGATCGAATCCAATGCCGGCCACGGCGGCTCGTCGGGCACCACCCCGGTTTCGAAGACCATCGAGGAGTGGACGGACATGTTCGGCTTCGCGGCGCATGTCCTGGGCATTGGCTTGAAATAATTGGAGGCCGGGATCGCTGAACCCGCCCAACCCGCGGCCTGTGAATGGCATCGTCGCTGGATTCCACGCTTCGGCGGGATCAGCGATCCCGCCTCGTACGCGAAGTGCGCAGTAAGTCATAGGCCTTAAGCGGTTTACCCACGCGGGGCCGAACCGTGTCATAGCCTTGGCGAACCTTGGTTTGCATTGCGTTTCCAAGGGCCGGGCCCTTCGCTACTGGCCAACTTTGCCCCTATGAAAGTCCTCGTCGCCGACAAGATCTCAGCCAAGGGAGTTGCCTATCTGCGCCAGCAGCCGGGCATTGACGTGATCGAGGCTTACGGCACGTCGCCGGAGAAGCTGCTGGAGCTCGTAAAGGACGTCCAGGCGATCGCGGTGCGGTCCGAAACCAAGATCACCGCCGAGGTCTTCGCCGCGGCGCCTTTGCTCAAGGTGGTCGGACGGGCCGGGGTGGGAGTGGACAACGTCGATGTCGAAGCCGCCACGGAGCGGGGCGTGATCGTGATGAACACGCCTTCCGGCAACACGATCGCGACGGCCGAGTTGACGTTTACCCACATCCTCTGCGGCGCCCGCCCGGTGCCCCAAGCCGCGGCGTCCATGCGCGCCGGGCAATGGGATCGAAAGACGTTTTCGGGCAGCGAGCTCCTCCGCAAGACGCTCGGCATCGTCGGCCTCGGCCGGATCGGCTCCGAGGTGGCGAAGCGCGCGCAGGCATTTGGCATGCGCGTCCTCGCGTATGACCCGTACCTCGCCCCGAGCCGGGCGAAGGCCATGCAGGTGGAGGCGGTCACGCTGGACGAGCTGCTGGCGCAGTCGGATTACATCACGGTCCATATGCCGCTGACCGACGCGACGCAGTACCTGATCGACGAGGCCGCGCTGGCAAAGTGCAAGAAGGGCGTGCGCCTTTTCAACTGCGCCCGGGGCGGCATCATCAAGGAAACTGCGCTGTTGGCCGCGCTGAAATCCGGCCACGTCGCCAGCGCCGGCCTCGATGTGTACGAGGAGGAGCCGCTCGCGAAGGACAGCGAATTCCGCTCGCTGCCCAACGTGGTGCTCACGCCCCATCTCGGCGCCTCGACCGCTGAGGCGCAGGATGCGGTCGGGCTCGAAATTGCGGAGCAGATCGTGGACGTGCTGGCAGGCGGCATCATCCGCAACGCAGTCAACATGCCCAGCATGGACGCGGCGGCGCTCAAGATTCTCGGGCCCTATCTCGAACTCGGCGATCGACTCGGTACCCTGGTGCAGCAGGTTGCGCCGGCGCAGGTCGCCACGCTCCGGATCACCTACTGGGGAAAAATGGTGGATCTCGACGCCAACGCGGTCACGCGCTCGATCCAGCGGGGCTGGTTGCGGCGGATCAGCGGCGAGTCGGTGAATTTCGTGAATGCCCCGCTCGCGATGCAGCGACTCGGCGTGCAGCTCGAGGTGGTGAAGGCCACCGACGAAACCGACTACACCGAGCTGATCGCAGTCGAGGCCATCGCCGGCGACGGCAGTGTGCATTCCGCGAAGGGCACGATCATCGGCAAGTCGGGCTCTCCGCGCATCGTGGAACTCAACGGTCGCGGCGTCGAAGTCGAGGCGCAGGGCAAGCTGCTGATCATCGAGAATCACGACGAACCCGGCATGATCGGCTATGTCGGCACGCTCCTCGGCAAGGACAAGGTGAACATCGCCAACATGTCGCTCAGTCGCCAGCAGCCCGGGGAAACGGCGCTGATGGTCATCAATCTCGACAGTGAGCCCAGCCCGGCGGCCCGCACGGAATTAAAGTCGCACCGCGCCATCAAACTCGCGAAATTTGTGCAGCTGTAAGTTGGCGCCATGCTTGCACCCCTCCTCATCGCCGCGGTCGTTGGCTATCTGTTGGGCTCACTGCCCTTCGGCTACTGGGTCGCGCGCGCGAAGGGCGTGAACATCTTTGAGGTGGGGAGCAAGAGTCCCGGCGCGACCAATGTGCGACGGGTGCTCGGCAACGGGCCGGGCAACTTGGTGCTGGTGCTCGACGCGTTGAAAGGCGCGCTCGCCGTGGCGCTCGTCAGCCCAACTCACGATGGCACTCACATTTTTGGAGTGGTGGGATTATTGGGCGCACTCGTTGGTCATAGTTTTTCCTGCTTCACCAAATTCCGCGGCGGCAAGGGCGTGGCGACCGCCGCCGGTGGATTTGCCGTGCTGTTTCCGCTGGGCGTGGGCGTGGCGGCGATCGTCTGGGGCCTGACCCTCCTGCTGACGCGCTACGTCTCGCTGGCCTCCATGATGGCGGGCGTCGCCCTCACGGTCGCCGCCTGGCTGTTCCACCAGCCGCTGCTCATCGTGGTCGCCTGCGCCGCGGTGATGCTGTTCGTGATCATCCGCCATCGCGCGAATATTTCCCGCCTGCTGGCCGGGACCGAAAGTAAATCGGGACAATCCAAGAAAGGCTCCGACACCCCATGAATACCCCTTTGGTTCTGCGCATCGGCATCTGTGGCCTTGGCACCGTGGGGCAGGGGGTCTGGAAGCACCTGTCGCGCATCCGCCCCGACCTCGAGGCGCGTCTCGGTGTAAAGCTCGAGCTCAGCCGCGCGTCGGTCAAGGACCGCCGCAAGAAGCGGAGCGTGACGATTCCCGCCGGCAAGCTCACCACCGACTCGCTCGCGGTCGCCACCGACCCGAACCTCGACATCATCTGTGAACTGATTGGCGGCACCACCGTGGCGCGCGACGTCACCCTCGCCGCGCTGGCCTGTGGCAAGGTGGTCGTTTCCGCGAACAAGGCGCTGATCTGCAAACACGGCGCGGAAATCTTTGAAATGGCGCGGCGCCATGGCGGGCACTTCCTCTTCGAGGCGAGCGTCGCCGGCGGAATTCCGCTGATCAAGGCCCTGCGCGAGGGTCTTGTGGCCAACCGCTTTCCGCTCATTTACGGGATCCTTAACGGCACGTGTAACTACATCCTGACCCAGATGGAGGAGCAGGACGCCCCGTACCAGGCCGTCTTGGCCGATGCGAAGCGCCTGGGCTACGCCGAGGCGGATGAATCGCTGGACGTGCTGGGGTGGGACACCGCGCACAAGGCTTCGGTGCTGGCTTACCTTGCGCACGGGACTTGGGTGAAGCCGGAGCAAATGACCGTTGAGGGCATCGATCGTATCACCCCGGGCGACTTCAAGAACGCGGCTGCGCTGGGTTACGGGATCAAGCTGCTCGCGGTGATCACGCGCGACTTCTCCAACGGCGAACTCTGCGTGCGCGTTCACCCCACGCTGCTGCCCGAGAGCCACGTCGTGGCGAAGGTCAGCGGCGTGTTCAACGCCGTCTCCGTGCAAGGCGATGTCGCCGGCACCACGCTCTATATCGGCCGCGGCGCCGGGCAGGACGCCACCGCCAGCGCGGTGATCAGCGACCTCGTGGATGCGGTTTCCCTCCTGAAGAACGACCGTCGGGCCTTCATCACCGCGCGCAAGCGTCCCGCGCCAGCCCGGCCGGAGCTGGCCGTTCGCCTCGCGCCGCCGGAGCATATCCGCTGCCGGTATTACCTGCGCATGACCGTGAGCGATGAACCGGGCGTACTGGCCCAGATCGCCGCCACGATGGCCGCGCAGCACGTCAGCATCGCCAGCGTGATCCAAAGCGCCCAGGAACCCGCGGGCGCGGCCTCGCTGGTCCTCACCACCCACCAGAGCGACGAGCGCGCGATCCGCACCACGCTGAGCCGGCTCGCCCGGCTGCGCTGCGTCCTCGAGAAGCCGCTGCTCCTGCGCATCGGCGACTTTTCCGAATAGCACCTTTTTTCCAGCCCATGGCACGCATAGTCCAAAAATACGGCGGTACCTCGGTGGGTGACACCGACCGCATCAAGAATGTCGCAAAGCGCATCAAGGCGATGCGCGACGAGGGCCACGAGCTCGTCGTCGTCGTCTCGGCGCGCTCCGGCGTCACGAACGAGCTGCTCGCGCGCGCGAAAGCCGTGTGCGAGTTCCCCAGCGAGCGCGAGCTCGACATGCTGCTGGCCACCGGCGAGCAGGAAACCATCGCGCTGACCGCCATGGCGATGCACGGCATCGGCGTGGAGGCGGTGAGCTACACCGGCGCGCAAGCCGGCATTTTCACGGACAAGGTCCACACCAAGGCGAAGATCAAGACGATCAACGCCAAGCCGATCGAGAAGGACCTCAAGTCCGGCAAGGTCGTCATCGTCGCCGGTTTCCAGGGCATCAATGACGACGGCCAGATCACAACCCTCGGCCGCGGCGGCTCGGACCTCACCGCCATCGCGCTGGCCGCGGCGCTCAAGGCCGACAAGTGCGAGATCTACACCGATGTCGACGGCGTCTACACCGCGGATCCACGGGTGGTGAAAACCGCGCGGATGCTGCCGGAACTGTCCTATGACGAGATGCTCGAGCTCGCGTCGTCGGGCAGCAAGGTCATGCAGACCCGGTCGGTCGAGTTCGCCAAGAAGTACGGCGTCGTTTTCGAAGTCCGCTCCAGTTTTAACCATAACCCAGGAACCATCGTGAAAGAAGAAGTCGCCTACATGGAAAAGGTCGTGGTCCGCGGCGTCGCCGTGGACAAGGACCAGGCCAAGGTCATCGTCAGCAGCATTCCCGACAAACCGGGATCCGCGGCGACGATCTTCCGCGCGTTGTCGGACGCGAACATCAACGTAGACATGATCGTGCAGAACGCCGGCCGGCAGGGCGTGGCGAATCTGACCTTTACCGTCCCCCAGACCGAATCCGCGCGGGCGGTGAAATCGCTCAAGCCGGTCCTAACCTCGCTCGGCGGCGGGGAGATCACGGTCCACGAGCAGATCGCGAAGCTGTCCGTGGTGGGCGTCGGCATGAAGACGCACTCCGGCGTGGCCGCGACGTTGTTCCAGGCGCTGGCCGACGCGGGCATCAACATCGAGCTCATCAGCACCTCGGAGATCAAGATCTCGATCGTGATTGACCAGGCCCGCGCCGATGAGGCCGCGCGCGCGGCCCATACGGCGTTTCAGCTCGATAAGAGCTGAAACGGTTTTCGGATCTTTCTCTGTCCTCCTTCTCTCGCCGTGGTGGACGAAACGAAGGCCTCCTGACGAAAGAGAAAGATAAAGAGAAAGAGTAAGATGAATTTCCTCTCAACTCGCGGACAGACCCCGGCGCTGGGTTTTTCCGAGGCGGTGGCCACGGGGCTCGCCCCGGACGGGGGATTGTTTCTGCCGGTGTCGCTGCCGGACATTTCCGGCGGCCTGCCGAGGCTGGCGAAGCTGGGCTATGCCGACCTGTGCTTTGAGTTCATGCGCGCCTTCGCGACGGACATTCCGATCACGACCTTGCGTTCCATCGTCGCCAAATCCTACACGACGTTTTCCTCTCCGGATATCGCGCCGCTGAAACGGCTCGGGCCGGACGTCTACGTGCTCGAGCTGTTTCACGGGCCCACACTCGCGTTCAAGGATTTCGCCCTCCAACTGCTGGGGAATCTCTACGAGCACCAATGTGCGGTGCGCGGCGAGTCGATCAATGTCCTCGGCGCCACTTCGGGCGACACCGGAGCGGCCGCGATCCACGGGTTGTTGGGGAAGCCGGGTACCGCTATATTCATCCTTTATCCGGATGGCCGCGTTTCACCGTTGCAGGAGCGGCAGATGACCTGCACGGGCGCGGGCAACGTGTTCGCGCTCGCGGTGGATGGGACGTTCGACGACGCGCAGGCGGCGTTGAAGACGGTGTTTTCCAACCAGACCTTCCGGGCCGAGCACCGGCTCTCCGCGGTGAACTCCATCAACCTGGCCCGGGTGCTGGCGCAGTGCGTCTACTATTTGTACGCGTGGCTCAAATTCCCCGCCGCAGAGCAGCGGCGCGTCGAGTTCGTCGTGCCGACGGGGAATTTCGGCAATGTGCTCGCCGGCTGGCTGCTCCAGCAAATGGGCGTGCCGATCCCCGGCTTCAAGGTCGCCACCAATCAAAACGACATCCTCTACCGGTTTTTCACGACCGGAGAGTATCGGGTGGGGGCGGTCGCGCCCAGCCTGGCGCCGTCGATGGACATCCAGGTCGCGTCCAACTTCGAACGTTTCCTCTATTACCGCGTCGGCCGCGACCCCGAGCGGCTGCGGGCGCTGATGGCGGAATTCAAGGCAACTGGCCGCTGCCGGGTGGAAGGCTGGGAACCCGGCGTGTTCTCCGCCTCACGCTGCACCGATGCGGAGATCCCCGGGATCATCCGCCGGGTGTACCGGGATTTTGGCTATATCGTCGATCCCCATACGGCGTGTGCGTTTCAGGACCTGACGCCCGGACGAGCCAGCGTGGTGCTGGCCACGGCGAGTCCCGCAAAATTCCCCGAGGCGATTCGCTCCGCCATTGACGTCGAGCCAACCGATCCGTCGCTCGACGCGCTGAAGACGCTGCCGGTGATCAAGCACCGCCTGCGGGCGGAGCCTGACGCCATCATGCGGTTCATCGCGGAGCACGCGGTGTAAGGGGTGCGCTTATGCCGAAAGGAGCCCCCACTTTCGAGCCGGCGCGCGAGGGCGGGGAGCGCCTGCCGGGATTGCTGGGCAGTTGGGGTGGCTGGCTGCCGGTGACGGTGATCGTGCTCACGGTGTGGGCGGCATATGCGAATAGTTTCGCCGCGCCGTTTGTGTTCGATGACGGGAAGTCCATCGTTTCGAACCCAACGATTCGGCAGCTGTGGCCCTTGTCGGAGGTGCTCTCTCCACCCAGCAACCTGACCGGCGCGGCCGGGAGACCAGTGGTCAACCTCACGCTGGCGCTTAACTACGCCGTGGGGGGCCTCGATGTGCGCGGCTATCACATCGTGAACACGCTGATCCATGCCCTCGCCGCGCTGACGCTGTACGGGATCGTGCGGCGGACGTTGCTGCGCCCGGTTTTGCGGGAGCGGTTCGGCGTTTCGGCGATGCCGCTGGCGCTCGCCGTGGCGCTGATCTGGGCCCTGCATCCGCTCCAAACCGAGTCGGTGACCTGTGTTGTGCAACGCACCGAGTCGCTGATGGGACTGTTTTACCTGCTGACGCTGTACGGTTTTATCCGCGCCGTCGAAGCGCCCGCGCCCCGCCGATGGTGGATTTTCACCGTCGTGGTGTGTCTGCTGGGCATGGCCACCAAGGAGGTGATGGTCTCGGCGCCGCTGCTGGTACTGCTGTATGATCGCACCTTTGTGGCGGGAAGTTTCGCGGCGGCGTGGCGGCAACGCGGACGATGGCATGCGGCGTTGGCCGCGACGTGGGTGTTGTTGCTCGGGTTGGCCGTACAAAGCGGACAGCGCGGCGGCGTCGCGGGGTTCGGGTTGGGGGTGAGCGCGTGGGAGTATGCGCTCACGCAGTGTCGGGCGATTATCCTCTATCTCCGCCTCTCCGTTTGGCCCAGCCCGCTGGTGGTGGATTACGGCACGAACGTCGTGGAGACGGTGGGCGAGATTTGGCCGCAAGGCGTGCTCCTGGTGGGGCTGGTGGTGGGGACACTGGTCGCGCTGCGCCGGCGGCCGATGATCGGTTTCCTCGGCTTTTGGTTTTTTGCGATCCTGGCTCCGAGCTCGAGTTTTGTGCCGTTGGTGTCTCAAACGATCGCGGAACACCGGATGTACCTCTCGCTGGCGGCGGTGGTCGGTCTGGTCGTCTTGGGAAGCTATCGTCACTTTGGGATCCGCGTGCTGCCGGTGTTGCTCGTGGTCGCGGCGGGCTTGGCCGGGCTTACGATCCTGCGGAACGAGGATTATCGTGATACCGTGAAACTCTGGGAGGTCACCCTGGCCCGGCAGCCGGATAACCTCCGGATCCACACGAATCTCGGGACGGCGCTCGCTGACCACCAACGGATGGAAGAGGCGCGGCAGCACTTTGCGATCGTGGTGGAGCATGATCCGAACGACGGCCTGGCGCGCTGCAACCTCGGCAATGCCCTGCTGGAACTGGGCCGGCTGCAGGAGGCTCTGCCGCAGTATGAGGCAGCCGTGCGGCTGAAACCGGAGTACGTGGAGGCGTGGATCGGGCGGGGCAGCGCGCTGGCGCAATTGGGTTTACTGGATCTGGCAGTGATCCAGAACCAGACGGCGGTGCGGCTCGATCCCGAGTCGCTGGCGGCACATTACAATCTGGCCACGGTGCTGGCCCAACTGCGGCGGTATGCCGAAGCCGCGACGCATTACGCCGCGGCCTTGCGGCTGGAACCGAATTTTCCCCTGGCCCACAACGCCTTGGGGGAAGCGTTGCTGCAGCTTGGCCGTTGGGAGGAGGCCAAGGTCGAGTTTGAAACGGCGCTCCGCCAATCACCGGGATACGCTCAGGCCCAGGAAAATCTGCGCCGACTGCCGGAATTACGCGGCAAGGCGCTCGGCCCCTAACTGCGCCTTGCCTGCCCGGGAAGGGCCGCCAACGCTGCAGCTGCATTTATGGCTAAGACGCGCGCGATGGCAGGGGTCCCCACGGCCCCAGTGACTTCCCTACGGTGGGTGACCCGCTGGGGCGTCGCGCTGGGCGGCGCGATTATCGCTGTCGCGGTCTGGCTGGTTTATGTGAACAGCCTGGCCACGCCGTTCGTCTTCGATGACTTCATGGCGATCACCCAGAACCCAACAATCCGGGATCTCGGCCGGCTCGGTGATGTGCTGTCTTCGCCGCTCTATGCAACGGGGGCCACCGGCCGGCCGGTCGTGAGCCTGTCGCTCGCGATCAACTATGCCTTTGGGGGCAACGCGGTGCGGGGCTATCACGTCACGAACACGCTGATCCACGCCTGCGCGGCGTTGGTGCTGTTCGGAATTGTGCGGCGCACGCTGCTGCGACCCGCGCTGCGTGAGCGTTTCGGCGCCGCGGCGCTCCCGCTGGCACTGTCGGTCGCGTTGTTGTGGGCCTTGCATCCGCTGCTGACCGAGTCGGTGACGTTTGTCATTCAGCGGTCGGAGTCGCTGATGGGGCTGTTTTATCTGCTGACGCTGTATGCGTTCATCCGCTCCGTCGAAGCCCCCGCCCCGCGCGTCTGGTCGATCGTGACCGTAGCGGCCTGCCTGCTCGGCATGGCGACGAAGGAAGTCATGGTCTCGGCCCCGGTGGTGGTGCTGCTGTACGACCGCTGTTTCCTGGCGGGGACCTTCCGCGGAGCGTGGCAGGCGCGGTGGAGGTTGTATCTGGCTCTCGGGGTAACCTGGCTGCTCCTGGCGTATCTCGTGGCGGGATCACACCAGCGGGGCGGGAGCTTTGAAGGGGGCGTCAGCTCGTGGGACTATTTGCTCACGCAATGCCGGGCGATCGTGATGTATTTGAAACTGGTGTTCTGGCCGAGCCCGCTGGTGGTGGACTACGGCATGACGGTGGTGCGCCGCTTGGGAGACGTTTGGCTCCAAGCCGTGCTCTTGGTGCTGCTGGCAATCGGGACCATGGTTGCACTGCGGCGGAAGCTGGCCGCGGGATTTCTTGGCTTCTGTTTTTTTGCCATCCTTGCGCCGAGCTCGAGCGTGGTGCCGCTGATCACGCAGACCATGGCTGAACACCGGATGTATCTGCCGCTCGCGGCGGTCCTCGCGCTGGTCGTTGTCGGCGCCTATCGGTGGCTCGGCCACCGCAGCCTGCCGGTTTGGCTTGGGGTGGCCGTGGCCGCCGGCGTGCTCACTGTGGCCCGCAATCGGGATTACGAAAGCAACGTGAAGTTGTGGAGCGTGACGGTGGCCGCCTTGCCGGACAGCCCGCGCGCGCAAACGAGCCTGGGCTGCGCGCTGGCCAATGAGGGCCGCAATGATGAGGCCTTGGTCCATCTGGCGGAGGCAGTGCGGCTCAAGGCAGATTTTGCCGAAGCGCGCTACAACCTGGGCAATTTCCTGTTCCGCGCCTACCGGCCGGCGGACGCGCTGGAACATCTGGAGGCTGCGGTGCGGCTACGGCCGCCTTATTTCGAGGCGCATTTCGTGCTGGCCGGTGTGCTGCTCCGGCTCGGCCGCACGCCGGAGGCGCTGGAGCATTTCCAGACGACGCTGAAAGTGCGGCCGGATTATGTGGAGGCGCGGCAGATGTACGCCGACACGCTCATTGCCGAGGGCCGGACGACCGAGGCGCTCGCGGAGTATGAACTGGCCCTCCGGCAGCAGCCGAACAACGCGGCCCTCCATGCGGGACTGGGTGGCGCGTTCGGCCGACTGGGACGGGCCGATGAGGCGGCATCGGAATTTGAAACGGCGGTGCGGCTGGACCCAGAGTCGATTCCCGCGCGCTACAACCTGGGCAACGCCCGCTTCGCGCAGCGCCGTTACCCGGAGGCGGCGGAACACTATGCCGCGGTGGTGCGGCTGCGGCCGGACTTTGCGGAGGCCCACAACAATCTTGCGAACACGTTGGTGCAATTGGGGCGGTTTGATGAGGCCAAGTCCGAGTACGAGGAAACCCTCCGCCTGAAGCCGGACTACGTGCCGGCGCGCAACAACCTGGCCCGGCTCGAGGCCATTCGCTCGGGCCGAACTCCGCGCTGACCAGCCCAATCCTCCGCCATGAGCAAAAAAGCCGCACGCACTGTCAGCCCGCAAACACCTGCGGGCTTTGTCGCGCGCTGGGGCATCGCGCTCGCAGCCGCGGTCATCGTGCTCGCGGTCTGGGCGGCCTATGCTAACAGCTTTTCCGCGCCGTTTGTTTTCGATGACCTGAAGGCGGTCGTCCAAAACCCGTCGATTCGACACCTGGACGCGGTGTCGGAGGTGCTGTCGCCGCCCACGACGGCGACGGGGGCCGCGGGGCGACCGATGGTGAACTTCTCACTGGCGGTCAACTACGCCTTCGGTGGGGTTGATGTCCGGGGTTATCATCTGCTGAACACGCTGATCCACGCGCTCGCGGCGCTGGCGCTTTTCGGAATCGTTCGTCGCACGTTGTTGCGGCCGGTTTTGCGTGAACGCTTTGGCGCGGCAGCACTCCCGCTCGGCTTCGCCGTGGCATTGGTGTGGGCGATGCATCCACTCCTCACCGAGTCCGTCACCTGCGTGGTGCAACGCACGGAATCGCTGATGGGGCTGTTCTATTTCCTCACGCTCTACGGTTTCATCCGGTCCGTGGAGGCGACGCGGCCGCGAGCCTGGCAGATTTTGACCGTGGCGGCTTGTCTGCTCGGCATGGCGACGAAGGAAGTCATGGTGTCGGCGCCGTTGCTGGTGCTGCTTTACGACCGGACATTTGTCGCCGGCACGTTTCGCGAAGCGTGGCGTCAACGGAAGGGTTTGTATCTCGGTCTGGCCGCAACGTGGCTGCTGCTGGGCTGGCTCGTGGCGCATGTCGGCCAGCGCGGCGGCGGTGCGGGCGTGGGACTCGGAGTGTCCCCGTGGGAATATGCCCTGACGCAGTGCCGCGCCATCCTCCTGTATCTGCGTCTGTCGATCTGGCCGCATCCGCTGGTGGTCGACTACGGCACGACCGTCGTGCGCAGCGCGGGCGAGGTTTGGCTGCAGGGCATCGCGCTGCTGGGGCTGGTCGCGGGGACGTTGGTCGCGCTGCGTCGGGCGCCGATGGTGGGCTTCGTGGCGTTCTGGTTTTTCGCGATCCTGGCTCCGAGCTCGAGCGTGGTGCCGCTGGTTTCGCAGACCATCGCCGAGCACCGGATGTACCTGCCGCTGGCGGCGGTGATCGTCCTGGCGGTGCTGGGGACTTACCGCGGGCTGGGAAGCCGGAGCGTGCCCGTATGGTTGGTCGTCGCGCTGGTGGCGGGGATCGCGACGGCGGCACGCAACCGGGACTATCGCGATGCTCTGACGCTGTGGGGCGTGACCGTCGCGGATCAGCCGGATAACACCCGGGCGCAGATGAACCTTGGCACGGCGCTGTCAGGGGCGGGCCGCTTGGAGGAAGCGCGCGCTCATTTTGCCGCCGCGGCGAAACTCATGCCCGATTTTGCGGAGACGCACTACAGCCTGGCGGGGGTGCTGTTGCAGTTGAACCGGCCGGCGGAAGCCGCGGCGGCGGCGGAAGAAGCGCTGCGGGTGAGGCCCGATTACGCCGAGGCGCACTACGTGCTCGGCACGGCGTTGCTCCAACAAGGCAAGAGTGAAGCCGCGCTGGAGCAGTATCAGCGGGCGTTGCGCCTGCGTCCGGATTTTGCGGATGCGCATCACACGCTCGGGGGAGCGCTTGCGATCGCCGGCCGGCCGGACGAGGCGATGGAGCACTACGAGACGGCGCTGCGGTTGCAGCCGGACAACCCCCGTTTGCACGAGGAGATGGGCAGCCTGCTGGGTCATCTTGGACGAGTGGAGGAGGCGGCCGGGCACTTTGAAGCGGCGG
>JADMIO011411941.1_pt1 | contig 16227 bp, 14 predicted proteins | sample 8958161 | NCBI WGS metagenome assembly JADMIO01 (sample SAMN16585339, study PRJNA669376) | soil metagenome | isolation source: Crop rotation soil | place: USA: Cullars Rotation, Alabama | collected 2011
CGCTAACGCAAAAGGGCATGTCGCGCGAGGACGCCTATCGGCTGGTCCAGAAAAACGCCATGCGCTGCGTTGCGGGAGAAGGTCGCCTGCTCGATCTTTTGTCGGCCAATCCTGCTGTGACCAACCTCTTGAAACCTCAGGAACTCGCGAAACTTTTCGACCTTGACTATCATGTGAAGGAGGTCGACCGGATTTTCGCTCGCGTTTTTGGTACTGCCTGATCACCCGAATGGTTGGCAAAAGCCCATCATTGGCGGTAACATATTGCTGTGGATGACGCTGCCCCTAAGGGATGAGAGAGAACCGTCACATCAGACGCGGCTCAAGAGCGCGAGGAATTTCCCGCATCGCGCACAAATCCTCGCTGCGGCTTGTGGTGCTGATGCTCGGCCTGATGGCGCTTGCGATCCAGAGTTTCGTCATCCAGACCCACATTCATATTCCCCAGACCGCTGGTAAAGCGCAGACGGTGAGCCTCGTGACGCTTGCCGCCGCCGCGCTCTCGGAAAGGCCCCATGCCGCGGGCGACACATGCGTGGCGACGGGCGCGCCGCGCGACAAATACCCGATCACCGAAGACCCGTCGAATTGCCCGCTCTGTCAGGAAGTAGCGCATTCCGGTCAGTTCCTGCACAGCGCTGCGATTCTGATCGCGCTGCCCTTCGTTGTTACCGTCCACTTCATCGATTTCGATGAGGCGCTGCCCTCGTTCTTCGCGGTCAGCCATCTTTGGCAAGGCCGCGCACCACCTCTCTGCTCCACAACCATCTGAAACGTCGAAGAGTTGGACGCGGGCCTAACCGCAGCCAATTTTTCAACGGCTAACGGCGCTCTTTCGCTGCTTTTCGCATTCGGCGCCGCCATATCGCGAGGTTGAAGATTGGAGCAATCCTATGATCTCCGTATTCCGTATCAGTAAAATTCCGATTTGGGCCTTGGCCGCAACGGCAACCCTTTCCACAGCACCGGCATTGGCTGCGGCCAACAACGATCTGTCCGCAATTCGCGACGACATCATGAAGCTTCGTCAGGAGTACGAAGCCAGGCTCAAGGATTTGGAAGACCGCCTGCAAAAGGCGCAAGCCGAGGCCGAAGCGGCAAAGGCCTCGGCCGCCACGGCCCAGGCCGCAGCCGAGACCGCCCAGAAGACTGCCGAACAGCCGCCTCCCCCGCCGCCGCCACCGCCGGTCTCGAACAACGCCTTCAATCCCGGAATCGCAGCGGTGTTGAACGGCTTCTTCGTCGCGGCTTCGCACGACCCGGCCAACACGCGCATACCGGGTTTCGCGCTTGGCGACGAAGCTCAGGGACCGTCGCGCGGATTTTCGATCGGCGAATCGGAAATCAACCTCACCGCCAATATCGACCCGTTTCTTCTCGGCTGGCTCAATCTTTCGGTCGGCAACGACAACCAAGTCGGCGTCGAAGAAGCCTATATCCAAACGACGAGTCTTGGAGGAGGGCTGACGCTCAGGGCCGGCCGCATGTTTTCCGGCATCGCATACCTTAATGAGCGCCATGCCCACGATTGGTCGTTCTCTGACGCGTCGCTTCCCTATCGCGCCTTTCTCAACGGCCAATATGGCGACGACGGCTTGCAAGCCCGCTGGCTGGCGCCGACGAACATCTTCCTCGAACTCGGCGCGGAATGGTTTCGCGGCGATTCCTTCCCCGCGGGCGGCGGAGTCAATAACGGCACGGGTACGGTGACGGCTTTCGCGCATGCGGGCGCCGACATCAACGACTCCAGTTCCTGGCTCGCCGGACTGTCGTTTCTTCACACCAACAGCGAGCGCCGGGATACGGGAGGGGACATTTTCACCGGCACGGACAATCTCGGCATAGCCAGCCTTGTCTACAAATGGTCACCGGGGGGCAACCCAACAACTCGAAATCTCATACTGTCCAGCGAATTCTTCTTCGACCGGCAAAGCGGATTGTTCAACGGAATTCCCGTCGATAACGACCGGACCGGCTGGTACGTTCAGGGCGTCTATCAGTTCATGCCGCGGTGGAGCTTCGGCTTGCGCTATGCGCAGCTCGGAACCAGCGGTGTCGGTGCGGCGCTCGCCGGAAGCACGCTTGACGATCTCGGCCACACACCGCGCGCCGAATCGGCGCTGTTGGAATTCGATACCAGCGAATTTGGCCGCATGCGCGTGCAGTACACGCACGACGATTCCGACATCAGGCCGTTGGACCAGATTCTGTTGCAATACACCGTCATCTACGGGCCACACCCTGCCCATCGCTATTGAGGAGACTAGCATGCGTAAATTACTCGTCGGAGCGGTACTCTTAGCGCTTGGCGCTGTTTCCCCCGCTTACGCCAATCTCAACGTTTTTGCCTGCGAACCCGAATGGGCTGCGCTGTCAACCGAACTCGGGGGCGACAAGGTTTCCGTCTACTCCGCCACGACGGGCATGCAGGACCCACACCAGATCCAGGCCCGTCCCGGACTGATCGCGAGAGCCCGCAATGCCGACATCGCCGTGTGTACGGGCGCGGAACTGGAAATCGGCTGGTTGCCCCAGATCCTCGCACAAACATCCAATCAAAGGATCCGCCCCGGTGCGCCGGGTGCGTTCGACGCGACGAGCTACATCCGTCTGTTGGAAGTGCCGGCGCGCCTCGACCGCGCGGAGGGCGACATCCACGGCCAGGGCAACCCGCATATCCAGACGAGCCCGGCCAACATCCTTGCCGTCGCCAAGCCGTTGGCCGACCGCTTCGCGCAGCTCGATCCGGCCAACGCGCAAACCTATGCCACTCGGCTTGCGGATTTCACTATGCGCTGGCAAGCGGCCATGAAGAAATGGCAGGCGCAGGCCGCCCCTCTTAAGGGCGTTCCGATCGCGGTTGGACATCTGAGCTGGATCTACATGGAGAACTGGCTTGGGCTTAAGCGCGTGGCTGCGTTGGAGCCGAAACCGGGCGTGCCGCCCTCGGCCGGCTATCTCGCCCAGGTCGTCGACACGTTGCAGAAGAACCCCGTGAAATTTGTGATCCGCGCGACCTACGAGGACGACAGACCCTCGAAATTCATCTCGGACAAGGTGCACATTCCCGCCGTGGTGCTCCCCTTTACGGTGGGTGGATCGGACGGCGCGAAGACTCTCTTCGGCCTTTATGACGACACCATCAACCGGCTGCTTGCGGCGGCCAAGGGCTAAAAAAGATGGCACAGATCGAATTCGGGATTCTCTTTCCGGCGTTCCTCGCAGGCATGCTGGTGCTGTCAACCCATGTGCCGCTCGGCCAACAGGTGTTGGCACGCGGCATCGTCTTCATCGACCTTGCCATTGCGCAGGTTGCGGGGCTCGGCGTGACCGCAGCCAACGCGTTTGGCTTCGAACCGACGGGCTGGCGCGTGCAGGCGGCGGCGGGTGCTGCGGCTTTGCTCGGCGCCTTGATTCTGACCTGGAGCGAAAAGAAATGGCCGGAGGTGCAGGAAGCCCTCATCGGCGTTCTGTTCGTTCTTTCTGCCTCCGTGGAGCTCTTGATCCTTGCCAACAATCCGCAAGGCGGAGAGCATCTGAAGGACTTGCTGGTCGGGCAGATTCTTTGGGTGACCCCGGGCAGCCTCTGGCCGACCGCGTTGCTTTATGCGGCTGTGCTGACCATCTGGTTCCGTTTCCGTCCGCTCTTGGGGCATATCGGGTTCTATGTCCTGTTTGCGATCGTCGTTACGCAATCGGTGCAATTGGTCGGCATCTATCTCGTCTTTACCAGCCTCATCGTTCCGGCATTGGCGGCGCGGCTGTATCCGGAACGGCATCGGCTGGCGGTGGGTTATATCGTCGGCGTATCGGGCTATGTCGCCGGTCTGATCGCGTCGTCCCTGTTCGACCTGCCGACGGGCGCCGTCATCGTGGTCACGCTGGCGATGGCGTTTGCGGTAGCGACGATGTTTGCCACCAAAGCCGCCAAGCCAGCGGTGCCGGCCGAAAGAGAGGCAACGCACTCGGCCTAAGATCTAACCGTTTTCGGGCACGTCGGACTAAATTTCCGCGGTCCGGACAGGCAATCCTGACCCTGAACGGCCACCGATCCATGGCATCCTTGCGCAGTAACGAAGAAGGCCCCGATTGAGGGGGCCTTCTTGCCGTCGACGATGTCCATCACGGCTGCAGCTTGGTGCATTCTAGCGTCGTTGTAGCTGTCCAATGACGACCTACCGGGTGTTAAGGACGGCAACGTCGCTCATCCGGCCGCTAACGTCGATACCTTTGGCGGTGAAGGCAAGAGTTAGGTGGTTGCTGGGGAATCCACTTTGACATTCGAACCCGCAGTAGCCGATGGGTCGCACGTTCTCACCAATCTGCACGAGCTTCATGCCTCTCCAACGAGCGTAATCCACGGTCTTGGCGGTCGTGCAGGAAGTTGCGTCGGTGGCGGCCTCATCTGTCGCGAGATAGACTTTCCCATCGGATATGACAACGAATGTGCCCGTGGTTGGCTTTCCCTGTGCGTTAGTACTTTCGGTGCTTGCCTTACCGTAGTTTCGGTGAAGAACCAGAGTGTTGGATTTGGCACTGAAATGCGACCTTGCCATGTCGACTTTCCAGGTTTCGTCAGCGTTTGCGGGCGACGACATAGCCGCACTCAGTAGCGCGGCCAGCGCGATACCGACATATCGTGTTTCGAAGGGATTGGTGAACTTGGATACGATATTGAGGTAGTTCATAGCGGTCTCCTCTGTGTTTGCGTCCTTAACGACCCACACAGTGAGGACCGACCGTCGCCCTAGGGTCTTGGCGATGTCTGAAGCCCCGTCATTATCGCGTTAGAATCCCGTGAAATTGCGGTAGACTGCATGAAATGCGCGTCTTTTGACGGCGAGGCTCCCGGAACGGCCTCGTGTGAGGCGGCGATGGATAGGGCTTCAGCTCTGGGCAGCGGGAATAAGGGGTCGGCGCGCTGGTCGCTTCGCCTCTTTGGCGGCTTCGAGCTCAACGAGCTTGCAGGCGGCGACCGAGCGGTATCGCTCGGAAAGCGCGAGCGCGTGCTGCTTGCCTATCTCAGCCTCAACCCGAACTGCCGCACCTCGCGCCGGAAATTGGTGCCGCTGCTTTGGGGCGATGCCGCCGACGACACCACACTCGACAATCTACGCAACTGTCTATGGGGCCTGCGCAAGGCGCTTGGCGACACGGAGCACCGGGTCATTGCCTCCGGGGGCGACGACATTGTGCTCGACCCTTCGGCTTTCGAGGTCGATGCTTGGGCTCTTCACCGTCTTGCGGCCCAATCGAGCAGGCAGGAACTCGAAGCGGCCGCGAACCTTTACTCCGGTGAAATGTTGGACGGGCTCGACATCGAGAGCGAGGAGTTCGAATCCTGGCGCCGCGCGGAGGCTACGCGCTACCGCGATCAGACCGTCGATGTTCTTAACCGGCTGATGACGCAATTGGTCGAGTGCGGCGAGGTCGAACGTGCCATCGAGACGGGGTTACGGATTTTGCGGCTTGAGCCACTGCATGAGCCAGCCGTGCGCCGTCTGATGCGGCTTTATGCGGAGAGCGGCCGGCGCGGACCCGGGATCCAACTCTATCGTACGCTCGCCGAAGCGCTGAAAACCGAACTCGATGCCCAGCCCGAAGCCGAGACGCGAGCTGTTTTAGCAGAGATCGCTCGTGGCGGCGAGGAGCGGACACCCGCTCCGGCCTCTCCGGCGGCGGCAGACGCCAAGCCGCCGCCTCTATCCCCGAGTATAATGCGCGCAAGCGATGCGCCCGGTGAATCAAGCAAGCCATTCACCGCAGCTGCCGAGACGCTGGCTCTTTCGCCAAGTATGGCGCAGCTAAACTATAAGTCTGGTGGAGGACAGCTTCCGCCTCGATCGGCTTTCCGGTGGCGTGTACCTCTGGCCATTCTGGCCAGCGCGCTCATCGGGGCAGCCGCGCTCATTTCCTATCGGGAGTTTGCGCCCTCCGGTGCTCGTCAGGCAATCGTCCCAGTGCGCGCCGCTTCGGCGACACAGCCAAGCGTCATTTCGATCGCGGTTCTGCCCTTTGTGAATTTGTCTTCCGACAAGGAACAGGAATTCTTTTCCGACGGCATGACGGAGGAAATCACCACTGCCCTCGCCAAAGTCCCCGGCTTGAACGTCGTCGCCCGCACCTCGGCGTTTCAGTTCAAGGGCGCGAACAAGGATATGCGCGCCATCGGCGAGGCCTTGGGCGCGAGTCATCTCATCGAAGGCTCGGTACGGAAGGACGGGGGCGAGGTTCGCGTCACGGCGCAGCTGGTCAAATCGGACGACGGCACGCATCTGTGGGCGGAAAGCTACAACCGGGAACTCAAGGGCGTTTTCGCAATACAGGAAGAGATCGCCACGGCCATCGCGAGCGCGCTACGCGTGCCCCTGGGTTTGAAAGCAGGCCAGACCCTCGTTTCGAACCGCATGTCCGATACGGAATCCTATCAGGACTATCTTCGGGCGAGAGCTTTGGTGCGGGCGGTCGGTCCGCGCGAACCGGGAGGGCCGCTGACTCAGGCGGCCAAATTGCTGGAAAAGGTTGTCGCCAGCGATCCAAATTATGCTCCCGCTTGGGGATTGCTGGGGCAGGCCTACGCCGCCATTCCCGGCTTTACCGCTGCACGCTTCAATGGCCCCACCGACGAGTTCCCCCGCATTTTTGCCGAGTCGCTGCAAAAGGCGGAAGCTGCCGCGCAACAGGCAATTCGGCTCGATCCCAACGGTATCGATGGATATACCGCGCAGGCGCGCACGCGATATTTTCGCCACTTCTTTGGTGAGACGGAAGACTTGTACAAGCAGGCGCTCTCCTTCGACCCTGGCAACCCGGAGGCTCTCCAAGGATACTCCAACATGCTTGCGGTGCTTGGGCGGTTAAAGGCTTCACTCGTCCTGCACCTGCGCCTACAAGCGCAGGAGCCTTTGGTTCCGATCTACAACGGGGCCGCGGCGACGATTCTTTTTGAGAACGGACGAACCGACGAGGCGATCGCCATCTGGAAAACAACGCCCGGCCAGGGCCCCCTAACCCAACTGGCCGAAGCTTATGCGTCCATGGGCCGTTACAGCGAAGCCGTGGATGTCTTGCAGAAGATACCTGCGGGTACCGCCAGTCCGGGAGTGTTGGAGGAAGCCATTCGCCTGCTGCGCACCGCCCCGGCGCATACCGCTTCACCGCAGCAGACCGCGCTAAGCCGCACGGCATTCGGATTTGTCTATCTCTTCGTCGGGGCTCCTGATCGAGCTCTAGATTTCTGGGAGGGCCTGGGTGACGCTGGATTCTATGGCAATCCGCAGAGCAAGCTTTGGGCTCCCGACTATGCGCCGGTGCGCAAGACCGAACGCTTCAAAGCCCATGTCCGGAAGGCGGGTCTCGTCGAATATTGGCGCGCAAAGGGGTGGCCTGAATTCTGCCGTCCCACCACCGGCGATGATTTCGAGTGTAATTAGCCAAGCGGCATGTCCAGTTGTGGCGACAGGCAGCCCATCCCGGCCGCAGCCGGGAACGGTCGCATCGCCGATGCGATGCGGCCGCCGGGAATGATACGTGATTCCATTCGGAGAAATTCTGGTCTACCGCACGGCGGCGGAAGCGCGGGACAGCAATTTGGTCGAGTCGTTCGCCTGCTGCTCGAAATAGCCGACGAACCGCTTTGGCTCGGGCGCATCGTAATTACGAAGATTTTGGGCCCAGCGAAAGCCGATCGACTGATAATCCAACTCCGCCGTCACCGTGAAAGGGCCTGACGCATTGGCGAGAGCCACGCTGTAGCTGACCGTATCCGATCCTCCGGTGAAATTCAGGTCCCGTTCGGCCTCTCCCGTCACCGCTATCAATTTATCGGCGCTCGCCTTGTCGAAGCCCTTCGGCAGCAGCCGATTGTCCTTGAGATAATGCGAGCCGTAGAGAAGCCCGGTGGTCACGCGCCCCGCAAAATCGCCCATGATCGATTCGTAGATCTGCACCTGATCGGGGCTGGTGATGCGCGTATAATGCGGCTCGAATTTGGTCGCATCCGCGTCGTTGTCGTTGCCGGCAATCGAGCCATCGGCACGCGGCGCACCCGATTCGAAGACGAGCCGGCCGCGCGCATCCTTGACCGTCACATGCAGCCAGGCGCGGCGCGCCGGGTATGCCGTCGGCAGCTTATGTCCAGCCTTGTTCAAGGCGGTCACATCGAATTCCAGCCGGCCACCCGCGAGGTGCGCGTTCTTCACCTCGACGGAGGCGGTAGTATTGCCGAGCTGCTGTTCGGTACGCGCGGCCGATGCTTCCAATTCCTCAGGCGGCGCAATGACGCCGAGCTCGTCGCGGTGATTTTTCAGCATACGCAAAATGAAGGCGTTGCCGCCGACGAAAACATGCCTGCGCACGTCCGCATGCGTCTTGCCGAGCGTCGACGTGATCGGCGCTTCGCCTTCGACCAGCGGCATATGGCAGGACTGGCAGGTATTGGTCTTGGCGTAATCGCTGTGCAGCCATTCCTGATAGGGCACCTGCTCGGGCAGACTTCCGGCCGGATTGCCTTTGTCGTCCAACGCGTGCGTCAACAGCGTGTGGCAGCCCGCGCACAGCTCGGCGCGTTGCAAATGATCCACCTTCTTCGGCGTAAATCCGACGGAGGAGTGCATGGCCCGCGTTCGTCCCTCATCCACATCGAAGGGGCCGAAAATCTCGCGCTCTTCCGCTTTTTTCTGCGTGTCCACGATGAAGCCGCCGTCGAAGCTCGACTCTTGGCCGAAATTGTCGGGTCGAATTTGATGGCAGACGGTACAGGACACGCCATCGGCCGCGAGCGTTGCCTTGGGATTGGCCGCTTCCTCGAGAATTGCTTCCGGTTCGATGTTGGCGGCACCGGAATGAATGGTTTCGAGATAGCGAAACACTTCGCCCTGTCCGCCTTCGGCGCGGGCCTGAAAGCGTTGCATGGGCATGTGGCAGGTTGAGCAGGTGTCTTCGATGGCCGCTTTTGCGTTGGGATGGTCCATCGTTTCGCGCCGGATGCCCGCCTGCCAATAAGGGTCGCGGGACGAATTGGCCATGATCGTCGAGCGCCAATTCCAGCCGAGAGAAATGTCCTGCCCATCGGGCCCGCGAACATTGCTGTGGCACGCCATACAGTGCAGCGACGTCGTGAACAGGAGATGCCCGGCCGGCATCCCGGGATGGGTCGCGAATTCGGCTGCACGGCTTAAGCCGACAGCCAAACCTGTCAAAGCCGTAATGCACCCGGCGCACGCCGTGAGAAGGGCCGTTTTGTTCCTGCGCATGATTTGCATGTTCATTGCTTTCTGTACTTGCGCATCATTTGCATTGTTCGAATGAAGACTCGACTGACGATACGAACAACTTGGCTATTGCTTCAAGTCCCAAGCATTGCGTATGTGTCGACTTCGCGTGCTTCACCGGCCACATCGTCCGTGTACTGAGTGAAAGTCTCGGGGGAAGATGATCGTTCATTCCTATCTTCAGTGCGCGATCGCGGCCATCGCTGGGAGTGTGGCAGTCGCCGCATTCGCAGGCGCCACCGCAATGGCGCAGCAGCCGCCGCCCAATGGCCGCGGCATTTGGGAAGCCAATTGCGCAACCTGTCACGGGCTCGACGGACGCGGCATGCGGACGAAAGCCGAAATCGGTTTCGAATTGCCGATGCCCAATTTCGCCGATTGCGCCTTTGCTTCGCGAGAAGCGGACGGCGATTGGTCATCGAGCATCCACCGCGGCGGGCGGCAGCGGGCGCTCTCGCGCATCATGCCAGCCTTCGACAAGGCGCTCAGCGACGACGAAATCGATTCCGTCATCGCGTATATGAGGACGTTCTGCACCGATCCGCGCTGGGTTTCCGGCGAATTCAATTTCGCTTTGGGCCTCTTCACGGAGAAGGCCTTCGTCGAGGACGAGGTGGTGTGGACGACCGCGATCGACACGAAAGGCCCGACCGCGATCGGTTCCCAATTCGTCTACGAAAAGCGCTTCGGGCCCACCGGTCAGCTGGAAGTCACGCTGCCTTTCGGGCTCATGAATCCCGGCGGCGGACTGGGCACGCGCGGCGGCATCGGCGATGTCGGCTTCGCCTGGAAGCAGAATATTTATCAGGATCGGGAACAGGGGGGCATCGTCAGCCTGCTTGGCGAAATGGTGCTGCCGACAGGCAATGCGCGCTACGGGCTCGGCGCAGGCTCCATGGCGTTCGAAACGCACGCTTTGTTCGCGCAAATGCTGCCCGACGATTTCGTCTTCCAGGGTCAGGTCTTCGGCTCCTTCCCGACTCGCACCGGCCATGCCAACGAAGCCGGCTGGCGCTTCAATATCGGCAAGACCTTCGCCGAGGATGAAGGTTACGCCCGCGCCTGGACACCTATGCTTGAGCTGCTCGGCTCCCATGAGTTCGAGCACGGGGCCAAGACGGAGTGGGACATCGTCCCCCAAATGCAGGTGAGCTTGTCCACGCGCCAGCACATTTTGTTCAATGCGGGGGCCCGTATTCCGCTGAACGAGACGTCCGTCCGGAACACCCAGTTCGTCTTCTACTTCATCTGGGATTGGTACGACGGCGGCCTGTTCGAGGGTTGGCGATAGGCGGACAATCGGGCTATTTTTCACGGTAAGCTTAGAGTTGGAGAGTCCAATGCAACCGCAAGTTTCGCTCCCAACGGGGGCCTCCACACCCTCCCGGGCGATAGCGCCCGAATACGGAGCAATTCACCGAGCGCTGCATTGGATCCTGTTTGCCCTGATCGTGGCGCAATATGCGGTCGGCTCGATCATGCCCCATATCGGGAATAACACACCCGATGAGGGTTGGGTCGCTTGGCACATGTCGCTGGGTGCAGCCATCTTGTTCTTTCTGGTCATCAGAATAGCGTGGCGGGTGGCGCAGCCCGTGCCGCTTGGCGAGCTGCCCAAATGGCAGGCGCATCTGGCCAAGTTCACGCATTTTGGGCTTTACGCGCTGATTCTGATCATGACGGTGCTTGGTTGGGCCGCCACAGGATATCGCGGATGGACGGTCTGGCTGTTCGGCTTCGTTCCACTGCCGTCGCTGGCTGAGAAGGGAGCGGCATGGGCTCACACCGCGGGCGATGTCCACGCGTTCCTCGTGTATGTGCTTTTGGCCTTTATTCTGCTGCACGTCGCGGGCGCGCTGTACCACCAATTCGTGATGCGCGACCGCGTGTTGTCCCGGATGCTGCCGGGCGTTTGAGCGCCGCTAGTGTCGTGGTCCGAAGTTCGCTACATTATCGATATCGGGCTCGTAAGCGAACTTCGGAACCGAAACGACACTAGATCAATGAATTGCTAGTGTCCTTTTGATTCCGAAATTCGCCAATAGCGCGATATAGAGATGATGCGAATTTCGGAATCAGGACCCTAGTTCTTGACCTCCTGCTGGATCTGGCTTTTGGCCGTCTCCAGGAGTTCCTCCATCTTCCGCCGCAGCATATGGTCGGAAAGCGCTATGCCCTTGGCATCGAAGTCCTTGCGGAGCTTTTCGAACACATCCTCTTCGCCGGGCTTCTCGAAGTCGGCGGCGACGACGTCCTTGGCGTAGGCATCGGCGCCCACGCCTGCGATTCCCATCTCGCCCGCCGCCCAAAGGCCCAACAACTTATTGCGCCTGGCAAACACCTTGAAGCGCAGCTCCTCGTCGTGCGCCCACTTCGACTCGAAACCTTTTTCCCGCTTCTCGAAAGCGCCCGCCATTCATTAACCCCTTGAATTAAAAAGCTTCTCGAAAGTGAGAAGCACCCTCTAGCCGTCACTCTAGCGCGAGATGGGCAGCCGCGCGACATCTCATGTGAGACTTTGCGCCGCAGACCGAGCCGTGCATTGCCCGATGGCAGTGCCTTCCGTTAAGTTGACCCTTCGATGGGGCTCGTCGCTTGTCGCGGAGAGTCCCCATTGCCATTTGCTCTCGTGCGCGCCGCCACATAGTCGTTTCATCGGAAATGGGCGCAGAGGTACGGGTTTCTATGAAACGTCGCAGAACGATTTACGAGGGCAAGGCCAAGATCCTCTATGAAGGCCCCGAGCCCGGCACGCTGGTGCAATACTTCAAAGACGACACCACCGCCTTCGATGCCAAGAAGAAAGCCGTCATCGAAGGCAAGGGCGTGCTGAACAACCGCATCTCCGAATATTTGATGACGCAGTTGAACGGCATCGGCGTCCCCACGCACTTCGTCAAGCGGCTCAACATGCGCGAGCAGCTGATCAAGGAAGTCGAGATCATTCCCTTGGAAGTAGTGGTGCGCAACGTGGCGGCGGGATCGCTGTCCACAAGGTTAGGGATTGCGGAAGGCACAGCCCTACCCCGCTCCATCATCGAATATTATTACAAGAACGATCAGCTGCACGATCCTTGGGTATCGGAGGAGCATATCACCGCGTTCGGCTGGGCGAGCCCGCAGGACCTCGACGACATCGTCAATCTCACCATCCGCATCAATGACTTTCTCACCGGCCTGTTCTTGGGCGCCGGCATCAAGCTCATCGATTTCAAGATCGAATTCGGCCGGCTCTGGGAAAGCGATTTCATGCGCATCGTGCTTGCCGACGAGATCAGTCCCGATTCGTGCCGGCTGTGGGACATCCAGACCAACGAAAAGCTGGATAAAGACCGTTTCCGGCGCGACCTCGGCGGCGTCGCCGAAGCCTATTCCGAAGTGGCGCGGCGGCTTGGGATTTTGCCCGAATCGATCCAAGGTGAGAATAAAGGTCCGGTCCTGGTGAAATGAAGGCTCGCGTCTTCGTTACTTTGAAAAACGGCGTGCTCGACCCTCAAGGCAAGGCCATTGGTCACGCGCTGAACAATCTCGGCTTTTCGAGCGTGGGCGACGTGCGCCAGGGAAAAGTCATCGATATTGAAATGACCGAGAAAGACGAAGCCGCCGCACGCACGTCGCTGAAAGCCATGTGCGAAAAGCTGCTCGCCAACACCATCATCGAGAAGTATGAGATCGAGCTTAAGCCATGAGCAGATCGCGCGTATTTCTCCCTCTCCCCTTTTGGGGGAGAGGGTCGGGGTGAGGGGGATGCGCAACACGTCTCACCGCCCCCTTACCCTAGCTCTCTCCCCCGGCGGGAGCGAGGGGAAAGTGGCTGTGCCATGAAATCCGCGGTCATCGTTTTCCCGGCCTCGAACTGCGATCGCGATGCGGCGACCGCCCTTGAGCAGGTGACCGGCCAGGCGCCGCACATGGTCTGGCACGACGATGCCGAAGTGCCCGATGTCGATCTGATCGTCCTTCCCGGCGGCTTTTCCTATGGCGATTATTTGCGCTGCGGCGCGATGGCATCGCAATCGCGCGTGATGCGCGACATCAAGGCCAAGGCCGATAAGGGCGTCTCCGTGCTTGGTATCTGCAACGGGTTTCAAATCCTCACCGAAGCGCATCTGCTTCCGGGCGCGCTTATCCGCAATGCGGATCTGAAATTTATCTGCCGCCCCGTGGACCTGATTGTCGAGGAATCGCAATCGCGCTTCACCCGCGCCTATTCCAAAGGCGAGCGCGTGCGCTTTCCCGTGGCGCATGGCGAAGGCAATTATTTCGCCGACGACGAGACGCTCAACCGCCTGGAAGGCGACGGCCGCGTCGTCTTTCGCTATGCGCCCGGCGACAACCCCAATGGCGCGGCGCGCGATATCGCGGGCATCCTGAACGAGAAGCGCAATGTGCTGGGGCTGATGCCCCACCCCGAACGCGCCTGCGATCCGCTTCTGGGGTCGACCACCGGACAAGCCATGTTCCAGAGTTTGGTCCAATCGCTCGCATGAATGCCGTCACTCCCAATATCGTCCGCGAGCACGGCCTTAACGAGGAAGAATATTCCCGCATCAAGCAACTGATGAACCGCGAGCCCAATCTCGTCGAGCTCGGCGTGTTCTCGGTAATGTGGAGCGAGCATTGCTCGTACAAATCGACGCGCGCGCATCTGCGCCGTCTGCCCACCAAGGGGCCGCACGTCATCCAAGGACCGGGCGAGAACGCGGGCGTTGTCGACATCGGCGATGGCGATGCCGTGGTTTTCAAGATGGAAAGCCACAACCACCCTTCTTTCATCGAGCCCTATCAGGGTGCGGCAACCGGTGTCGGCGGGATTATGCGCGATGTCTTCACCATGGGGGCGCGGCCCGTGGCGATGATGAATGCGCTGCGCTTCGGTGCGCCCGATTCCCCCAAAACGCGCCATCTCGTCGATGGTGTCGTGCGCGGCATTGGCGGCTATGGCAATTGCATGGGCGTCCCCACGGTCGGCGGCGAAGTCAATTTCCACGCGGCCTATAATGGAAACATCCTAGTCAACGCGATGTGCGTGGGGCTCGCGCGAACCGACAAGATTTTCAAATCGGCAGCCAGGGGCGCAGGCAATCCGGTTGTCTATATCGGATCGAAGACCGGGCGCGACGGCATTCACGGCGCCACCATGGCCTCTGCCGAATTCAACGAGGATTCGGAAGAAAAGCGCCCGACCGTGCAGGTCGGCGATCCCTTCACCGAGAAGCTGCTGCTGGAAGCCTGTCTCGAATTGATGGCAACCGATGCGATCATCGCCATTCAGGACATGGGCGCGGCGGGCCTGACGTCATCGTCTTCCGAAATGGCCTCCAAAGGCGGCTCCGGCATCGAACTCGATCTCGATCGCGTGCCCCAGCGCGAAGAGGGCATGACGGCCTATGAGATGATGCTTTCCGAATCGCAGGAACGCATGCTCGCGGTGCTGAAACCGGGGCGCGAAGCCGAAGCCGAGCGCATCTTCAAGAAATGGGAGCTCGATTTCGCCGTCATCGGGGTGACGACGGACACGAGGCGGCTCGTCGTCAAGCACAAAGGCGCAATTGTCGCCGATATGCCGGTCGACGCGCTATCCGAAGAAGCACCGGTCTACGAGCGTCCCTATCGCAAGCAGAGTTCGGTGAGCCGGGCACCGGCATTCGATTCCACGCGCGATGTCACCAAGTCTTTGCTGAAGCTCTTGGCCGCGCCCGATCTCTGCTCGCGCGCCTGGGTGTGGCAGCAATATGATTATTCCGTCATGGCCGACACCGTGCAATCGCCGGGCGGCGATGCTGCCGTGGTGCGGGTGCATGGCACGGACAAGGCGCTCGCGATAACGACCGACGTGACGCCCCGCTACTGCAAGGCCGATGCGTTCGAGGGCGCCAAACAGGCGGTGGCCGAAGCCTGGCGCAATCTGACCGCGGTCGGCGCATTGCCGCTTGCCGTGACCGACAATCTGAATTTCGGCAATCCCGAAAAACAAGAGGTCATGGGCGAGATCGTGGCCGCCATCGACGGCATCGGCGAAGCGTGCCGGTCTCTGTCATTCCCGGTAGTGTCGGGGAATTGCTCGCTCTACAACGAGACCAATGGCGAAGCGATTTTGCCAACACCCGCCATTGGCGGGGTTGGCCTCTTGAAGAGCGTACATCGCATGGCAAGCATCGCGTTCAAGCGCGAGGGCGATTCGGTCATCCTCATCGGTGAAACCAAGGGGCATCTCGGTCAATCGCTCTATTTGAGAGAGATCGAGGACCGCGAGGAAGGCGCCCCTCCTCCTGTCGACCTGGCAATTGAAAAGCGGAACGGGGATTTTGTTCGTGGTCTGATTGAATCGGGCCGAGTCGATACGGTGCACGATATCTCCGACGGCGGGCTACTCGTTGCGCTCGCCGAAATGGCAATGGCGGCGGGGAACATAGGCGCCGAACTTTCAGTCGATGCCGCGATTTATCGTTTTTACGGTGAAGAACTGGTCGATGCCGTAATTCCTTTTCTCTTCGGAGAAGACCAGGCGCGTTATCTGATGGCTGCATCGCCAGATGAAAGCGCTCGCATCCTCTCCGACGCCAAGTCGGCTCAAGTCCCAGCTCGGAGCATCGGTCGCACTGGTGGATCTAGCTTCACGATTTCCGGCAAATCGACCGCGATTGCCGCATTAAAGGCAGCGCACGAAGGCTGGTTCCCGCAATACATGAATGCTGGCGCCGCCTAATTTGCGCTAGACTGCGCGCAGCTCAGCATTAAGGACATCCATCATGGCCATGTCGGCGACTGACATTGAAAAGGCAATCCGCACGGCGCTGCCAGATGCGGAGGTGACCATCACCGATCTTGCCGGCGATGGCGATCATTACTCAGCTAAAGTTGTCTCCAACGCCTTCAAAGGCAAGACCCGGGTGCAGCAGCACAAGATGGTTTACGATGCGCTTTCGGGGCGCATGGCTTTCCAGCACATTGG
>JADMIO010932667.1_pt1 | contig 16226 bp, 20 predicted proteins | sample 8958161 | NCBI WGS metagenome assembly JADMIO01 (sample SAMN16585339, study PRJNA669376) | soil metagenome | isolation source: Crop rotation soil | place: USA: Cullars Rotation, Alabama | collected 2011
CGCGACAACTTGTCCACGTGGAATTCTAAGCTTAGGATCCCAATGTGCTGGAAAGGGCGATGTCCTTCTCGCTGAGGGTGACACGCAGTTGAGCGAAAACATTCCATGTCTGTCAAATCGATTCGAGATGCGATTGATCCGTCGGTGATATCCGCGGCCCGAGCTCACCTGTACTGACCTTCGTAAGGCACACGGGACACAAACAGTCTTGAAACCGCTCCGCTATCCAGTCCATCTGTGCCTCGGTGATTCCAAGCGTGCCGCACCAACATTGATATCCACCGCACTCGAATGTCTGCCGGCATTGCTCGCAGATTTTCTGAACGGGCCCTTTCAATATTCAACTCCCGGTTGAGCCGTGACGCGTGTATGAACGTGAGATGTTATCAGCTTCATCTTCGTCATCTCATAGCCCGTCTTGGGGTGCAACACCCCGAGACGGGCCATGCAACGGCCTCGCTCAGGCAAGACCTAAAAATGAATGTCAATCACTATTGCTTTGTCGACTCGACCCAGTGACGATCAGCAATGATCTAGCACGGCACCATCCTCATGCTCTTCTAAATGGGAAGATCATAATTGATGCGTACCCCGCCGAAAATCGAGCGGATCGGCGTGCCGAAGAACAGGACCTCTTCATATCTCTCATTGAAAATGTTGTCGAAACGCAAATAGGCCTGGACCTGCTTTGTGATGTCATAACTGGCGGAGAGATTCCAGACCACAAATGATGGGATTGGTCCATTGTTGCCGACGTTGTTAAACCGCTCACCCACGTACCGCCCCTCCAGGTTACCCCGAAGACCCTCAAGAGGTTGATAGCTGATGATGGTCGTTATTTGATGGAGCGGCCACCTTGGTAGGCGTGTATCCGAACCATCACTAATATCGCGCGTGGCTGAGTACGTATAATTGATCATCAGATCCAGGCTCTTAGCCCATGCTCTATCACGGAGGAGCTTCAACTTTGTGCTGACCTCTACGCCCTGCGCTCGAGCCAACCCCGCATTCTGTGCACAGAACCCGAACGAACCAGGTGCCGTACACACAAGCGGATCAAACACAGACAGGATGAGATTGCGATACCGAGTCCAAAAGTATCCTACACTGATCGAACCCCAATCATTTGGTAATGTTTGTTCAATGGCGGCATCCAACGCTTGGCTCTTTTCGGGCTGCAAATTCGGATTCCCGAACCCAGGGAAAAACAATTGATTGATCGTCGGTGCTCGAAACCCTGTTGCATAACTCCCGCGCAGTTTGGTCCCTGTTTCTTGGTGCAGATATCCCCCGGTTACACGATAGGTGGTAGCGCTTCCAAACACGTTGTACTCGTCCTGCCGAATTCCCGCTGTTCCAAACACACGATCCCAGAGGTTCAACTGTGCTTCTCCAAATCCTGCATGACTACTGAGCACTTTATCCTCGAACGTGGTTGTATTTGTCAGCAGGTCCCGGTTGCTGCCCTTCTGCTCACGAAATTGATAGCCGCCTGTCAGCAGCAAGGGTTTACCGACTTGAATGTTATGCTGCCATTCAATCCGGTTGCTCGTCGTCTCAATCTGTGACTTGAATGGGAACCCAATCGGCACCGGTACATCATCGGTCACCACGTTCCGTTCGAACGCTCCCCCGTTACTCACGAGCTTGTCCGTCGCTCGCGACAGCGTCAATCGTTGTGACCACCATGAAGTGATCGGCTGCGAGTAGTTTCCTGCAAAAATGTATTGGGTATCATTTGATTTGGCCCCCAACACATCCGCTGGATCGGATGCAAAGGTGACTGGATTAAATGCAAACCCGTCGAAATTGACGACGCTCTGCATCCATCGAAAACTAAACTCGAGTCGTCCATCCCTGGGAAGGTCGGCCCCGACCCGAACCGATCCCTGCCAATTGTGGTATCCATCGCGCTCAGCAGCACCGCGTCGATAGTTGATGGACGAAAATCCGGCCGAATCCAAACGGGTGAGCGAACCGGAAAAATCAATAGGCCCCTTCTTCCCGGCTAGGCTGCCCCCTCCTCGAATGGTATTGAATGATCCGTACTCGGTAAACGCGGAGATGTTGGGCTTGTCCCGTCCTCGCTTCGTCGTGATATTGATCACACCGCCCATCGCATCCGAACCCCACAACATGCTCTGGCTACCTCTCAAAATCTCAATCCGTTCGATGTTGTCGGAGGTGAGGTTGGCAAAGTCATAATTCCCGATCGTGGCACTGTTGACGATCGCCCCATCGATGAGCACGAGCGTTTGTTCCGGTGTTCCGCCCCGCATCCGTACATCCGCGACCGTGCCGAGCCCACCACTTTGATTGATAGAAAGTCCTTGCGCCCAGCGCAGGGCCTCCACCACGGTTCTCACTTTTCGCTGTTGCATGTCCTCGCCGGTGATCACCTCGACGGCGCTGGTGACTTGCTTGGCTGGAATTTCTGTCTTCGTCGCACTGACCACGACATCGGGGACTTCAATGACTTCTTGTTGACTTGCCATTGCGATGTCCTGCGCCAATGCCGAAGGAGGAGGAGAAAGCCGACCGAATGGAAAAATAAGAACACCACACAAGACACACAGACGAACCCGATTCATGAAAACCTCCCTTTGACTCGAAGGGTGTCGATAATCCCGACAGTTGGGTCTCCTGACTTGCGGCTCGTCGCTTCTCTGCGCCTTCCCATGTGCCGAGGCACACAGTGGCACGTTGCAGAGTCACTCCCCGCTTACAGTGGCGGCACCGTGATGGATTTGCACCATCTTCCCCGTTGCTGACGGTCTGGTCTTAAAGCATCCCTCCAGATGATTGTCCCGCACCCTGATTCGTATGCAGGAGAGGGGTGCCTCTCTTCCTGCCCATATCAGTCTGTATTGATCGATCCGAACGATACTGATTCGCTAAGCCTTCCTGTCGATGGTCACGCGCGGGATTACTGCCGGGTGTAATCGATTGAGTAGGTTGAGGAGCGCAGCGTCATCTCGTCAAAATCCCATTTGAACGTCAGCACGGCGGATTTCCTGGAGGTATGAGTGAGCAGCCGTTGGCCGTTCTGGACGACCAGACTCGGCGCGTTCCAGAAATCCAGGGTTTTTTCCGCGCCCGTTCGGTTACAGACAATCAACGGGAGTCCCGTTTCATGGGTCCGCTGCTCCCATTCCCCATTCGGGCCGTGAATTCCCGGACCCCATGACGTGGGTGACACGAGCATCTGCGCGCCTTCGAATTTGTGCGCGCGGGCAATATTCGATGTATAGGCATCGCTGCAGACGAGTATGCCGACCTTGATCCCATCGCATTCGATCGGAGCGATCCTGTCGCCCGGGCTCGACCATCCGAGTGAATCGCTTGCCACATTGATCTTCCGGTATGTGCCAAGAATCTGGCCCGTTGGGCCGATGACGAACACCGAGTTGTACAGCCGATGGCCGTCCCGATCCGGGCAGGCAAGGAAGACGGTCCGTTTCAACGTTTTGACCAGCTTGCAGACCTGTTGCATCCAGGGGTCGGGTTGCGGCTGTATCCAGTCTGAGCCGACGACGTGTGCAAACTGAAGTCCGCAGACCGCCAGTTCTGGCGTCACGATCCACTCAGCACCTTTCGAAGCGGCGTGCTTGATGGCCTCGACAACGACGTACCGGTTCTGCTCAATTGCTCCGGGGACCGTCTCAAGATGGAGAAGCGCGATGGTTCCTATTTTCACATCAGCTCCCGCCGGGCATCTGTCGTCCCGGCAATGTGACTCGTGGCAACCCGGACTCCGGATGTTGATCCACGAACACTTTACAGCGATAGACCGATTCCAAGACCTCCGGTTCGATTACCTCTTCAGGATATCCAAACCGCACCATTCGACCGCCGTCCATCAACAGAAGCCGGTCGCAGTACTGGCTGACCAGGTTCAAGTCATGTGACACGAGGACAACCGTTAATCCACGCTCATGTTTCAACCGGCGCAATATTGAGCCGATTTCGACTTGATGCTGCAGATCCAGAAATGCCGTTGGTTCATCGAGCAGCAAGATTTTTGGAGTTTGAGCAAGGGCCCGCGCGATCATCGTCCGTTGCCGCTCGCCTCCCGAAAGGTCGGTGACCGCGCGCTGTGCCAAATGGACGACGTCCATCGTCGCCATGGCTTGTTCAGAAATGGCAATATCGTCTCGACTCTCCCATCCGAATCCGCCAACCCATCGGCCACGAGGCCGGTGGGGAAATCGCCCCATGAGCACGGTTTCTGCCACAGTAAATGGGAACAGCTGCAGAGTATCCTGCGAAACGACGCCAATGACACGGGCCACCTCTTGTTGCGTCAGAGCGGCCAGCGGCTGTCCGAATAAATCGATGCGGCCTTGCAGCGGGTTCATAAGCCGCGCCAACACTTTCAGCAAGGAGGTTTTCCCCGACCCATTGGGGCCGACGACACCCAGCACGTCACCTGCTTGAACACAAAAGGACAGGTCATCAAGAATCCATCTGGTCGCATCCGATCCCCGTGACTGATAGCGGAACCGGAGGGAGTGGACGTCGTACGCCAGATTCAAATTGCCGAGGCCGACTGAGTCGACAGTCGGCTCTTGCTGCAATCGACTGTTACCCAACCCGTTCACACCAAACGATCCTTTCGGCCGATCAAGAGATACACAAAGAACGGCCCGCCGGCCAAGGCTGTGATGATACCGACTGGAATTTCAGCCGGTGAGATCAGTGTCCGCGCGAGTGTGTCGGCACCCATCAGAAAGGTTCCGCCGACCAGCGCCGATGCCGGAAGGAGCAGCCGATGGTCGGCGCCGGTCACCAAACGCACGGCATGCGGTACGACCATTCCGATAAATCCAATCATTCCGCTGACCGACACCACAGCTCCTGTGATTAATGCCGTGAGGACAAAGATAAACCGCTTTGCCCGTTCCGTATCGATCCCGAGGGTGCGAGCGGCTTCTTCTCCTAACGCCAGAACATTGAGCACCCGCATTTGGCTGAACAGGAGAACAAGGCCGATCGAAAGATAGACGACGAGCCCGAGCAAACCGCCATAGGTGGGTGCTGTCAGTGTGCCCATGAGCCAGGCCACCATTCCGTAGGAACGATTCGGCTCTAAGATCGACGTAATGAACATGATCAAGGCTGAAAAGATCGCGTTCAGAATCACGCCGGTCAACAACAGACTGTGAATGGGCAATTGCTCGTGGGCCGTGGCCATTCGATACACGATCACGAGGGCCAAGAGACCTCCGGCAAATCCGCAGGCCGGCAGAGCGGTTTCCGCCAAAAATGTGGTGCCGACTCCGAACAAGACGCCAACCGCAGCTCCAAGCGCGGCACCACTGGACACACCAAGTACATAGGGATCCGCCAAGGGATTGCGTAACAGCGCCTGCAAGGCCACGCCCACCGTTGCCAGGGAGCATCCAATCAGGAAACCCAACAGCATCCTCGGTAGTCGAACTTGGAGGAGAATAGTTCTCACGATATCCGATGCCTCGCCATCGATGTCCATGCGGCTGACGGCATCGATACATACGCGGAGGATTTCGCTATACGCAATGGATTGTGTGCCGAAGTGGAGACAGAGGATGCTTACTGCTATGGCCGTGAGACTCAGCACGCCCAGCGTTCCAATCCAGCGGGAACTCGTGAGAATGGCCCCTTGAGCGACAAGACCGGCTGTTGGGCGCGCAGGGCACGTGTCTTCAGACGAGGCACCGATACAGGAACCGGGTTGAACCGTGACAGGCGGCTTCATAGGAACATCATGGATGAACAACACCTTCACCGGAACCGAATGTTTCCGGATGGATGGCCCGGGCCAGTTGTTCTAAACCCTCGATGATCCGAGGGCCAGGCCGATTCAAAAGGCTGGAGGAGACTTCGTGAAAACGCTGCTGTTTGACAGCCGAGAGAGAATCCCACCGCTTCCATTGTTGTTGCTCGCTGCGGGGCACTGTTTCACTTGGAAAGATCAATACTTCCGGATCTTCCTTTAACACCGCCTCCATACTGAGCTTCGGATAGGCCACGCCGGCTTGTGCCGCAATGTTGACTCCTCCGGCAAGACCGATCATCGGGTGAATGAAGCTTCCGGGTCCCACGGCTATCAACGGCTGGCTATTCAGGACATACAACACGCGCCTCGTCGGCAATGGGTCGACTTTGCGTCGGATGTCCGTGATCCGTTGGCGCATCTTCTGAGTCACGTCATTCGCCACCAACGTTTTCTCAAACATCTTTCCCAACATTTGGATGTGGAGCAGAATATCCTCCACTGTGTGAGCGTCGAGAACGAAGAGGGGAATTTTCAACTGGTCGAGTTTGGCCTGGAGATCCGGACGAAGAAAGTCTCTGGGAGCGAGCACTAATTCCGGCCGAAGTGCGATCAACGCCTCTGTACTCGGATTCGAGTATCCCACCTTGGCTTTCGATTTTGCCGCATCAGGATAGTCGCAAAAATCAGTCACTCCGACGATCTGTTCATCCAGGCCGAGCGCAAATAGTATTTCGGTGATGCTCGGAGCGAGGGACACGATGCGAGCCGGCGGCTTGGCGAAGTAGATTCGATGTCCCGCATCGTCTACAAACGATCGTGACGAGACATGCGCCATAAAGGGCATGCCGGTGAGGATTCCCTGTTGCCGCCGTTTCATGTCAGAGCAATCCTCTCGGTCGCATGCGGGCGCCGCTCCGAGAGGCATTGCCAACACTGCCAGGAGCCACGCCGCGAGTGCCAGATGATATCTTCGCCATCGGCTCAAAAGAAAAAATCCCCAAGGCCTGGACAGACCCTGAGGATTGCACCCGCTTCTTCATCCTCGCCTGTTCCCCAGCCTCGAGGGAACAATGGTCAACCTCTCTGAGCAGGTCTTCTGGCTCATGGTTCATCCTACTCCCCGTGCCTTCCCATCTTTCGAGACGCTATCGGCTAGCCGATGGCCTCTCCAGAAGACAGTGGCGTCGACGGGTTTCGTCCCCATTGACAGCGGCGGGACCGCGAGGGATTTTCACCCTCTTCCCTTGCTCAGAAGTCACAACGGGCAGCACAATAGGCGCCTGTGACAAAACTTGTCAAGCTCAATCATGCCTTGGTTTTTATACCGACTTTCTTGCAGAAGCGCCTGACGCTTGTGAGCATTCAGCAGGCTATGGTACTATCCGCGTGCCAACTTGGATTTCATTCAGTGAGAAGGAGTACGATCGTGGCGCTTATGTGTGAGCTTTGCCAAAAGAAACCGGTATCGGGTAACAACGTCAGTCACGCCAATAATAAAACCCGGCGTGTGTTTAACCCTAATATCCAGACTGTTCGTGCTGTGGTCGGCAAGAGCCACCGACGCATTCGGGTATGCACCCGTTGCTTGCGTTCGGGATTGGTAAAAAAAGCGGTCTAACGACGGCCTTTTTTCCCAAAGAAGTTACGGCGCTCTCCACACAATCCGACCTCCCCGTTCCACCAGCTTGATGGCCGAAGGTTCGTCAGGAGAAAGGGTCAGGGTACGGCTGCCGTCCTTGCTTCTGAGTATCAGTCCGATTTCGCCGTTGGCATCCAACCCCAGACCGGCTCGGGCTGTACCCTTTGCATCCAACAGTAAGAACTCCTCGGCATTCACCCCATTCGGTTTTTGCGCGTCTACCGTCGTCGGTAACAGCAACTGAGTGCTCAGCAGGCCACCGACTGTTCCGCCAAGAAATGCCGCTGCGCAAAGCAGAAGCAGTTGTTTGTGCATCACGAGGATCCTTTCGTGAATCAAAAGAGAAACCGAGCGGTACGAGAGAATCTTATGCGAGATACCGGCTAACGACAACTGGTAGGTGCAAGGTCAGAACTTCCATTGGTCCGGAGAACACATTGTGTGCAATGGAAACTGTACGCGTCCTGCAAAGACTGGGTTGTGAAGTGCATCGTGTCAAAAGCGGCTGCTTTCGCAATCGGTGCACTTCGCAAGAGGTGGGATATACATACTAAAAGGTTCACTGTTCGTGCTTCACGTCTTTACTATTTCGTGCCAATAAAAACAACTCCGTTCGTCTTGTCATCATTCAGCGCGGCGCTATAGAGTTTCCCTGCGTGAAAAAACGCAACTCCCTTCACCGTGCCGGTTCCGTTACTGCAACCCTGCTGTCCATTGAATGTGATGGTCACATCAAATACATTTCCATGCGCTCGTGGTTTGAATAAACCGCTAAAAGTGCACAGAGCATTGATAGAGTGACCAACGATGTCTCCAGTGGGCGATACAGTAACAGATACATTTTCATTGAGAGCGACCGGTCCAATATATGTTCCCACAACAGCATTGATGTCTGGCACCAACTCATAATCGCTATTGTATGTCGTCGTAAACGTGTCGTTCGCTTGCGCGTTGTTCTGATAGACAATTGTGCCATTCAAACTTTGCTTGGCCTGTATTGTGCCATCGATACGAGCGCCTAGTGTTAATTGTATTCGCTCCACACTGAAATCCGTGGCATTAGAGGAGGTCAAGACACCGTTTTGTGAGCTGCTATCGCCTTGGACTACACCCACGATGATCGAGGGATCGCTGACCACCGAATAGAGGAACCAATAGACACCATCATTGAGTACAACCCCCGTCACAGTACGATTAGAGCCGGTAGCTCCAGTCCAAAGTCCCTCAGCGGGGGATGCAGGAAGTGTCGCATGAGAGGGCGTCGGGGTATCACTACCACCGCTGCAAGCAGAAAGACTGACAAGAAGTAGTAGGCTAAAAACATGATTCTGAATCCGTTTCGAATGCATGATGCTCTCCCTAGGTGAAGTCAGATTTGATTCTTGAAGAGTCGCGCAGCATTCCTAACAGTCAGTGTAGGAAGACTCCAATCCCTCTCAAGATGGGGTCAGAAGAATTGAACTCCAATTGGTTGGTTCAAAATTGTGCGGGACAGTCTGATTTCCGACGAAACCCTGACTAAAACCGTGAAAGAGAATCTAGGTAGGTTTGAGATGGAGACACGCTTGTTCATCATAGAAGCATTTAGGGTATCCGGACACGGATATCATTGGGATGTCAGTGAGTGCGACCCTGGAGAACCAAGAGGTTAGAAACGGGCGGGTGCACCGTACGGCTGATCCAGAAGCAAAATGTACTCGACCTGCTCTCTAACGCGATTCATGAAGCCATGAAGAACCGGGAAGTATCTGGGCGAAACGGAGAGCTCCTGAATCTCATGTCCTCACTTCTCTCGACTCAAGCGTTCCTCCCTGATGGGTAGTATATACCGTAGACCTAGTGCTGCAATTCATATTGCACCGCGTGAAGCAACGCGTGCAGATCGAGGGGCTTTGGGAAAGTCTGTCGAGCGCCGAGGAGCTTCGCCTTCTGAAGTTCCTCTGTGGCGCGCCCACTCATGGCAATCACCTTCACGTCTAAGAATGCGCGGGTCAGTTCCAAAATGACCTCCAGCCCGTTCATCTCCGGCATCTCGAGATCCGTGATGACCAGATCCACCGGCCGGGCATGGAACTGTTCAAGGCCTTGTCGGCCATTGATCGCTTCATAGACCTGATATCCGGCATCTTCAAGCACCCGTGCCAGCAACATGCGCACGGAAGCCTGATCCTCAATGATCAAGACGGTGGCTGCCTTCATCAGCGTGTTCCTTTCCTGGTCTCTTCCGAGTTGCACACCGCTCTAAGCGGCAAGTGATTCAGCCGGCTCTAATTCCCATGAACGCTCGATGGTGTCCTCAACCACCACAGTTAGAGGGCTGGCCACGATCGGCTTCGCGTTGCGCTGCCGGTGGTGCTGGATGACGGCGTCATCCCGATGGCCGCAATTGAAACAACGCCAGCTGTGGCTCCACATCTCGCCATAGCCCGCTTCCATATCGATCATGGGCTCTTCCATCATTAAACCCTGACAGCGTGTACAGCTCATCTTCGACCTCCTCGTGGTGAATGCGTCGTGCTTGAGTCAACCGTATCAGGTCTATCGATTCAAACCAGATACAAAGGAGGTACGTCGAAAGGGGGGCAGCGTGGCGACCTGAGGTCTTGCCTGGTCGATCGGGCAAAGGATGCCCCTGCCTATGCAGGAGGAAGGAAAAGAAGGTCAATGTGGATTAAATAGAAGCCTATTTGCTGCTTCCTGCAATGATACTCGAGGAAATCAAGAACGCGCCGAGGAGGACTTAAATACAGCTTCGCAGTCTACGAGGCGGTGTTGTCCTTCAACACATCGAAACATGACAGATATCACAATTCATTTTTGAGCGCAGGGGTCGCATCGAGAGGCATTGAGTGGGATGCGAGTCAGCTCATTTGCCCTTCCATTCCTGCCCTTTCTTGCAGACGAAGACAACGGTTCCCACTAACGCAAGCAGTCCGGCCCAAAATGTCACCCAGTTTGCTGTGCTCATGATCTTCCTCCCATTCCAATTCTGACTGTACAAAAGACAGATGAAAGAGGAATTAGAGAGGCATGAGAATGTTCTCATGCCATGTCGTGAGAGGCTGGTCGAAAAGAACAGATGCCTTCACCATTCAAAACGAGATGAAGGCGCTGGAGAATGGTGGAGAAAGGTACGAGCAAGACCCACGGATCTTCACGGGAAAACGTTTTGAACAGCTCCCTAGGCGTGTACGGTATGGCCGGTGGGTGAGACTGTTCTGCGGCGATTGACCATTTTTGTACACGAAGGCTGCTGCGACCGCCAACCCTAGGATCACCCCACCGAATATGAGTCAGTTGGCATCCACAATATTCCCCTTTTGTTACTTCTAGCTGGCACATAGCAGTCTCTATCGGAATGATGCAGAACGAATGAAATGGTCGTGAAAATAACTCGTGAACGATCGGACATGAAAGGAGTCTGGCTGATTGACGTGTTGATCGAAGCTGATACAGGGCACACGGTGATAAGCCACGTAGGGGCACTCGCGAGGGTGCCCCATTGCCGGATGCTTGTATGATCTGGACATACATCATATGAGCTCATATGATACCGCCCTCCTCCAAGCGAGTGGCGCATGGACTACATTTTTAAGACAATTATCGGAAAAGGGTTAGAAGCCTTGAGGAAGCCATTTCTTGTGAGCAGTTACATATTAGTAATTGGACTTCTGATGGGCTGGTATTTTACGAGGTTGTATTACTTAGATCGATTGAACGACCAGAATGAGCGAATGGAACGCATAAAGATTGCCGGGGGAATTGCGCAGCCCTCACCTGAAACGAGCTTAACCCAGTACACGAATAGTGAATTGAAAATGAAGGCGGCGCACTTGGCGGAAAGAATCCGTGAAGTCCTTACCATCCACGAGCAACATCGCGCATCGATTATTGAAGAAAAACAAGACCATAAGATAAAGGTCGAGCAATGGAAGATACGTATGCAGGAGGAGAGTAAGAGGGCGTGGAAGCAGTTCGAACCCACGAGAGTAGATGCGCTTTTAGTTGCTGACGAATTGCGCGCCCGGCTCCCTTCCAGTGTTCGTGATAGAGTTCTTCCAGGATCCTCTTCGTTCACATCAGCCGATGATCCTCACTCAAAAGCAAGCATGAGCAGACTCGCATCTGAGCCATTCAATCTACAAGGAGCCTATTATCTCGCGGGCGAATTAGAGGAACTGAGCAAGTTGCAGTTGTCTCAATTAAAAACCTGTACATGTTGATAGTCTACATTTCAGCAGTGCATTGAGGACGATCGCTCTCGCCTCCTCCACCCCATCGGATACAGCGGCGGTTTGGCTTTTGGCCGAGAGACCTTCCCCCCCACCGATAAGTTCGGGAAATCTTGTATCAATGATCTGGTGGCCATAGTGAATGCGGTGGCTGTGGCTTGATCATTCGTTGTGTCGTGATCATGTGCGCAGAATACCGATATTCGTCTCCTGTTTGAGTTGACTGCATGATGGCCAAATCCAATCCCCACTGGCCGGTATCTAAAGGCGGCTGAGATGCCTGCTAAATGGTATAGCCTTTGCTTGCCACTGCGTTGCCCCACGTTGCTTGACCTAATCTGCTCACTTCTCATTTGGCAGGGGTCACACTACATTATGATTTTTCTAGGGCTAATCCCAGTACCTGCCGATCGATGATTTCGATATTGTGCAGACAGAACGGTGCAGTGGAAATATTTTGAAACAGGTGGCGGCAACGCTATCAGAAGCAAACTATAAAAATTGCGCCGTTCGAGAAGCCCCGTCTTTGAAAAAGGACGGAGATTTGCTCTTTGAGATCAACATGCATCATATAACGTAGCATGAGATGGACGATTTGAACCATAATGGATGGTCGATCCAGTTGAGATCTGGCCAACGAATGGATGGCGCATGGGAGTGCGATTATTTTATCATGCCGATTGGACCAATCCGACCAAGCAAAAACAACAACGGTAATTTCTCATCTCGTGCGGAAGCGGAAGTTGCCGCGCTGGAAGCTGCGCAAGCTGAGATCGATTCGCGGAAACCAATCAGCGTATCGATCGATTGATCGTTCGGTTTCAAGCCTTCCCTCCTCAGACAGACCTCAAACCTTTACAGCCTATCTGTAGCCTTGCAACGCTCGAGAGCACTCTGGATCTCGTATTGAAATGAATCTTGCTCTCTGAAAATCCAGCCATGCGAATGGACCCGCGCAAATTCTATTCGAGGTCGTTGTTTCGGACGTGCACGCCCTCAAACTGGAGACTGTCATGTGGAACTCTGGTGGCCTATTTCGCCGTCGGCTCGCCATGAGCGGCCGAGGAGAGAGGACCATTGCGAACATGCTGAGACGTCGCGCCACTGGGTTAGTTCGGTGCTATGCTGGCCTCTCCCCCACCCACCTGAAAATTGCAGTTAAAACAGTGGCCAGCTTCGGCAAGCCCTTTTGAGTCAGATTGGACTTCCCAGGCCAAGACAGAAGGGGCATCGATTTCTAACGAAATCGTGATTGAAACTGTCACACAAGAATCTGTGAAGGAAAAAATTGCTGCGAAATGAGTAAGACAAATTGGAGCGGGCGATGGGATTTGAACCCACGACAACTAGCTTGGGAAGCTAGGACTCTACCACTGAGCTACGCCCGCTCTCGTTCGGTTTGTCGCACACTTACGGTTTCAGCTCCGACGGCTATAGTTTCAGGTGTTATTGCCGTGTTAGCCCTGACCATATGGAGCCTCGCTGCGGCCTTGTGCAGATCATCTGGCTCAATCGTATTATGCTGCCGGTGCATACGATCTGACGTATACCCCACAATCATCATCGCAGTCGCCGTATCCACTCCTGCCCGTCTGAGATTCGTATTTGCCGTATGCCTGAAGTCATGAACTCTCAAGTTTGTGATCCCTGCCCTACGACCTTGCAAGCCGTCCCAATACGCTGGATCGGCTTACCCTTATACAGGAACACCAGATTAGTGTCTAGTCGCCGTTTCCGTCATAGTTCCAAGAACACTTCGTGAACTGCTGGAGTCATTGGAACAAGGACGACTGCCTATTTATTCTTTCTGCAAATCTCGACGGTCGCTTCCACTTGACCATCTCTGGGACTAATCATCAATAGCATTCCCTTTTGGTCCGGTGCCCTCTTAAATCGTATTGCATAGTCACCATCAAATTGGCGTTCTTCGATCGTGGTCTCACCAGTCTTGCGATTATAGGAACTTTCGAGGACCAATCCTTCCACCATTTGCGTGCCGTTCGCCCGCGCTTTACTTGTGACACGCCAATATCGATCTTCCAACCCAAGCGTCCTGTTCGAAGCATCCAGAATGGCATTGGAACATAGTTTCACACCTTTCGACACCACGACATATTCACCTTTATCGGTAAATTGAGCGAAGCCGGATAAGGGCAATCCAAACACGATGGCAAGTATCAATGCGTACTTCGACATGAGGTCCTCCTTCTTCGAGATTTCTGCCACACTCGGTTGACCGTCATATCCAATCGACTTTCAATCAGTTGACTCCAGCATCGTTGTTAGGACACACGACCCTTTCCAGGCCGAGCTGCAATTGATCCAGGGAGGCGTGGACGGCTCCTCATCGGTTGATTGTGCGTCGCTTGATTAGCCTGAATCCCTGGATCGGTCGTCGCACCACAGAGTAGACAATGCCATCCAAGTACTGGGGGCTGCCCCATGTCACTCATGAGGACGGCAATCGAAAGGCCTTGGCAGCGTAGACAGTGCATGACGCCCTCCTATTGGTTCTCGCCATAAAACAGATTCCATTTGGTTATAACCAGACACTGACTGCCGACAGGCTGATCATAGCTGGTAGCCTAGACGGAGGATTAGCCACCCAACCTATTTCCCTTTTCTTCCTCAGGGATTGGGGCCCACATCGTATGGCTCACAAAAGTGCCACAATCGGCAGCAGATGGTATCGACACATGGGAATCACCTCGCGCTTTAGCTTGCGAATCGATGTTTGCTTCTCCTTATTCATCACAACAAGTATGGAGGTGCCTCGGGTTGTGACCTCTCAACATGTCGGTGCCAAACGGTTGGTTTTCAATGCCTCCGGCTGAGTCGCGCAACTTTGTTGTTCTATGTACTAATCTGTGGCTTGAGCAGATGAAATTGCGCATCTTGGGAGTGCCGAAAGCAGCACCACCGTTATCCACACGGCTGCACCCTTTGTAGTGACCGCTGTCCTCATGATAATTCCTCCTCGCATCTCATTTCAGGATCAGACTCCTCATAGAAGATACCAGCCCTCTAGAATTTCCTGGGTCGCAATTTGCATCGCAGAACCCAACGGACTGTCGTGCTTCGAAGAAATGATAGAGACTGAGGAATCAGACGCGCCTGAGCGGGGGAAGCAATGCGCGAGAGATTAGGACAGCCAACGCGGCTCAATACGTCATGAAGTTACCCTGATCGTATTGGCTACGGGAGTCAAGCGTTATTACCGGCACGGTAGTGGTCGCTCCTCCTCGAGTCTGCTGCAAATGGGCCTGTTGCTTCAACCAATGTTATAATCCTTGACTCTTGTACCTATTGCGTTCAAGGTGACGGTGCCCTGGGTGAAGCCTCGGCGACTGTCCCATCTCTTACGCTTCCTACTTTCTCCCAGCGTGACTAGATTTCCCAGTCTCCGCCGCTCCGATGCCAGAATTCCTCTGAACGGTTTGGAGGCTGGTCTGTTGATGAGGAGATCAGAATGCTGGCCAGTTTAGAGAAACCGCAACTACTGCTCTCTTCTATGGGGAAGAGTAGATCATGCTCGACGACATATTACTGTTCCAGAGTGCCAGTTGAACGGTAACTTGCTAGCAGGTTTGTGCAGATCATTTGCTGTTGTGATCTGATGAAGGCGATGAATCGCTCGGCCACCTGATAAGCAGGGCTAGTGCAATTGTTTTTCACAAAGAGGAGAAGGATGGTATGAACGGTGCAATTCGACCAAAAGAGAAATGGTTGCACTTTAAAAGTGAACTGCACAAGCCGTCAGAACAGCTAGCCAGTACTCTCGTGACTGGGCTGGGAGGCAACTACCACACATTTGTTGGCAAGCTCCAAGAGAGATATGGAGACACAGTAAGGGTGGTCGGTTGAGGACAATTCCAGGATAGGCGGTTTGGTGACAGTTCAAGCCGCTGACGGAACAGCACCTCGCGCATTCACCGGTAAAGGATATCGTATCGATAGTACCAATAGAAAACTGGTCTCTTTAGCTGACAGGTTCCCGGCTATACCTATTGCAATCCTCGCAAATCCACAATTCATCTGAGAATCGCAAATGTTATAAGGAGGTGAGTTTGAATCAACGTGTTGTCTATGTCGGTGGCCTGACAGATGCCATGTCCGATCATCATCTCCGCGACTTAGTGGGAATATATGGCATTATCACGCGTGCCAATGTTATTCGACACAAACATAGTGGGAAATCAGCTGGCTATGGATTTGTGGAAATGATGCATGGCGAGCAGGCCGTGCGCGCAGTGGCCGCCCTAGATGGTACGCAGTTTCATGGCAATTGTTTGCGACTGTTCGTCATGCCGTATATGTCGGCTCATGCCTAAGATTTGCCTAGCCAAGCGAAAGGAGACCCGCTAATGAGTCGCAGCAACTTAGACCCACTTCTGACCTTTCCAGATGGATCGCATCTTCTGGTCAGCACACAACCTGCAGACGGTGGAGACTTCTCCTGCGTTTTGTACAGTGCAATGGTCGGGAACAATGACCACATCGCATTCAACACTCTCTCCCACGAGTTTGCCGCCTCGAGTTGTACTTTCCAGCACAGTGGGATCCGAAGCTTGGAATTCACGTGACTTGAAGTCGCGGC